>Ga0302240_1000006_pt1 | contig 380272 bp, 289 predicted proteins | sample AAG_UR_His_MG_FD_193538 | JGI IMG/M metagenome (GOLD analysis project Ga0302240, IMG submission 193538) | Enriched activated sludge microbial communities from anaerobic digester in WTTP, New Holstein, Wisconsin, United States - AAG_UR_His | ecosystem: Engineered > Bioreactor > Anaerobic >... | reverse complement strand
GCTTTTTGCGAACTGCCTGAATTTCAATATTATAGGAGTTCCTTTAAAAGAAAATCTCTCTCTCAGGCTGTTTTCCAAATATCTCCTGTAGGAAAAATGCAGTAATTCCAAGTCATTGACTGAAAACCTGAATGTAGGCGGTTTTGAAATCAATTGTTCGGCTTCTTTTATTTTTAATATTTTTCCTTTTCTCGTATACGGCGTTTTTGCTACGGCATGTCTTATTACGTCATTTAACTCTTCTTGCGTTACAAGCTTAGAATACTCTTTGTAGATTAAAGGCGCTAATCTGAAAATTCTGTCTATCCTTTGGCCTGTCTTAGCGGATATAAATACAATATCAGCCCAATTTAAGAACTTTAATTTTTCTTCCAATTGATTTTGAAAAAGTTTTACTTTTTCTTCTTTATCTTCTATCAAATCCCATTTATTTACAGCTATAATGCAAGGTTTTTTCTTCTCGATGATTATTCCGGCTATTTTTGCTTCCGTTTCTCCTATTCCCTGAGAAGCATCCGCCACCAAAACAGCGATGTCCGCTTCATCTAAAGCGTAATTTGTGCTTAAATTTGACAAATATTCCATATCGTCTTTTGTTTTATTGCCTCTGTGCAAGCCGGCAGTATCTATAAGCAAATAATCAGTATCATTATATGTCGCATGCACAGTCAAAGAATCTCTGGTCGTACCGGGAGTGTTATGGACAATACATCTTTCTTCTTTGACAATTGCATTTACAAGTGACGATTTGCCGACATTAGGTTTCCCGACAAAAATAATTTTCAAAACTTCTTCCTGAACTTCTTCAACATCGCTGTCACCTATAAGACCGCAAATCGATTCCAACAATTCGACCATATTTCTTCCGTGCGTGGAAGAAACTGGTATTACCAAGTCAAAACCTAACTTATAAAATTCATAAACTTTAACTTCTTCGGCAAATGTATCTATTTTGTTTATAACTAAAATTACAGGTTTTTGGCTTGCCCTTACAGATTTTGCAATAATAGGATCAAAAGGATGTATTCCTTCTTTACCGTCTACAACAAAAAGAATTATATCGCTGCTTTGAACAGCCATATCCAATTGCTGGCTCATTGCATGAGAGAATTCGGATACATTACTGCTCCATCCGGCAGTATCGGTTACAATAAAATTTTTGTCTTTCCATTTTATGGCAAAATCATTTCTGTCTCTTGTAGTTCCCGGAGTATCATGAATGATTGCTTTTTTTCTGCCTATAAATCTGTTAAACAGCGTTGATTTTCCTACATTTGGTCTTCCGACTATAGCAATTTTTTTATACATTATAAGGTTTTTACTCCCAATCTTTAAATTAAACACAAAGCTAAAAGGACAGACTCGTATCAAAAATCTACTTAATGACAGCCGTTATATTCCTTTTGTATTAGCCAAATTGAGCACTTGTATTTTTTTGGACTTTAAATTTTATAATATTTCACATTGTTTGACAATAAAACAACTTACTGTCTTTGTTTTAATTCTTTGTATATAAATTTTATATTTTTTTTCAAATCAGAAAGCGTAGAAGAATTATCTATGGTAATATCCGCCATTTTCATTTTATCTTCAATCGGCATCTGCAAAGCTATTCTTTTTACGGCTTCGTCTTTTGATATTTTATCCCTTCTGACAAGTCTTTTTAACTGGAGGCGGTAATCTGCGTAAATAACAATAATTTTATCGCAAATTCTGTCCAGTCCCACTTCAAACAACAAAGGTGCATCGACTACTATATCGACAAGTTTATATTTTCTTGCAATTATTTCGTTTATTTTTTTTATTATATGGGGATGGAGAATTCTCTCTAAATCTTTCTTGGACTGTTTATCGTTAAAAATAATACCGGCTAATTTTTTTCTGTTCAAATACCCCTGCGACGTCAGAACGTCTGTCCCGAAATTATCGACAATATCTTTTAAACTTTTGCTCCCTTTTGTTGTCAAAAGACCTGATATTTTATCGGCGTCTATAACATAGCATCCGAGTTCTTTAAAAACTTTAGATGATTGGCTTTTACCTGTTGCTATACTTCCTGTAAGACCTATTATCATTTCATATCCGCCCAATTTTCGCCTTTTTTAATATCAACCAAAAGTGGCACTTTTAAATTCATAGCATTTTCCATTTCATATTGTAGCATTTTAATAACAGCATTTTCTTCTTCCTGCGGAATTTCCAAAAGCAAATCATCGTGAACCTGAAGCAATATTTTTGCTTTCAAGCTTTTTTCTTTTATTTTTTTTGAAACATTTATCATGGCTATCTTAATAATATCCGCGGATGTTCCCTGGATAGGAGTATTCAATGCCATCCTCTCTCCAAAAGAAACTGTTTGCTTATTTGTCGAATTTATTTCGGGTATATATCTGATTCTTCCGGTTAATGTCTTTACATATCCGTTTCTTTTTGCTTCTTCTATAACGGATGACGTCCATTTTTTCACTCCGCCGTATCTCGTCAAATACATGTCTTTATACGCTTTTGCCTGTTTTACGCTTATTGACAGCTGTTTTGATAATCCGAACGCCGAAATCCCGTAAACTATTCCGAAATTTATAGATTTCGCCGACATTCGCATCTCTTTTGTGACATCTTCTTTATTTTTTATATTAAAAACTTCCATAGCAGTTGCCGTGTGAATGTCTTCTCCGCTGTTAAAAGCGCTAATTAAAATTTTATCATCCGAAATATGAGCTAAAACTCTTAAATCTATTTGCGAATAATCTGCCGAAACAAATATTTTGCCGTCTGAGGCAATAAAAGCTTTGCGGAGTTGTCTGCCGTAATCAGTTCTGTTAGGAATATTCTGCAAATTAGGTTCTGATGATGAAAGCCTGCCGGTAGTAGTAACAGCCTGATTAAAAATCGTATGTATTCTTTCGCCTTCATATTTTATATATCTGCTCATCGAATCAATATATGTACTTTTAAGCTTCTGCAATTCTCTGTATTTTAAAATTTCTTTTGCAATATCATGTTCAGTCAGTTCAGCAAGAACAGATTCATCGGTAGAATATCCGGTTTTTGTTTTTTTAACCGCAGGAATTTTTAATTTTTCGAACAATACTGACGATAACTGTTTAGGCGAGTTTATATTAAATTTTTCCTGAGCTAAATCATAAACTTTATTTTCGACGACGGATATTTCATTAACAATTTTACCGTCGAAATCTCTCAGAAAATTTTCATCTATTTTTATTCCGGTTTGTTCCATATCAAATAAAACGGATACTACAGGCATTTCAATATTAAAAAACAAATCAGTAAGTTTTTTATTATCCATTTCTTGAAGCAAAGTATCCGTTAAATGAAATAAAGCAATGCTTTTTGAACATGAATATTTTGACAAAGTTTCCTGATTCAAAGAATCAGCGCTGATTTTTTTCGCTCCTTTGCCGAATATGTCATCACTGCCGCTTATATGATAATTTAAAAATTTTTCTGCCGTATATTCTATTGTGTGTTCACTTGAAGGATCTATGCAGTAAGAAGCTATCATTGCATCAAAATAAATATTATTCAAATTAATATTTATCTTTTGCAGCATATGCTTTACAAATTTAAAATCATACCCGCTGAATTTAATTTTATCAGATTCCAGAACTACTTTAAAAACTTCGACAAAATCTTTCTGGTTTAACTGCTGTATTGTAAAATCATTATGATTGACAGGTATATAATAATTGTCGTCATTACCGTAACAAAAAGACACCCCTACTATAAAATCCTTTATAATATCATAGCCTGTTGTTTCAAAATTTACGGCTACTTCATTGCGTAATAACAATTTACGGCTAAGTTCTTTTGCCGTTTCAATATTGTTAACTATTTTTACATTATTCTCTATGAATATTTTCTTTTTTTCTTTTTCATGCTGAAAATTTTTGATTTCGCCGGCGGCAACAGATTGTTTGACAGATTCGCCGCTGTTTTTGCAAATAAAACTGTATAATTCGTATTTGGTTAAAAAGTCAGTTGCATTACAAAAAAGATTATCATTAAATTTTATATCGTCCATTGATACGTCCAAAGGAACATTAAGATCAAGCTGTACAAGTTTTTTGCTTAACAAGGCGCTTTCCGTACCGTTTTTTACTAATTCTGAAAGTTTACCCTTTATGGAATATGCGTTTGCTATAATATTTTCAATATTACCGTAAGTTTGGATAAGCTTTACTGCCGTTTTTTCTCCGATTCCTTTAATTCCTGAAACATTGTCGCAGGCATCTCCCATAAGCGCCAGCATATCTACTATCTGCTCAGGATATATCCCGTATTTTTCATAAACTTTATCCTTGTCAAACATAATATTTTTTGATTCATTCCATATATTTATATTTTCATTAACAAGCTGGAACAAATCTTTGTCCCCTGTAACAATTACCGCCTTTATATTTTTTGCTTCGGCTCTTTTTGCAAGAGTTCCTATTATGTCGTCAGCCTCATAACCGCTTTTTTCCAACAGGCACAGCTGCATAGCCTCTACAGCTTCTCTTGCTATCGGCATTTGTTTGATAAGATCCGTTTCTATTTCTTTTCTGTTTGCTTTATATTCAGGAGATAATGTATGTCTGAAATTTTTTGAAGGATGATCAAAACACACTGCCATATAATCAGGCTTTTTTTCATTTTTGATTTTATTTATTAATTTAATAAACCCGTACACTGCATTTGTAGGAATACCTTTAGACGTGGTAAGCGGTTTTATTGCATGATAAGCTCTGTGGATATAAGCGCTCGCATCTATTATATATAATACTTCCATTACAACCTCTTTATAAGCGTATTTGATAATTATATAAAGTTTACGGATAAAATACAAAAATATTGATATTCGGCAGAAACAGGCACAACATATCGGTATTTTTCAATTACTGGCTACAGCATATTGTGTTTTATTTGACAAATAAAAATTTAAAACTTATAATCATTTTGTCATAAAAAAGTAATTAAACTTACTGGTGCTTGAAAAAGCTTAATAGGAAATTTCGTGAAAATCGAAAACACTCCCGGTGCTGTAAAGGGAATCGAAAGACTTTCAACAAAACGTTGAAAAACCACTGCTTGTCTGTATAAAAGCGGGAAGGAAGTCTAGTAGGTATTTTTTGCCCTGAGTCAGAAGACCTGCCACTAAGAATATATGCAATTACAAGTTGTCGCGGAATAACTTGGATATATTGTTTGTGGAATTAAGAAAACCAGGGTGCATTCCACTATTTGTGAGTGAATAAACAAATAGGGGGATGTATGAGAAAGATAACGCCGGTTTTTGAAAATGTTACAAAAAGAGACGGAAAAACAGAGAAATTCAATGCCGAAAAAATAAAGTCGGCAATTTATAAAGCCGGCCTGGCGGCAGCTGAATTTGACGAGCAGGCTTCATTAAAATTAACATTTAAAGTAGTTAATATTCTCCAGCAGATTTTCAAGAAAAACAATCCATCGGTAGAAGAAATTCAGGACGTAGTTGAAGAAGTACTTTTAACATCTCCTTACAAAGCCTCCGCAAAAGCATATATTTTATACAGGGAACAACACTCAAAAATAAGAGATATCGTATCCAATTTCAACGTTGATTTAATTGACCAGTATCTTTCAAAAAAAGACTGGCAGGTAAATGAAAACAGCAATATGTCTTATTCTTTGCAGGGGCTTAACAACTACATTTCTTCCGAAATCAGCAAAATATACTGGCTCAATAAAATATACACTCCCCAAATAAAGAATGCCCATTCAGATGGTAATTTACACATACATGACTTAGGTATCCTCGGAGTATACTGCGTAGGATGGGATTTATATGATTTGCTGCTTACGGGGTTTAAAGGCGTCTCGGGAAAGGTTGAATCTGTCCCGGCACGGCATTTCAGGACAGCTTTAGGACAAATAGTAAATTTCTTTTACACATTACAAGGCGAAGCCGCAGGAGCTCAGGCTTTTTCAAGCTTTGACACGTTGCTGGCTCCTTTTATTGCTTATGACAAACTCCGGTATAAAGACGTAAAACAAGCTTTGCAGGAATTCTTGTTTAATTTAAACGTACCTACAAGAGTAGGCTTTCAGTCGCCTTTTACAAACCTTACATTTGACGTAAAGGTTCCTAAACATTATGCCGATGAAAATGTAGTTATCGGCGGAAAAATACTGGACAGTAAATATAAAGACTTCCAAAATGAAATGAATATGCTCAACGAAGCTTTTCTGGAAGTAATGTTGGAAGGCGATGCAAAAGGGAGAGTTTTTACATTCCCGATACCGACATATAATATAGGCAAAAATTTTGACTGGGACAATCATTCTTTAAAGCTGCTTTGGGAGATCACCGCGAAATACGGTATTCCTTATTTTGCAAATTTTATTAATTCTGAGATGGACCCTGATGACGCAAGAAGCATGTGCTGCAGGTTAAGAATAGATAACAGGGAACTCAGAAGGCGAGGAGGAGGATTATTCGGGGCGTCTCCTTTAACAGGTTCTATAGGCGTCGTAACTCTTAATATGCCCAGACTAGGATTTACTTCACAAAATGAAAAAGATTTTTTTGACAAACTCGAAAAACTCATGGATTTATCAAAAGAAAGTCTTGAATTAAAAAGAAAAATACTTGAAAAACTTACGGCTCAAAATCTTTATCCTTATATGAGCTATTATTTAAGAAATGTAAAAGAAAGATTTAACTGCTTTTGGAAAAATCATTTTTCAACTATCGGCATTGTCGGAATGAATGAATGCTGCTTAAATTTTCTTAAAAAAAATATAGCAAGCCGTGAAGGAAAAGATTTTTCGACAAAAGTTCTTAACTTCATGAGAGAAAAACTGGAAAAATATCAGCAGGAAACAGGAAATATTTACAATTTGGAAGCAACTCCCGCGGAAGGAACATCTTACAGACTGGCAAAAATAGACAAAAAGAAATATCCAGCTATTGTTTTTGCGAACATGGAAGCAGTAAAACAAAACAGACCTCCGTTTTATACAAATTCAACGCAGCTGCCTGTAAATTATACAAACGATTTATTTGAAGTTCTTGAATTGCAGCATGAAATACAAGCTCTCTATACAGGAGGAACTGTACAGCATATGTTTGTAGGAGAAAGAATAACCGACACATCAGCGCTTAAAGAATTTATTAAAAAAGCATTTACAAATTACAAACTGCCGTATATGTCAATTACCCCTACCTTCAGCGTCTGCCCTTCCTGCGGATATCAAAATGGAGAAGTAAAAACATGCCCGACATGCGGACAAACATGTGAAGTTTATTCGAGAGTTGTAGGTTACTTACGCCCCGTTTCACAGTGGAATGAAGGCAAACAGGAAGAGTATAAAATCAGAAAGGCGGTAAACATATGAGAATAGGCGGCTTTCAAAAATTTTCACTGATTGACTTCCCTCAAAAAACTTCAGCAATAATTTTTACGCAGGGATGCAATTTCAGATGTGAATATTGCCATAACCCTGAACTTGTATATCATAACTTGTTTAAAATACCAATTTCTGTTGAAGAAATATTTTCATTTTTAGAATTAAGGAAAAAACAGCTTGATGCCGTAGTAATTACCGGCGGAGAGCCTACCTGTCAGGATGATATTGAAGACTTTATATATAAAATTAAAACTATAGGATACCTTATAAAGTTAGACACGAACGGCTCAAATCCTCAAATATTAAAAAGTATCATTGATAAAAATCTTATTGACTTTATAGCAATGGACATTAAAGCTCCTTTTGACAAATACAGTTATTTAACATGCGTTCCTGTTGACATAGAAAAAATACGTTCAAGCATTGATATTATTAAAAATTCAAAAATAAAATTTGAATTTAGAACCACTTATGATACGTCAAAGTTATTTCCGTCAGACATTGAAAGAATTAAAGTTTTCTTTAAAGAAAAAAATTACAGGATACAGAACTGTAACTCGTTAATAAAATAAATATTTATGAAACTAATTTCCATAATAACAGCTATTGCTTACCTGATATGCATTTTAACGCCTTGCGGGGTTACTGCCGGTAATTTCCCGTATGATAATAATTGTGCTGATACTGACTACTGCAAAAGCATACCTGCCGCTTACGGAAGAATTTTTGATACAAACATACAGAATACCGAACAACCGGATATAATAATTATCAATGATCTGCATTGTGAGCCTGAAGCTCAGAAAAATATATCTAATCTTTTGCGTTACCTTGGAACAAATTTCTCTTTGGGCTGCATTTTTACAGAAGGCGCGCCTGCCGGCAAAATAGATTTGTCGGCGTTGAGGGAAATATATCCTGATGACACAAGAAAAAAAGTTCTAAACAAAATGCTTGAAGACGGTTTATTAAGCGGCGCAGAATATTACGGCTCTGTCAATAAAAATGCAATATTGTACGGAATAGAACCGTGGGATATATATATCACAAATATCAAAATATTCAAAAAACTAAAACTTGAAGAAAAATATATTCTGAGAAACTTGTCTATAGTTGAAAAAATAATTGAAAGACAAAAATACGAATTCTACACTAAAGATATGTTTTTATATGATGAAATTTACGGCAAAAACGCCAAAAGAAACTATAAAAATTTCATTAAATTAAAAAAACTTGCAGATTTATATGCAATAGATATAAACAAAAACTATCCAAACATCCAAAAGTTTATTGAAATACTTGATTTAGAAAAAATGAATTTTAATTGCATTAAAAAAGACAGCGAGTTGCTTTCACAAACAATAAAAAAACAACTCCCGATGAACTCTTATATAAACTTTCAGAAAAAAAACAATATGAAAAATGCCGAAGAAACATTAATTTCATTATATACCAATGCAAAACCTTTTTTAAACGATTATGAAATACAAAAATATAAATACGTAGAACAACTAAGAAAGAAATATCAACTTACAGATTTGTTTAACTTTAAAAATTTTCTATGTGAAGAAAAAATTTTAAAAGAAGAATTATTTAATAAAATTTTTAAAAAAGAGGAAATACGAAAAACAGCCTTATCAAGCCGGATGCTTGATTATCTGAAAGATTATGCCTCTCTGGAAATGACTTTTGAGGATCTGAAAGAATTTAACGAAAAAAAAGAAAATATACCAGATATTTTTAAAACAAATACTTTAAACGATATATATATACAGAATCTGATGAATAACCAATTATTTTCTGATTATTATAAGAACAATCTAAAAAGAAGCGTCACTTTTTCCAGCGTTATTAAAAATAATATGCAAAAAGAAAAAATAAATATTCTTGTTACAGGAGGTTTTCACAACGATATTACGGATCTTCTTAATGAAGCAGGTTTAAAATATATTGTCATTATGCCAAATACAAAAACAACCGACAAAAAGCAATACAAGAATATATTAATGAACATAAATACAACTTATGATGCTCTTTCAGACGGGCTGTTAGTCTCCGGGATATCAAAATACAAGCAGGAATATTTTTTATTGACATGGATTAAAGAATTGAGACACAACGGTTTAAAAGATAAAGAAATCATAAAAACATTAAATGACTGGGCAAATTCTCATAAAAAATTCTTTTCTCACGCAACTACTTTAAAAAGCAAGATTGATTTGTCTGATATAGTTTTAACAAGTAACAAATTCAGCATTAAAGGATGGCTTTTAAAAATAAAAAAGTCCGTTTTATATTATTTTCAGAAACTGAAGCTGCCGTTTACTTATAAATATGACGTTTCGCCACAAAAATATTCTGACGTAAAAGAAATGAAAGATATGGAATCAAATATAAAATATTTCCCGTTTATACAATTAATGCTTGGTTTTGATTTATATTCTTCATTTTCCACTATTTTTATACAGTCAAACGGATACAGTTTGGAATTTATAGCTTTGATATTTTCAATACTTGCCCCTGTAAGCTTTTTTAGTTCGGCAATAACAGGTTTTATCGGAGATAAAATTTCAAAGAGAACCGTTATCGTAATATCTTTGTTAATTCATACAATCGGAACAGTATGTTTTGCAGTATCTGGATTATCGCCGGTTTTACTGACAGCTTCACAAATCTTACCTGTGATAGGAATTTCCGGATTAAATGTCAGTCTAAGTCCTTTTCTTTTCAAATCACTTGAAAGGCTAGGAGAAAAGGAATCTTTTAAAGAACTTTACGGTTCAAATCTTGCTCTTTTTTGGATAATAATGTCTGCCTCTTCTTTGCTCGGCGGATTAATAGCCTTTTTTACAAATCAAATTACTGTAATTTCAATTGCGGCATTATTGGACATAGCATGCTTAATTGGCGCAATGATTTTTACACACAAAGAAAAAGTAAAAAGCACAAAACATGAATCTGCAAAAAAAGAAAAATTCGTTTTGAAAGGATATTTAAATGATATTTTATCTCCTTTTTCAATATTATTATCAAACAAAAAGCCTCTTTTGCTTGCATCCTTCAACATAATAGTCAATAATGTGTTTTTTGTAATTTTTTGTTTCTTCCTGCAGCCATCATTTGTTGCCGGCGGTTTACATCCCGTATTTCTCGCTCCGATATATTTTACGGCAAATATTTTACAGTCCGTTGCATCAAATTTTATTTCAAGAATTAATAATATTGCCGATAACAACCGACACAGAACTATATTTTTTATCACAGTCGGTATTGTTTTTTCAGCTTTTATAATAACAAACAATCCGCTGTTTTTATTTCTTGTATACATTTCAATGAATTTTTGGCAGGGGACATCTTCTTTGACTGAAATTTCTGCCGTATATGAAGTTTTGGGTGAAAATATGAGGTCTAAATGGCTTGCATTTAAATCTATGGCCGGAACAATAACTGCAAGCGTTACGCAAATATTAATAAGTTGTCTTCTTTCAGCCGGAATAAGCAGCAATTCTTTAATTGCGGCAGGCATATCTTTATTAATAGGGACATCTATTGTACTGCCTAAAATACTTGATAAAGAAAGAAAAGGTTTTATTGATGCAAATAAAATACCGAATATAACAAATATCAGAGCTTTGTTATATTCGGCTTAAAATATTATATATATGATTCAATATAGTGCTGAGCGGCAACTGAAGCCGTAGCTCCGTCTCCCGCAGCTGTCACAACTTGTCTTAGAAGTTTTTTTCTGATATCTCCGCAGGCGAAAACACCGGGTATAGAAGTCTGCATCTCGTCATTTGTGAGAATGTATCCGTCTTCATTCAACACAATTTTTGATTCTGTCAAAAATTTCGTATTCGGAGTCCAGCCGACAAAAATAAAAACGCCGCTCACGCTTAATTCATTCGTCTGTCCGTTTTTTATATTTTTTATTCTTATTTTTTCTATACTTTCAGAACCTTCTATCTCTTCGACCGTCGCACTTAAAATTACATTTATCTTTGGGTCTTTTAAAACTCTTTCCTGCAGGATTTTAACTGCTCTGAATTCATCTCTTCTATGTATCAAGTTTACTTTACCGGCAAATCTTGTCAAATACAAAGCTTCCTGCAGAGCCGAATTTCCGCCGCCTATAACGGCAATTTCTTTATTTCTGAAAAAAGGTCCGTCACAAGTCGCGCAATAAGAGACGCCTCTCCCCATAAATTCCGCTTCGCCTTTAATATTCAATTTTTTAAACTTCGCCCCGCTGGCTATAATAACTGTTTTTGTCATATAAATCTGATCTGCCAAAATTACTTTCTTTAATTTGTCCTGCATATCTAAAGAAAGAACTTCACCGTAAACAATTTCCGTTCCGAATTTTCTTGCCTGTTTCTCCATCTTAACGGCAATATCAAAGCCGTTAATTCCTTCATCAAAACCCGGATAATTTTCAAGCTCGTCCGTAATTGCTATCTGTCCGCCGCAACCGGCTTTTTCAATAAGTAAAGTTTTCAATCTTGATCTTGAAGAGTATACAGCCGCAGATAAACCTGCCGGTCCGCCGCCTATTATAATGACATCATATATCATAGAACCAGTCTCTTTTATTTTATTAATTTTTTTATGTCTTCTTTCCAGGAATTTTCGCTGTCTGGAGAATAACCTACATATTTATTATACATATTTCCTTTTTGGTCTATCAAAAAAAATGCCGGAATTCCGCTGATTTTATAATTTGATATAACTTTTTTATCACTCATTAAAACCGTATATTTTATTTTTTGCTTTTCAACAAATTTAGAAACAGACGATTTATCTTCATTCAAATTTATGCCTAAAAAGACGATATTGCCGTTGTCTTTATATTCCTCGTATAATTTTTCAACTGCAGGTATAGACTGTCTGCAAGGAGGACACCATGAAGCCCAAAAATCTACAAAAACGACTTTGCCTTTAAAATCGGACAATGAAACTTTTTGTCCGTTTAAATCCTGCAACGTAAAATCAGGAGCCGAAGCCGCAAACGAAAATGTCGCAAAAGAAACACATAAAGCCAAAAACAACAATACCTTTTTAAATAGCATTATCTATCTCCTTTTTTATATCATTTTTAGGTCTGAAACCGATAATTTTATGAACAGGCTTTCCGTTTTTAAAAATAATCAAACACGGTATCGATGTAATCTGAAATTTTGAAGATAACGCCATATTATCGTCTGTATTGATTTTACAGACTTTTACTTTTCCTTCATAATCTTTTGCCAATTCTTCAATAACAGGAGACAACATCTTACAAGGACCGCACCAAGGTGCCCAAAAATCAATCAAAACGGGAATATTTGATTTTAAGACTTCCTGCTCAAAGTTTTGTTCCGTAATATTTAATTCTGACATTTCTTCCCCCCTAATCAGCTGTTTTTTAAATTATATAAAAAGAAACTTATTCTATCAATACAAAATTATTTAATATTTGAAACAGGAACCAGATGAGCATCCCAGCCGCCGAGCTCGGAATGATTGTATTGATAAATAGGAGTGCTTTTGTTTTCAGGTTCAGAAATGATTTTATCTACGGAAGCGGCGGCATATATTCCTCCTGAAACCAAAACGGCCCCTCCTAAAACAGGACCAACGGCAGGAATCATGCTCAACACTTCACTTGCGTCATAAAATACTTTCAACTGTTTCATTATCATAGGAGACAACAGCGCTGCCGTAAAATAAGACAATCCTGTTTCATGACTTTCTTTAGAAGGGAACATTCCTCCTTTTGTATTATATACTCCTGCTGCGCTGACGGCATATAAAGAAGGGAATTTAATATCTGCTGTTTTTGCGAATAAAGGATATCCGTTATTTGATGCTGATGATGAAGGCTTTGTGCCAAATGCGATTATTTTTTTATCATAAAAATCTTTATCCTGCACATACCATGAAATTTTATCTTTAGTATATTCTTTTGCATTAAGCAAATGATAATGTTTACCTTTAAAATCTCCGCAATAATTTATGGTTTTATAATAAGTTATTCCTTTTTTATTTCTTTTAATGCCCAGTAGAACCTGCGGGTCAGTAATTGTTTTTGAAAAAGAAGTAAAATTTTTTGAAAATCTTGAAGGTATAACAGTAACAATATTATCTTCAGCCGATACTTCTTTAATGATTTTGAATTGGTTAATCATATACATATCTATGACATAATCCTGAAATTTTTGTATTTTATTAATCGTTTTTTTCATTCTTAAAACGCCTGTATAACTTTCAGTCATTTTGAAACCGGAATATCCGCTGCATTTATAATCACAAAACGGACCTGGTATCATAGAACCGCCGACTCTTTCAGTTGAGAATGACGGGAACATAGCTATTTTAGGATACGATGCAGTAGATAAGATTGTTGCGATAAGATGATTTCCTATCCCTATCAGATTTAATGTTCTTGCCTGTAAAGTTGCGACTGATAAAGCGGCATTATCCGTAGAATTTTGCAAAATCATTCTGTCTCTGAGCAGTTTGGCTATATTTACCATCATAGCCCAGCTGAGAATAAGAATCACCGACATAACAAGAAAATACGGCAAAACTTGTCCTCTCCTGCCGATGTAAACACTATTTAAATGTAGGAAATTCTTTAGCACCAGGATAAGCCTTATTATAATATTCTTCGTCCGGAGATTTTATCATTCTGGCCCTTGCCGATTGATGTCTGTATGCCTTTGAATTAAACAATCTGCCGAACATTATTTTAGCATCGTACCCTATTTTGACGTTATGTTTGTTTATGCTGTTATTATGATGATCTTTAAGTTTATTCCCAAGTATATTTTCATCCCAATGAGTAGTTGCATAATTTAAAATGCCTGCAGAATTGAAAATATACAGAGATAATGAAGATGATACGGTTTGTTTAGCAGTATTTTCTATTTTCTTCCTTTGAGTTACCGAAATTTTTCTTGTGGCGCCGAAAGCTGTAAAATTAAAAAACATATCATCAACGCAAATAATACAAACCTGAATTGCTGCAAACATAAAAACCGTTATTATAAGACTTATTGCAAGTCCCTCCAACAAAGACTGTCCGTTATTTCCGTTAATCATCTTAAAAAATAGCATTAAAGGTTCCCGCAGAAAAAGAAATGATATTAAATTTATATTTCCAAACCAAAGAAAAGAGCTTAACCATCCCGCAGCTTGCAATAAATATAATGACTATAAACAGAATATATTCAACTGTTGCCTGCGCAAAATTATTTTTTAGCGATTTTAAAATACAATTCATTGTTCTATAATTTTTGATGTAACAAATATTAAGACATTCGTTTTATTTTCAACTGTTTTTGTTTTTTTAAACAGAACGCCTAAAAATGGTATGTCAGACAACAACGGTAATCCTGAAGTATTTTTATCTTTGTAATTTTCTATTAATCCTGCTATTACTATCGTTTGCTGATTTTTTACTATTACATTTGATTTAGCTTGTCTTTTGGCGATATTCGGGAAACCTTGAACGGCATTTGACCAGTCAAGTCTTGAGAGTTCAGCCTCAATTGATATATCTATTCTGTTATCCGGTAAAATTTTAGGCAGAATTTCGGTTATAATCCCATACTCTTTCCATTCAACCGTTCCTCCTGAAACTCCCGAAACAGAAATAGGAAATTCGCCTCCTACCAAAAATCTTGCTTTTGAACCTGATTTTGTAATGATTTTCGGATTTGACAAAACCTGCGCTGAGCCGTTTTCCTGCAATAATTTTAATTTGGCGCTTAGAGGAGTGTATCTTGCCCAGTCTTTAAAATCAAGCAATGCGGGAAAAGATGTAACGCCGTCGGCACTTTCGACAAACAATTCTCCTGCAGATATTTCATCAACCCACTTAATCCCATAATCTTTTGCTTTATTATTATTTATTTCGGTAATTTCCACCGATATTTCGACTAACTGTTCTGCAAACAAAAAGCTGAAACATACAAACAAAAGAATAAAGATTAGTGCTGTTTTTTTCATTTGCCTCTTTTATAAAACGGTTTTTGGACAACTTTAACGTCTCTTAAACTATTATAAACTTTTACTTTGATTTCAGATGACTCGTCAATACCTGCATCAACTAAAGCAAGACCTATTGCTTTTTTAAACGTAGGAGAAAATGTTCCGCTAGTAACATAACCTATTTTTTTATCATTTATAAAAAGTTCTGAGCCGTTTCTTGCTATTGAATTTTCGCAGACAAAAGCAATTATCTTTTTTGAAGGATTATTTTTTATTTTTTCTATTGCGGATTTTCCGATAAATTCTTTCTGCCAGAATACTGTTTTTTCAAAACCTGCTTCTATAGGATTTATTTCTTCAGAAATTTCGTGACCGTGCAAAGGCATACATGATTCAAGTCTCAAAGTATCCCTGCACCCCAGACCGCATGGTTTTGCACCAAGCTCAATCATCTTAGACCAAATATTTTCAGCACAATTATTTGATACAAAAATTTCAAAACCGTCTTCTCCTGTATAACCTGTCCTTGCAATTTTTGCAATTTTTGAATTCAACCCTTTGATTTTTATATCCCTGCAAGTAAAATATTTCATAAGAAGAACATTTTCTTCAACTATATTCGGTATTATTTCGACTGATTTCGGACCCTGAAGAGCAATAAGGGAAATTTCCGAACTTATATTCTTTATTTGGACATTGTCAATTAAATTTTCATTCAGCCATTTAAAATCTTTTTCAAGATTGCCGGCATTAACTACCATCATGTAGCAGTCTTCAAATCTATATACGATAATATCGTCTTTTATGCCGCCTTCTTTATTTAAAAGCATTGAATATCTTGCTTTGTGTAAAGGAAGTCCCGACATGTCGGATATTGTAACATAATCCAGAAACTTAGCTGTATTCGATCCTGTAATTATAAAAGTTCCCATATGTGAAGTGTCAAAAATTCCTGCAGCCGTTCTGACCGCATTATGCTCTTCTATAATTGAAGTATACAAAACAGGCATATCCCATCCGCCGAATTCAGTAAACTTAGCTCCAAGTTCTTTATGCTTTTTGTTTAAAAAAGTTTCTTTTAACATTTTAAATCCTTTTTATTTAATTTTCAAAATTTTAGAATTTACAAAAATATTCATTTAAATATTTCTCGGCAAATCCGTACATTTTTGCAAAGCATTTTCACATGCGCCCAATATTGCCTCGGAAATCCCCGGATGGAAGAAAATATTTTTAGACAAATCGCTTACTTTCATACCGGCTTTTATCATAACCGCCGCCGTATTAATCAATTCATCCGCGTTATGGCCTATCAGCCACACTCCCAAAATTTTCTCGCTTTCTTTATCAACGGCAACTTTTACCCAGCCTGTTCTTTCAAATTCAATTTGAGCTCTGGCATTTGCAGAAAGCAAAAATTTGCCGTATAAAACATTTTTATACTCGTTAAAATTAGTATCTTTTACAGATGCTGCCGGTGGAAAAGAAAAAACGACTTTCGGTATCGGGTCATTCGATTCCGTATTTTTTTTGTTTACAATTTTTTCAGCGACATTTATACCGTCTTGTCCTGCTGTATACGCTAAAAAAGATTTTCCGGCGACATCTCCTGCTGCAAAAATATTATAAACATTTGTAGAATATTGATTAGATAATATAAAATCTCTTTTATCAGTTTGTAAATTTATATTTGAAATATTAAGTTCTTCAACTGAAGACTGCCTTCCAGCAGCTATTAATACTTTTTCAAACTTATCTTCATCTTTAAAAGAATTTTCACATGAAACTTCAACTTTTATTCCCTGTCTTAACAAATTTTTTAAAATTTCTCCGGAAAGTTCGGAATCTTCAGACGGCAAAAGCTGAGGAAAAAATTCTCTCAAACTAACATCACACCCAAAAGAAGCAAAAATCGAACTTAGCTCAATACCTATCGCGCCGCCGCCGATAACAAGCATGTTTTTCGGAATTGATTCCATATTTAATGCATCTGTAGAATCTATATAACGTATATGGTCAAATTGAATATTTGCGACAGGTTTTGTTTTTGACCCTGTTGCTATGATTATTGTATCTGCCGATACTTCAAATTCGCCGCCGTCAATTGACGACTTAATATTAAGTTGCGTTGAAGATTTAAAAGAAGCTTTGCCTTTAACGATATCAATTCCGTAACTTTCCAAAAGTCTCTGTATTCCTTTGGACAAATTTTCAACCATCCTGTTTTTCTTATTTATGATATCGGTAAAAGACACAGGTTCCATAGATGCTTTTATTCCGTATTCGTATGATTTCAAAATCTTCTGTTTTGTCTTTGCAGCCTGCCATAAAAATTTAGTCGGTATGCATCCTGAATTTAAACAAGTGCCTCCGAGCTTATCTTTTTCGACAAGGGCAACTTTTAACCCAAGCTGGGCAAATCTAACCGCCGCAGTATAGCCGGCAGGTCCTGCTCCGATAATTGCAACATCATATTTTTTATTCATTTTATCAAACAATGTTCAAAACTTTGTTTTTATGTATTCGACAATATTTTCAACTTTTATAAATTCTGACTTAGATTTATCGTCTGTTCTTGCTTTAAATTCAACATTACCGTCTTTTAAACTTTTTTCGCCGATTGTTATTCTGAAAGGAATTCCTATTAAATCGGCATCTTTAAATTTTATACCTACTCTTTCATCTCTGTCGTCAAGCAAAACATCTATCTTATTTGTTTTTAATTCTTTGTATATTTTTTCGGCAGCTTCTTTAATTGCATTGTTTTTAAAATCAACCGGAATAATGCTTATTTTATAAGGCGCTAAATTAACAGGCCATATTATTCCGTTTTCGTCATAGGACTGTTCGATTGCGGCGGCAAGGATTCTTGTTACGCCTATTCCGTAACATCCCATTACCATTAAATTTTCTTTTCCCTGGTCATCAAGATAAGTTGCTTTCATCGATTTTGAATATTTAGTACCAAGCTTAAAAACATGACCGATTTCTATGCCTCTTGAAAATTGTAATTTTTCTTTTTGGCATCTAGGGCACATATCGCCTTTTGAAACTTTTTTTAAATCGGCAACTACATCCGCCTTATAATCTCTTCCGTAATTTACATTTTTTATGTGTTTATCGTCTTTATTCGCTCCTGTTACGGCATTTGCAATGTTAGGAACAGAAAAATCGGCATATATTTTTATTTTCTTTTTTAAATTGGCAGGTCCGGCAAAACCTACTTTTGCACCTGTTACTTCCTGAATAATTTCCGGCGTTGCCAATTCTAATTCGTTACACCCGATTAACGTTTGTAATTTTATTTCATTGACATCATGATCCCCTCTGACTAAAACAGCCACAGGATTTCCGTCAGCGACATATATCATAGTTTTTATAAACTTTTCTTCCGATGATGATAAAAATTTTGCGACATCTTCAACAGAACCTATATCAGGCGTTAAAACTTCTTCAGTTTCAAGCATAGGAGACAAATCTACTTTTTCACTCTGCAAGCATTCGGCTTTTTCAGAATTTGCCCCGTATCCGCAGTTACACCAAGCTATTTCTTCTTCGCCCGTATCGGCAAGAATCATAAATTCATGTGAAAAATTACCGCCTATAGCGCCGGATGCGGCTTCCACAACTCTGTATTTTAATCCGCACCTTTTACATATGCGCTCGTAAGCTTCATAAACTCTCTTATAGTATTTTTCCAAATCAGCTTCATCGGTATGAAAAGAATAAGCGTCTTTCATTAAAAATTCTCTTGCTCTCATCACTCCGAATCTCGGTCTTATTTCATCTCTGAATTTTATTCCAAACTGATATAACATAACAGGAAGCTGCCTGTAAGAACTGACGTTGTTCCTTACCAAATCGGTAATAGCCTCTTCATGGGTAGGCGCCAAACAGAAATCTGCGTCTTTTCTGTCTTTTAATCTGAACAGTTCTTTTCCGTATACATTCCACCTTCCTGTTTCTATCCATAAATCTTTAGGCAAAAGAAGAGGCAGTCTTACTTCCTGCCCGTCTACTGATTCCATTTCTTCTCTTATAATTTCAATAACATTTTTTAACGTTTTTAAACCAAGAGGCAAAAGTTCGAAAAGTCCGCTGCCGAGTTTTCTTGTCATACCCGCCCTTGCCATTAATTTTGCGGATATGTTGTCTAAATCTGACGGTGCTTCTTTTAACGTAGGTATAAACGCCTTTGAAAAGTACATTTAAAACTCCAAAAATTATTCAATTTATAGATTAAATACTATAGCTTTATTATTTTATCATTTTTGACAAAAAAATAATATATAAAGACTAAAAATTTATAAAGAAATGCGAAATATCTTTAATGTTTTTGATTTGTTAAAAGATTCAACCGTTTACGATTAAAAGATTATATTGTTACGTGTTTCGATTTAACGCCTTTTACAGCAGATAATTTTTTATTCAAAACACTGACATCTTTTTTTGAACCTATACATTCCAATATAATAAGCCCGTTTTCCGAACAGTATGCTGCAGAACTGTCATGTATTCCTAATCTTGTTTTAATCATGCACCCGAATTCAGTTAATATTGTTTGAACTTTTACCGATACCGCCTGTCTTTTTTCAACCGAAACAATAATGATGTTTTTCATCAATACCTCCGCTATTCCTTTATGTTCAAAAGATTGCTGACAGTTACAAGTTCATATCCGTCTTTCTTTATATCGTCAATAAACTGCGGCAAAAAGCCTATGACTTTTTTGTTTTTACCGAGGTCATGCATTAAAAATATTGCACCGGATTTTATATTTTTTTTATAACTTTTATACATTTCATCCTGAGACATTTTAGTCTGCCAATCACAGCCGAAAGACCATGTCACTATCGTATAACCGTTTTCTTCTGCGATTTTCTTTGCGATATCTCTTGAAAAACCGTGAGGAAACCTTACAATGTTTGTTTTATATCCTGTTATTTCTTTTACTAAATTTTCACATTTTAAAATTTCTTTTTTCATTTTTTCATGAATATCATTTTTCTTATACTTATAAAAATTGAAATGATTGTATGTATGATTTGCCAATTCATGTCCCTGGTCATAAATTTCTTTTACCAGATCTTTTTTAGTCTGGGCAGAAACGCCCAAAATAAAAAATGTGGCTTTTACGTCTTTTTCTTTTAATATTTTTAAAATTTCCTGAGTAGCTGCGCCCGGACCGTCGTCAAATGTCAAAGCTACCTGTTTTTTTTTGCCGTTACCGTTGGCATAAAAAATTTCACCGGAATAAATAAATGAGGCTAAAGATAAACAACATAAAACCAAAAATATTTTTTTCATTTTAAAAAAGTCCCGCCATATAAGTTAATATCCCGGCATTTAATATCTGCATCCAAAAATTATCATTAAGAGGCCAAGGAACTGTCTCTATAAAAGCAGCGCAGACAGCGCCTGCCAAAGCAAATTGCCACGACGGCAATATAAATAATCCTACAATAAAACAAGCAATAAAACAAGCCGTGCTGCCTTCAAGGGATTTACCGGCATATATTTTATGTTTCCCGAATGCTTTTCCGAAAAGAGCCGCAACGGCATCTCCGAAAGCAAGATATAAAAAACTCGCCAAAACAAAAGTCTTATTTTCAAATAAAAATATGGTTAAAAAAGCTCCCGCAAGCGTCCACGGCAAACCGCTTATTTTATGTTCTTCGGATTTTCTGTGCACGCCGCCTAATATTTTTAAGATAAACACATTGAATTTTTCGTTTTTGCTCCTTATGTATTCGCCGGCTAACACTATCGCTATAGCCGCAAGAAGTCCCGATAAAATTAATGTTTTAGGCAAATACCAGAACGCTATTACGTAAATTAACGTCAATATATGAAAAATTTTTCTCTTTATTTCATCTTCAGGGAACAAAGCCATTGATAAACTCCCGCAAAAATATATTTATATAAATGAACAGCATTTTCAAAAACATCAACATAAAATTTCTTTATATTTATACTGTCAGGAAATATTAAAACCAGAACAAAAATCACAATTATTATATTTACAAAACATATAAATACCAAGGAAAAGAAACTGCCGTAAACTTTAATATCTTCTTGTCCTGTTTTTATCGCATAAAAAGTAAGAGCATAATGAAAAGCCAAAGCCATACCAGACAAAAACAAGAAATACGGATAAAAAAGTTTTATGTTAACAAACCATGCCAGACTGAAATAAATAATAATCAGTATTACCGCATACAAAGGAATAAAGTACGGAGATAATGTAATAAAAATATTATCCTTCGTAAGAGAAACGCTGCCTTTGCTCTGCGACACTTTAAAACTTTTAATTTCCGCCCCGCTTAGAAGACCTGCGATGGCATGAGTCAATTCATGTCCGAAAACATAACTGCTCATAGGTTTAAAGAATATTATTTGAAATAAAAAATATGTTATAACTCCTATCCAAAAAGGAGCGATTTTCATATTTGTCTGACCGGCAAAAACAACAAATAAATTTATAAATTTATATATTAAAACCGCAAGCAGCGGCAATAACAGGACAGATATTATAACTCTTATAGTTTTCATTGTTGATTTTTGTTATATCCCCGTTAAAAACCTGCGCTTATTCCGAAACTGTAATTAGGCGTTCCGTCATAAATTGTTACTCCGACATTGCCGTTAATCATTAAAACAGAAATGGCGACTCCCGCGGAATATCCCATACATGACGCCGTTCCTGACAAATTCTGTTTAGTTGAAGACTTCGGTTTTAAAGTAGTCGTGTCCCACCCTATGCCTATATAAGGTGTTACAAAAGGAACGTCAAATGTTGCAACGGCTCCTAAAGCTATGTTATCGGTATCAAGTTTATTGCTTCCGGAACTCGTTTTTACAATACTGTAAATTCCCTGAACGGCAACTGAAGGTATAAAAATTACAGTGCTGTCATAAACGTCATATCTTGCACCGAGTCCGTACAAATTTGAATCATAAAAATACGAATACCGTCCTATTAAATTTATATCGTAAGGCAGTCCGAATTCAGCCTGGATAATAGGCATATATAAAACGCTTGTGCCGGCGGCATCCATTATTTCATTTGAAACATTTATATTTGAAAGTTTTATATTCAAATTAAAATTTGCAAGTCCCAAACTGCTTGAAACGCCGAAACTTCCGCCTGTCATAGCCGCGCCCAAATCAGATGCAAGGTTATCCAAATATCTTTGAGCCTGTTTATCCGTTGCCGAATCCAAAACCGAATTGAACTTATCAAACGGACTTGCAAAAACAGAAACAACGCAAAAACAAACAAAACTCATAATTAAAGCTATTTTTTTCATAAACTCTCCGATATATTATTTTCCGCCGTTTTCCTTCTGCCCGCATTGCATCAAAATCGGCTGGCGTCTCCGATATATTATTTTCCGCCGTTTTCCTTCTGCCAGATAATTCTTATCCCCTCCAAAGTAAGTTCAGGAATAATATTTTTTATTTCTTTTATTTCTTTAGATATAAGATTGGCAAGTCCGCCTGTCGCAATTATCTTAACGCCCGGCTGCATTTTGTTTTTCAGCCTTAATAAAATTTCTTTTACAAGGCCTATATAACCATAGTACAAGCCTGACTGGATGCATTCCACTGTCGATCTTCCTATAACATTTTCAGGAAGTTTAATATTTACAGACGGAAGTTTTGCAGTTTTCTGGGTCAAAGATTCAGCCGATATTGCAGGGCCCGGAGCTATTGCTCCTCCCAAATAATTCCCTTTTGAATCTATACAGTCAAATGTCGTAGCCGTACCAAAGTCAATAACGATAGCAGGACCTCCGTACATTTTATAAACAGCAACCGCATCGGCTATTCTGTCAGCCCCGACTTCTTCAGGATTTCCGTAAGACACTTTTAATCCTCCGGATTGTTTAGTCGTTACAAAAAAAGCCTTTTTATGAAAATATAAATCTGTTAATTCCAAAAAAACATTATCCAGAGAAGGAACCACGCTGGCAACGGCAATTACTTTCAATTTTGTTTCATCTATTCCCGAATACCGGAAAATATCAAGAATGACGGTCGCATATTCGTCAACCGTCTTCTTTTTTGAAGTGGCAATTCTCCAAATTTTTACCGGATTTTTTTCAACGATATTTTTTTTGAATTTAAATAAACCAAGCGTAATATTTGTATTGCCTATATCTATAGCTAAAAACATTTTTTTCTCTCATCAAATAAATTATTTCCGAAACAATCAATACCTACAGTCAGCGGAAAATCTTCAACAGACAGTCTGTAAACAGCTTCAGGCCCTAAATCTTCAAATGCAATAAGTTCTGCTTTTTTAACTTTTTGCGCAAAAAGAGCGCCTACTCCGCCTGTAGCCAAAAGATAAATCGCTCCGTTTTCTTTTATAGATTCAATGACTTCGCTGTTTCTGTTGCCTTTTCCTATTAAAATTTTTACTCCGCCTGATAACATTTTAGGAGTATAAAAATCCATTCTGGAAGAAGTCGTAGGTCCGCATGAACCTATAATTTTGTCGTTACCGGCAGGACAAGGTCCGCAATAGTATATGCAGGAATTACGTAAATCAAACGGCAATTTTTCAGAACTGTCAATTAAAGCCGCAATTCTTTTATGAGCTTGGTCTCTGGCAGTATAAATTTCGCCGGACAGTTCTATTCTTTCCCCTGCCCTGTAATCATGTATATTATTTATTAAAGTTTCTAATGTTAATTTCATAAAATTATTGTTTTTCTTCTGCATGAATGGCACTGAATATTAACTGCCGCAGGAAGCGACGCAATATGACACGGTTTTGTTTCAATAAAAACAGCCAACGCGGTTACTTTACCGCCAAGTCCCATAGGTCCTATTCCCAGTTTATTTATTTCTCCAAGCAATTCTTTTTCCCTGCAGTTGTAATCTTCAGAAATATTTGCAGAACCTAATTGTCTTAAAAGAGCTTTTTTTGCAAGAAATCCGACTGATGCAAAATCTCCTCCAATCCCTATTCCTACAATAAGAGGAGGACAGGCATTAGCGCCTTTTTGTTTAACGGCTTCGAGAACAAATTGTTTAACGCCATTCCAGCCGTCGGAAGGAACAAGCATTTTTAATGCGCTTGCATTTTCGCTTCCGCCGCCTTTTGCAAGCATTGTAATTTCTATTTTATCGCCTTCAACAAAATCACAATAAATGTTTGCAGGCATATTTGTCTGTGTATTTTTTCTATCAATCGGGTCGAAAACTATCGATTTCCTAAGAAAATATTTTCTATAACCGCGTTCTACTCCTTTATTAATCGATGAAGTTATATCATCTCCGGTTATATTTACATTTTTTCCTATTTTAACAAAGAAATTTGCAGTACCCGTATCCTGACACAATGCAATATGCTCTTTTGCCGCAACTTGTGCATTTTGCAAAATTTCAAGCAAAATATTATCCTGTATTGACTTGTCATTTTTTACCAAAGATGCGACACATTCTGCAACGTCACACGGTAAATTATAATTTACGTCTGCGCACATTTTTTCTATCTCGGATATAATATCTTCGCTTTTTACGTTTCTCATTTACGGTTTTTGCAATGTTAAAGTAATTTCTTTAGCCTGTTTTTCAATTTCTTTTTTTAAACTTTCTATATTATTTTTTATTTCTTTGTTTCCCGGATCTAATTTAACGGCTTTTTCAAGGTCTGTCAAAGCGCCTGCTAAATCTCCGTTTTCTTTTTTTGCGGCAGCCATATTTGAATACGCATGCATATGATTAGGATTTAATTCAACTGCTTTATTATAAGCTTCAACAGCGCCTTTATAATCTCCGAAATTTTTCTTTGCATTTCCAAGATTATCATAAGCGTCAGAATCATTCGGAGTAAGCTTAACGATTTGTTCAAAATCGGCAATTGCATTTTTATAATCAGCTCTTATGTCCGTACTGTATCCCCTGCCTCTATAAGCATCAGTATTGACAGGATTTATCTTGATAGCCTGCGAAAAATCGGCAATTGCGCCAGCTTTATCGCCGAGCATATTTTTTACATATCCCCTTCTTGAATAAGCTCTGTCACTGTTTTTGTTTAAATCTATTGCTAAAGTATAATCAGATACCGCGCCCTGATAATCCCCTATTTTTTCTTTAAATTCCCCTCTTTCAACATAAACCCTGTCATTTTTAGGAGTAAGCTCGGCAACTTTATCCAAATCCTTTATTGCCTTTGAAAAAGCTCTGAAATAACCGTGAATCCATGCTCTGCCGTAATACAAAGAATAATCGGAAGGTTCTAATTCTATTGCCTTTGTAAAATCTTCAACGGCGCCTTTATAATCTCCCAAAATCTTTTTTACATTGGCTCTGTTGGCATATACTTTTGAATTCTTAGGATTTTCCTTAATCGCACCGGTATAATTATCCATTTCCACTTTCAATTTACTAAGATACTCTTTAGGAATATCATTTTGTGAATTTTGCAGATTCCCGCAGGAAACAAAAAAAATCGATCCGATAAAAAACAAACAAAATACAAAAAAACTATGCTTTTTCATAATTTTTCTCCTTATTTTGACGATTTTATTAATCCTTTCTGCATCATATTTGAAGTAATTGCCCTGCTTCTTTTTATCATTTTCACTGCCTGGTCATAAAATTGGTCATATGTCATTTTTTTATCGGCGACTTTTTCTTTTATTGCCTTCACTCCGACGGCTGCTGCAACTCTCGGATATAACTGCCACTCATCCATTGTAGGAAGAATTTTGTTAGGTTTTATTTTTGAATCAGGAATACAAGAAGCCAATTCCTGAGCTGCAGTGATGCACATATTATCCGTAATCGTTTTTGCTCTTGCGTCTAAAGTACCTCTGAAAACTCCCGGAAAGCCCAATGAATTATTAACCTGATTTCCGAAATCGCTTCTTCCTGTAGCAACAACTGCTGCTCCGGCTTCAAGTGCTTCCCACGGCCAAATTTCAGGAACAGGATTGGCACAGGCAAAAACAATCGCATTTTTTGCCATACCTTTTACCCATTCTTTCTTTATAATACCGGGACCCGGAGCGGCCAAAGCAATAACGACATCCGCATTTTCCATTGCTTCTTTTATACCGCCGAGTATTCCCTGGGGATTTGTTTCAACACATAAAGACCACTTTTCAGGCTGAACGTTTTTAAATTCTGTTCTCCCTTTGTGAAGAGTTCCTTCAATATCTGCTATTATCATATTAGCAGGATTTGCGCCATAATACATTATTAATCTGGCTATACACATATTTGCGGCACCGGCGCCGATAAGAGCTATCTTAACCTTGGATATTTTTTTGTTTACAACTTTTAAAGCATTTATAAGTCCTGCCAAAGTAACAAGAGCCGTTCCCTGCTGGTCATCATGCCAGACAGGAATGTGACATTCTTTTCTTAAAGTTTGAAGTATCGGAAAACACTTCGGCTGAGAAATATCTTCAAGATTTACTCCTCCCAGAGAAGGCTGGAGAATTTTCACCGTATTTATAATTTCCTGCTGATCTTTTGTTCCAAGGCATATCGGGAAAGAATCAACTCCTCCCAAATATTTATATAGAAGAGCTTTTCCTTCCATAACAGGCATAGAAGCTTCAGCCCCTATATCGCCAAGCCCCAAAACTCTTGTACCGTCGCTTATTACGGCAACAGTATTCCATTTGTTTGTATACTCATACACGAGTTCAGGATTTTTATAAATATCTGTACAAACAGAAGCTACTCCAGGGCTGTACCAAATGGCAAAATCATTAAAATCTCTTATCCTGCACTTAGGAACAACTTCAATTTTGCCTTTATAAAAAGGATGTAATCGTCTTGCATCTTTTGAAGGTTTTTCAGCGGCTTTTAAAAGTCTTTTCGTATTTATTGTTTTCATCTTTTTCATCTTTCCTTTTTCCTTTTCAGCATTACTGGTTAATTATACAAAAATATAAGTAAAAACAATATAAATTATTCACAATTTGCTGACTGTATCAATAGTTTTGCAGGATTCTTTTAAAATTTTTCTTATTGTTTTTTTTAAAACAGGATGCACAAAACCCGGAGAAATTTCATTCATAGGCAAAAGCACAAACAATCTGTTTATAATTTCCGAATGAGGAATTGATAATCTTTTTGATTTGACGACTTCTTTACCGTAAAATAAAATATCTATGTCTATTACTCTGGGACCCCACCTGAAAGTTTTTCTTCTTCCGAGTTTTTGTTCTGTTTTTTTTATAAAATCAAGCAGTTTTTCAGGGGTTAAATCCGTTTTAAACATACCGGCACAATTATAAAAATATCTTTGTTTCGGACCTACCGGAGAAGTTTCATAAAATGATGACATTTTAACAGGGGAAATATTATTTCCCGACAATTCATTAACAGCTTTTTCAATATTTCTTTTTCTGTTTCCGACATTTGACCCGAATGATAAATATACATTCATCGACATTCTCTTACAGGAAAAATTTAACATATAATAGGATTATACAAAATCTAAAAACGCAGGAAAAATTTTAAAATAAATATTGCAGGCGTTTATATAAACGCCTGCAATACCTGTATTAAAAAAAATATATTAATTCTTTACCAATTTATTTTTGAAATTCTGCTTAAAGCTTCTTTAATACGCGGGACATCAACCGTTAAAGCAAACCTTACATAACCTTCTCCTGATTTGCCCAAACCGTTACCGGGAGTGCAAACTATTGCGCATTCATCCAAAAGCTTGCCGACTATTTGCGAAGACGTATATCCTTTCGGAATTTTAGCCCAGACATAGAAAGTCGCTTTAGGCTTTGTTACGTTCCATCCGATTTGATTTAAACCGTCACAAAGAGCATCTCTTCTTTCTTTATAAATTTTCCTTATTTTTTCCACACAATCCTGTGAAGATGTAAGAGCAGTTATTCCTGCTTCCTGTACAGCCTGAAAAACTCCGGAATCATAATTGTCTTTGACTTTAGCAACAGCCTGAACAACCTCTTTATTTCCGCATACCCAGCCGAGTCTCCAACCTGTCATATTATAAGTTTTTGACAGAGAATGGAATTCAACGCCGACATCTTTTGCGCCTTCAATTTCAAGAAAGCTTACAGGTTTTTCGTTTTCGTCATAATATACTTCGGAATATGCGCTGTCATGAGCGACAATAATATTATTTTTCTTGGCAAACGCTACAAGCTTTACATAAAATTCTTTAGGAGCAACTGCAGCCGTAGGATTGTTAGGATAATTCACAAAAATAAGTTTTGCTCTTTTCAATATATCAGAAGGAATAGCATCTAAATCAGGCAAAAAACCGTTCTTTTCCAATAAAGGCATAAAATACGGTTCACCGTCAGTAAATATCGTTCCCGTATTATAAACTGGATATCCAGGTTCAGGAATCAAAACAACATCTCCGGGATTTATTAAAGCCAAATGAATATGTCCTATACCTTCTTTAGAACCTATCAAAGCACAAACTTCATTTTCAGGATTTAAATTAACATTAAATCTTGATTTATACCAACCGGCTACGGCCTTCCTGAACGAAAGCATTCCTGAGCCGAAAGGATACTGGTGGTTTGCAGGTTTTGCAAGAGCATCCTGCCCTGCTTTTATTATATGTTCCGGCGTAGGCATATCAGGATCGCCGACTCCCAAAGATATTATATCCGCACCACGCTCTATCGCTTCTTTTTTCTTTCTATCTATTTCAATAAAAAGATAAGGCGGCAATTTGCCTAATTTATCATTGTATTTAATTTCCACAAAAAACTCCTTTTCAATAGATTTATAAAACGCCTTTGTTATATAAAAGTTTATTGATTTTTACTTCAGACCTAAAACATCTCTCATATCATATAATCCTGCAGGTTTGCCTTCAAGCCACTTACAAGCTTTCAGAGCTCCTGAAGCCAGGTTATCTCTTGAAGTTGCCTTATGAGAAATTTCAATCCTTTCGCCGTTTCCTGCAAAGTATACAGTATGTTCGCCGACTATATCGCCTGCTCTGATTGCATGAATTCCTATTTCTCCTAAATTTCTGCTTGCTTCTAATCCGTGTCTTCCGTACACTCCGCAGTCCTTTAAATCTTTTCCCATACCGCTTGCAACCGCCTCCGCTAAACGTATAGCGGTCCCGGAAGGAGCATCTTTCTTTTTATTATGGTGCAATTCAACGACTTCAACATCATAATTAGGTATTTTTTTTGCAAGATTTTCAACCAAATCTATCAAAATATTAATACCGATTGACATATTAGGCGAAGCAACCACAGGTATTTTTTTCGCGGCATTTTGTAAAATGCCTTTATATTCTCCGTCATAAACACCTGTTGTTCCTACAACGATTGAAACGCCTTTCTTTACAGCTATTTCCAAATTTTTAACGGTGTTTGACGGAACCGTAAAATCAACGATGATATCACCTTTATTTATAATTTTTTCTATGTCAGAAGATTTTACTATCGCAGGTTTCCCTGTTCCGATTGCAGGGCTTGAATCAGCTTCAACAGCACCTGTAACATTTAGTTCTGAATCAGCGTTTGCCAATTGAATTATGGTTTTTCCCATTCTTCCGGCTGCGCCGCAAACAATTATATTAGGCATATTAACTCTCCGGTTTTACTTTATCAATCCGTAACTTTGCAAAACATTTCTTAAATTTTCCTTATTTGCATCAGATATAGAACACATCGGAAGCCTTAAATCCCCCGAACATAATCCCATCATCTCCATAGCTGCTTTTACAGGGATAGGATTTGTTTCCATAAACATTGCTTTTACCAAAGGAAATAATTTATAATGCATTTCAGAAGCTTTTTTTAAATCACCTTTCAAAACAGTGTTTACCAAATCCGCAACTTCCTCAGGCAATATATTGGATAATACAGATATAACTCCGCATCCGCCGATTGACATCACCGGCAGAGTAAGAGAATCGTCTCCTGACAGCAAATAGATTTCCGGAGATAAAATTTTAATTTGAGACATTTGATCCAATGACCCGGAAGCTTCTTTGACAGCGACTATATTTTTGCAGTCTTTTGTAAGTCTTGCAATCGTTTTAGGTTCAATATTAACAGACGTTCTTCCTTGTATGTTATACAAAATAACAGGGATTTTAATTGAGTTAGCAATTTCTTTATAATGCAGATACAAACCCTGCTGTGTAGGTTTGTTATAATAAGGCGAAACAAGCAAAACTCCGTCACAACCGACTTCTTCGGCATGTTTGGAAAGCCTTATTGCTTCCACAGTCGAGTTTGAACCTGTTCCCGCAAAAACTTTTATTCTGCCTTTTGCAAATTTCACGGCAGATTCTATAACTTCATCATGTTCCTGATGAGATAAAGTTGCCGATTCTCCCGTAGTTCCGCACGGAACTATTCCTGTAATTCCGGCTTTATATTGCATTTCTATAAGCTTTTCAAAAGTATCAAAATCGACTTTTCCGTTTTTAAACGGTGTTACAATTGCCGTATACGAACCTGAAAACATAAAATCTCCTATCCTTTTTTATCCTACTTTTACCGTGCCTGTAAACGCAACTACGGCCGGACCTTCCAAATAAACATCAGATATTTTTGACTCATCTGCCGAACAAGAAACGAAAAGGTTATCTTTACCTCTTGTTATGATATGCACAGGCGAGACAACTTTTTTCTTTATTACCGATATTATTGACGAAGCAGTAACGCCCGTACCGCACGCTAAAGTTTCATCTTCAACGCCTCTTTCATAAGTTCTTACAAGTATCGTATTATTATCGGTTAACTGAACAAAATTAACGTTTGTTCCGCTTGGAGAAAATTCTTTGTGAAATCTTATAATTCTTCCGTATTTTACAACATTCGTTTTTTCGACATCATCGACAAATATTACGGCGTGAGGAACTCCTGTATTTAAACATGAAACCTCAAACTGTTTATCTTCAGCCTGTATGCTTATGTTAAGTTTTAAATCTTTCGGATTATATAAAGCAAGGTTTACTACAGTATCTGATTTTATTTCAGCTGTTATCAACCCTGCATCTGTCTCGAATTTCATATTTTTTTTAACTGCACCCAACTCATAAGCAAATTTTGCTATTGACCTTCCGCCGTTGCCGCACATACTCGCATGAGAACCGTCCGAATTATAATATCTCATTCTGAAATCGGCTTTATTGCTTTTTTCAAGAAGAATCAATCCGTCACCGCCTATTGAATATCTTCTGTCACACAGCTTTGCGGCCAAAGAAGAGTGCTTTTCTTCCGGTATTATACTTTCCCTGTTATCTATCATTACAAAATCATTTCCAGCCGCAGTTAATTTGTAAAACTGTATATTATTTTGAGACATTTTTTATTTCCTTAATTAATTTCTTTTGCTATCAAATCTTTCAATTCTTCTCTTTTTCTTATGCCTGTTACCTTTTTACCGTCAATAACAATCCCCTGCGCTCTGAGCCTTGAATTATACTGCGACGCCATTGCCGAGCCGTACGCTCCGATACATTCGACCGCTATCAATTCTCCGCGGGAAAGCATAGGAAACTTTCTGTCTTTTGCAATAAAGTCGCCTGTTTCGCAAATAGGACCGACAATATCAACAATTACAGGTTTTTTAGAAGTTTTTCTTACAGGAATAATGTTATGATACGCATCATACAGCGTAGGTCTTATTAAATCGTTCATACCTATATCGACTATAATAAATTTCTTGTCGCCTGAAACTTTCCTGTACAAAATTTTTCCTACCATTATACCGGCATTTGCAACTATCGATCTTCCCGGCTCTACAATAATAGTTTTATCTTTATATTTCGAATATACCGACATTACGGCCTTTTTCAAATCTTCAGGAGAAGGAGGCACTTCTGACTTCTGATATTTTATACCCAGTCCGCCGCCGATATCTATATATTTTATAAAGATTTTTGCTTTTTCCAAATTATCTATCAATTTAGAAAGTTTTAAAGCCGCCTGCTTAAACGGCGATACTTCCAAAATTTGAGAACCTATATGACTGTCAACACCGACTATTTCTATATTCTTCATTTTTGACGCCGCAATATACATACCCAACGCATCTTCATATCTTATGCCGAATTTACTTCCGTGTTTCCCGGTAGTAATATGCTTATGAGTGTGAGGGTCAACGTCAGGATTTACTCTGAAAGATATTCTGGCCTTTTTATGAAGTCTTTTTGCAATTAAATTTATCTGTTCAAGCTCTTCAAAAGATTCAACGTTAAACATTAAAATATTGCTTTTCAGCGCATATTCTATTTCTTCAGCCGTCTTACCGACCCCAGAATAGACAATTTTATCGGGTTTTATTCCTGCAAGTAAAGATCTGTAGAGCTCTCCGCCTGATACTATGTCTGCTCCTGACCCGAGTTTTGCAAGAATTGTCATAATATTTTGATTCGGATTTGCTTTTGCCGCATAACAAATAATACTGTCAATATCGCCAAAACCCTTTTTATAAGCATGAAAATTTGATTCTAACGTATTCTTGGAGTATATATATATAGGCGTTCCATACTTTTTTGCCAATTTAGATACAGCCAAACCTTCCACATACAACTCATTATTCACATACTTGATTCCCATCTTACCCCCAGTATATATCGTCTTAAAATAATATCAAAATGATACATATGTGTCAATAAACAACGTCATCTACATTGCCGTGCTTTTTTTTGATATTTCATATAAAATAACAGCGCTTGCGCACGACACATTCAATGAAGAAATTGAATTTTTTTGCGGTATAGTGATTATAACATCGCATTTTTCTTTTATTTTCTGGTGAAGACCGAACCCCTCGCTTCCTACAACTAAAACAGCCGGAAAAGGGATATCTGTTTCATGTATGCTTTTGTTGCCGTTTTCTGCGCCTATGACCCAGAACCCTTTTTCTTTAAGTTCCAGTATAGCCTGCGAGGAATTTGTAACTCTTGCTATTTTTATATGTTCTATTGCGCCGGCTGAAGTTCTTGAAACTGTATCATTAACAGTTGCCGAACGCCATTTAGGAACTATAACTCCGTCCACTCCGAAAGCAACGGCGTTTCTTATAATAGCGCCTAAATTATGCGGATCTTCTATTGAATCAAGAAGAAGAAGCAATGCGTTTTTTTTATCTTTGACGCTTTTTATCAAATCTTGAAGTTCAACGTAATCGGTAGTTGAAACTTCGGCAACGACGCCTTGAGTATTTGTATCTTCAAATTTATCAAGTTTTTCCGGAGGAACACTGTTTATAATTATTCCTTTTGCTTTGGCAAGTTTTATAATTTCAGAAATACTGCTCCCGTGCGCTGTTTTTGAAATAAATATCTTATTAATCGTTCTTGTTTCAGATTTAATGGCTTCAAGCACAGCATTTCTTCCGAATATTTTATCCATATTTCCCCTGTATAATTATATTATTTATATTTATAAACTTTTTAAATGCCAAAATATTTATCAAAAAATGCTTTTAGTTTTTCTAATACCGTAAACTTCTTTTTAGCCCTGGCATTATCTTTCGTAAACATTGATACCGGAGGCAATATCTGCGCAAAAGCCTGTCCTGTTGATTTTATTTCACTGTCGCGAAAAGCATTATCTATAAATTTTTTAGTTTTTTCAGAATCCAAATTTTCTTCACGTATAATTTTATCCAATTCTTCAGCTTTGCTTTCTGCGGCAAATTTACGCCAATCTTCATTTATTTTTGTTTCATTGTTTATGGATTTTATAAATTGCTCTATAAGTTCTTTTTTACTGCGGAGTTCAAGGCTTGAACTGATAGTTCTGTCAATGGCAATTAATATTTCTTTGTCTTTCATTTTGCCTTTTTTGTATTTGGCAATCATTTGTAAAATATAATCAATATTAATTTCAACCTGTTTTACAAGTTCCATTTCAAAAATAATGTCGTCATTGATATTTTCTTTATCGCCGTCTTTTGATTTTCTCAGCTTTTGATATAAATCAATATATGCGCTTTGATAATCCTGAAATTCCCTTTCGGTTAAAATTTCATTTCCTGCAAAATCGTCAAAAGAATTTAAAATATTTTTCAATCTTAAAACAGCGCCGTACAATTTTATAAAATACTTCTCTTTTTGTTCGCCCAATATATCTACCGGCAATGGAAAATTTTCCGTCAACTCCGCTATAAGTTCACAATAACCTTTATGATATTCGCCGTCCTTTTCCCAGCCGTTATAATATTCTTTATATGATTTTAATAAAACTATACCACAGGCATCTTTATTGCCAAAAAGAGATATGGATTCATTTGTAGCATCTTCCAAATCACGAAAACAAACTATATTGCCAAAAGTTTTAACAGAGTTTAAAATTCTGTTAGTTCTGGAAAAAGCCTGCAGCAAGCCGTGTTGACGTAAATTTTTATCACACCATAATGTATTCAAAGTCGTAGCATCAAAACCCGTTAAAAACATATTGCATACTACAAGAATATCAATCTCTCTGTCTTTAACTCTTTTGGACAAATCTTTATAATAATTTTCAAATTTATCCGATGACGTATCAAAATTTGTTTTAAAATAACAGTTATAGTCACATATCGCCTGTTCCAAAAAATCGCGCGACGTTTTATCTAAGCTGCCTGTATTAAAATCTTCGTCAGGCAAAATACCGTCTTCCATATCGGGTTCGTTGGCTCCGAAACTGTATATTAACGCTATTTTCAAACGCTGAGTTTCCGGCATAGCGGATATTTGCGTTTTTAGCTCTGTGTAATATTTCTTTGCAGATTCAATAGAACTTACGGCAAAAATGGAATTAAAACCGAACAAACGCCTGTCTTTTATTTTATATAAAATATTGCGTTTTGTTTTTTGGTCAAAATGTTCCAATATATAACTGGCGATTTTTTTTATTCTTTCGGGCGCATTTGCAGCTTTTTCCATATCTATAGCTTTTACTTTTTTATCTTTTATATCAATTTTCATTTTCAAAGTATTGATATAATCAATTCTAAATGGCAGAACATTCTCGTCATTTATAGCATCAACAATCGTATATGAATGCAATTTATCACCAAAAGCCTGTTCGGTAGTTTTTAACTGAGGATTGCCGCCGCCTGCAGAGTTTTGCGCAAAAATTGGCGTACCGGTAAAACCAAAAATATGATAATTTTTAAAGCTCTTTATAACAGCCGTATGCATATCGCCAAACTGCGAACGATGACACTCGTCAAAAATAATCACAATATGTCCGTTAAAAATAGAATGCCCTTTGTTTTGATCTATGAATCTATCCAATTTTTGTATTGTTGTGATTATAATCCGAGCATTATGATCTTCAAGCTGTTTTTTTAGTTTTATGGTACTTGTATTACTGTTGGCAGCCCCTTTTTCAAATTTATCGTATTCTCTCATAGTCTGATAGTCTAAATCTTTTCTATCAACGACAAAAAGAACTTTATCTATATAATTTAATTTGCTTGCAAGCTGCGCGGTTTTAAAACTTGTCAAAGTTTTTCCGCTGCCAGTCGTATGCCAGATATATCCGCCGGCTTTTGTTGTTCTTTGTTGTTTATAGTTAGTTGAAAGTTCTATCCTGTTTAAAATTTTTTCTGTCGCCGCTATTTGATACGGGCGCATTACAAGCAAAAGTTCTTCGGTTGTAAATATGCAGTATTTTGTTAAAACAGACAGCAGCGTATGTTTTGAAAAAAATGTTTTTGCAAAATCCGTTAAATCGGCAATTCTTTTGTTTTTTGAGTCAGTCCACCATGAAGTAAACTCAAAACTGTTGCTTGTCCGTTTGCCTGCATGTTTAATTCCCCGAGAAAGCTCATTTATATGCGTTTTACGGGTAGTGTTTGAATAATATTTAGTATGAGTTCCGTTAGAAATTACAAACAATTGAACATACTCAAAAAAACCTGTGTCTGCCAAAAAACTGTCCCGCTGATAACGGTTAATCTGATTAAAGGCTTCTCTTATCGCCACTCCGCGCCTTTTTAATTCTATGTGAACTAAAGGCAAACCATTTACTAAAATTGTAACATCATATCTGTTTTTATATGAGCCTTGCGTTTCGTATTGGTTTATTACCTGCAAAAAATTATTATGTATATTTTTTTTATCAATTATGTAGATATTTTTTGTTTCGCCGTTATCTCTTTTTAAGTTATATATAAAATCTTCTTGTATTTTATGCGTCTTTTCTACAATACTTTCATTTTTATTTATAAGATATTTAGTTAGGATTTGTTTCCATTCATTATCGGTAAACTTATAGCCGTTTAGTTTTGCCAACTGTTTACGGAGATTTGACATTAAATCGCCGGCATTTTTTATATCTGTATATTCATAGCCGTTATTCTGCAAAATATTTATAAGCTCTTTTTCCAAATCGGCTTCACTCTGATACTTTTTGGCAGATTGATAAGAAGCTTCGTATTCCGAAACAACTGTAGAATTATCAGTTTGGGCTATTATCTTATATTCAGACATTTTTTGCTTCCTTAAAAGTTAGAAGTTTGTTTCTGTAATAATCGTATTGTTTTTTACGCGCGGCAATTTCTGCCGGCAATCCTTCGCTTATATCGTTTACCAATTTATTAAATTTATTTAATATTTGTACTATTCGTTTTTGCTCTTCCATTGAAGATATCGGTATTTTATATTTCATAATCGCCGATTTATCACCTCTTGGCATTTTGGTACCTTTAGCATTTTTGTTGTCGTAATCAAAAAAAGCATCTGAAGCCAACAGATAGTACAAATAATCTGATCTCAAATCATTTTTACTGACATCATTAATTCTAACAACCAAAACATCTCCATTGGTTCCGCCTTTATTTGTTGCCCTCCAAATCTTTTTTAAATAAGGACGTATATTGCCTATTAAAATATCATTAATTTCGTATGCTGTTACTCTACCATTTTCAGGAGTATAATCTGAAAATGTCTTTCCATGTTTATCTTGTAATAAATTATCAACACCTACATAGTTTTCATTATTTAATTCTATTGCCGATATTCGCGTTTTAGAAAAATGTGCAACCTCTCCAAGAGTAACCCATTTTACTTGTCTTGTCTTATCTTTAAATGATAGTAGGTCGTTAAGATAGTACTCATATTGTTTCTTTCTAGCCTCCAGTTCAACCTCCAGTTCAACCTCCAGTTGCGTAAATTGATCTAATATTTTAACAATTTCCTGTTGGACTTCAAGCGGAGGAACCGGAATTTTGAACAAAGAATATTTGGCAATCCAATGTCTTGCATGATCTTTTGGAACATATTGTATGGATTTCATTGCAAAATAAACAAATCTAAAGTCCATACCAAAAGACAAGTCTTTTTTTAATTTTAAGATTTTCATTGCAGAGCTTTTTATCTTAAAATCAAAATCAACCCAATGAAACGATGTAGTAAAATCATCAAAAATAATCGTTGGATTTTTTGAAGTTGCTTTAAAAACTCCATTTTTTTCATTAGTATAACCTAATATAAAAGTTTGTCCGGCTGTTAAAACAGGAATATCAAAAGTATCATTATAATCAGTAGACTGAACAATATATTTATTCGGTTGTTCATAATCTAAAATTTCGCACAATTTTTTAAATTCAATGCCTTTAGGACAATATTTTTTTATAAGTTCGTCAAGCTTACTTATTCTCATTCTTTTTTACCTTTTTAGTTATCTTTTTCTGTGCGGATTTGACGACTTCCAAGTAGGCTTTTTCAACCGGAGTTATGGTTTTTATATGATATTTTTTATATTCTTCATCAACTTTTTGCATGGCTCTTTTATGGCTTACAGCGCCTGCATCTTTCAAGACTTTTTCACCGGCTGCCGATAAAATTTTATCTAAATGCGTTATATAATCTTTCATATACATAGGCTGTTGGCGTTCCGCCTGAATTTCGGCAAAATCAAAATATCCCGATACCAGATTATTAAGTATTTTTAATTCTTTTTCGGTTAAAAAATTTTTAGCGATTTTTGCTTCTTCTTTTGTAGGTAAAGAACCTGCAAAAGACGTTAAACCCATAAAAGGTTTATTTGCGTCAATCCTGTTATAAATAACTTCTGCCGCCGTGCTGCCATGCGCGGCATAATGTAATTTATTCTGCACAATTTTAAAAAACTCAAGAGAAACATTGGCATTTGGATCATAGTCTATGCTTGTAGCGTATAAATCCAAAACCTGCCTGTATAACATTTTCTCAGACGAACGTATATCGCGAATACGGTTTAAAAGTTCTTTCCAATAATTGCCGCCACCGCTTTGTTTAAGGCGTTCATCGTCCATCGTAAAACCTTTAATTATATACTCTCTCAGCCTTTCTGTCGCCCATTGACGAAAGCGCGTCCCCTGCTGTGATTTTACTCTGTATCCCACGGATATAATTACATCCAAATTATAAAAATTGGTCGGTTTTGTAGAAAATTCGGAAATTCCGAATTTTCTCATGACAAGAGCTTCTTGAAGCTCTTTCTCATCAAAAATATTTTGAATATGTTCATTAATGGTTGATTTTGCTTTGTCAAAAAGGAGTGCCATTTGATCTTGAGTAAGCCAAACAGTATCATTTTCTAATTTAACATCAATTTTATTTTTCCCATCATCTGTTTTGTAAATAACAATATTGCCTTTATTATCCATTATTGCATACTCCCTTCCAAATCTGAGATAATTTCATTTATATCTTTACGCAATTTGGTTTGACGTAATACAATTTCATTTATTTCGGCATTTAATTTTTTAATATCAATTATTTCACGCGTGTCTTTTTGCTGTATATATGAACTGACAGCCATATTATAGTCATTGGCTGCGATATCGGAATTATTAACAAGTTTGGAAAAATATGCAGTATTTCTGCGGTTTATAAAAGATTGAAGTATCGTATCCTGATTTTCCTCCGTTAATTTGTTTTTATTGCCGTTACGTACAAATTTAGCACTTGCATCAATAAATAAAGTTTTATTATCAGTCTTATTCTTTTTAAGTACAATGATGCATGTATCTATAGGAGTTCCGAAAAATAAATCAGGAGGAAGATGGATTATTGTATCAATGAAATTATTATCAACTAAATATTTCCGGATTTTCCGTTCCGTGCCGCCGCGATACAAAACGCCGGGGAATTCAACTATTGCCGCCGTTCCGTTTGTAGCAAGCCAGCTTAAACAATGCATAACAAAAGCCAAATCGGCTTTAGATTTCGGAGCAAGCACGCCTGCCGGAGTAAAACGCGGATCATTAATAAGCAATGGATTTGAATCGCCTTCCCATTTGATTGAATACGGAGGATTTGTAACTATAGCTTCAAACGGTTCGTCATCCCAGTGCTTCGGGTCCGTAAGAGTATTGCCGTGAGCAATATCAAAGCTTTCGTAATTAATATCATGCAAAAACATATTAATACGGCAAAGGTTATATGTTGTTATATTTATTTCCTGTCCGAAAAAACCGTTACGGACATGTTCTTTACCTAAAATTTTGGCAAATTTTAACAATAACGAACCGGAACCGCAGGCAGGATCATAGACTTTATTTACTTCCGTTTTGCCCACAAGCGTAATTTTGGCGAGCAGTTCGCTTACTTCCTGAGGCGTAAAAAATTCCCCTCCAGATTTGCCAGCATTTGCTGCATACATAGTCATTAAAAATTCATAAGCATCGCCAAAAACATCTATTGTATTATCATTATAATTGCCAAGTTGTAATGAACCGATAGAAGTTATAAGTTTGACAAGCAATTCATTACGTTTTTGTACAGTTGAGCCAAGCTTATTGCTGTTAACGTCAATATCATCAAAGAGACCTTTTAAATCACTTTCACTGCTTGCGCCGTGAGCCGAATTTTCTATATTTTTGAAAACTTTTTCCAAAGTTTCATTTAAATTATTATCATTAACGGCTTTTTTGCTGACATTTTCAAAAAGTTGGCTCGGCAAAATAAAAAAACCTTTTTCTTCCACTATATTATCTTTGGCTTCTTTAGCTTGTTTGTCTGAAATTTTTGCATAATTAAAATTTTTTTCGCCGGCTTTACGTTGTTGTTTGTTTATATAGGTAGTGAGATTTTCCGAAATAAAACGATAAAATAAAAAACCTAAAACATAATTTTTAAAATCCCATCCGTCAACAGAACCTCGCAAATCATTTGCAACCTTCCAAATTGTAGAATGTAACGCCTGCCTTTCCTGTTCTTTTTTATTATCAATCGCCGGCATGTTTTATGGTGCTCCTATTATATAAACTTGAAAATTGAAAGTTGCAGCCCGAAATTTAAAGCCACTATAATCTTAAATCTTTTTAACTAAAGTTGAAGTCCCGTCTTTATTATCAACAATCTTATAGCCGAGTTCAGCCAATTTATCTCTGAATAAATCTGCCTCTTTCCAGTTTTTGTTTTTTCTGGCGGAGTTTCTTTTTTCAAGCAATATTGAAAGTTCTCCGTTTATTTCATTTTTAATCAATCTTATTCCCAAATCACCTTCAAATATATCCTCAAAAAGCCACTTTGCCTGTTTCAAATAACATGTTTTATCAGAGGAAAGATTATTCAAAATTAAATTCTTTAATTCATGCAGATAAGATAATGCTTTTTCAAAATTAAAATCATCATCCAATGCTTCTTTTACCTGTTTTTGTATTTTTATTAAATCTTCATTTATTAAATTATCGTCGCTTTCAGAAACAATTGCAAGCAGCCTGGAATACGCTTCGTCAAGTCCCTGTAAAGTTTTTTGCGCCGCATTAAGGCCGTCATTTGAAAAATCCAAAGGAGTTCTGTAGTGCTGTGTCAGAAGATAATATCTGACAACTCTAGGGTCATATGTATTAAAAATATCTTTCAAAGTAAAAAAATTACCCAGCGATTTTGACATTTTTTCTTTATTGACTGTCACAAAACCGTTGTGTATCCAGTATTTTGCAAAAATCTTTCCCGTACAGGCTTCGCTCTGAGCTATTTCATTTTCGTGATGAGGGAAAATTAAATCCTGGCCGCCGCCGTGGATATCGATCGTATCACCAAGTAAAGACGTAGACATAACAGAACATTCTATATGCCAGCCCGGTCTTCCTGCAGCCCATCTGCTTGGCCAAGACACGCTCTGCGGCTCATTTTCTTTTGTCTTTTTCCAAAGTATAAAATCATAAGGATTTTTTTTCTTGGAGTCAGCATCCACCCTTGCGCCCACTTTCATATCTTCCAGCTTTCTTTTTGAAAGTTTTCCGTATTCTGAAAATTTATCGACGGAAAAATAGACATCGCCGTCAACATTATAAGCAAAACCTTTTTCTTCAAGCTTTTCTATAAAAGAAATAATTTGCGGAATCATAGACGTAACCTGCGGATATTCATTTGCTTTTAAAACATTTAATTTGTTCATTTGGACAAAATAATCGTCTATATAAGTTTTAGCAAGTTCAAGCGGAGAAATTTGTTTTTCAATTGATCTGTTTATGATTTTATCATCAACATCTGTGAAATTCTGTATATGGTTTACAGAATATCCGCTTCTTATAAAATGCCTTTTAATTACATCAAAAGTCACATATGCCCTTGCATGTCCCAAATGAACGACATCATAAGGAGTGACACCGCAAATATACATAGAAATTTTATTTTTTTCTATGGATGTAAAATTTTCAACTTTATTGGTAAGCGTATTATAAAATTTTATGCTCATTTTCCTGTTTTCCTTTTTAAAGATACCACTGCCATTGCCGCTATTCCTTCTCCTCTGCCAACAAAACCCATTTTTTCGTTTGTTGTGGCTTTTATGGCAATATATTCTTTTTTAATCCCTAAATTCTTTGATAAAACATTTTTCATTTCATCTATATACGGATAAATTTTAGGTTTTTCGGCAATAACCGTCATATCCGCATTTATCAATTTATATTTTTTTTCTTTTAATACGTTAATTACCGTTTTAAGCAGTTCAATGCTTGATATGTTTTTGTATTTATCGTCAGTATTTGGGAAAAAATGTCCGATATCATCCTGTCCGGCGGCGCCAAGCAAAGCATCCATCAATGCATGAACCAATACATCGGCATCGCTGTGTCCGTCCAAACCGTTTTCAGATGATATCTGCACGCCGCCAAGAAATAATTTTCTTGTCTTTTTAAATCTGTGAACATCATAGCCAAAACCTACAAACATTTTTTATTCCTCTTTTTTAAAATAAATTCAGCCAGTTTAAAATCTAACGGTTCAGTCACTTTAAAATTTTCATAACCGCTGTTAACAAGAACAGCTTTTTTGCCGGTCTTTTCAACAAGCTGTGAGTCATCAGTGACAGCTGCCGAAATTTTTGAAGCATATGCTTTATCAAGTATGCTCTTTTTAAATATTTGAGGAGTCTGGGCAAGCCAGATATTTTTTCTGTCTAAAGATTTCGTCAAATTTTTTCCGTTTATTGATAATTTTATTGAATCTTTGGCAGGCGCGGCTGCAATCGCTCCTCCGTTTTCCATTGCGGAAAGTAAAATTTCGTTTATCGCGTCTTCGGTGATAAGAGGTCTGGCAGCATCATGCACAGCGACAAAATCAGCGTCTCTGTTAACGATATTCAACCCGTTTTTAACGGAATCAAATCTTTCTTTTCCTCCGCATACGACATCAACGCCGTATATTTTTTTATATTTCAACATTTCATGAATTTTCTCTTTTGATACAACGAGAATAATTTGTTTACAGTCTTTTATTTTTTTAAAAGCCAGAACGCTCCATAAAAACATAGGTTTTTTATTCAGCGTAAGGAATTGTTTCGGTTCTTTTGAACCGAATCTTCTGCCGGAACCGGCGGCGACTATCACAACGGATAAATTCATTTTTTATCCTCTGCAAAAATGTCCTGTTTAATTTGACCGAATAACATTTTATTCGCAGATGTCTGCAGTATGGACGTTATTGTCAAATCAACTTTTTTGCCTATAAAAGCCTTCCCGTTTTCAGCGACGACAGACGTGCCGTCATCTAAAAATCCTACGGCCTGATTTCTTTCTTTGCCTTCTTTAGCCAAAAAAACAGAAATTTTATACCCAGGCAAAATTATCGGTTTCAAACATTCATATAAATCGCTTATATTTATAACTTTTACGCCTCGCATATCGGCAATCTTCTTTAAGTTAAAATCAGCAGTTATGATTTTCGCATTCATTTGTACGGCAAGTCTGATTATTTTAAAATCTGCGGCATTAATATCATTATAATCTTTGTAAGATATTTTGACTTTATCGTTTTCTTTTATTCTTTTTATATTATTTTCCAGATTTCTGCCGCCGCCTATTTTTAAAAGCAGTCCTGCCTCTTTAATAACAAATTCCGGGAGAATTATTTTCGAGAAAAAACCGTAATTTATAAAATCGGTTATCCTTTCATCAGCAACTGCACTCATGTCCAAAATTGCGGTTTGAGGCTTCCCTTTTTTTTCGACAATCAAAATTAATAAAAGCGTAACAATCGCCAAAAGCAAACCTGCAGCAACGGCAAAGAAAGTCTTATCTGTAAAGAAATAAGTTACTGACGGATAAACTAAAAATAAAAGTATTTTTATATATAATTTCACCGGCTGACTGACCCCGTATGTTTTTTAAGCAGCAAAAAAGTATTTTTTATATCAGGCTTTATTTTAGTCCACATTTCAAAAGCTATCGCCCCCTGATGGACAAGCATTCCTTCCCCTGAAAAATACTTTAATTTTTTATCTGCGGCAAACCGTTTAAACGGCGTTTCCTTATTATAAATTAAATCATATAAAACTAAATCTTTTTTATACTTCTTTATTTCAAACGGCATTTTATCATCTTTTTTCATACCGCATGTGGAAGAATTTATAATACAGTCCGTGTCCGAAAACAAATCGTCTTCGATTTTATTTATTTCCAAAGGTATTATATTTTTATATGCGCGAGAAATATGTTCAGCGGTCTTGTATGTCCTTGAAGTAATATATACTTTTTTAACTTTAAGCTTATTTAGAGCATATAAAACAGCTTTCGACGCGCCTCCGGCCCCTACTACTAAAACAATTTTGTTTTGTATTTTTATTTTTTTTGACTTTAAATCGGAAATAAGTCCGTCTCCGTCCGTATTATATCCTATAAGTCTGCCGTTCCTGTTGATTATTGTATTTACGCTGCCTATTTTTTCGGCAGTTCTGTCTATGCCGTCTATAAACTTAATTACATCGTTCTTGTAAGGAACAGTTATATTTGCTCCAGCCATATTCAAAATTTTAATTGACATTATTGCTTGTTTCAAGTCTTCAGGTTTGACGGCAAATGCTAAATATATAAAATCCAGTTTGTTTGATGATAACCAAGCATTCTGCATCACAGGAGACAATGAATGTTTGACAGGATTGCCGAAAATAGGGATAATTCGTGTGTTTGACGTTATATTTTGCATAAAAATTCACATTTAAAACTTTTCACTTTAATTAATTTTATCAAATGAACACTATCTAGTCAAACAGCTTGTTGACATTCAATTTTCTTTATTCTATACTCTAGCCCTAAACTTGACGGCAAAATTTTCGTTATAAAAACGTTTTTTGCTGTCAGGTTTGTTATTTTTGAAAGATATTTGTACACAAAGCAAAACAAAGGAAAAAAAATGTTCAGACCAAAATTATTCACTTTAATAAAAAACAGACCGGAAGAATTCACTTTAAACAATATAACAAGAGAAATTCTTGTCGGGCTTATAGTATCTTTTATCTCCATACCTCTTTCTATTGCTTTGGCAATCGCATCAGGAGTAAGTCTTGAAAAAGGTCTTATTACGGGAGTTATTGCAGGTCTTCTTATATCGTTATTCGGAGGAAGCAGAGTCCAAATAGGCGGTCCTACCGGAGCTTTCGTAATAATCGTTTACGGTATTGTTCAAAAATTCGGCATTGACGGACTTATTGTAGCAACGGCAATGGCTGGAGTTATATTGGTTATAATGGGTTTCTTAAAATTCGGAAGTGTTTTAAAATATATACCTGATCCTCTGATTATAGGTTTTACAAGCGGAATTGCCGTAGTTTTATTTTCAACACAGATAAATGATTTTTTCGGTTTGGGGCTAAGGAATATCCCCAGCAATTTTATTGAGCAATGGAAGCTGTACTTATCAAATTTTTCAAATATAAATATCCAAACGCTCGGATTGGGTATTTTTTCACTTCTTTTCATTATTTTTTATCCGAAAAAATTTAAATTTTTCCCAGGAACTTTGGCCATAATATTTTTATCGACCATTTTAGTAAAAATTTTCAATTTAAACGTTGATACGATATATACACATTTTGGAGATATATCAAAAACAGCGTCTTTTATGCCTAAAATACCATCAGTAAATATGGGCATGATAACGGATTTGATTCCGGCCGCATTTACAATAGCTTTTCTTGCCGCAATAGAATCACTTCTTTCCGCGGTAGTCGCTGACGGAATGATTGAAAAAAAGCACAGATCAAACACCGAAATAATAGCTCAGGGAATTGCAAATTTCGGATCGGCCATTTTCGGAGGAATACCGGCAACAGGGGCGATAGCGAGAACGTCTGCAGGCATAAGCAACGGCGCAAGAACGCCTATTACGGGAATAGCAAACGCTGTTTTTATATTCATAGCAATGATGCTTTTTATGAAATATGTTCAGCTTATACCTATGGTTGTTCTGGCAACAATTTTATTTACTGTTGCTTATAAAATGCTTGATACAAAAGCTTTTTCCGAAATAACAAAGGCTCCGAAAAGCGACAGTTTGGTGCTGCTTATAACTTTTCTCCTGACAATTTTTGTAAACCTTATTTATGCGATTGAAATAGGAATTATTCTGGCGTCAGTATTATTTATGAAAAGAATGTCCGACATGACAAACATATCGGTTATGGATGAAAACAGCGAACTTGAAGATGAAATTGACGATGTTGACGGTATTGATAAAAAGAAAATAATGAAAGATGTAATTGTGCACGAAATTACCGGAGCTTTTTTCTTCGGGGCCGCAAATGCGTTTGTCGAATACATGGAAAACATGAAAACATGCAAAATAATAATAATCAGAATGAGAAAAGTCCCTGTAATGGATGCAACCGGTTATCATGCGCTGTATAAAATCCACAAGAGATGTCTAAAAACAAACACAAGACTTATGCTGTGCGATCTTGAAAAACAACCTTTGCGTTTGTTAATAAAATATGATTTTATTTCCGAGCTTGGAAGAGAAAATATTTGCGTAAATTTAAACACGGCTCTGCTGAAAGCCGATAAATTCTTACAAATGTTATACAAATAATTTCTGATAATTTGAACAAATATATGACTGCCCGAGAGCAATGCCTCCGTCATTAACTGGAACCAGAGAATTAAAATAAACTTTAAAACCTGATTTTTTCAGAATATCAATACTCCTTGACAATATATATTTATTTTGGAAAACTCCGCCGCTGAGGGCTATTATATCCGTTTTATATATTTTTGAATATATGTCTGCCTGTTTGTAAATCAAACGACATATTGTCTCATGAATTTTACCGCTGATTAAGGAAACTTCCTCTTTATTTCTTAAATCTTTTACAATTCCTCCGATAATCCCGTCAAGTTTTACGACAGATGTTTTATCTTTATAAAAATCAATATCAATATCATAATGGGCATATTTTACATCTTTTAAAACCGATTCCAAATAAACAGCCCCCTGACCTTCATATTCGACAATATTTAGAAGTCCGATGGCAGACGCAACGGCATCTAAAAATCTTCCTATGCTGCAGGTTTGTACGTAATTTTCATGTGTTTTAAGAAGCGATAAAATATTTTTATAAAATTTTTCTTTTTTTATATGTTTTGGAATATCATTTGTCTTGCCGTATTTGTAAAACAGAGATACTGCTATTCTCCATATCTCTTTCACGGCCATATCTCCGCCCGGTAAGTCAAAATATTCAAGATGCGACAATCTTTTTATTTCTTTTTCACCAAACAGCAGACACTCACTTCCCCATATTTTACCGTCAACTCCAAAACCTGTACCGTCATAAGCAAAACCAAGAACATTTCCTTTCAAATGTTTTTCGGCGACTACCGATGCTATATGAGCATAATGATGTTGAACCGGATAAAAATCAAAAGTTTTATTTTTGAATTTTTCTTTGACATACATTGAAGTATTGTAATTAGGATGCAAATCGTAAGCTATTGTATCAGGAACTACATCTAAAAATTTGAGAAATTTCCCTGCAGATTTATCCAAGAACGATAAATTTTTATAATTAATCATATCTCCGCAGTAAGCAGATAAATATGCCGTATTTTCCCTCGTTATGCAGAAAGCATTTTTTATGTCGGCTCCGGCTGAAAAAATATTTTCTTTTACTCTTGCGCTGACGGCTTTCGGAACATATCCTCTGCTTCGCCTGACAACAATTTTTTGATTTTTATTTCCGGCAAACATAACTATAGAATCGTCTACTGGATTATATATTTCCCTGTCATTGGACAATATCCCGTCAATTTTACAAGAAAATTCGTTAAAAATATCTTTTTCTTTATATATTATAGGTTCGTCGTTTTTATTGGCAGACGTCATTATAAGAGCATCGGTTTTCAACAAATCAAACAAGATATAATGAACCGGCGTATAAGGCAGCATGATGCCTAAAGATCTGTTGTTTTTTGCAATAACATTATTAAAAATTTTATTTATATTATCTTTTTTATCCAAAAGAACTATTGGAGCAACAGATGAAGAAAGTTCTTTTTTCTCATAAGAATTAATATGAGCAAGACTGTTTGCAACGGCTAAATTTTTAACCATTATCGCAAAAGGCTTTGCATCTCTTGATTTTATTGTCCTTAATCTTAAAATAGTTTTTTCATTATAAGCGCTGCATGCCAAATGATATCCGCCTATACTTTTTATTGCGACTATTTTGCCTTGATCTATCATTTTCGCAGTCTCAGATAAAGCAGCCCTGCCTTTTACAATATTTGTCTCATCTGAATAAAGTTTTACCTGAGGGCCGCAGACAAAGCACGCATCAGGCTGGGCGTGAAATCTTCTATTGAGCGTATCATCGTACTCTTTTCGGCAGTCGCGGCACATTTTAAATTTTTTCATTGTCGTATTTCCCCTGTCATACGGCAATTCTTTTACAATCGAGTATCTTGGACCGCACCGTGTGCAATTTATGAAAGGATAATGATAGCGTCTGTCATTATGTGAAAGAAGTTCTCTTTTGCAGTCGTCGCATATCGCAATGTCTGAAGGAAAATCAGATATTATTTTGGATTCTTTAAAACTTTTTTTTATCGTAAAATCTTTTAAACCTGAAAAAATACGTCTGCTTTTGATAATGCGCGAAACATTTGCAATTTTAATCGTATTTTTTCTGATATCTGAAATGAATTTATTGATATTTTCAGCAATCCCTTCAACTAAAATCTCGGCGCCGTATTCAGTATTTGACACAAAACCTTTCAACTTGTATTTTTTTGCAAGAACAAAAACATACGGCCTGAAACCGACACCCTGAACAGTGCCGTATATTTTAAGCGACAACGCAGTATCTTTTATATTCAAATTAGCCTCGAATACAGTTATTCGCCTTCTATAGATTTAACAAAGCAGTCATTGCCGGATAAAATTATTATATCGCTAGAGCCGCATTTCGGGCAGAACATTGTTTCCATTTTTGACACATCAATATTTTCTTTGCACACATTGCACTGCGCCGTTAAATCTTCATCTACAAACTCCAAGCACGCCGAACATGCGCAAGTCCCGGGTATTATATGGTCTTTCATTGTGTGGACGAGCAATTCTTTTTCTATTCCGCTTGCTTTACCGATTACAATGCTTATTTTTGTAATTTTAACTAAATTATTTTCTCTTGCTTTATCTTCAATAACTTTCCATAATTCTCTTCCTATTCCGTGTTCATGCATAAAACACTCCTTTTATTATCAGTTTTTTTTCTTCTTGTTTTTTTGCGAAGACATCAGATTTATCTCTTTTATTTTATCTCTCAACAACGCCGCAGTCTCAAAATCCAGATTATCAGCGGATTCTCTCATTTGCGTTTCAAGAGATTTTATCACGTCATTTATATTTTTAGAAGAGATATACTCGTCGTTTAACTCTGCCGTAAACAAACTTACGCTGTCGCTCTTGGCTTTAATCTGGAACTCCTCAAGCTGATTTACGGCTTTGATAATCGTCTTAGGCGTTATTTTATGTTTTTTATTATATGCAATCTGTTTATCTCTTCTTCGTTCCATCTCTTTTATTGCCCTGGACATTGAATCAGTCATTTTGTCGGCATAGAATATTACCCTGCCGTCAACGTTCCTGGCTGTCCTTCCGCAAGTTTGTATTAAAGTTTGTTCAGATCTTAAAAAACCTTCTTTATCGGCGTCAAGAATAACTACCAATGCCACTTCAGGCAAATCCAGTCCTTCCCTTAAAAGATTAATACCGACTAAAATGTCAAATTTACCCAGCCTTAAATCTCTGATTATTTCTATTCTTTTCAAAGAGTCTATTTCAGAATGCATATATTCGACAAGGAAACCCTTTTCTTTCAAATACGCGGTAAGATCTTCGGACATTCTTTTTGTCAGCGTTGTTATAAGAACCCTTTCTTTCTTATCAATCGTTTTTTGTATTTCTTTTATCATATCCTGAATCTGTCCGTCTATAGGCTTAATAACAATTTCAGGATCGACAAGCCCGGTAGGTCTTATAACCAATTCAATTATATTGTTTTTTGATTTTTCAAGTTCATATTTCCCGGGTGTTGCAGAAACCATAATATTTTGTTTTATTATAGATTCAAACTCTTTAAATTTTAAAGGTCTGTTATCCAATGCCGAAGGCAGTCTGAAACCGAAATCAACAAGAGTCTGTTTTCTGCTCCTGTCTCCTTCATACATACCTCTTATCTGCGGCAGAGTTATATGAGATTCATCAACTACCAAAAGGAAATCAGAAGTTAAATTGTTAAACAAAAAATAATCTATTAACGTAGTCGGCCTCGAACCGCCGGGTCTGAGAGACAAATGTCTTGAATAATTTTCAACTCCGTTGCAAAAACCCGTTTCTTTTAACATTTCCATATCGTATTTTGTTCTTTGCAGCAGTCTTTGCGCTTCCAAAAGCTTTCCTTCCGATTTTAATACGGCAACTCTTTCGCTCAACTCCGCCTCTATATGTTTCAAAGATTGTTCTATTTTGTCGCCGGTGGTAACAAAATGTTTCGCAGGATAAATATAAGTTTTTTCTTTTTTATTGAAAACCTGTCCTGTAAGAGGATCAAACTCTTTTATAGCGTCTATTTCATTGCCGAAGAATTCAACTCTTAACGCCGTTTCAAGATACGCCGGAAAAATTTCGACGGTGTCTCCTTTTACTCTGAATTTGCCCCTCATAAAATCTATTTCGTTTCTTTCATAATGTATCGATATTAATTGTTCGATAACTTTTTCTATTGTTATTTTTTGGCCTGTGTTAATTCTGACGCACATATTTTGATAGTCTTCAGGAGCGCCCAGATTATAAATACTTGAAACTGATGCAATGACTATAACGTCTCTTCTTTCCAGAAGAGACATTGTTGCTTTCAGTCTTAATCTGTCTATATGATCGTTCACGGAAGAATCTTTCTCTATATACGTGTCTGTTGACGGGATATATGCTTCCGGCTGGTAATAATCATAATATGAGATAAAATATTCAACCGCATTTTTCGGAAAAAATGTTTTAAATTCAGAATACAGCTGCGCCGCAAGAATTTTATTGGGAGAGATTACAAGAACAGGTTTCTGCAATTTTTCAATTACATTTGCTATAACAAAAGTTTTTCCCGAACCTGTAACACCCAGCAGCACCTGCGAATTTTCGCCTTTTGATAAATTGGCGCATAATTGTTCTATTGCCTGCGGCTGCTCGCCTGCAGGTTTGAACTTTGATACTAACTCAAATTTATTCTGACTCAAATTTTTCTTCCATAAACTTATATTTTGTCATATAATCAAAATGCGTCTGATCAAGCTGGAGAGGAGTAACGGAAACATAAGACCGCTCAACTACATCTATGTCGGATTTTTTATTTTTCTCACCTGAGATAAATCTTCCGGCTAATTTATAAAAAACTCCTTCCGAAGTTTTTTTTCTGACAATATTTTCATCGTAACATCTTATGCCTAAAGGTACTATTTTAATACCTTTAGGGTCTTTTGGAATATTTATATTCAAGCATAACGCCGGTCTCTCTTTTGGCGCTTTATTTACGATTTTTTTTGCTATTTCAAGAGCAATTTTAGCCGCATTTTCATAATCGGGTTTCTTGCAGTCCGCCGCAGAAACAGCCATAGAAGGCACGCCGAGGTAAGCGCCCTCACGCGCACAGGCAACAGTACCGGAATAAACGACATCCTGTCCCAAATTAGGACAAGTGTTTATACCGGAAACAACCAAGTCTATTTTATCTTTTAAAAACGAATATAATCCGTACTTTACGCAGTCCGTAGGAGTTCCCCCTACAAGAGTATAAATGTTGCTTTTATATTTTTTTATTCGTTTATATTCGTTTAATGTTATTGCCTGGCTTGTTCCGGACATTTCATGTTCAGGAACTATCACATAAACTTTCCCTAATTTTGACATTTCGTTTACCAAAGGATTAAGACCTGCGCCTGCAATACCGTCGTCATTTGATATTAAAATATTGAGCTTTTTCATCTAATTAGTTTTAAAACCTCTTGTGCAAGTTTTTCCTGCGGATAAATTTCCGGAGATATTTTTCTTTCATTATCTATAGGGTTATTAATGTGTTTTTCTATAAAAGCGGTAATTGCTTTTTCTGTCATATTTTTTTCTTCCATAATTTCAAGAAATCCTTCTTTTTCTATACTTTTTGCATTGAAATACTGATGATTATCCGTAGCATAAGGATACGGGATAAAAATTGCAGGCAGTCCGTACATTTCGACTTCTTTGACAGTTCCTGCTCCGGCTCTGCATACTAAAATATCCGAGCATGCATAAGCATTTCCTATATCATTCATATATTCGGCCACATATTTTTTATACTTTATTTTTTTATATTTTTCATTTATATTAAAAAAATCTTTGCTGCCCACAATATGAATAAACTGTATTCTGTCATGATATTTATCATAAAGTTTATCTGCAATATCGAACATAATATTATTTAATTTCAATGCGCCCAAACTTCCTCCGAAGACAAAAACAGTAAAAATTCCGTTGTTTAAATTTAATTTTTTGCACGCCTCGGCTCTTGATATGTTAAAAATATCCTTTCTTACCGGATTTGAAGTGAAGACTCTTTTTGATTTTTTAAAAAATTTTGAAGACTCGATAAAACTTACGGCAACTTTATCTACTATTTTGGACAGAATTCTGTTAGCAAGACCTGGAAAAGAATTTTGTTCATGTATTAACGACGGAATATTTTTAAATTTTGCGGCAAGCAACACAGGGAAAGACAAATATGCCCCCATACCTACAACGACTTTCGGCGATATTTTATTAATAAGTCTGACAGACAAAACAAAGCTTTTTAAAAACAAAAAAGGAAATAAAAACAATTCAGGCGATATTTTCCTTGAAGGAGCGGAAAAATTTAAAAGTTCATATTTAAAGCCTGAATATTTGACAATCTTTACCGACACGGCATTAACATTGTTATTGACTATAAAAACAGGCTCAAACCCGGCCTGTTTCAATTCTTGGGCAAGCGCTATTCCCGGATAGACATGTCCGCCTGTACCGCTTACAACAATCATTATATTTGGCATAATTATCTTTTACCGCCTCTTGCAATATTAAAAAGCACTCCTGCCATTGTCATACTTATGAGCATCGAAGTTCCGCCGTAAGATATAAAAGGCAGCGGCATTCCTTTTGCGGGAAAAACGCCTGTTGTTGTCGCCATATTTATCAAAGCTTGTATTGCAAAAAGAAGAGAAATTGAAAAAGCAAGATATTTTCCGAAATCATTTTCACAGTTACGGCTTATAAAAATACCGACAGACAAAAAACATATAAACAAACAAATAATAAAAACAGCGCCCATAAAACCGTATTCTTCCCCTATTATTGCAAAAATAAAATCAGTGTGCATTTCAGGCAAATGAAGAAGTTTCATCTCGCTCTGTCCGGGGCCTTTCCCGAAGCACCCCCCTGACCCGAAAGCGATTAAAGCATGTTTTATATTATACTGTGCCAAAGAAATATCAAAAAAAGAATTTATATAATCTAAAAATCTTTTTATTCTGTACTGCTGCATAAGTATAAAACCTGAAAAAACGCAAAACATGCAGCCCAATGTAACCCAAAAACGCTTTTGTTCAACCCCGGCGATAAACATCATGGCAAGCCACACTGAAGCCATAAGAAAACTTGTTCCAAAATCTTTTTGCATTATTATCAAACCGACAAATCCTGCCAAATAGACTATCGCTTTTATATCGTTTTCCCATAAATTTATCATTCTTTGTTTTCTTGCCAAAAAGTCAGACATAACTATTGCCAAAGCCATCTTTGCAAATTCAGAAGGCTGAAAAGTAATAAAACCCAGATTTATCCATCTTGTTGCGCCTTTTCTTGCCTGTCCGACTAGAATAACAACTACCAAAAGGATTAAAGCAACTATATAGATTTTTTTACTCCATTTTTGGTATTTTCTGTAATTAATTTTAAAACCTGTAATAAAAAACAAACATGTTCCTATAGCTACGTATAAAAAATGTCTTATTATAAACATATACTCATTTGAAAATCTCATTTGCGCCATAACGGGAGTTACAGAAATAATGAAATGTATCCCGATTAAAACAAGAGATATAAGAATTATTAACAGCAATATATGGTATTGTTTTCCGCTTCTGTTTTTTTTAACAGGCTGGTCTATATAGTTTTTAATTGATGTGAATAACTTTGCCATATTACTTTAAAGATAAAACTATCTTTTTAAATTCCTGACCTCTGTGTTCAAAATTTTCAAATTGGTCAAAAGAAGCACAGGCAGGGGAAAACAAAACTATATCTTTTTCTTCTGCAACCGTCTGAATTTTTTTCAATGCATTAAGTAACGTTCCGCATTCATACATTTGCGCTGAACCTTTAAGCTCTTTTTTTATTATAGGAGTTGCTTCTCCGATTAAAAATATATTTTTAACTTTTTTCTTGATTAGATTATATATCGGTTTATAAGGACTGCCTTTATCCTGACCGCCCAATATCAATTGTATATTTTTATCAAAAGCTTCCAAAGCTACCTTTGTCGAATCCACGTTTGTAGCTTTTGAATCGTTATAATAAGATATGCTTTTTATATTTTTTACAAATTCTATTCTGTGTTCAACGCCTTTAAAAGAAGATATTACCTTTTCTATAATATCAGGTTTTATTCCGGATAAAAACGCGGCTGCGACGGACGACAAAATGTTGTCTATATTATGTCTGCCCGGTATTTTTATATCAGGAGATAACGTTATTTTTTTATTTTTATATCTTATATAAATATTGCCGTTTTCATAATAAATAGTATTTGTTTTTTTCAAATTTGCATTAAAAGAAAATGCGCTTGCGTTAATATTTGAAGTGATTTTTCTAAGAATTTTATCCTGATAATTATAGATTACAAAATCTTTATTTTTTTGATTTATAAAAACATTTGACTTCGCTTTTATGTAATTCTTCATTGTTTTATGATGTTTCAGATGATCAGGCGTTATATTAAGTATAACGCTGATGTCCGGTCTGAAATCAGGAGAATCTTCAAGCTGGTAAGAAGATAATTCAGCGACTACTATTGTTTTAGTGTTAATTTTCTCTGCAAGAGAAGACAAAGGATATCCTATGTTACCGACAACTACAGTGTTTTTATACGCTTTTTTTATTATTTCATAAATAAGTGTCGTCGTTGTAGTTTTACCGTTTGTTCCCGTTACGGCTATAAATCGTTTAGGTTTAACAAAATTTAAAGCAAAATCAAATTCGCTCATTACAGGAATATTACGCTCTTGCGCAGCTTTAAAAATAGGCAAATCCGAACTTATTCCGGGACTTTTGACAATAATATCACTTTCAAGAACTTTATCAGAATGTTTCCCGAATTCAACAGTAACTTTTTTATTAAGCTTCATTGCTGAATGCGTTTTTACTTTGCCGCTGTCGCTTGCAAAAACATTGTATCCTTTACTGCTTGCAAGATTTGCGGCGGCAATTCCTGACTTTCCCAAGCCTATAACAGCAACATTAATTTTATTGTTTATATTTTTCATTTAATCACCTTAATTTTAAAGAAGAAACTGCCAAAATAGCAAGAATTATACCTATTATCCAAAACCTTATCGTAACTTTTATTTCCGATATTCCTCCAAGCTCAAAATGATGATGCAGAGGAGCCATTCTAAAAAATCGTTTTTTTGTTCTTTTATAGACAGAAACCTGTATCATAACAGATAATGCTTCGGCAACAAAAACGCCTCCAAGTATAACCAATATTAATTCCTGTTTTATAAATACAGCTGCCAATCCGAGCAAAGCGCCCAGAGAAAGACTGCCGGTATCTCCCATAAAAATTTCAGCTGGATAAGCGTTATACCATAAGAACCCTAATCCGGAACCGAATAAAGCCATAAGGAAAACAGATATTTCACCGGCGCCGTTTATATAAGGAACCTTCAAATAATGAGCTATTTTAAAATTTCCTATTAAGTATGCAAATAATGCCAGCGCCATGGCAACGATGACAATATTTCCTATTGCAAGACCGTCCTGCCCGTCAGTTAAATTAACCGCATTGGAACTTCCAACTATAACAAAGAAAACTATAATGAAATAAAAATACGACATCTCGATAAAAATATTTTTCAAATAAGGTATTTCGATTGTTGTGGCAAAATGAACATTTGTAGGATGAAAAAACAGATAAATTATAACAAACGCCGCAAATATTGACTGAAAAACAAGTTTCTTTCTGGCAGATAAGCCTTTAGGGTCTTTCTTTATAAGCTTTAAATAATCATCGCTGAAGCCTATCAGTCCGAAAAAAATTGTCGCCGCCGTAAGCCAAATGATAAAGATATTATCAAGCCTTGCCCATAAAATAGTCGAAACAAGAAGAGATATTATTATTATTATGCCGCCCATTGTCGTTGTTCCAGATTTTAATTTGTGAGCAGCAGGACCGTCGTCTCTTACTGTTTGTGATATTTTATATTTTTTCAAAGTCCTTATTATATACGGCGCTATCAAAAAAGTAATTATCAAACTTGTCAAAATAGCTCCGCCGGCTCTGAATGTTATATATTGAAAAACATTTAATGGCGTAAAAAATTCACTTAAATAATTATAAAGTATATGATAAAGCATTATTTCCCCTTAAGTTTATCTCTTAATATCATCTCGTCATACACAACATCCAGCTTCATTCCTCTTGAAGCTTTGACAAATACCAGAGAATTAGCGTTCAGTTCTTTTTCGACTTCTTCCAAAAGTATTCTTTTGCTCATAAAATATTTAACTTTTTTATCTTTAATTTCATCTTTAATATACCCGACCAAATCACCGAACAAACAAACCATTTTTACATTAGGCAAAGAGTTAATAAATTTGCCGATTTCAGAATGAAAATCTGCCGCTTTATCCCCAAGTTCCAACATATCTCCTAAAATAAGAATAACTTCTTTGTCAGGATAAGACTGTGAAAGGCTTGAAATTGATTCTTTCATTGAAGACGGATTTGCGTTATATGCGTCATTTATAATTACCGCTTCATTTGACAATTTATAAGACTGCATTCTCATATTGGGAGGAGAAAAATTAGCCAAGCCTTCTTTTATCTCAGAAAAAGAAAAACCGAGTCCGTAAGCAACGGCGGCGGCGCCCAAAGCGTTGAAAACATTAAATTTCCCTTTTATAGGCAGTTCAACAGTTTCGTTTTTACCGTCGATATACATATCAAACACAGGCCTGTCGAGCCAAAGCTTAATATTTTTTGCATATACGTCCGCCCCGCTGTATAATCCGAAAGTTATAACTTTTTTTGATATTTGCGGCAGATAGGTTTTCAGATATTGGTTATCATTGTTTATTACCACAAAACCGTCTTTTTTAATCCCGTCGATTAAATTCTTTTTTTCCTGCAAAACATTTTCCGGAGTTTTAAAATATTGAAGATGCGAAGAACCTATATTTGTAATAATGCCGCAGTCAGGCAGAACTATTTTCGTTAAAGCTTCTATTTCTCCGAATTCAGACGTACCGAGCTCAAATACGGCATATCTGGTATCGCTTGCAAGATCAAATACCGTAAGGGGAACGCCTATCCTGTTGTTAAAATTACCTTTATTGCTAAGTGTTTTATGTTTGCGCCTCAATATTGAAGACAACATTTCTTTAGTGGTGGTTTTTCCGTTCGATCCGGTAATTGCTATAGACGTAAGAGCAGTGTGTCTTTTTCTGTAAGCTATTGCAAGCTGTTCCAATGCAACGGAAGTATTTTCAACTTTAACAAGAGACGGCAAATTAGGAAAAAAATATTTTAAATTTATATCTTCTCGCGAATACACTATAGCAGAAACCTGTTTCTCGATAGCGCTTCTGATAAAATCATGACCGTCAAAATTTTTTCCCTGTATAGCGAAAAACAGCGACCCTTTTTTTAGAGTTCTCGTATCTATGGCAACTTCTTCTATTTTTAAATGAGGATTTCCTATTATAAAAGATCCGTTAACGGCATTTATCAAATCAACCAAATAAAAATTTTCCATTTTATATTAACCTTGTTTTATTTCTTTAAATTTTTAAGTACATCCAAAGCGACTTCTCTGTCGTCAAAATGAATTTTATTTTGCCCTATAATCTGATAATTTTCATGTCCTTTACCCGCTATCAGGACAATATCTCCTTTTTCTGCTTTTTTTACGGCTTCTTCTATTGCCTGTCTTCTTTCTATTATAACTTTATAATTTGTTTTGTTTATCTGTTTTGCTCCGGCTTCAACGTCTTTTGCTATCGATTCGGGATCTTCGTCTCTCGGGTTATCTGAAGTTATAAAAACAAAATCACTCATTTCACAAGCTGTCTGAGCCATTAAAAGCCTTTTTGTTTTATCTCTGTTTCCTCCGCAGCCGAAAACAGTAATAATCTTTGAAGGTTTTAAATTTTTTATTGCTGAAAGAACATTTTTTAAAGCATCATGCGTATGAGCATAATCAACTATAACAGAGAAATCAGCCTGAAAATTTACTTTTTCAAGTCTTCCCGGTGCGCCCAGCGCATTGTTAATATTAGTTATAATGTCATTAAATTTTAAGCCGGCAGCCATGCAAATACCGAACACGGCTAAAATATTATAAACATTATGCAGTCCTATATGCTTAATATTTATCGCCGCAGCATCGCCAAAAACAGATTTTAAATGAAAAGAACTGTTTGTGCTGTTTAAAACTACATTATATGCTCTGCAGCTTGATTTGCCGTCGTTTACTGAATATGATATTTTTTCAGCGCATATATCACTTTCAAGAATTTTTCTTCCGTATATATCGTCAGAGTTGATTATAGCAAACTTTTTGTTATTTTTCACATTAGATTTAAGAGAAGAAAACAGCATTTTTTTCGCTTCAAAATAGCTGTCCATATTTTTGTGAAAATCAAGGTGGTCCTGCGTTAAATTCGTAAAAGCGGCAATGTCAAATTCAATTCCTGAAACTCTTCCGAGCACAAGAGAATGAGAAGATACTTCCATAATAAGATATTTGATGCCGGCATTTACCATCTCATGCATCATTTTATATAAATCCATAGCCTGAGGCGTCGTATTAGGCGCATCTATAACGGTTCCGGCATACCTGTAATTTATTGTTCCTATAACGCCGATATTAATATTTAACGCCTGAAATACCGATTCAGTCATATACGTTATAGAAGTCTTGCCGTTTGTTCCTGTTACGCCTATAACTGTCATTTTTTTATCAGGATGTCCGTAAAATTTTGCACTCACAAACGACATAGCTTTAGAAATATCAGAAACTATTACACTTGTGCAGCCTATATCATCTATTTTTTTATCTGAAACTATGCAGACTGCCCCCTTTAAAACGGCTTCAGAAACAAATTTTTTCCCGCTGGTATGTGTCCCGTCGAGGGCAAAAAACAAATATCCTTCCCCGACTTTTCTGGAATCATAGGATAACCCTTTTATCTCAACACTGTCATTACCGGTTATTTCAACGGGCATTCCTGAAAATAAATGCTTTAGAATCATTTTTGTTCCCCATTTTTATTTTTTGTCTTATCTGTATTTTCATCATCTTTTTCAATATTCAAATATTCCGCTGTTTTGGATGCTATTTTAGCAAATACGGGAGCTGCGACAGAAGCCGCATAATATTCTCCTTTAGGTTCGTCAAACATAACAAGTATAACTATTTCAGGGTCCATAGCCGGAACCATTCCGCAAAAAGACGCAACATAATGTTTTGTTGAATATTTTCCTGTCTGCGGGTCAATTTTCTGGGCCGTTCCTGTTTTTCCTCCAACAGTATATCCCTTTATTTTGGCTGACTTACCTGTTCCTTTATCCACTACATTTTTCAGAATCTGTCTCATTTTATAAGATGTCGCATCCGAAACAACTCTTCTTATAACTTCTTTTGACTGATAATTAACATCTCCGATAGACTTTATTATTTTTGGTTTTAACAATACGCCTCCGTTTGCTATAGCCGAAAAAGCATTTACAGTTTGAAGAGGCGTCGTAGCTATTTCCTGTCCGAAGGAAATTGTATGCAAACTTCTCTTGCTCCATTGCGCAGTAGGTTTTAAAAGACCTTTTTCTTCACCGTTTAAATCTATCCCGGTCATACTGTTAAACCCGAACATTTTTATATACTTATAAAATCGCTCAGCCCCCAAAGCCAAAGCAAGTTTTGCAGTTCCTATATTTGAAGAGTATTCTATAACCTGACTTACAGAAATCACACCTTGTTTTTCATGATCTTTTATAATTTGTCCCGCAACTTCAAGTTTGCCGTTTTCACAATTGATTTTATCGGTAACTTTAAATAAATTTTCCTGAAGTATTCCTGCAAGAACTACGACTTTAAATGTTGAACCGGGCTCAACCACATAACTTATCGCATTGTTTCTTAACAAAGAAATATCTGAAATTTTATCTTCAGGGTTATAATTAGGAAGAGATGCCATTGCCAAAATTTCACCCGTATGTGGATTCTGAATAATAGCCACGGCTTTGTTGGATTTTGTCGACGCCATTCCTTCCTGTAAAGCCTGCTCGGCTATAAACTGCAGTTTTCTGTCCAGTGTTAAACAGACATCGCTTCCTTCATATTTATTTTCTTCCACAAGTTTATCGGCGAATATTTTTTTTGAACCTACCTGATACTGCTTATATTTGATTTCTTCACCGGTTAAATGTTTATTACAAAATTTTTCTACACCTTCAAGCCCGTCTCCGTGAGCCCCGACTATCCCTATTGTCTGTGAAGCAAGACTGCCTTCAGGATATTGTCTTATATACCGGCTCTCAAGACCTAAACCGGGTATTTTTTTTGATTTTATCTGTAAAGCGATATATTCGTCTATATTGAAAGCTACAGGAATATATGATTTTTTTTCTTCTATTGCCTGGTACTGCTTCTGAGGTATTTCGATACTGAAGGATTTTAAAATTTCCTCTATTGCCGGTAAATTCTTAATCATTTTAGCATCTAAAAATACAGTGTATTTTTTTACGCTCATAGCTAAGTTATTACCGTTTCTGTCTAATATGGAACCTCTTTTTGGTTTTTCGGTCAGTTCTTTGTTTACAATATTATCGACATACTTATCTGTATCGGAATGTTTTATAAACTGCAGATAAAAAAGTTTTAACACTATCAGTAAAAACAGTAAAAAAAGAAAACCTACGACTATATTTTGCCTGAGATAAATATTTCTTGTTTTTATTTTCATTCTTTAACGTTTATAATTGCATTTTCCGAAGGAACGGAAAATTTTTTTTCCTTTGCAATTTTATCAAGTTTTTCTAAAGCCAATATTGAATTTATCTTGTACATTATAGAATCTTTTTCGCTTTTTACCCTGTCATATTCTGCTTTCAAACTGCTTATTTTCGCATCCATTATAATGAGTCTGTTTCTTTCCAATGCCGCAATAGAAAAGCCCAATATTGCCAGCAATACCGTTATCACAAGATTTTTAATAAAATTTTCGCCTGAATTTTTACCCATTTTGTTTTTCCGCAACTCTCATTTTAGCGCTTCTGCTTCTCGGATTATTTTTTATTTCTTCTTCACTTGCGCCGATAATTTTTTTATTTACTATTTTTAACCCTTGATTTTGTAAAGATTTAAAACTTTGTTTTACAATCCTGTCTTCCAAAGAATGATATGTCAAAATAACAGCTCTGGAATTATCCGAAAGAATTTCAGGTATTGAATCCAGCATTTCCTGTAAACTGGACAACTCGTCATTAACATAAATCCTTAACGCCTGAAAAACTTTTGTGGCAGGATTTATTTTACCGTTTGACCATTTGACACTGCCGATGATATCCGCAAGCTGGTCGCATGTTTTTATACTGCCTTTTATTCTGTAATCGATAATTTTACCGGCTATCTGTTTTGAGAAAGATTCTTCCCCGTATTTAAAAAAAATATCCTGAAGTTTTTCTTTACTGTAAGTATTTATAACATCATAAGCGCTCAGCTTACAGGAGCGGTCCATTCTCATGTCCAAAATTTCATCTGAACGAAAAGAGAAGCCTCGTTTCATATCGTCAAGCTGTTTTGAAGATACGCCTAAATCCGCAAATAATCCGTTTACTTTATGAATTTTGATATCGGAAAGTCTTTTTTGAATATTACGGAAATTATCTCTTACAAATACTATTCTGTCCTTAATATCCGCAAATTTTTCATTCGAATTAAAATGATTAAACGAGTCACTGTCCTGGTCAAAAGCAATTATTTTAATTTTTTTATATTTTTCCAACAAATATAAAGAATGTCCGCCGCCGCCGAAAGTACAATCTATATAAAAACCGTCTTCTGCCGTTATCAAAAAATCAGCAACTTCATTTACCATAACGGGCTGATGATAAAAAATATTATCCATTATATGCTCTTAACAATTTTTTCAATCAAAATAGCTTTTGAAATATTTATTTCTTATTAAATCTGCTGAAGATCTTTATAAAATAAAAGAAGCATCAGCGAAACAGCAGCAACTTTCTACGCCAATGCCGACTAAAGATATATAAGCCTGCTGTCATAAAATTTTGCAGAATTATCATCCATAATTTATGTTTCCTGATAAATATACAGATATCTATACACCGAATTCTGTATGCCTGACAAGCAGGCACTACGGTCATTTCTCTGCCGTATAAATTACTTTATACAGTCAAGCGATAAAACTTCTATCTTGCTTTCCAGTAAGGATTTAGCCGTTTCACATCTTACCTTTGTAAAACTTATAGTAAGATTTATTCCTTTGCAGGAACCTTTCTTTTTTTCAAAAGAAAGCGTCACTGTTCGCACCTCTGTCCTCGCGGACGATGGGGATTACCCACTACCGTTTTCTCAATTAAGAGAATAAAGTTCGGACTTTCCTCTTTACAAAAAATGTAAAGCGACCGTACGATATCTATATATTTACACTACTTCTTTTTTATTAAACAATATTCTCGAGCAATTATCGCAGTATACCAACTCTTTACACTTTGTTGCCTGGTTAATAAGCTGAGGACGTATAACCATATTGCACGCGCCGCAACTGTCGCCGTCAACCAAAGACAACCCGATGCCGTTTCTGTTTTCTCTTATTCTTTCGTACTGTGATAAAATATTAATATTTATACTTTTTGAGAAAGAGTCTCTTTCTGTTTTCATTTTTTCAATTTCTTGTCTCATATTAAGAGAAGAATCTTCAATATTTTTAATTTCGCCGTTTATTTCACTTTCTACTTTTTTTAAATCAGCTTCATACTGTTTTAAATTTACGGTTTCTTTGTCTATATCTTCCATTAACTGCAAAATTTCATCCTCAATAACACTTTTATCCGCTTTGGCTTTTTCTATTTCCAAAAGGCAGGATTTATACACGTCATTTGATTTTACATTATTTAAATCAGTCGTATACTTTGATATCAAAGATTCTTTTGAAACAAGCAACGATTCTTTTTCTTTTTTTAAAGAATTAAGCTTAACAAATGTCTCTTTTCTATTATCAAATTCTTTTTTCGCCGTCGAAAGCTGCTGTTTTTTATGTTCCGCAAATTTTGGCAAATCTTCAAGTTTATTCTTTAATGTTTCGATCTTAATATCTTTTTCCTGCAAGTCACAAAGCAACATTAACGTTTCCCTTAAATTTTCCATTATATCTCCAATAAATACTTGTACCGTCTACGTTTTTGAATTATAGCAAGTTTATACTTCTTAGGCAATATTATTAATATCAAGAATTATTTTTTTGATCTTTTTTTGAGAGGAATCCAATAAAACAATCCAGCCGCCGAATAGGAAGGTTCAAACTTCCCGTCTTCCGATAAGGTAACGTTTATTTTTTCTACAGGCAAAATTTGAAAGACATCATGATAAAAATTGGATGAAATTTCAAGATGTCTTGATAACTCGCAGTTTTCATCACCAGCTTCGGAAGCAATGAGTTTTTGAACAAAATTTTTTGATTGTTCCAAAGTATCTGCGGAAATAGCCGAAACTATTTGAGTGGTATACTCTCCGAAAATATCGCGGTTAGAGTCAAATTCTTCTTTTAAAGCATTCCCTATTGTGAGAATGAAAGGACTTACGGCTATCCATTTGGACGGAGTTTCGCCGATAAAAGAAAAAACGGCCGTTTCTTTTGAAAAAGTATCATAAACAACAGCCGGTTTTATACATTTTCCGTAAAAAAAACAAGCTCTTTGAACGGATTCTTCAACATCAATGTCAAGCTCAGTAATATTAAGAAGTTTTCTTAATATTCTGGATATTTCTCTTGGTCTTATATTAATCTTAAAATTCTTAATTTTTCTCATTTTTATTCTTTAATTAATGAAAAACATATGCCTGAACAATTAATGCTTACTTATTCAGGCATATCTATTTTTATTTATTAAGAGTTTTTTTGAATCTGTCTCTCTTTTTTTTCTCCCATTCATAAGTCAAAGGAGCACATATAAATACGCTTGAATATACGCCGAGAGTAGTTCCTATTACCATTGCGAAGGCAAAATCATGAATAACTTCGCCGCCGAACAAAAACAATACCATTGAAACTACAAAAACGGTTAAAGAAGTTATTATTGTTCTCGAAAGAACTTCATTGATGCTTATGTTTATTATAGAGCCGAAACTTTCTTTAGCAAGAAGCCTCATATTTTCTCTTATTCTGTCATACAAAACAATCGTGTCGTTAATAGAAAAACCGGCTATCGTTAAAAATGCGGCTATAAGAGTTAAATCTACTTCTTTGCCTGTCATAATAACTATACCAAAAGTGCCGAATACGTCATGCATAAGAGCCAAAACGCCTATCGTACCCCATAAACCTGATTTAAACCTGAATGCAACGTAAACTATTATGCCTAAAAACACGAATATAAAAGCATAAACAGCTTGTTTTGCCAAATGTTTTCCTACCGCAGGACCGACATATTCAGTTCTGTCAACGGTTATATTATGCCCTGTAAACTTCGACTGAAGAGCAGACAAAATGCTTTGAGACATTTCTTCCTGAGTTTTCTCCGTTTTCTTTACCCTTACGATAATGCCTTTATCGCCTATCGACTGCAATTCAAAAGATGCGACGCCTGCGCTTTCAAGAGAAGCTCTTACATCGTCAAGTCCTATTTCTTTATCTACGGAAATCTGCACTAAAATACCGCCCGTAAAATCTATTCCGTAATTAGGTCCTTTGACAAAAAGAAAAACTGCGCTGGCAATCATTAACAATAAAGACAATGATATAGATATATATCTCATGCGGATAAAATCTATGTTTGGCGTTTTAAAAAACTTCACGTTATCCCCCGTTTTTTTATATTTGCAATATTATATTTTTATTTTATTAATAAAGTTTTCTTTAAATAAAAAATCATAAATTAACTTAGTAACAACTATTGCCGTAAACATGCTTATGAGCAAACCTATAGTCAAAGTAACGGCAAAGCCCTTAATAGGACCAGTCCCGAATTGGAACAAAAACACTGCCGCAATAAGAGTTGTAAGATTGGAGTCAAAAATTGCTGAAAAAGCTTTTTGATATCCTGCATCAACGGCAACTCTGGCCGTTTTGCCGATTGCAATTTCCTCTCTGATTCTCTCAAGAATCAGAACGTTCGCATCTACAGCCATTGCAAGAGTAAGAGCTATACCGGCAATACCCGGCAAAGTCAAAGTAAACTGGAAATACGACATTATGCCGGCAAGAATCAAAAAGTTAAGAATCAAAGCTATATCGGCTATAATACCTGAAAAACCGTAATAAACAACCATAAAAACAATAACAAATAAAACACCTATAAGAGAAGCGGTAAATCCTTTTGTTATCGAATCATCTCCAAGACTAGGTCCTACGGTTCTTTCCTCTATGATTTTAACAGGAGCAGGCAAAGCGCCAGCTCTTAAAACAGTCGCCAGCAATTTTGCGTCTTCTGAATTAAAGTTTCCTTCTATAATTGCTCTTCCGTCCGGTATTCTTGAACGTATAACAGGTGCCGACTGGACAATACCGTCAAGAACTATTGCAAGATTTCTGTCTATGTTTGCGCCCGTAATATCGGCAAAAAGCTTACCGCCTTCTTTATTGAATTCCAATGAAACATGAGGATAGCCGAATTGTCCCGTAGTAAGCTCAACTTTAGCATTGACAAGATATGCCCCTGTTAAAGAAGCCTGTTTCAAAATATAATAATTACCGTCTTCTTTCCCTTCGGCTATAAAACATCCTTCAGGAATTAATTTTGAAATTTCAGGATCCTGCATTGCCTGTGCAGGAGTCAAATCGTTTTCTCTCATTTTCTGAGATATAGCAGGCAAATTCTCACTGTTTTCTACAAGACAGAACTCTAACAAAGCCGTTTTACCTATAAGTTCTTTCGCCCTCGCAGGGTCTTTTATACCAGGAAGCTGTATAACTATCCATTTGTCTCCCTGTCTTGTTATCAAAGGTTCGGCAACGCCGAATTCATCTATACGGTTTCTCATAACTTCAACAGCTCTTTCGACAGCATCTTTCATGCTGACCTTTTCGTCGAGTTTAGAGGAATCAACCTCAAGCAAAAGATGTGTTCCGCCTCTTAAATCCAATCCTAATTTAAGCGATTTTCCCAAAATAGGATCTTTTGCCTTTTCAGCAGCAGCCTTTTCAGCATCGGTCATTCTTGACCATTCAAACGTAGGATACAAAAAGTATCCAGAAAGTATAATCAACAATGCCGTTACAACTGTTCTAAAACCTAGTTTGTTCATTAGAGTAATTTCCTTTCATTTATTATTAATTCAAACTTACAATCCAAAAATTTTGCAGCTCTTCTGCACATTGTCATTCTGGACATAAATATTTCAAAGTATTCTATAACCTGCGAGATTTTCGTGTCGACATTTAAATTAAGGGATATTAATTTTTCAGCTTTATTAACTTTTAAAAAAGATCTGTCAACAGCATAATTTACCCTGTCGTGAATATCTACTGAAATCATATTTGGGTTTCTAACTCTTGTTTTATGAACATCAGATTTATCGGCAAGAATTAAAGCAGCGGCAACAGGATTTACAGGATCTCCTATTTCTTCTTCATGGTTGCCTATTGCTGAAATTATCAGAGCTATCTCGTCAGGAGTAACACCTATATGTTTTAAAATATCCATTGCTATTAAACTTGCAGATTGTCCGTGATCCTGTCTGTTTACGACATTTCCTATATCATGCAAATACCCTGCTATTGCGGCAAGCTCCTGCAGCCTTTTAGGATAGTCCAATGTTACAAGAATATTTTCTGCGACGGAAGATACAAGACTTACATGTCTGAATCCGTGTTCCGTATATCCTATAGCACCTAAATAATCATTTGCAGCCTGAATAAAACTGTCAACTATTTCATTAGATTTGACATCTTCAAGCATAACATTTGATGTTTCAAGCTCTTTTATATTCATTTTTTGTTATTTTATAACTTCAGGCGTAACAACTTCATTTACCGGAGCTGTCACTACAGTAGTTATAGTCGCTTTTACAATCTGAACTTTAACATTTTCGGCAATTTTAGCTTCTACAACATCACCTTTAACGGAAACAACTGTCGCATATAATCCGCCGGACGTTATTATTTTATCGTCTTTTTTCAAAGCATCTAGCATTTTTTGGTGCTCTTTTCTTTGTTTTTGCTGCGGTCTTATAAGAAAGAAATAGAAGAATACGAAAATAATAATCAACGGCATTAATCCGCCGAATGCACTTCCGGCCGACGCAGCATCAGCAAAAGCATTAGAACTCAAAAGAGTAACAGCCAAAGACAAAAACATCAATTTCGATAACATCTTACTCATAAAAACCTCACTCATAGCATTAAACTATTTATTAGAATAATATTTTGTAAAAAATTCTTTCTTAGCTTCTAAAAATGTATCAGTTTCCAATGCTTTTTTTATTTTATCCGTCAATTTTATCATAAAATGAATATTATGTAAAGACAATAAAGTCAATGCCAAAATCTCCTGAGAACGGAATAAATGATTCAAATAAGCCTTGGTGTACCCTCTGCACGCCTGGCAATCACACTCAGGATCCAAAGGTTCAAATTTTTCCTTATATTCTCCGTTTTTAATATTAACCTTACCGGTACTTGTAAAAGCCTGACCGTTTCTCCCGTTTCTTGTAGGAATAACACAGTCAAACATATCTATTCCGCGCTCTACAGAATTCCATATATCTTCAGGCATTCCGACTCCCATTAAATATCTTGCCTTGTTTTCGGGAAGATACGGAACCGTAGCTTCGACGACATTCATCATTTCTTCTTTGGATTCTCCAACAGAAACCCCGCCTACGGCATAACCGACAAAATCCATATCCCGCATTTTCAAAGCGCTTTCCTTTCTTAAATCTTTAAATACCGAACCCTGCACGATACCAAAAAGAGCCTGCGTATTTTTTGAATCATCATTATAAAATTCATCTTTGCATCTTTTTGCCCATTCAAGACTTAGAAGCATTGAATTTTTTGCATACTCAAAAGTTGACGGATACGGAGTACACTCGTCAAAGCACATAATTATATCAGCACCGATAGCCTTTTGTATTTTCATAGATATTTCAGGAGAAAGGAAGTGCTTTGAACCGTCTATATGAGATCTAAACTCCACTCCTTCGGAATTTATCTTTCTGAAACTGTTTAAACTGAATATTTGAAATCCTCCGGAATCGGTAAGCATAGGGCCGTTCCAAGAATTGAATTTCTGTATTCCTCCGGCTTTTTTTATTATTTCAAGTCCGGGTCTCAAATATATATGATACGAATTAGCCAAGATTATTTGGGCTTTCGTATCTCTTATCTGTTCTGTTGAAATGGATTTAACGGAACCCTGCGTGCCTACCGGCATAAATACAGGAGTATCTATAACACCTCTCGTGGTGTGCAATCTGCCAAGCCTTGCTCCGCATTGTGTGGATTTTTTTAATAATTCAAAAGACCCGCATTGCATTATAAAAACTTATCTCCGTTTATGTATAGGCCGAATTCGCAGTCAAGAACATGGCAGGCTTTTCTGCAAAAAATAGTTCTTGAAGTAAAAATTTCAAAATATTCCATTATGGAACAAATATTTGTATTAATATCTAACTTCAAAATAATCTCTTTTCTTTTTCTTGAAATTTCTATCTCTGTTTGCTCGCATGCGGCTATCACTTTAGAATGAGTATCTTTAAGCCTTTGCTCTTCAGATCTCAATCTTTCGTGATGTACGTCAGTTTTATCGCCTAAGACTACAGCAGCCGCAACTTCCGTAGGAGGCTGCATGTTTTTATCCTCATGGCTTCCTATAGCTCCGAAAATTTCGAAAATATCGCTGTTATATTTTTCATCTTTCCAATAATCCTGCTTCAATATGTAAAGAGCAACTATCGCCCCGCTTTGCGCATGATCTTTTTTTGAAACGACATTTCCGATATCATGCATATATCCGGCAACTTTTGCCAATTCCTGAGTTCTTTTATCAAAACCAAGCTGTTCCAATATTGAACCGGCCCTTCTTGCAGTATGTATGGCGTGGTTTAATCCGTGTTCTTTATAGCCTATGGACGCAAATACTTCATCGGCGTATTGCAGATATGTATTTATTTCTTTGTTGTTTTTAATATCTTCAAAATCCAGTAACATTTTTTTATTATAGCAAATTAATTTTTTTTAACATATAAAAATTTTCAGCTAATACGTCGCAATTATTGATGTCTTAAGATTTTTTAAGTATAATTCTTATTTAAAGCATAAGAAAGTAAAAGTAAAATTTTTTTTAAGGATAAAAATATGAAAGTCGTCATTTTGGCAGGCGGACTTGGCACAAGATTATCTGAAGAAACTGAATTAAAACCAAAGCCTATGGTTGAAATCGGAGGAAGACCGATTCTATGGCATATTATGAAAATTTATTCTCATTACGGCTTTAATGATTTTATTATTCTTACCGGTTATAAATCACACATAATAAAAGATTATTTTATAAATTACTATAACAGATATTCCGATATTACGGTTGATATGTCAAAAAACACTTTGCAAATTCATAAAACAAGGCACGAACCGTGGAAAGTAACAGTATTATATACGGGACAGGACACAATGACAGGCGGAAGAATAAAGAAAGCGCAGGAATACATAGGCAATGAAAGATTTATGTTAACTTACGGAGACGGCGTCGCCGATATAAATATCAATGGATTAATAAAATCTCACAGTGATTCTAAAAAATTAGTAACAATGACAGCTGTACAATTGTCAGGAAGATTCGGAGCGTTAATAATAAAAGAAAACAATGTAATAACTTCTTTTATGGAAAAACCGAAAGGAGAAGAGTCTTGGATAAACGGCGGTTTTTTTGTATGTGAACCTGAAATGTTTAATTATATAGAAAACAGTGACCATGTTATATTTGAAAGAGCTCCTTTGGAAAATATAGCAAAAGACAACCAATTAAATGCTTTTAAGCATACGGGATTCTGGCATGCAATGGATACTTTAAAAGATAAAAAAGATTTAACAGATATGTGGCTAAAAAACCAGGCTCCATGGGCCATATGGATGGAAGGCAATAAAAATGTTTAATAACGTTTATTTAAATAAAAAAATTCTTATTACCGGAGCAAGCGGTTTTAAAGGTTCATGGCTGTCTTTATGGCTGATTTCTTTAGGCGCACACGTTTTAGGTTATTCTCTGGAACCTGACACAAATCCTTCAATGTTCAAAGAATTAAAAATAGAAAAGAATATCAGAAACGTTTTCGGAAATATATTAGACACGGAAAAATTAGAGAAGACAATCAATGACTATCAACCTGATATAGTTTTTCACCTTGCCGCACAACCGCTTGTACGGCTTTCCTATTCTGAACCTTTGCTTACTTATCAGACAAACGTAATAGGAACTTTGAACGTTCTTGAAGCCGCAAGAAAAACAAATTCTATAAAAGCATTCGTCAACATAACAACGGATAAATGTTATGAAAATAAAGAAATTGCCAGAGGATATAAAGAAGACGAACCTATGGGAGGATATGATATGTATTCTTCTTCCAAAGGATGCGTTGAAATCATGTCTTCATCATACCGGAGATCTTTTTTAAAAGAAGGATATGCAATGGCAACGGCAAGAGCCGGTAACGTAATCGGAGGCGGAGACTGGAGTGCCGACAGATTGGTGCCGGACTGTATTAAATCAATTATAAACTCTGAAAAGATAAATATACGCAACCCTGAGTCTACGCGTCCTTGGCAGCATGTACTTGAACCTTTATCAGGATACTTACGCTTAGGACAACTCCTTATGGAAGAAGGCGGCAAATATGCCGAAGGGTTCAATTTCGGACCTAAGCTTACTGATATAATACCTGTTAAAGAAATTGCAGAATTAATAGTTAAAAACTATGGTTCAGGAACAATCAACATAGAAAAAAAAGATACACTTCATGAAGCAAACCTTTTGATGCTGGATATAGACAAAGCAAAAAGTACTCTGGGATGGACTCCGACTTATAATATTTACCAAGCAATAGAAAAAACAGTTGAATGGTATAAAGAGTTTTATAAAGGCGGAGATATTTTGCAATTTACATTTGCGCAGATAAAAGATTTTGGAAAAAATATGATTAATAAATTTTAATTAAAATCAGGTTGTCAAAAAATACATAAAACTTCAAATCTAAGTTTATAATGGATATAGATATAAATGAATAACCATATATTATTGAGCATTTGTATACCTACATATAACAGAGCAGAATATTTAAATCAGACAATCCAATCAATTGTTGACAGCAACGGTTTTGGAGATCAAGTTGAAATTATTATATCTGATAATTGTTCTACTGATAACACTGAAATTATTTGCAAACAATGGATAAACAAATATAAAAACATTAAATATTATAAACAAATAAAACCTACAAATATTGCCGATCAAAACTTTATAGATGCACTTACTTTAGGAACAGGACAATATTTAAAATTAAATAATGACACCGTCCTTTTTAGAAAGGAAACAGTTCAATATATGTTAAATGTTATAAACGATAATACTAATATGAAAAATCCTTTGTTTTTTTATATTAATTATTTAAACAATAAAAATTCAGTTATAGATTGTGATGGCTTAGACAGTTTTGTAAAAAAAACTTCGTACTTTGTAACCTGGATATCTCATTTTGGATGTTGGAAAGAGCATTTTGACAATTTATCACAAAAAGACAAAGCTATTGACACAAGTTTAATGCAAACTGACTGGAGTTTCAGACTTGTCTCCAAACATAAAAAAGCAACCGTTTGCTTTTATGGGTTATACGACTCTGTTATACTGCAAAATAAAAACGGCAGTTACAATATTTTGAAAATTTTCGGCTTGAATTATTTATCAATATATAAAGAATATATTGATAAATCTTTAATAAATAAAAAAACATATTCTCAAGAGAAGAAAAAGTTACTTTTTAGATTTTTAATACCAAGTTATATCATGGGTATTTATCAGCATAAAACTCATAAATTTTATATAGATAAACCTTTTGTATATCTTAAAGAATACCAGCACGATTGGTATTTTTATTTATCATTTTTATTGATAGTTCCATATTTTATTATTTGCGGTTTCGTCTTTATAGCAAAAAAAACCACATCACAAAATCCAAAACTTTACAATTTTTTAAGAAGAATTAAAGCAAGAATCGGGATATAAAAAACTTAAAGGAAAAATTATAATGGAAAAATTTTTAAGAAATTTAGTAAAAAGCAGCGCGAAATTTTATTATAAGATGATTTATAATAAAAAAAGAAAATTTCAATATATACCGGCCTCCGGCAAAGTTCTGGACGAAAAAGAATTATGCAACATGATCGACGCTTCGCTCGATATGTGGCTTACTACAGGAAGATTTAATGATGAATTTGAAAAAAAGCTGGCAAAATTTTTACACATAAAGTATGCTCTTTCGACAAATTCAGGCTCAAGCGCAAACCTGCTGGCTTTATCAGCTTTAACTTCATATAAACTTGGAGAAAGACGCCTTAAACCATGCGATGAAGTCATTACCGTAGCATCTGGGTTTCCTACTACGGTTAATCCAATTATACAACTTGGCTTAACCCCGGTTTTTGTTGACTGTGAAATTGAAACATATAATATTGATGCAGAAAAAATTGAAGAAGCCGTAACTCCTAAAACAAAAGCAATATTTATAGCTCATACGCTCGGCAATCCTTTTAATTTAGATAAAATCACTGCTATATGCAAAAAATATAATTTATGGCTTGTTGAAGACAGCTGCGATGCTCTTGGAGCAACTTTCCAAAATCAAAATGTCGGAACAATAGGGCATATAGGAACTTTCAGTTTTTATCCTGCTCATCACATAACGATGGGAGAAGGAGGCGCAGTCGTCACAAATGACCCGTTATTGTATAAAATAATTATGTCATTCAGAGACTGGGGCAGAGACTGCTGGTGCCAGCCGGGAAAAGACGATACATGTAAGAAAAGATTCAATATGCAGCTTGGCAATCTGCCTTTCGGTTATGATCACAAATATACTTATTCCCACATAGGATATAACTTAAAAATAACGGATTGGCAGGCATCCATAGCCGTCGCTCAGCTTGATAAATTACCAAACTTCTTACAAAAACGAACAGAAAATGCAAATTATCTTTTGAATAAACTTATTGATTTAAAAGATTATTTAATATTACCTTCAGTAAACGATAAAATATCTCCGTCATGGTTCGGATTTCTCATTTCTGTTAAACCGGACAATAAATTTAACAAACAACAGCTTGTTGAATTTTTGGAAAAAAACGGCATCGGGACAAGACAACTTTTTGCAGGCAACATACTAAGGCAGCCTATGATGACAAATAATCAAATACCTCTTAGAATAGGAAATTCCGAAACATTGCTTTCAAATAATTTAACAGAAGAAAATTATGCATTACTTCCAAATACAGATTTTATTATGAACAACACTTTCTGGGTAGGAGTATTTCCTGCTTTAGGAAAAAAAGAACTGGATAAAACATCAGATTTAATTCATAAATTTATAAAAGAAAATATTAAGTAATGAAAAAGAAAATTCTTTTAACAGGCGGGAACGGATTTATAGGTAAAAATATTCAGGAAAGTTTTCTGAATATAAAATATGATATTTTTGCTCCAAGAAGTTTTGAAGTAAATCTAATAGATACCGAAAGCGTTGATAATTTTTTTAAAGATAAATATTTTGACATAGTATTGCACTGTGCTACAAAACCGGGCCACAGAAACGCAAAAGATTTAACGGATTTATTCTATTCAAACATAAGAATGTTTGAAAATCTTGCAAGACATAAAAACAAATATGCAAAATGTATAAATCTCGGCTCAGGAGCAATTTACGATGTGTCAAAGAATATATCAGATGCAAAAGAAGATGACATATTCGTAAATATGCCAAAAGATAATCACGGGTTTTGTAAATATATAATTGCAAAAAGAATTGAAAACCTTGAAGGATTTACAGATTTAAATATTTTCGGAATTTTCGGCAAATATGAAGACTGGCAGATAAGATTTATATCTAATGCCGTATGTAAAACTTTATTCAATCTTCCTATAACTTTGAGACAGAACAGAAAATTTAGTTATTTATATATTGACGATTTGATGCCTATACTGGATTTTTTTATTGAAAATGATGTTAAATATAAAAGTTATAATATTGTACCGGATAACCCCGTTGATTTACTTCAAATTGCAGAAACGGTAAAAAAGATAAGCGGTAAAAATATTGAAATTCAAGTTGCAAACAACGGGTACGGTCTTGATTATACAGGCTGTAACAACAGATTGCTAAAAGAATTAGGCACCGTAAAATTCACGGATATGCAAGAAGCTGTTTTAAAATTATATAAGTATTATAAACAAAATATAAATTTACTTGATAAAAATTTATTATTAACTGATAAATAGGGAGATTTCATGAACAATCTGGAAAAGAAAATGGTTAACACATTAATCGATTTACGAGAAAATCATAATGTTATCGGAATAAAGGCCGAATTTGAAGCAGAAGGCACAAGGATGGAAGAAGCCTTAAGATTGAAAGAAGTTGTAACAAAAGCAGGTCTTGAACTTACAATAAAAATAGGCGGATGCGAAGCAATAAAGGACATGTATGACGCAAGAACTATCGGCGTCAATACAATAGTTGCTCCGATGATAGAAACGCCTTATGCTATGAAGAAATATATTCAAGCTACAAAATTTGTATTTCCTGAAGAAGAAAGAGAAGATATTCATTTTTTAATGAATATTGAAACAATAACAGGATATAATAATCTTGAAGCAATGCTGCAAATACCTGAAGCAAAAGATTTAACCGGAATAGTTTTGGGAAGAGTTGATATGACAGGATCAATGAATATGACCAGAGAAGACATTAACAGCGAAGAAATTTTCAAGCTTGCAAATAATATGGCATTAATCTGTATGAAAAACAATAAAAAGCTGGTTATAGGAGGAGGCGTTTCTTATCATTCTCTCCCATTTTTTAAAAGACTTCCTGAAAAATCATTGTATAAATTTGAAACAAGAAAAATAGTCTTTGATGCGCAAAAAGCGTTTCAAGACAAAGACATAGAAAAAGGAATATTAAAAGCTGTCGGCTTTGAGCTTATGTGGTTAAAAAACAAACAGAAATTTTATGAAATGATATATAAAGAAGATGAAAAAAGAATTGTTATGTTAGAAAACCGCTATAAGAAACTCATTGAAGAAGTAGGCGGAAATGTTTAAACAGTTTAATCATTTTGATAATTTTATATTTGATTTAGACGGAACGCTCGTAGATTCTTCGTCGGAAGTTTTAATGTGTTTAGAAAAAGCTTTTAACGAATGTAACGTAAAATTTGATAAAGCAAAGCTTACTTCTGATATTATGGGCCCGTCTCTCGCCGAAATTGTTAAATTAGTTATTCCTACATTGGAAGATAAACTCATTATACAAAATATAGTTTCAAGATATAGATCACTTTATGATAATGATCCTAATGACAGAACACAATTATATGATGGCATTTTAGATTGGTTATCTTATTTAAAATCAAACAATAAAAAAATTTTTATAGCAACTAATAAACCCAAAATACCTACTATGCGTCTTGTACAAAAACTCAATATAACTTTTTTTAATGATATTTATACAACAGATAAATATGACTGCAAAAAACTGACAAAACGGCAAATGATTGAAGAAATAATTTCAAAGCATTCGTTAGTAAAAGAAAAAACTATTATGGTTGGAGATATCCTAAGCGATATTGAAGCCGCACACGAAGCAGGAATTCAGTCAATCGGAGCTCTTTGGGGATACAGCAGCAATAAAAATCTTCTTGCCGAAAAATCTGAATTCATAATTAAAAGGTTAAAATAATGATTAAATTATCGGATTTTATAGCCAAACACTTAAAAGAAGTTTATAATGTAAACCATATATTTATGATATCCGGCGGCGGAGCTATGCATCTTAACGACAGCTTCGGGAAATATATACCTTATATCTGTAATCATCACGAACAGGCAAGCGCTATCGCTGCAGAAGGATATGCGAGATTAAATCAGGATTTGGCAGTCGTAAATGTTACTACCGGGCCCGGAGGACTTAATTGTTTAAACGGAGTATTTGGACAATGGACAGACACCGTTCCTGTTCTGTATATTTCCGGACAGGTAAAATTTGCAACTACCATTGCAAGCTGCCCTGATTTAAAATTAAGACAACTCGGTGACCAGGAAGTTGATATTATTTCAGTAGTTAAGCCTCTTACAAAATATGCAGTAATGATAAAAAATCCAAGCGAAATAAAATATCATTTAGATAAAGCGGTTTATGAAGCCACTCACGGAAGAAAAGGACCGGTATGGATTGACATCCCTATGAACATCCAATCCTCTATGATAGATGAAAAAAAACTAAAAGAATTTAAAAACAAAGAATCTATTAAAAAAAATAATGCTTTACAACCGTACATAAAAAAAATAATTGATAAAATAAATGCTTCACAACGTCCATTAATAATCGCAGGAAACGGCATTAAGCTGTCAAAACAAGAAAAATGTTTTATAAGTATTATAAAAAAGCTAAAAATACCTGTTGTTACAACATTCAACGGAATTGATATACTGGAATATAATGATGAAAATTTCGTCGGGAGAATCGGAACAATTGGTCAAAGATGCGGTAATTTTGCATTACAAGACGCAGACCTGGTTATTTCTTTAGGAACAAGAAACAATATAAGGCAAGTAAGCTATAACTGGGAGAACTTTGCCAAGAACGCCTTTAAAATCATTATTGATATTGATGACAATGAACTTAAAAAACCACTGGTAAAACCTGATATGGCAATAAAAGCCGATTTATCTGATTTTTTACCTGCTTTTGAAAAAAGCATTAAAACTGTAATGACGGAAAAGTTTGAGAAATGGATGAAATTCTGCAAAAAACTCCAATTAAAATATTCATTTGAAAATACAAAAGAATATAAACAAAAAAGTATACACAAAATAAATCCTTACATTTTTATAAACGCTTTAACCAAACTTCTTGATAAAAAAGACATAATTGTTGCAGGAAACGGTTCAGCATGCGTCTGTTTATTCCAAGCAGGAATTGTAAAGCAGGGGCAAAGAATAATAATGAATTCCGGCGATGCTTCAATGGGTTATGATTTACCTGCAAGCATAGGAGCCTGCGTCGCATCAAATAATAAAAGAAGGACCGTTTGTCTGGCAGGAGACGGTTCTATAATGATGAATTTGCAGGAATTACAAACAATCAAAAATTACAATCTGCCTGTTAAAATTTTTGTTTTAAATAATAACGGATATATATCCATAAGACAAACACAAAATAATTTTTTTAACGGCAGACTGACAGCATGTTCTGTCTGCAGCGGAGTAACTCTGCCTGATTTTACAAAAATCGGCAAATCTTTTAATTTAAAATCCATAAAGATAAAAAAAGTAACGCTGTTAGAAAAACAAATAAAAGAAGTTTTAGATTATAACGGTCCGGTGCTATGCGAAGTAATATTGGAATCTGACTATATTTTTCTGCCTAAATTATCTTCAAAAAAACTTGAAGACGGAACGATGATATCCCCAAGTCTTGAAGATATGTATCCTTTTTTGGACAGAAAAGAATTTGAAGAGAATATAATAAAATGAAAACTATTCTTTTAACAGGCGCAACCGGATTTCTTGGGAGCCATTTATTAAAAAGGCTTTTAAAAGAAAATTATAACGTAATAGTTTTAAAACGATCTTTTTCCAATACTTTCAGAATCGCAGACCATTTAACAGATATTAAATCATATAATATAGATCTGATAAACTTAGAAGATGTTTTTAAAGAAAATAAAATAGATACAGTCATACACTGCGCCACAAACTATGGAAGAAACAATGAATCTCACTTAAATATACTTCAATCAAACTTAATACTTCCTTTGACAATTTTGCAATTCTCAATAAAATATAATATTAAAACTTTTATTAATACGGATACTATTATCGATAAAAATATTAACGATTATTCTTTATCAAAAAACCAGTTCCTCGAATGGTTCAAAAAAAACGCAGATTTAATACAAACTATAAATATCAGTTTAGAGCATTTTTACGGGCCAAACGACAACAAGACAAAATTCACCACATTTATAATCGACTCAATGATTAAAAAGATTCACAGCGTTGATCTTACTTTTGGCGAACAAAAAAGATATTTTATCTATATAGATGACGTTGTCGAAGCTTTTCTAACTATTCTAAAAAATAAAAATTCGCTGGAACACGGATTTATTAACTATGAAGTCGCCACAGATAAAAGCATATCAATAAAAGATTTTGTTTTAATGGTAAAAAAAATAACAAAAAACACTAATACAGTGATAAATTTTGGAAAAATACCTTATAGAAATAACGAATTGATGGATTGCAAAATAGATATAACAAAATTGGAAAATATCGGATGGAAACAACAATTTACATTAGAAGAAGGTTTAAAGAAAACAATAAATGCCGAAAGGAATAATTTATGAAATATTTAATTACAGGCGGATGCGGATTTTTAGGTTCAAATATTGCTTCACAAATTTTAAAAGACAAAGAAACCCTTATTGTTTGTGATAATTTATCCAGAACAGGTTCTGAAATCAACCTGAAATGGCTGCAAGAACAGGGTAATTTCATTTTTTTTAAAACAAATGTTTCTGATTTCAAGAGTATTTCTTCAATAATAGAAAAAGAACGTCCTGATATTATATATCATCTTGCCGGACAGGTTGCAATGACTACTTCAATATCAAATCCAAGATTAGATTTTGAAACTAATATCTTAGGAAGTTTTAATATACTGGAAGCAGTAAGAAGGCATTCTCCCGACACATGCATAATATACTCTTCAACCAATAAAGTCTATGGAGATCTTGAATTTTTAAATTATCAAGAATCCGATACAAGATATATATGCAAAGAATATCCTGACGGCTTTGATGAAAAAATCAACTTAGAATTCCATTCCCCGTACGGCTGCTCAAAAGGGGCAGCAGATCAGTATATGCTTGATTATGCCAGAATTTTCAAATTAAATACTATTGTTTTCAGACATTCGTCAATGTACGGCTCAAGACAATTCGGAACATATGACCAAGGATGGATAAGCTGGTTTTGTCAAAAATCAGTTGAAACAAAATTAAATAAAAATACGTCATTCACTATATCAGGAAACGGAAAACAAGTCAGGGATGTATTATATTCAGAAGATATGATAAATCTTTATATTAATGCTCCTAAACATATAGAAAAAGCAAAAGGACAAGTCTTTAATATCGGCGGCGGTATGAAAAACAGTTTGTCTTTGCTTGAATTATTTGCAATACTTGAAGAAGAATTAAAAATAAATTTAAAATATACTAAACTTCCTCCAAGAGAAAGCGACCAAAAAATCTTCGTTGCGGATATAACAAAAGCAAAACAAATATTTAATTGGAATCCCGGAGTTGACAGTAAAACAGGTATAAAAAAGACTATTGAATGGATACAAGATTTTAGACGGAAATAAAAATTTATGAATATAAAAGATAACCTCCAAATAATACTTATAACATTTAACAGAAAAAAATATGTAGAAAGAACTTTTGAAAAATTTATTTTATCGGATAACTCACCCGTTAAAGATTTTGATATTATGGTGCTTGACAATAATTCCGCCGATGATACAGAAAATTATGTCACTCAGTTAATGAATTCTCATCCAAATATTAAATACTCTAAAAACAAATACAATTTGGGAATATCAGGAAATATAGCAAAAGCAATGGAAATAGCCGATAAAGAATATCTGTGGATTATATGTGATGATGATAAATATGACTGGTCTAATTGGAATGAAGTCGAACAAGCAGTAAATAAAAATGAAGACGTTATTTGCGTCGCAAGATACGCGATACCTGAAGAGAAAATCGATTGTACGGAATATCATCTGTTACAATTAACTTTTGTACCGGCCATCATAATAAAAACATCCGTTTACAACGATACTAATATAAGAAATTCTTTTGATAATATATTTACTTTATTTCCTCACTTATTTCCGATTATTTCTTTTATAAATAAAAACAAAAAAATTTATATTTTGAACAAGGCTGTTGTTGATAACGGTATGGATGTAATCAATACCGATTCAAGTTATATCAGAGGTGTAAAATCTGATGATTTATGCAAAAGAACAAGAACAATGTCATGGATAACCGGGTATGCGAACGTATGTTCTATGATACAAAACAAAGAACTAAAGCATAAAACAATGATATGCGCAATAAATTTTATTCACAACGGTTTTAAAAAGTTTTATAAAGACATCTATTTTGCATATTTTGAAAAAGGAAACTGGATGCAAATAACAGATATTTGCCTGGCATTAGATACTATTCATTGCCTGAAATTATTTTTCTTTGCAAGTCTAATTTACATAAAACACAAAATTCTTTCCTCATATTCGCAAGATGATAAGTTATACATAAACTTTTTATGGATAAAATTTAAATTTAACAAATATAAAGACCAAAAACACACGATGATACAAATATTAGGAATTAAAATAAAGAAAAATTCTCAAACAAAAAAATTATCTTTTTCTTTAGGAAAATAAATGAGCATACAAGATAAACTAGGAATCATATTAATTACATATAACAGAAAAAATTATCTGCAGCGGACTTTTGACCAGATTTTTGCAGATAATTCTCCAATTAAAAATTTTGATATAACTATTCTTGACAATAAATCCACAGACGGAACATCAGAGTTGATTGAACAATATGGAAAAAATTTTCCAAATATAAAACATATCATTCACAATCATAACATTGGCGGAAATGCAAATATTGTCAGAGCCTTTGAACTTGCTTCAAAAGAATATATCTGGGTACTTTGTGATGATGATGTTTACGATTGGTCTAACTGGGGTGAAGTGGAAAAAGCGATTTACAATAATGAGAATATTATTTGTTTAGCAAGATATGCTCTTCATGACAGTAAAAAAACTGAAGCAATAATTCTTCAGCTCACTTTTGTACCGGCAAATATAATAAAAACTTCACTTTTAAATGGCAGCATGATAAAAAGCATGTACGATAATATTTTTGCTTTTTTCCCGCAGCTTCTTCCTACTATATACGCCGTTAACAATAAACTTAAAATTTATGTTGTAGAAAAACCGATCGTACATAACGGAATGGACCCAAGAGCCATAGATTCAGGATACCAAAGGGGCACTGAAAAACAATACATGTCACAAAGAAGCTTAACAATGACATGGATAACAGGATATGCCAATCTATGCTCAATGATACAAAATAAAAAATTAAAACATAAAACTATGTTATGCGGAATAAATTTTATACACGGTAATTTTTCTAAATTTTGTAAAAACATGCATGCTTTATATTTTGAAAAGAAAAATTGGTTTCAAATAATAGACATAATATCGCCATTGGATACGGTAAGCAAATTAAAATTATTTTTTTCTTTACTAAGAAGACATTTTATAGGTGCCTGTACTGAAAATGATTCTTTTGTCGTAAGGCTGTTATTGTTTAAAATTAAATTTAAAATAAAAAAATATATTGAAGGCGATTATATAGTTATTGATTTTAATTTTATGAAAGCAAAAAAACATATAGAAAAGCAGAATATTCTGCTGAATATTTTTCACAGAGAGTTCAAAATAAAATAATCAGCAACAAGATATTACTCACGGCATACAAAATACTGATAACTTTTAAACATAATGAATTTAATATCCTTAAAAAAAACAATAAATATTCCAAATCATTATTTTGTTACGGCAAGCGCATGGATATCAAGAATAAGCATAGCTGTAATACAAATATTCACAATAAGAACATTATTCATTTATCTTGGACAAGAGAAATATGCCGCTTACATCATCATTTATTCTTTACTGCCTTGGTGCAATTTAGCAGATTTTGGGATAGGAACTGCCTTACAAAATTACATTTCAGAATCAAGAGTTAAAGGCAAAGATTACAAAGTTTATATAAAAACTTGTTTTCAAATAATATTACTGGTATTTATTATTTTAATACCAATTCTCATGTTGTTCTCCAACTATTTGCAAAGTTTTCTGTTAAAGCACTACTTTTATATTCATGAAATTCAAAATATAAATATAATACTTATAATTTGTTTTATATATATAATCTCATCTTTTGTAAATATTTCGATTAAAATATTATATGCCATGCAAAAAGGAGTGATACCGAATATTTTACAGATGATATCCTATATTATCTCTGCAGTTTTTATTATAACTTTAAATAAATTTTTTGCAGACACAAGCAGCATAACAATTGCACTGCTGTGTTTTTCTCTGCCTCAAATTTTCATTATGGCAATACCTTTTATTAAAATATTCAAGGATTCCATTAAAGATATTACTACGCTAGACTTGCCGATTTTTAAGGATTTTGTTATACGGGCTGTAAAGTTTGGAGGCTTTGCGTTCATGGCTTTAGCAGTTTTACAAATAGATTACTTTATAATGGCAAGAACAATAGATCCTACATCTATTACAACTTACAACATATTTAATAAAGTTTTTATCTTTGCTTTTTTTATATATTCATCTCTTTTATCTGCTTTTTGGCCTGTAAGTTCTGAATTATTTAATAATCACAATTGTATTAAATTAAAAAATTCGCTAAAGAACTATACTTATATAGGAATATTTTTTATGTTTTTATGCATAATATTTGTCTATATTTTTAAAAATTTCATAGTTAAAATTTTGGCGCCTGATATGTCTTTTAGCTTGAATTTATCTTTCTTTATTTTATTCTCTTTATATTATACACTGCGTGTAATCAGCGATACTTATGCAATGTTTTTACAAAGCATTAATGTGCTGAAAATTTTTTGGATATATACTCCGATTCAAGCGGCAATAAGCATTACTGCACAATATTTTTTATCGCTGAAATATGGGCTAAACGGCATAATATTAGGGTTAATTTTATCTTTTATTTTCACAAGCGCTTGGATATTACCGTATAAGTCTTATAAAATTTTTAAATCAAAAAGCAATAATTGACTTAAGAGCTTCATATAAAGTATTTTTTAATTATGTATAATAAAAAAGAAAGGAAGGATTGCCATAAATGTCTATAAAAGACAAGTTACAAATAATATTAATTACATATAACAGATTCCTGCATGTTAAAAAAACTTTTGAACAATTTATTTTAGCTGACACTTCGCCGGTTAAAAATTTTGACATTTTGGTTTTGGATAATAATTCTACGGATAATACGAAAAATTATGTCGATCAGTTAATGAATTCTCATCCAAATATTAAATACTCTAAAAACAAATACAATTTGGGGATATCAGGAAATATAGCAAAAGCGATGGAAAGCGCCGACAAAGAATATTTGTGGATAATTTGTGATGATGATATCTATGACTGGTCTAATTGGGATGAAATAGAAACTGCAATTAAAAACGATAAAGAAGTTATCTGCGCTGCCAGATACGCCATTCCAGAATCAAAAAAGGATCAAATAGAATACCAGTTGCTGCAATTAACTTTTGTACCGGCCATCATAATAAAAACATCCGTTTACAACGATACTAATATAAGAAATTCTTTTGATAATATATTTACTTTATTCCCTCATTTATTTCCGATTATTTCTTTTATAAACAAAAGCAAAACAATATATGTTGTAAATAAAGCCATTGTAAACAACGGTATGAATTTAAAAAATAATGATTGCAGTTATATACGCGGCGTACAATCTGACGAGCTTTGCCAAAGAACACAAACAATGACATGGATAACAGGATATGCCAATGTATGTTCAATGATAAAAGATTCGAAATTAAAACATAGAACAATGTTATATGCTATAAAATATATCCATATTAATTTTTCAAGATTTTGCAGAGATATGCATAGATTATATTTCGAGAAAAAAAACTGGTTCCAAATAATTGATGTTTCTTCTCAATTAGATTTGATAACCAAAGTAAGATTATTATCTTCTCTTTTTCGAAGACATTTTATTGGCGCTAATATAGAACATGACCATTTTGTTATACGGCTGTTGCTGTTCAAAATTAAATTTAACATAAAAAAATATATTGAAGGCGATTATATAATTATTGATTTTAATTTTATGAAAGCAAAAAAACATATTGATACAAAATATATTACATTGAATATTTTTAACAAAAATTTTAAGATGAAATAATGAATAACATATTATTGTCGATATGCATACCTACATATAACAGAGCAGATTATCTTGATAAAGCAATCCTATCTATTATCAACAGCAACGGTTTTGGAGACCAAGTTGAAATTGTTATATCTGATAACTGTTCAACAGACAACACAGAAAATCTGTGCAATCAATTGGCTAAAAAATATACAAATATTAAATATTACAGGCATTTGAAACCTACTGATATTGCTGATAGAAACTTTATACACGCAATGTCTTTAGCTTCAGGAGAATACATAAAATTAAGCAATGACAGCCTTACTTTCAAAAAAGATACTCTCAAATATATGCTTAAAGAAATAGAAGCCAACTTAAAAGACAAAGACACTTTGTTTTTTCATATGACAAGGTTCGGCAAAAATAAAAATGGCAGCAAAGCAGTTCCAATTAAAAATTTAGATGATTTTGTTAATACCCTTTCAGGCGATATGACATGGATATCAAATTTTGGCTGTTGGAAAAAAGATTTTGAAAAATTGGAAGATAAAGAAAAATATATAAGCACCCAATTTATGCAGGTTGATTGGTCTATGAGACTTTTTATGCAGAATAACTTTGCATATTTATATTCAAATAATTTTTATAATCTTCTGCCTATAAGCAAAAAAGGCGCCGTTGATTTATTTGAAATTTACGGGAATAAATACATTTCTGTTTACGAAGATTACTGCAAAAACGGATTTATAAAAAAATCTACAGTACAAAAAGAAAGAAGAAATACATTTTTTAAAATACTCGCGCCTATATATATATATTCTGCATATAAAAAAGATAAATTTTATAAAAAAGATAATTTTTTTGGTTTTGTAAAATTTTTCAGTTTTGACTTTATATTTTATATACAGTTTTTCACTGTTCTACCTTATCACTTAGCATTTCTAGCAGTAAGAAAAATCATAAGGTTTTTAGCAAAAACCGATAGACAAGGCATTTAGTACTTATTTAAAATACCGTCTGTAAAGCCTTTTAGTCCGCTTTTAATTTTACCTATTTTATTATCTTCAAACAATGCTATTTTAACCCATCCAAGTATCGTACCGCCTAAAAGATACCTTGTTGTCGTATAAGGAGCATAAAAAAAATATTTTTTGAAAACGTAAACGATATTTCTTGCAAGATAATATTTTCTTTTTTCATTGTGGTTTCTTGTTATAAAAAACATTTTCTTCAATGATTTTCCGATTTCATGTACAAACGGAACATTTGCGGCAACTTTTATTTTGTAACCTTTTTTACCTAATCTGCAGCAAAAATCGTTATCAACCTGCTCTATAAATAATTTTTCTTCAAAAAAGCCTATATGGCTGAAAGCTTCCGCTTTTATCAAACTTCCTGAGGTTAAATTTAAAACTGCATTTTTCCAAAGGATATCTTTAGAATTTTTTATATTAAGCCCTGTCGTACTGTCTTTAATTAAAAGTCTTTCAACCGGCGTTGGAGCAATCATCATAACATTGTTTTTGTTTATTAAAGTTTCATAACCGGATAAAAGAATATTATAAGTATTAGGATAAAATTCACTGTCCTGATCAAGCGTTAATATCCATTTATACTGTTTTGACAAAGCATATTTTACGCCTTGATTCAAAGCTTTTGCCACACCGTAATTATCATCGTTATATATTATTTTAATCTGATTTTTTTCCAGCGATTTAAGAATTGCTTTTGAATTGTCCGAACGGCTGAAATTATCAACTATCACAATTTCATCCGTTTGTTTAGTAATTGAATCCAAGAGCCTGATTATTGATTCATCAGGCTCATAAGAAACTATAACCGCGCATATTGATAGTTTATTTTCCATTTAATTAAAAATCTTTTTAAATATGCTGTCATTGCTCTGGACAGCATCTCTCGGTATCTCGCCCATAGTCTTTGCATATTCAAACAAAGCTTTTTTCTGATCATTATTTAAATTTTTAGGAATACTGATATTAACTTTAACATATAAATCTCCCCTTACTTTTCTTCCAAGTTTAGGGAATCCCTGCTCTCTGACTCTTAAAATTGTTCCAGGCTGCGTACCGGGAGCTATCTTTAATTTTACATGACCTTCCAATACAGGAACGTCAAGTTCCATGCCTAAAACAGCCTGAGCATAAGTAAGTTTTATTTCGGTATGCAAATCGTCTTCTTCTCTTGTAAAGTTAGGCTCCTTTCTCAAATGTATGATAACATATAAATCGCCAGGCTGAGATCCGTTAGGACCTGCATTGCCGCCGCCTGAAACTCTTAATGAGTTACCATCATTGACCCCCTGCGGAATTCTTACTTTTACCGTATGAGACGTTTTTACTGTGCCTGTGCCTCTGCAAGTAGGACACGGATTTTCTATTATTTGCCCTTCTCCGTTGCATCTAGGACATGTCTGGCTGAAAGAGAAGAATCCCTGGCTTACGCTGACCTGTCCCGTTCCTCTGCATTGAGGACATGTTTTTGCGGATGTTCCCTGTTTAGCTCCGCTTCCTCCGCATGTTGTGCATGTTTCTTTTTTAGGAATTGTTATTGAAACTTCTTTGCCGCGCATAGCGTCAAGAAGAGAAATTTCTAAATCATATCTTAAATCTTCGCCCTTTCTGTACTGTCTTTGTCTTGAAGACCTGCCGCCTGATCTGCCGCCTCCGAAAATATCTCCGAAAATATCTCCGAAAATATCGTTCATATCTCCGCCATACTGCTGATACCCGCCTGCTCCTCCTGCTCCGCCCATACCGTTGACGCCTTCATGTCCGAAAGAATCATACTGCTGTTTTTTTGTAGGATTAGACAATACGTCATAAGCTTCGTTTATTTCCTTAAATTTATCTTCCGCAGCTTTGTCGCCCGGATTTTTATCAGGATGATATTTCATCGCTAATTTTCTGTAAGCACTTTTAATTTCATCTGCAGATGCGCCTTTCTGCACACCCAACACTTCATAAAAATCTCGTTTCATAATATTCCTTTTACATTACCATATCTAAACACTACTAATAAAATATTTATAACCGCTTCATGCTTTTACTTTTTTTACAGAAAGTATTTACGATTAATATATTAAAAAATACAAAAGTGCAGCCTAGTCTCTTTTTTTGACAAAGGCTTTAAGATTTCCGATGAACCGAAGAATTTTGCGACCGTAGTGTACATTAGTGAAACGGTACATAAGGCCGCAAAATTCAAAGGTGTAATCAAAATATTAAAGCCGCTATAAATTACTTCTTGTTTTCGTCTACTACTTCCGCATCCACAACATTCTCTCCGTTGTTGCTACTCTGCTGCGGTTCCTCCGCCTGTTGCTGCTGCTGAGCCTGCTGCTGTCCTGCCTGTTGCTGCTGTTGAGCCGCTTTATAAACTTCTTCAGCCAACTTGTGCGAAGCATCTGAAAGTTTTTCTTTAGCTTCTTTTATTTTTGCGATATCATTAGTTTTTATAGCTTCTTTCGTATCATTTATAGACTGTTCTATTTTAAGCCTTTCTTCCGCTGAAATTTTATCGCCGTGCTCTTTCAAACTCTTTTCGGTGGCATATACTAAATTATCCGCTTCGTTTTTAACTTCTATTTCTTCTTTTCTCTTTTTATCGTCATCGGCATACTGTTCGGCTTCTTTTACAAATTTATCGATTTCATCTTTTGAAAGTTTTGTCGACGAAGAAATCTTAATAGACTGTTCTTTGCCTGTTCCCAAATCCTTTGCAGATACATGAAGAATACCGCTTGCGTCTATATCAAAAGTAACCTCTATTTGAGGAACACCTCTTGGAGCAGGAGGAATACCGTCAAGCATAAATCTGCCCAAAGAAACGTTGTCTTTTGCCATCGGTCTTTCACCCTGCAGCACATGAATTTCAACGCCCGGCTGATTGTCCTGAGCTGTTGAAAACACTTGTGATTTTTTAACAGGAACCGTAGTATTTCTGTCAATAATAGGCGTTCTGACATTGCCGAGAGTTTCAAGACCGAGAGTAAGAGGAGTAACATCAAGTAAAAGAATATCTTTTACTTCTCCGGTAAGAACGGCAGCCTGAACGGCAGCGCCGTTACATACGCATTCCATAGGGTCTATTCCTCTTTCAACAATTTTACCTACGCAGTCTTCTACAAACTTCTGAACTATCGGCATTCTTGTAGGACCGCCGACGAGTATAACTTTTGTCAAACCGGATACTGAAAGTTTTGCGTCGTTAAGAGCCTGATCTATTGAGCTTTTGCATCTCTGAACTATAGGATTTACCAAATTATCCAAAGTAGCTCTTGAAAGTTTCATCGTCAAATGTTTAGGACCTGTAGCATCTGCCGTAATAAACGGAAGATTGATGTCTGTTTCGAGAATATTTGAAAGCTCTATTTTTGCTTTTTCCGCTGCTTCCTGAAGTCTCTGGACAGCCATTTTGTCATTTCTTAAATCTATACCGTTTTCTTTTTTAAACGTATCGGCTATATAGTCTATGAGAGCTTTATCCATATCAGTTCCGCCGAGCTTTGTATCGCCGGAAGTAGACAAAACCTCAAATGTGCCTTCTGTGCCCATTTCCATTATCGTAACGTCAAGAGTTCCTCCGCCGAGGTCAAAAACTAATATTTTCTGTTCTTTTCCTACTTTGTCTATACCGTATGCAAGAGATGCCGCCGTAGGCTCATTTACAAGTCTTACGACTTCAAGTCCGGCAATAGCGCCTGCATCTTTCGTAGCCTGTCTCTGATGGTCATTAAAATATGCAGGGACGGTTATAACGGCTTTTTCAACCGTTGTTCCCAAATATGCTTCTGCATCCTTTTTTATTTTCTGCAAAATAAACCCTGACAGCTGCTGAGGCGTAAATTCTTTCCCGTTAATTTTATATTTATAATCTTCGCCCATTCTTCTTTTAAAAGCTGAAATTGTTCCTTCCGGATTTGTTACAGCCTGTCTTCTTGCAGGCTCACCGACTAAAAGCTGTCCGTCTTTTGTAAAAGCAACATAAGACGGAAATGCTTTACCGCCTAACGTCGTACCTTCGGCAGAAGGAATAAGAGTAACTTTTCCTCCTTCCATTATTGCCGCTGCAGAATTTGATGTTCCTAAATCTATTCCTATAATTTTTGACATGACACTCCTCCTAATTTTCTATATTATTTTTCTTTATTTTCCTGTTGCTCTTCCTGCTGTTCGTTCTCTTTTGCCTCATTGTCAGCTTTTGCGACTTTCACCCTTGCGGCTCTCATAAGTTTGCCGTTTATTTTATATCCCGGCTGGTATATCTGCAAAATCGTTCCTTCCTCTTTGTCTGATTCGCAATGGTCCAAAGCTTCGCAAAAACTCGGGTCAAACTTTTTATTCAGACAGTCTATTTGTTCAACTCCTTCTTCCTTAAGCATTTTCGCAAATTCGCTTATTATCATTTCAAGCCCGACTTTTATGCTTTCAATGTTCTGTCCCGACCTTACGCTTTGCATAGCCTGGCAAAAAACATCATAAATGCCTATCTGTTTTAATAAAATTTTTTCCCTGCCCCAATTTAAGAAATCGTGTTTTTCTTTTTCAGCTCTTCTTCTGAAATTTTCAAAATCTGCCTTGAGTCTTAAAAGCTGGTCATAATATTCATCGGCAAGCTTCTGCTTTTCTTCAACAGACTGTTTCAGAATATCTAACTCCGAAATTTTTTCTTCTCTTGCAATATCTTCAACATCCTGCTGTTCAGGTTTTGCTTTTATATCTTCCTCGTGTTCCTTTATTTTATCGTTCATCGTCGTCTTCTCCCATTCTTAATAAAAATCCGTTTACTATTTTTGACACGGAATTAACAAGCGCCATCATCTTTTCATACTCCATTCTTTTAGGCCCTATAATTCCCAAAACTCCGATTGTTTTATTTCCGTCAGAATATGAAGTCGTTATCACGCTTAAATCTTTCAATTCAGAAGCACATTCGCCTCCGATTTGAACTTTAATCTTAGGCACTTCCAAATCCTTTCCTATTATTTCTATAAGCCTGTCTTTATGTTCGTTTAAATTCATAAGACAACGCGCAGTTTCAAAATCGTTAAAATCAGGAATGCCTAAAACATTAGAAGTACCGTTCATGTAAATATCATCCTGTATATCTTCTATAACGTTGCTTATATATCCTGCAAGCTTGAACATCTCCTGCTGCTTCGACTGATATTTCTGAACCTCAACTATAATTCTCTTAGCCGCTTCTTCAAGAGAGAATCCTCTCAGCTTGCTGTTTAAAAACTGCTTTAACTCGTTTAAATCTTCACTGTCGATGCAAATATTTATCATCTTATGCTTTACAAGCCCTGTTTTTGTAAGTAAAACTACCAAAATTTGCTCGCTTGAAATCTGTATAAGCTCTATATTTCTTATTTCGTTATGTTTAGCTTTAGGCGCCATAACAAAACCCGTATAGTTTGACAATCCTGATAATATTTTTGAAGTTTGAGAAAGCAAACTGTCAATTTCCTTTGTTTTCTTCTCATATTCTTTTTTTATTCTTTCTTCTTCTTCAACAGCCAGCCTTTGTAACTCTATCAAAGAATCAACATAAGCCCTGTATCCGGCATCAGTAGGAATTCTTCCTGCAGACGTATGCGGATGAGTTAAATATCCGTCCCTTTCAAGCTCTGCCATCAAACTTCTCAATGTAGCAGGCGATAAATTAAATTTATAGCCCTTTTCGAGAGCGCTTGAACCTACGGGCTTGCCTGTTTTTATATACTCATGGATAACGGCATGCAGAACCCTGGACTTTCTTTCCTTTAAAATGTTTTCCGAAACTTGTCTCATAATTTTTTACCTATATTAAAAACAACTTTTTTAGCACTCAATTACTAACAGTGCCAAATTATAACACAGACAATCTTTTTTGTCAAGTTTATTAACGTGGAATTTAAAAAAGAGACCCTGTTTTTACAAAAGAAATGATAACAGGGGCAAATAGTAATATAAATATCGTCGGCAGAATAAGCAATGTCATCGGTATAAGCATTTTTACCGGAGCTTCGTGCGCTTTTTTCTCCGCAACAGAAGCATTCTCTATTTTTATCTGCTCTGAAATTTTATTCAAAGCATCCGATATGCCAAGACCTGATTCAAGCGACGAATTAACGGCTCTTACAAATAAATTCAGCTGTTCCAAATTATATTTTTCCGCCATTTCGTTCAGAGCATATTTTACGTCTATTCCAAACGAAACTTTTGAAATTATAATCTTTATTTCTTTTGACAGCGTCCCCTGCAATATTGAAGATATTTTTATTAAAGCGTTATTAAAATCAACTCCTGAAACAATCATCACGGATAATAAATCCGCAGTATTCGGCAGTTGTTTTATTATCATCGCCGTTTTTTTTCTGTTTTGCTCATAAATCTTAATATAAGGCAGCATAAAAAATAACAGTCCGGCACATATTATGATTATTATATCAAAACCGAGCAGAAAAAATACAATTAGACTGCTTATCAACATCGCAATAATTTGCAAAATAAAAAAAGCATACCCGTTCAAATTAGTATAAGGATAATCCAATGTCTTCAACATAACTTCAATTTTGTCGATATAAACAATGAAATATTTTGATTTGATTTTTCTTAATACTTTAACAAACGGCTTAGTAAATGAAAGAAAAAATGCCAACATAAAATAATTATCATGTTTTTTTACATTGTACTGTTTCATCTTATCTGAAAAAACAGCAGAAACATCAAATACGGTATTTATTGCTATTAGCGAAAGAATAAAAAAACATAAAGTTCCCAAAAATAAATACATCAAATGTCTATCTCCGATATTTTTCTCATAAAAAAAGAACCTAAAAGCATCATCAGCAAAGAGACAAACAAAATAATATTGCCTATCAAAGTCGTAAATAAAGCGCCCATCATTTCAGGTTCTGCAAAATATACAAAAAGAACAATAAAAAACGGAACAACGCTTATGATGTTGCCTGACATCTTCCCCTGCGATGTTAAAGCTTCAACTTTGGCATAAATCACAAGTCTCTGGTTTATTGATTTTTCTATTTTATCAAGTATGTCTGAAAGCTTTGCTCCTGTTATATTTGAAACTCTTACCGAATCTATAAACAATTTGTACTGCTCGCTTTGAATATTTAAAGATGAATCCCTGAGAGCTTCATCAATGCCGATGCCAAGAGAAACTCTGTCGGATATTCTTTTAAACTCTCCTGACAAAGGCTGCTTTATCTGAACAGAAACAGTATCTATAGCCTGCAATACCGACTGCCCTGAAAGAATAACGTTTCTGAATATTCTTATTGATTCAACAATTTGTTTATCTATATTCTTTTTATAGTCCTGCTCTTTCTTTTTTCTGAAAAGCCATACAAAATAAACAAAAACTATGCCGAGCATAACAGAAAATATGACATTCGACACAAACGAAAGAAATAAAAAAACGGCTGCTGCAGCCAAAAAATTTATTTTCGACGAACGTCTTTGCGGAACAGCGACTGCTTTTTTGTTTTTCTTGATTTTTTCAAAAATGAATAAAAACGACGCATATACAAAAATAAAAAAACTTATGCCGAAACAAATCAAATAGAAACCGGACATTAACAACGCCCTTTTTCGGAAGAAATAAGTTTTACAAAAGAATTTTTCTCAATATCATATTTGAAGACAGGAATAATTTCATATAAATTGCCGTCATTTTTTTGAAGCAGCGAAATTTCGGATATTTTTCTGCCGCCGTCAGGAAATCTTTTAATTTGAATAATAATATTTACGGCTGAATATATCATTGAAAGTATTGCTTTTTCAGGCAAATCAACGCCTGCCATTATTACCATAACAAGAAGTCTTGAAACGGCATCTTTACACGAGTTTGAGTGAACGGTAGTCATTGAACCGTCATGTCCGGTATTCATCGCCTGAAGCATATCCAGCGTTTCTCCGGAACGGCATTCTCCGACTATGATTCTGTCAGGCCTCATTCTCAACGCATTTACAACCAGTTGTCTTATTGTTATTTCCGATGTTCCTTCTATTGATTTCGTTCTTGTTTCAAGTCTAACAACATGATTTTGCTGCAACTGAAGCTCTGCCGAATCTTCTATGGTAATAATTCTTTCATCATCTGAAATAAATGAAGATATTACGTTTAACAATGTAGTTTTCCCGCTGCCGGTCCCTCCTGAAATCAGAATGTTCTTTTTATCTTTAACAGCCTGTGACAAAAAATCCATCATTTCAGGACTTGCGCTTCCGAAGGAGACAATATCATCGGCCGAAAGTTTGTGCTTAGCAAATTTTCTTATAGTCAAAACAGATCCGTTAAGCGCAACGGGAGAGATAACAGCGTTAACTCTGGAACCGTCTTTCAATCTTGCGTCAACTATAGGAGAAGCCTCGTCAATATGCCTTCCTACCGAAGAAGCTATTCTGTCTATAACTGTTCTCAATTTATTTTCATCGTGAAATTTAGCTTCAGTTTTTTGAAGTTTTCCGTTTTTTTCGACATAAATATCATGACAACCGTTAACCATAATTTCTGTTATTTCATTATCGTTAATAAAATCTTCCAAAATACCTAAACCCAAAATTTCGTCCGAAAGCTCTTTTATTAATTTTTGTTCGTCGTTAAAACTTATTTTTTCATCGCTCAGTCTTAACAAACCTTCTATCTGCATTTCAATTATATTTCGCAGCTTTACCTGATCCTGTTCCTTTGCATATTCCTGCATTCTCACAATTAATTCTTTATGGAGCTTTGACTTAAGTTCCTGATATCCTGATAAACAAACGCAGCTCGGACTATCTTTTTTTGGTGAAGCGCTTTTAAATTCATAATGTTCGATTTTAGTTATTAAATGATCCAGAGCTTTTACAAATTTGTTTGATTTATCGTTAAACAAGAAATTTGCGTTAAGGACTTCCTGCTTAATCTTGAAAGATAAAGGCAAAACAGCCATATCTTTGCGAATAAAACCGTACTCTTCGTTATCCATATCATAATTAGTTTCTATATCGAACATAACCGGAAGGATCTTAAGTTCTTTTGTTTTTTCAGAAGAAAATTCCAAATAAAGATTCTTGCAGTTTTCAAAAGAAGTCGGCTCTTTAATAAAAGAAACCAGTATTATATCAGCAATCTCCAAGACTATTTTTTTAGATTCTGAAGATTTATCCTGTATTACCAAGATAACATTATCATATACGGAAGATAAACACTCGAAAAAACAATTTAAATTTTGCTGTTCAAAAACATTATCTATATCTCTGACGCATAAAATTTCATTTTTTGAATCAAGATAAGTTCTGATCATTTGCGAGTTAATATTTGTCCCGAGATTTAAAATTTCGTCGACATACTTTATGTTATCTTTACCGTAAACAGACCAGAGAACATCGCTTTTTGAACTTCTCATATCAACAATCACGGAACTTTTATCATGATAAGAGTATAAATTCGCAATTCCGTTTAAAAGGGTGTTTACGTATAAAGGACTGTCTATTTGAATTACCGATATAATTTTTTTATTTTTCATTTTATTTTAAAGAATATTTGTTAATTATTTCAAGAGCTTCTTTCTGCGACTTTTGAATTTCTTTTGCGTTATTCGGCTGCTTGATTGACGATTTTGACGCATCTTTAAGAATATCACTTATTTTAACAGGTTCAAGATGACTGATGCTTAAATCTCCGGCAGGCCTTAAAGCTATCTTTATAACGCCTTTTTCTCTGGCAAGCATTATCTCCTGCGCTTCGGTAATTGAAACAGCCATTGTAACCGGCAAATTTACAGTTATATTTTCATTTTTTAGGTCTTTTATCCCGCCTATTACATCATTTCCTACAGCCAAAACCAATAAATTCTGGGCAACAACAACGGAAGATTCAGAAAATGATTTGTCTTTATTTTCATATTCTATTATTGATATCAAATCTATCCTGCTGCCAGGAGAAATTATTCCGGCGACCTCATCTCTGTCAAAAATCAAGGTTACGGCTCTTTTGTTATCCGGTATAGTGTTCGATATTCCCGCATCTGACGTAATAGGCAAGATTTTTGTTGAAGTAATCTGTTCGCCCTCTTCAAAAGCCACTATGGACATAAAAGAAGGATTACCTTCTATATAAAAATCTTTTATCGATGATATATGTTTCGGCTGCGCATACTGCTTAGGAACGAGCTTTTCTTTAAGCATTTGCGAAGTTATTATTTTTCCCTGTTCTATTTTAGAACCGGCAACAATCACTTTTACAGGTTCAGACATGGATTTATTTCTTTGTCCTATGTCATACAAATAAAGAGACCCGAATATCGTTGACAACAAAGCCAAAATTACTGATATTAAAAAAGTTTTTTTCATATTAATTGTTTACGTTTGCTTCTTGAGAAATTTTATCGGCTGAAGAGGTAAAGATTTGATTAACATTCTTCCCGAATAATTTAACGCCTACTATCGCAACAATTACAATTAATACAACGATTAGAATATATTCAACCATCCCCTGCCCTTTATTGTTTTTTAACATGATTATCCTCCCGATTTTTATTTTACAACCTGGTATGTATGTTATTTTTACATCCGCTTCCAGACAAAACAGATGATTTTACGGTTATATCAAATGTGCTTAAACCGGTAAAACGCATAATTAAAGGCAGATTATAAGAGTATACTATCTTTACAGTTGAAACATCAGCATCCGGAACAAATAAACCTTTCAACAAACCGTTTATATCATTAAAAATTTTGGAAACATCTTTAACATCTATATCTATCTTTGGATAATCTTTTATTTCAACTTTTATTTCTTTAATGCTGTTGATATCCAATCTGCGGCCGTCTATCATTCTGTGAGTCAGATAATTTTCTATATCTTTTTTTATATCTTTGGCATTGATTGATGTATTGGCTATAAGATCAGTACCGTATCTTGCCGCAGAAACAAGCTGCTGCCATGTTAACAAAACTCTTGCGAACCAAATAACCGAAACTATCATCACAACCATCAACGGCAAAATAAAAACAGCTTCAACAAAAGCATTCCCTGTCCTATTTTTCAGCATAAGCAGACATTTTGAAACCGGAAGTGTCTAAATTTTTAATTCTTTCCATAATAAAATCAGGCAAACTGATTTCTTTCTGTTCCTGAACAGTCATATCTTTAATAATAATTTTACCGTTATTAAATTCATTTCTGCCGAACACAACTGTTTTCTTTGCTCCGAGTTTATCGGCAAGTTTAAACTGTGATTTTAAACTTTTATTCAAAAACGGACCTTCTATTGTTATATTTTCAGACAATTCAATATTTTTTCTTATATTGTTATTGTTCAACATTAATTCATTTGCAAATGTAAAAGCCTGAGGAAATAAATCTTCATCGGCAACAGCAATAAAAACGACATCATCAGTCTTAACCGTTTCAAAAAAACCGTTCTGTTCACAAGCCATCAAAACCCTTTCACAGCCCAAAGCAAAACCTACGCTAGGTATCTGCTGTCCTCCGAGTTCTTTTACCAAATTATCATATCTGCCTCCGGCGCATAAAGCATCCTGAGAACCGACTGAAGAAGAACGTACTTCAAAAACCGTTCTGGTATAATAATCCAGCCCTCTTACAAGTTTATCATCGACTATATAATCGCATCCGACGCTTTTAAGCAATGTCTGCACCTGACTAAAATGGTCGCTGCATTCGCCGCATAAACACTCTTTCATTGAAGGAACATTCTGAAATTTAGACGAATCGATTTTACAGTCAAGAAGTCTCAAAGGATTTTTTTCAAGCCTTCTTTTACAATCTTCGCATAAATCGCTGACTGATGAAAAATAATCTACAAGTTTCTTTCTAAACTCGGCTCTGCAGCCGGCGCAGCCCAAAGAATTCAAATGAATTTTAATATCTTTTATATTTAAAGCAGATAAAATTTCTTTTGCGACTAAAATAATTTCAGCGTCTGCGTTAGGGTTAGGGTTTGCAAGGTACTCGGCCCCCATCTGTGAAAATTGTCTGTATCTGCCCGCCTGAGGTCTTTCATACCTGAACATTTCGCCTGAATAAAAAAATTTACCTATAGGCTCTGTCATGTCAAACCTGTGTTCAATATATGCTCTGACAAGAGATGCTGTACCTTCAGGTCTCAAAGCCAGTTTTCTGCCTTTTCTGTCTTCAAAAACATACATTTCTTTCTCGACAATATCCGTTGCTTCGCCTATGGATCTTGTAAACAAAGAAGCTTCCTCGAAAATAGGAGTTATTACTTCTTTAAAGTTATGTTTTTTAAATATTTGCCTCGATATTGAATCCAATTTTTCCAAACCGAGAGCCATTTTTCCGTAAATATCGTGTGTGCCTCTCGGTGCCTTATATGTTGCCATTTTCTCTCTCCGAACTGCAGTTTAATGGTCCTACTTTATCGGGCGGAACAAGAATGCCTCCCGACATTATGTATGTAATTGCTTCTTCCACGGTAAAATCCGTTTCTAAAACTTCTTCTTTCTTTATTAATATTAAAAATCCTGTAGTAGGGTTTGGCGTAGTAGGCATAAATGTCGTTACATATTTTTTGTTATTTATTGTTTTTTCTCCGGTTGCAAAAGCTACGCAATAAGAATCCTTATTCGGAAACGGAATAAAGACAACTTTTTGAAAATTCATCTTTTTATCATTATTTGAAAAAAATGAAGTTAACTTTTTTAATGATCCGTAAATGCTGCCGAAAAGAGGAATTTTAGAAACTAAGTCTTCAAACAATGAAAATATCTTTCTTCCTATAAATTTTGTAGTGAAAAAACCGACTGACCAGATTATTACCAGAGTCAAAAAGAAGCTGGATACCTTAGCCAGCATATACACCCACGACTTATCTGAAATAAAAAATTTAAAAGCAGGCAGCAGATAAGGCATCGAAAAACCGCTTGTCCAATTAAAAATCAAAACAATAACAAGCGCCGTAAGCCATAAAGGCAAAATCATAAACAAACCGGCTATGAAATATTTTTTACAGAAATTTTTTGTACCTTTAAAGTCATGCTCGCCATGCTTCAAGTTTATTTCGTTATTTTCCGTTGACAAACTTTTCTCCGGCAGAAATTAATTTTTTCAATTTATCGTTAGATGAGGCTTCCGCATACAACCTGACTATCGGTTCTGTTCCGGACAATCTGAAACCGATCCAGGCAGATTCATCAATAATAAACTTATAACCGTCGAGGGTTATAACTTTTTTTATAGTCATTCCGCCTATTTTTGACGGAGTAGATTTTTTCAAAGTTTCTTTGAATTTTTCCATTGTTTCTTTAGGCAGACGAAAATTCTTTCTTGAAGTAACAATATTTCCCGTAAGTTTATTTATATCTTTTAAAATCGCGCCCAGAGATTTTTTATGAACCGCAACCGCTTCAGCCATAAGCAGGCAGGCAAGAATTCCGTCTTTTTCAGGAACATGCCCTCTTATCGTAAGACCTCCCGATTCTTCGCCTCCGATAATAAAATCATTCGGATTTTCAATCATAAGTTCTCCGATATATTTAAATCCTACCGGAGTCTCTTTTACTTCGGCGCCGAGTTTTACTGCAAGTCTGTCAAGCATATGGCTTGTCATAACGCTTCTTACGGCAAAACCTTTCCATCCTCTTGTTTTGCTTAAATGGTAAAGCAATATAGGTATAACCTGGTTAGGAGTTATAAAAGTACCGTCTGAATCAATTATTCCGAATCTGTCTGCATCACCGTCAACGGAAAGCCCGATTTTATAAGATTCTTTTTTTATTATTGATTTCAGTTCTTTTAAATTTTCTTCATTAGGCTCAGGAGAATGCCCGTCAAACAGAACATCTCTTTCTTTATTTATAACTTTTAATTTTATCCCCGCGCCTGACAGCAAAGTATCGAGATAATCATCTCCTGTTCCGTGAAGAATGTCGACGGCAATTTTAATTGATGACTTCTTCAAAGCTTTAAAATTAACAAGTTCTTTTATTCTTTTTATATAAGCAGGTCTAGGGTCATAATATTCAATTATTTTCGATTTAAGACCTTCTGATAAAGACACGGACTTAACGTCCTTTATCGTGATGCCAGCGCAATATTTTTCTATTTTTTCAGTAGTTTCGGGAAGAGCAGGTCCGCCCCATGAAGGAGAAAATTTTATGCCGTTGTATTCAGGAGGATTATGACTGGCGGTAAAATTAATTCCTCCCGCAAGTTTGTTTTCTATAATATCAAACGCCACTACAGGAGTAGGCGTATTTCTTTTGCAAAGCAAAGCTTTTATCTTATTTCCGGCCAAAACTTCAGCCGAGGCGACTGCAAATTTTTCAGACATAAATCTTGTATCATATCCGATTATAACGCCTGCGCCTTTCTTATAATCTTTTGCGTCATTAAGTATATAGTTGCAAATTGCCTGCGTAACTATCTTAACATTGTCAAAAGTAAAATCGTCTGCTATAATGCCCCGCCAGCCTGATGTACCAAACTTAATCATTGTCTTTTTCTCCTGTTATTTCTGCCACTGTCTAATTTTATCCGTATACATATCTATAAAACCTTTTGCGGTTGTTTTATCTTTTGCTTCCGCCCAAATATGGAAATAAGCTTCGTCAGGATCCGGAAGAAGCAACACCCAGCCGTTATTTAAAAAAATCTTTACACCGTCAATAAGCTCGGTTCTTTTATCTTTTGTACTTTCTATTGCATTTCTCATTGTCTGCCCTTTCTTGTCCCATGAGCACGGAATAGCGGTATGAAAAACCTCAAAAGAAGGAATCTCTCTTCTTATTCTGCTTATCGTCAAATTATTTTCAGTTAACATTTCTATCAGTTTTCCTATTGAATACATTGCGTCAAAAGCCTGTTGGAATTCAGGGAAAATAAATCCGCCGCGGCAGTCTGCAACAAAAATAACATTTTCATCCTTGGTCGCATTCATAATATTTCTAGGACTTGTACCGGTTCTCTTAACCTTAAAATCAAATTTTTCGGCAAGCTCGTCGATAACTGACGATACCGTTACAGGAACGGCTATAGTGCCTTTCTTATAAGTTATCATAACAAGGTATGCCATAACAAGCATAGCCGTTTCATCGTCCATTATTTTGCCTTTTTCATCAACCAAAAATAATTTCTCGGCGCCGTTATCTATAAGAAAACCTGCGCTGGCTTTCAAAGTTGTGACAATATCCGACAGCTGATTTAAAGATTCTGAAAATTCTTCCTTTGTCTTTGTTATTTTTTTAGCGTCTATATATGCATTTAAAGCAACGACATCCACGCCTAATTCTCCCAATATTGCAGGAAACACCATTGAAGCCGATGAATGAGCATAATCAATAACTATCTTTATTTTGTTTATAGTTTGTTTTTTCTTTATTATATCCAAATAACCAGTTTTATAATATTCCAAAGCCCTCGGAGGAATAGTAATTTCTCCGACTTCATCCATATTGGCTCTTTTAAAATCTTCTCTGAAAAACAATTGTTCTATTGATTTTTCCTGATTTATTGAAATATCACCGCCGAATTTATCAAAAAATTTAATATCTATCAGTCTTGCGTCATACGGAGACTGTCTGATATGAATTCCTCCTATTTCACCGTCATTGCCGATTTCATATCTTGCGACAGGAATAGAAGAACTTAACATATCTCCGACATTAACGCCTGCAGACAGCAAGCCTGATATCAAACCTCTTTTTATCATTCTTGTAGTTCTGTGGTCGTCTCTTGATATAACGACATACGCGCCGCTTCCTACATATGCGCCGTAAGCTGAACCTATCTTTGCTGCAAATTCAGGCGTTATTTCTATATTTCCCAAACCTGTAATGCTGCCATATGCATTGAAGAGAGCTTTATTCCATCTTTCTCCCCATACAAGACTTGACGACAAAATAGCGCCTTTTTCAACTATTTTATGAGGCCATATTCTCAAATTAGCTCTTATGGTAGCATCTGAGCCTATATTACATTCATCTGCAATAATCGTTCCTACCTGGACGGAAGATCTTTCTCCTAGTTTTGTGGATGCGCCGATAACAACTTCTTTCAAACTTGCTTCGCTGCCTACGGAAACGCGGTTCCACAGCACCGAACCTAAAACAAGAGCGCTCTCTCCTATAGTAACGTCAGAACCTATTACAGATTTACCGATTCTTGCCCCTTTCTTTATGATCGTATTATTGCCTATAATAACATTGCTGTCAAAAATTACGCCTTCTTCAATTACGGTATTTTCGCCGACAATCACCGTTTTACCGTCTATTTCTTTTTTTTCACCCGGCACTTCAATCTTAACCTTTCCGTCAAGAATATCGTAGTGGGCAAATCTGTACTCATCATGATTGCCTATATCTTTCCAGTATCCTTCAGCGACATATCCGTATAAGCCTTTATTTTCCTTAAGCAGTCTAGGATATAAATCTTTTGAAAAATCAACGTCTTTATTTTCAGGTATATAATCAAAAACTTCAGGTTCAAGTATATATATGCCAGTATTTATGGTATCTGAAAAAACTTCGCCCCATGACGGCTTTTCCAGAAATCTTTCTATTTTGCCGTTTTTATCGGTTATGACTACTCCGAACTGCAGAGGATTTGAAACCCTCGTCAAAACCATTGTTGCAATCGCTTTTTTCTCTTTATGAAACGCTATCGCTTTCGATATATCAAAATCAGTTAATACATCTCCTGATATAACGAGGAAAGTTCCGTTTATGTTATCTTTTGCAAAACCAACGCTGCCGGCAGTACCGAGATCGGCTTCCGGTCTTAAATATTTTATATTTACGCCTAAATTTGAACCGTTTCCGAAATAATTTGTAATTATTTCAGGCTGGTAATACAGCATCATCGTCAGATCTTTAAAATTATATTGCTTAAGCAATTCTACAATGTGGCTTAACATCGGTTTATTGGCTACAGGAGCCATTGGTTTAGGAATACTGCTTGTGATAGGTCTGAGCCTCGTGCCAAAACCCCCTGCCATGATGACAGCTTGCATTTTGCACCTCTCAAATATATTTTTTTGCATTAAACGTTATATTTTTAGATTTTACAAGTTTTTGGCTTTTTTATCAAGGAAAAAACGATATTTTATCGTTTTGAGGAATATTTTTGCAATGTTTTATAAATATTGTCGTTTAATCTTACCGTATTTGACAAAACATAATATTCGGCTTGCTTATAAGAAGAAAAAGAATTTATAAATTTATCCGATATTTCGTCATCTAATGGATTGAGAAGAAAAGCTTTATAATAATACTTCCGTGCCAAATCTAAATTATTTTGTTTTTCATAAGACATAGCGGTAAGAAACCATATTTTATCCCTCATATAGACAGGATTTATTGTCTCGGCTTTCTTAAACTGCTCTACTGCCTTCCCATATTCTCCGTTAGAAAAATAGGCAACGCCCATATTATACACCGTTCTTACGTTGCCGGGACTTTTTAAAACGGCATCAGCATAAAGAGAATAAGCATTGTTGTAAGATTCTCCTCTCTGATATGAAATCAGCGTATATAAAGAGAATAAACACGCCGCAAAAGCATAAATAATTTTTTTGTTTGCGATTTTTGTAAGTTTATATATTGCCGCAGAAAACAGAATTGAAACAGGAACCATAGACAGGTATATATATCTGTCGGCGACAGTGTTGACCAGCGGGACGATATTGCTTACGGGCATATATGAAATGACTGCAAACAAAATTAAAAATTTAATGTTTCTGTTTTTTGTTCCGTATAAAAGAACATATGACGAAATCAGAATAAAAACAGCCGAAACAGCGTATGCCGAAACAGACGGTTTCACGACATAATCGACTGAAAGGTTTACCGGATAAAGAATATGGATAATATTATAAAACAAAGATGTTACTATGGTGTTAAAATATGTAAAAAAATTTGAAAGAGGAGTAAAATTACCGTCTAAATTAGGATATATTGTATAAAAAAGAGGCACCGGAAATCTTGTTATCCAAAAAAACAAAAACAGAAGTATTATTACGAAAAAAGAACCGACTGAAAAAATTTTTAATCTTCTGTCGTCATATAAAAAAACAGACAGCAGAAGCAAGACAATCGGCAATATTATCGCATTTTCTTTTGTAAAAAAAGCGCAGCATACGGCTGCGAAAACAGCCGGGTAAAAAATTCTGCCGCTTTTATTATAATTTTGCATAAAAAGAACCAAATTCAACGCAGCTAAACAAAAAAACACAAGCAGCAAATCCGCTCTGAAACTTATGACATTAACCGTTTCGCTTTGAACAGGATGAAGAGAAAAAAATAATGCCGCAAAAAACGGATAAATCAAATATTTACGGTAATTCAGAAAATATGCAAAGATAAAAACAAGTACGGAGTTTAATGAATGAATTAGCAGATTAACAGCATGGTATCCTGCAGGATTTACTCCGAAAGCCGCATAATCAACTATTAAAGAAGCTACGGTAAGAGGTCTTGCACCGCAGCGGATAGGCAACACATAAAATAAATTTTTAGGATTAAGAACCTCTAATAAATTATTAAAACTTTGGACAAAAACATTGCCGATTATTAAAGTAAAATCATCTAAGACAAACAGATTGTTTACAATGTTTATTCTTAACAGAACCGAAATAAAGAAAACGGCAAATACAGATATTGCCAACCGGCTTTTCAAAGTCATTTAGGACTACATTAATTCCATGTTAATTTGTTCCATTAACGTGATAAGTTTAATATTTTCAGGCTGTAAAATATAACCGAGTTCTATGTAATCTTTTGCCTTACCGTATCTGTTATACCTTATATTTCTCAAAGCTTCACGATAATACATATCGATTCTTTTCGTATTTGTTTCCTGTATTATATAAGCTCTGCTCATACCTACAAAATCTTCAAATTTCGGATATTTGGCGGCAAGCTTGCAGATTAATTTGCTGGCTTTTATAAATTTACCGTTTTGAAAATATTCAAGAGAATTTAAAAATTCTTTTCTGTCATTTTCATTTTCAATAGTCGACGCAATTAAATTTTTTTCTTCATTGAGTCTCATAATATAGGAGTTGACATCTTCGTCAGGAATCAGCGATGAAATTTTCTTGACAAACAAAAAGCCTTCATAACAGTTTCCGTCTTTAACAGCTCTTTTTAACTCTATAGAATAATCATTAACGACAGACCTTTTAAAAAAAGAAATTTTTTCTCTTAAAACTAAAATTTTGTTTCTTAATTCCATTGCTTTAATATTGTCATATGACACATTTAAGACATTATTTACATATTGTTCGGCTTTATCCAATTCATCGTGGAAATAAGCATTTTTTGCTTTAGCCAATTCTTTGTTTATATTTATTTTCTTTGATTCCGCTCCGGTACCTGTCTGCACTGTATTCCCGGATGTATCTTCATTATCGTAACTTTTTATTCCGGCTAAGGAAAAAGACGAAGCTAAAACAATTAAGAATCCTGAAAACAAAATTTTTTTCATTATCATTTTATGAACCCCAATAATAATTTTTTATTTTATTAAAAATAATTTTTAGTTTATCTATTAAAGAAATTTCAGTCTTATCAAGCAAGACGTTTGAATCAAATGCGGATATAACGGTTATATCTTCATCCTTATAAATATAATTCATATTAGAGCCGACCATCTGAGTTAATTTTTTTCTTCCGTTAATCAATGCTTCTCTGTCTTTAAGCATTGTTTCAATAGTTTTCAGCAACGAGTCAATATTCAACGGCTTTACCATATAATCATATGCGCCCATTCTCATTGCTTCAACCGCAATTTCAACAGAACTGTAAGCAGTTACGACTATAGGAATGAGATCGGAAGAAATAAGATTTAATTTTTTTATTAAATTTAACCCGTCTATATCCGGCAGTCTGTAATCAACTATTAAAACGTCAAAGAACATGTCTTTAACCAAAGATTCAGCTTCCAAGCCCGTCTCAACGGCTTCAACCTGCATTCCGACGGCTTCCAAAGACGCTTTTAAACTCAATCTTTCGCTCGGTTCATCTTCTATAATTAATACTTTAGTGACATTTCCGTTTTCCATTTATAAAATCCTTAATTTACAATTTTTGCTGTTATAAAGATTGTGAGTTCATATCTGCCTTTATTTTTTGAATGTCCTTTAAACAAATATCCTACTATTGGAATATCTCCGAGTAAAGGAAGTTTATTTACGGTGCTGTCTTCAGTTTCTCTTATTAAGCCGCCTATTGCCGCTGTTTCCCCGCTTCTTAACATTAAAGTCGTAGAAGTTTTGCTTGTATTTATAACAGGAGTATTATCTGTACCTATAGTTTCACCTGTTCTATAACTCTGTTCAGGAGAAACCGACAATACGATGGAACCGTCTCTGTTTATTTGAGGTTTTACTTTAAGTTTAATACCGACTTGTTTAAAAGCTGTCGTTCCTGAAATATCGCCTGTAGAAGAAGACGTAGTTTTACTTTCCAAATACGGAACTTCTTCAACTATATCTATTGTTGCTTCCTGATTGTTTAAGACAAGCAGTTTAGGATTTGACAAAACTTTGGCTGTTTTATCTTCCACACCGGCTTCTATTATCGCATTAATATTCCAGTCGCCTTCCAAAATAGAAACGCCTATTTTACCGAAAGAATTTGTTAATCCCAATCCTGCTGCATTTCCTTTTATCGTATTGAATACTAAATTATTATTTCCGGTTACAGGATTTACTAACCCGTTTCTGTACGTATCGCTGAACCTCGTACCTAAAGCAAAGCCTGTAGTCAAATTGACATCAACTATTTTTGCCTCAAGCATAACCTGCTGCGTAGGAACATCTAAAGATCTTATAAGAGATTCCATTTTATCCAAGCTGTCGGCAAGATCGGTAATAATGATGGAATTTGTTCTGACATCAGAAACAATTTTTCCGCCTTTTGATAATCTTGTTTCAAGTATCTTTTCCAAATCGCCAGCCTTTGCATAATTACAGAATATTACTCTGGAAACTGTAATATGACTGCCGTCTGCTTTGCTTTTTATAACATAGATATTTGCATCACCCTGTTTTACATAATACAAATCATATGTATCGAGCAATGCGTTTAACGCTTCTTCCGCCGTAACGTCTTTCAACGATAACATTATTTTTTTATCATATAATGTCGTATCTGTAATAAGTCTCATACCGGTTTTCATGCTGAGAACATTGAGCACCGTATATAAAGTTGTTCCTTGGAAGTCTATAGATATTAAACCCATAGAAGTAACTTCTTTGTCATTTTTCTCATTTTTGTCACTTTTGTCATTGGCCGCAGCAAAGACAGAACCGGAACATGAAACTAAAATAGCAATCAAAAATACAAGAATTTTTTTCTTCATTTTTTCTCCCTAGTTTAACATTTTTATTGTATAATTTTTTCCATAAAAATCAACTGTTATCGAATTTTGATCTATCTTTATAATTTTTGCACCTTTATAAACCGAGCCTTTAGGATAAAGCTGCCCTTCTATTATAACGATAGGATTCTTAGATTCATACATTATTCCTTCCAATACTATAACCGGAGCCTCTCTGACTATAACAGGCTGAGCGGATGCAACTTTTTTAACGACTTTTTCCTGAACAAAACCTGAAATAAACGGGTTTCTAGGAACTGGAAGCAAGTCTCTCCATGTAGGAATATATCCTACGTCCATAGCCGCAAATATCTTATCGGATATTTCTTTAAAATAACCCTTTGCCGATATTTCATCTATTGACTGTTCTACTCTTCCGCTGAAATAATCATTTACTGACGAAGAATAAAGAACAGGGCTGCACTCAACCGTCACACTTCCGTTATATGAAACAGAAACGCTTGAAACTGCAGAAAACTTTTCTATGTCAAATAAAAATTTGTAAATTTGGTCATATGACGCCTTTAAATCAAGAGACAATAAAATATTATTATTCTTTTGTATCTGTTTTATGTTTTCTTCATTAACTTTTATTTCATATTGTTTCAGCAATTTTATTATCTGCACTTTATATCTGTTTATTATTTCGTCATTTGGTATAAAATAGTCCTGATATTCAGACACAGTCTCATTGATTTTTTCTTTCTGCTCGTCAATACTTCTTTGTATAGTCGAGAAATCGTTTAACTGCATATTTATATCATAAAATCTGTTATAAATAACTTTCTTTTCATTCAGCATATCGCTGTATTTGGCATATACAAAAATATATATTATCGCCATAATAACAATAAATATAACAAGATTTACAAAGAAAAAGACATTTCTGTTCGTTATATTAATATTCATATAATCACTTCCTTGAATATATTGGCATATTAATTTTCAATAAATTAATAAGCTTGCCGTCAATTTTATCTTCATATAGAAGCTCTATCTTAACATTTTTGTCAAAATAAAGACTTCTGTCAAAAGCCATTTTTAAGACATTTTCATAATCGTAAACATTTTTTAATTCTTTAAGTTTATTATTGCCGAGAATCAAATTAATCAGCATATTGTTATCTTTTGCAACTAAAGTCGTAACTGTATCGTCATTAGGTAAAAAATTTCCAAGCTCTTTTAACACCAAACCGTAATTAGTGTTATTCTGAAGCTGTTCCTTCATGGCAGTCAGCTTAAAATAATATGCATTCCATTCTTTCTCGACTGCATCCATATTATTTGACTGTCTTTTTTCTTCTATTGATTGTTTTATTTGTTTTATATTTTCATTGTATTCACCTATTTTTTTATATAAAAAAGCGGATCTTACGATGAAAAAAATTATTGCAATTTGAACAAGCAAGTTTAATATTTTACAAATTTTTAAAAGATATATTTCTGTTTTGTTTTTCTTTACAATATCTGTTATGTAGTTAATTTTGTACATTATCAAACTCCTTCTCAATTGCTAATCCTAATGAAACCGGCATAAAACATCCGTAATTTTGATTTACATATCCGGTCACATTGTTATCAATTAAAGGATTCCATTTATTAGTTGCTATCCCGAGAGTATCACCGATAAAGTTATCAATGCCTTCCAGCATTGAGCCTCCTCCGGTAATAACAACTCTGTCAACGGCAACTATGTACTGTCTTGTAATACAATGTTCTATTGTTCTGAATATAGCTTCGAGCAACGTGGCGGTGCTTTTTTTAAGCACATTTTTTACGTTAAAACCTATATCATCCCATAAATCGGTTCTTCTTTTGATTTCTTCAGCAAGTTTCTCGGGAATAGTATATAAATTTGCGATATCGTTCGTAACATCTTTTCCGCCGAATCCGACATCTCTCATAAAAATCAACTCTTTATTATTTAAAACGGTAATATTCGTATTTGTATGCCCTATATTTACCAAAATAATACTTTCGGTATTTTTATAACTAGGGCCGAACATATTAAAAGCGTTTACTAATGCCAGCGATTCCATCGTAACTCCGGCAAGTTTTAAATTTTGAACATTCTTTATAACATTAACTTTTGAATAAATATTTTCTCTAGGTACCGCTGAAAACAAGACATTGTATTCGTCTTCGGAAATATCCTTAGTGATAGTAAAAGAAGAAAACATTTTATCCAAATCTTCGTTTATAGACTGTTCAACTTCAAGTTTAACTACGTTTTTTAAATTCTTTTTATCTATCTTTTTAGAAAGTAAAAGATCCCTGTTTATCAAACTTTGCCCTCCGACGGCCAAAAAGCTTGCATCTGAATTAAGCTTCAATTTCTTTAAAAGAGACATCAATGCCATTTTCTGCAAAGCAGAATCAGGAGATGACATTGTCATAGCGCATAAAATTGAAAGGCTGGATTTTTTACCGTCGTTAACAACCTTACATACTTTAACAAATTTTGATCCCAAATCAATTCCTATCAAAGCTCCCTCCATCCTCTAAAATGCTTTACATTGTTGGTCCCGTCATAAACGGTATAAAAATAATATGCCACTGTAGATGAAATTACTTTAAAATTAACAGTGGTTGAAGATATTCCTGTTATAGCATAATAATTGTATGTTTTTCCAAATTCTTCCGATACTATCGGAAGACCAGGAACCGCATTAGCGCTTGCAAGTCTGTTGCAAACAGCCTGGGCATAAACTCCCGGGAAAATAGTCTGGTCATAGTAATTACCGGAACTGTTTATATAAACGTTTATAGGCTGCCAAGGCATCGCCAAAGAACTGAAAGCATTATTTGTTTCAGGATAATTCAAATTAATATAACCTCTTAACATTTCAATAGCGCCTTCCGCGGCATAAAAAGTTCTGGTCCTTGCCTGGTCTACAGTATTCATCATATTTTGCAGCATAAACATTTGAATACAAATTAAACCTATAATAGTCATTATAAGCATTGCAACAACAGTTACAGGTAATATTGAACCTTTTTTTTTAAACATTATAAGAGATACCTTGATGCAAATTTAAATGTTCTGATTTCATAATTAACTTCACCGTCTGCCAAAACTTTATTATATATCAAACCAAGGCTTATGTTATCCATTATACCAGTTTTATCTTCATAATAATATATGGCATTAACATTTTCCAATATTACTTCCGTTCTCACCAACGTATTGCCGGTATAACTTGCTCCTGCATTATAAACTTTCATTACCAAAACTCTGTTTGTACTGGGTATGCTTGCCTCGGTAGTAGGAGGATTAAAAGCTAAAGCCGCGCTGTTCGTAAAAGCTCCGGTAGTAAAAGAATACTCGTCAAGCCTGTAAAAACCAAGATTTTCATCATAATATCCGAATGAAAATTTTGAAGGAAGCATCTGCACGTAAACAGCGTTTTCTATCGATTTCTTTATCATGCTTTCAAAAAATCTCGTATTGTTTTTCTGCTGAGAAACATCAAACAATTTCGAATAAGAAGTATAAGATACCGTCATCATTGTATAAACAAAAAAGATTACAATAGCCGAAAGAACTATTGAGACTATTACTTCCACAAGAGTAAAAGCTTTTTTATTTTTAACTTTAATCATTTTCCCCATTCTTGCGCAAAATGTGTTTTTATGGCAACTCTGTTCCATGAAGCTTTTTCCGCGCTTGTGGCGGAACTTGACCACGGCCATTCAGCTAAAACAATTCCTTCCATACTGCTGGTAACCGCATGCCTTTTAAAAGTGTAAGTGTACATAACAACTTTACCCGAAGGTAATGATTCGCTTGATATAGTCACGGTTCCGGAAGAAGGTGACGTAAAATATGGATCGCTTCTTTTATCTTCCATTATTTTTATCGCATTTCCCAAAATTCTGTCATAACTGGAACTTTCCGCTTCAATTCTCCACGCAGCCATAAAAAATGACATTCCGTAAACCATAACTATTGAAGTTATTATGACGGAAACTAGCACTTCTATCAGAGTTAATCCTGAATTTTTTCTATAAAAATTCTTGAAAAACAGTGCCACTCGTTACTCCTATATCGTAAATACCTCTCACGGTTATTCCGGATCCTTGATTTGTTCCGTAAGCGCTTACATACATAACATTACTGCTAACAGTAACGGTAAAATACTTAAAATATTTGTTTTGATTAGTATCTATATTTAATTCTGTTGATGCAGTTGTGCTTGAAACTATAGGAAAATATGCAGATTTCCTTATTCTGTACATTTTTTCCTGCGCAATAATTTTTTCAATGAACATATGCCCTTCATTAGTTATGGCAATTCTCATGTGATCGCCGCCGTAAAATCCCCATAACAGCACCAAAACAGATATAATTATTACAACAACCATACATTCTATAAAAGATACGCCGCGATTATTATATATTTTTTTTATCATAGTTTACACAGACTGATTAACCATAGCATTTGCAAGGTTAAATATAGGTAAATAAAGAGCAATAACGGCAATACCGACAATAAAACCCAAGAAAATAATCAACACGGGCTCCACGACAGAACTCAAAGTAGCAACAGCGACATCAACTTCATCAGAATAATAATCAGTAATTTTATCAAACATTTCCTCAAGCTGCCCGGACTTTTCTCCTACGGCAGTCATTCTTACAATCATCTTAGGAAATAAATTATATTTATCCATCTCGGATGAAAACTGCTCTCCCGTTATAATTTGCTCTTTTATATCAGATATTATTCCTCTTACATAGGTATTTGAAACCGTGTTTGACGCTATCTGCACGGAAGAAATAATATCGACACCGCTTTTTACAAGAGTCGATAACGTCTGAAAAAATCTTGCAAAAATCATTTTAGTATATATAGGGGCAAAAATAGGAATTTTAAAAAGAAACTGGTGCCATTTCCTTTTGCCTTCAGGCATTTTCGTAAAAACTTTAAAACCTACAATTATAGCGACTAAAAGAATTATAAACAGCGGCATCTTTTGTATTAAGAGATTGCTGAAATTCATAACCATTTTTGTAGGCAACGGCAATTCTGCGCCGAAAGAAGCAAACATTTCCTGAAATTTAGGAATTATTCCTAAAACTAATCCGAAAAAGACAAACACAAAAAAAGTTCCGACAAATACAGGGTATGATGCTGCTGATTTTATTTTTCTTTTTAACTTAACCGAATTTTCAAGAAATCCTGCCAAATCTTCCAAAACTCTGGCCAACTTACCTGATTTTTCTCCGACCATTATCATAGAGACAAATGCGTTATCAAAAATTTTAGGATAAGCAGACAAAGCATCCGATAAGTTTTTACCTGATTTTACATCTTCGGAAATATTTAACAATATTTTACTGAAATAAGGATTTGTAACCATCACGGCAATATCTGAAATTGCATCCAATACGTTTACGCCGGCATTTACAAGAGTTGACAGCTGTCTGCAGAAAATAGCAATTTCAGCGGTTTTAACCTTTCCTTTTTTCTTAGTTTTTGACTGCAGTTTTGCATCCAAACGCGAAAGAAAATTAGAACCTTCACTGTCCTCTATGGAAAAAACAGTCAATCCCTGGTTCTTCAACTTTGATATTGCGCTTTGCTTTGATTCCGCTTCTTCAACTCCCGATACGGTTTTACCGGAAGCATCCATTGCCTTATATGAATATTTTGACATTTTTTAATCCACCTTTAACGTAACTGATAAAACTTCCTCTATTGTAGTTCTTCCTTCCTTTAATTTATTAATAGCGGATTCTCTAAGCGTTACAATTCCTTCTCTTTTTGCAATTTCTCTCAACTCGCTGTCGCCAGCATTCGATATTATAGCCTTTTTCATGGCAGTTGTAACGTTTAACATTTCAAATATTGCAGTTCTGCCCTTATAGCCTGTACCGTCGCACTGTCTGCATCCTTTGCCTTTATAAACCTTTACGGATCTGTCTATTCCTAATTTTTTATATACAGAGTCATCCAAATCCAAAACTTCTTTTTTACATGCCGTACATATAGTTCTTACCAATCTTTGCGCTATTATCAAGTTTACCGCATCAGCCAACAAATAAGATTCAACGCCCATAAAAGACATTCTCGAAATTGTGCTTACGGTATCGTTTGTATGCAGCGTTGAAAAAACAAGATGTCCTGTAAGAGCGGCCTGTATTGCAATCTGCGCCGTTTCTTTATCTCTGATTTCTCCGACCAGAATAACGTTAGGGTCTTGTCTTAAAAACGTTCTCAAAATTGCCGCAAAATCAAGGCCTATATCGCTTCTTACATGAACCTGGTTTATTCCTTTTAATTCATACTCAACAGGATCTTCAGCTGTAACAATATTAATATCTTCTTTATTTATGTAATTTAAGGCAGAGTAAAGTGTTGTCGTCTTTCCGCTGCTTGTAGGACCTGTAACCAAAACCATCCCGTAAGGAGCATTTATCGCTTCCTTAAAAAAAGCTAATTCTTTCTGTGAAAAACCTATACTGTCAATATCCAAAGATGTGGTTCCTTTGGCTAAAATTCTCAAAACTACTTTTTCTCCCCATATTGTAGGAAGAATTGAAACTCTGATATCTACTTTGTAATTTGATATTTTGATTCTGCATTTACCGTCTTGAGGCAATCTTCTTTCCGCAATATCAAGCTCAGACATGATTTTGATTCTGGAAACAATCGCCGCATAATATTTCTTCTGAGGCGCAGGAAAAACATTTAACACGCCGTCAACTCTCATTCTCAAAGATACTTCTTTTTCAAAAGGCTCCAAATGAATATCGCTTGCTTTCTTTGTTATAGCGTCAAAAAATATAGAGTTAACATATTTTATAACAGGAGCCGAATCCGCATTTTCTCCGGAAAAATCATCTTCAATTTCATCCTGTTTTTTATCGCTTATTTCCTCTTCGCCTATTTCGGCGCTCAAAGAAGTTCTTACGTAATATTTTTCAATAAATTCTTTTATATCGGCTTCTGACGATAATACAACGGATATTTTTTTACCGGCAAGTTTTTGGACATCATCCTTATAAACTACGTTTGCCGGATCCGCCATTGCAACGACCAGCACATCATTTTTTATATCCAAAGGAACTGCCAAATATTTTCTTGCTATTTTTTCAGGAATAATGCTTAAGACGGACTGAACAATTTGAATGTTTGATAATCTGCGGTATTCTATACCGAGTGAAATCGATAAAGAATTAAGCAAATTGTCTTCTGTAATATACCCTTTGCGAAGAAGAACCTGTCCCAACTGTTCTTTGTTTTCTATGGATTCTTTAAGAGACTCCTCAAGCTGTTCTTTAGTTACATGTTTTTCTTCTAAAAGAATCTCACCAAGATACTTCTTTTTCAAAGCTTCTAGTACCATGTAGATCTCCAATTTGCAAATATTATAATACCCTCGAATTATATATGAAATCAATGTGTTTGTCAAGAAATTCATCTCAACAGACACGGCTCTTTCTACATCGGAAACTAAAACGTTTAACGAATACATTCTGTTCGTGTTTGACAGTCAAGCGGCAAAAAAGATAGAATTCCTTAATATAAAAAATCACAAAAAAAAGGATCAATAAAATGGCATATTCAGGATTAATAGAAAAATACAGACAGTACCTTCCGGTAAGCGAAAAAACTCCGGTAATAACGCTTCATGAAGGAAATACTCCTCTTATACCGGCAAGAAACCTTGCAAAAGCAATAGGTTTCCCGGGCATTATTTACTTTAAATACGAAGGTCTTAATCCTACAGGCTCTTTTAAGGACAGAGGTATGACAATGGCTGTTTCAAAAGCCGTTGAAGAAGGCAGCAAAGCAGTGATTTGCGCATCTACGGGAAATACTTCAGCTTCAGCCGCGGCATATTCTGCCAGAGCCGGAATAAAATCGGTTGTTTTAATTCCTGAAGGAAAAATAGCTTTGGGAAAACTATCCCAGGCAGTAATGCACGGCGCAACAGTTCTTGCTATAGACGGAAATTTCGACGTAGCTTTGGAATTAGTCAAACAGTTAAGCCAAAACTATCCGCTGACTTTGGTAAATTCCGTTAATCCTTACAGAATTGAAGGACAAAAGACTTCTTCTTTTGAAATTTGCGAAGCTCTTGAACAATCTCCTGATTATCAGTTCATGCCGGTCGGTAACGCCGGTAATATAACAGCTTATTGGAAAGGTTACAAAGAATATAATTCTTTATTCCCTGCAAAATATGCTCTGCCTAAAATCATGGGATTTCAGGCAGAAGGTTCCGCACCTATAGTAAGAGGATACCCTATTGAAAAGCCTGAAACTCTTGCAACGGCAATAAGAATAGGCAATCCTGCTTCATGGAAAACAGCCGTAGCGGCAAAAGAAGAATCAGGCGGAGTTATTGACATGGTAAGCGATGATGAAATAATTGAAGCGTATAAAATGATTGCGTCAAACGAAGGCGTTTTTGCAGAACCTGCATCAGCATCTTCTTTTGCAGGTCTTTTAAAATATGTAAGAAAAGGATATTTCGAAGGACAGAAAAATTTAAAAGCCGTTTGTATTTTAACAGGTCACGGATTAAAAGATCCGGACAGAGCAGTGATATGTTCAAACAAACCTAAAAACGTTAAAGCAAATATGACAGACATTATAAATGCAATAGGACTTTAACAGGAGAAAAAATGTCAGAAGAAATTAAGAAGCAGGAAATTAAAATTGAAATAGACGACCAAACAGCAAACGGGACATATTCAAATCTGGCTCTTATAACCCATTCAGAAACTGAATTTGTAATAGATTTTATTTTTGTTCAGCCTCAAAACGGCAAAGCAAAAGTCAGAAGCAGAATTGTAACCTCGCCTCTTCATGCAAAAAAATTTTTGGAAGCTCTCAAAGAAAATATTGCAAAATACGAAACAAGATTCGGAGATATAAAAACTCCTGAAATTCCTGTTGCTGAAAAGTCAAAATTTTACAACTAATAGGATAATGATGAATATAGAGCTTATATGTTCAGGAACTGAACTGTTAACAGGAAAATTAAATACCAATGCATCTTTCATAGGCGAACTTTTGTCAAATCTAGGGCTTGACTTATCACTTATTACAACTGTAGCCGACCGGAAAAATGAATTTGCAAAAGTTTTATCGCTGGCAAAAGAAAGAAGTTCCGTTATAATCGTTACCGGCGGACTTGGGCCTACATTTGATGACATAACAGTAGAAACAGCATCTGAAATACTTGGAATTAAAACATATAAAGACGAAAAAGTCAGCGCGGACATAAGCCAGTTATTCGAAAAAAGAGGCATAACAAATCCGCCTCTTAACAATGAAAGGCAATCATATATTTTGGAAGGCGCAAAAGTCCTTGAAAACAGATTTGGTACGGCTCCGGGACAAATGCTGCATTTTGAATATACGTCGCCGGAAAACAAAAAAATAAGAAAAACGATATTCCTTCTTCCGGGTCCTCCGAGAGAACTGAGACCTATGTTTGAAGAAGAAGTTATGCCTTATTTCAAGAGTTATCAATCGGGAATGAAAAAAACATTAACTCTTCATATTTGCGGAATGGCAGAATCTCTCGTAGATGAAAAAATTAAACCTGTGCTTGAATTATTTTCAAATGACAAAAGCATTGAATTCGCTATTCTTGCCCATCAGTATATTATAGATATTAAAGTCTCGGCAAGAGGCGAAGATGAATTGCTTCTTGATGATACAATAAATAATATAAAGAACGAATTTATAAACATTTTAGGCGAAAACATTTTCGGATATAATGATGATACTTTGGAAAAAATTGTTCAAAAACAACTTATCGAAAATAAAATGACAGTATCTGCCGCCGAATCATGTACAGGCGGTATGATAGCCGCCAGACTTACAAATAATTCAGGCAGTTCTTTGTGCTTTAAGCAGGCTGTTATCAGTTATTCAAACGAATCAAAAATATCTATGCTGAACGTTAAAGAAGAAACATTAAAACAATTCGGCGCCGTCAGTGAAAATACTGCAGACGAAATGTTAACAGGAATACTTAATTTATCAGGGTCGGATTACGCCGTATCCGTCACGGGCATTGCCGGGCCAAACGGGGCAAGCGAAGAAAAACCTGTCGGCCTTGTTTTTATAGGCGTTTCATATAAAGGCAAGAATGAGATTTTTAAATACAAATTTTTTGGCACAAGAGCAGATATCAGAGAAAGAGCTGTAAATGTAGCTTTAGATTTACTTAGAAGAAAAATACTGAAAACAAAAAATTCCAAAGGAAAATAATGGGAAGATTTTTAGGCATAGATTACGGGAAAAAGAGAATAGGGCTGGCTTTATCTGATATATTGGGCATGATGGCGCAGCCTTTTGATGTCATAGAAAGCAAGGGATTAAATAATAACATTACAAACATCTTAAAAATAGCAGAAGAAAACGAAGTAAGCTGTATAGTTGTAGGAATACCGGTAAATATGAATTCAAGCGAAGGCGAAATGGCAAATATTGCAAGGGAATTTGCCGAAGAAATGAAAAAAAGAACCGATATAAAAGTTGAATTAATCGATGAGAGGCTGACTACCGTACAGGCAGAAAGAGTTCTTGTTGAAGAAGCAAATATATCGAGAGAAAAAAGAAAAAATTTAAGAGATAAAATTGCCGCAACTTTTATTTTGCAAACATATTTAGACATTAAATCAAACTAAATTAAAGTGTAAAATATCATGGAATACATAGTAGACGGATACAATGTAATAAAATACAGTGATTTATTCAACGCGGAAAGTCTTGAATTTTCAAGAAACAAACTGATAAATTTTATACTAAAATACCGTCCTAACGGCAACAACAAGATTACAGTGGTTTTTGACTGCAAAAGCAAAAATCCTTATGAATTTGACGGTTCGGCACAAACATCGATTAAAGGAATACCCGTCATTTTCAGCGAAGGGCAAAAAACAGCAGACGATGTAATAGTAGAGTATATTGAAAAATCGGAAAAGCCGTACAATATAGTTGTAGTTTCAAACGATAAAGGAATATACAGACGGATAGGCGGTAAAGGAGCAAAAAAAATGCCTGTTTCAGATTTTATCCGTATCAGAGACAAAAATAAAACTTCGTCTAAAATTCCTCAAACAGAAACAAACCGGCATGATTATTCTGAAATAAGCAAAGAACTGAGCGATATATGGCTAAAAAAAAGATAATATTATTAATATCCGTATTTCTTATAACAGCTTTGGCATTGTTGTTTTTTTATAACAATAATAACGCTGTTGTTGAAGTGGTAATACCTAAAGGAGCATCGCCTAAGCTCATAGCGTCAAAGCTTAAAGATGCAAAATTAATTTATTCGGAAAATTTTTTCGTAGCATTAATAAAGATATCAAAATATTCAAAAAAATTAAAAGCCGGACGATATGAATTCAATTCAAAAGATTCCGTATTTAAAATAATAAAAAAGATTAAAAACGGAGAAAATTCAAACATTAAAATAACAATACCGGAAGGATATAATATCAAAGAAATCGGTTTGCTGCTTGAAGAAAAAAACATTTGCAAAGCGGCAGATTTCATAAAACTTGCAGATACAAAAGAGATGGAAGGTTTTCTTTTCCCTGATACTTATTTCATTGTTCCGCCGGCTAATGAATTTGATATAATAAACATGATGAACGGTGAATTTGACAAATTTTTTACCCAAGACATGAAAAACAGATGCAGTCAGTTAAACATGTCCGTTAAAGAAATTATCACATTAGCTTCAATTATAGAAAAAGAAGCTATTGCAAAAGAAGAAAGACCTGTTATTGCAGGCGTTTTTATAAACAGACTTAAGAAGAATATGAGGCTTGAATCTTGTGCCACAGTATTGTATGCTATGGGAATAAAAAAAGAAAGGCTGTCTTTTGGCGATTTAAAATTTGAGTCTAAATACAATACTTATAAATATAAAGGTCTTCCTCCGGGACCTATATGCAATCCCGGAAAAGAATCTATTAAAGCCGCATTATATCCGGCAGAAACAAATGATTTGTTTTTTGTATCAAAAGGAAACGGGACTCATTATTTTTCAACCACGTTCAACGAGCATATAAAAAACAAATTAGCATCTAAAAAGAAGGCTATAAAATGACAAAAAGAAAAGTATATTTGGATCACAGCGCAACAACGTATGTAAGAAAAGAGGTTATTGAAGCAATGATGCCGTATTTCTCTGATATTTACGGAAATGCCTCTTCTTTCCATCAATACGGACAGGAGAGCAAAAAAGCTTTGACACAATCAAGAGAAACTTTTGCAAAATTAATAAACGCCGAATACAGTGATGAAATCATTTTCACAAGCTGCGGTACAGAATCAGATAATATAGCCATAAAAGGCGTTCTCCCGGCTAATCATGGCAGACATATTATTACAACACAAATAGAACACCATGCAATTTTATATACATGCCAGTACCTTGAAAAAAAAGGTTATAAAGTCGATTATCTTTCAACAGACTCTGCAGGCAAAGTCAATTTGCAAGAAATAAAGAATATAATAACCGATGAAACTGTTATTATCAGTATTATGCACGCAAATAACGAAATAGGAACCATTGAACCTATTGCAGAAATCGGACAAATGCTGAGAGAAATAAACAAAACCAGAAAAAATCCGGTTCTGTTTCATACAGATGCAGTACAGACAGCAGGGAAAATAAAACTTGACGTGCAAAAATTAGGCGTTGACTTACTGTCGGTCTCAGCCCATAAATTTTACGGACCTAAAGGAGTCGGCGCTTTGTATGTAAAAAAAGGAACTAAAATTGAACCGTTATTCCAAGGCGGACACCATGAAAACAATTTAAAACCCGGAACTGAAAATATTGCAGGGATAGTCGGTATGACAAAAGCTCTTGAACTTGCAAATAATGAAATTTCTGAAGAAAATCAAAAAATATACGGATTAAGGAACAAATTAAAAGACGGTATTTTATCAAAAATACCCGAAATTACAATAAATACAAATACGGACGAATCAGTTTCCAACGTATTAAGCGTAAGTTTTAATTATATTGAAGGAGAATCTTTGCTTCTAATGTTGGATATGGAAGGAATTGCTGTTTCAACAGGCTCGGCATGCGCTTCAGGTTCGACAGAACCTTCACATGTTTTAAAAGCAATCGGCGCAAGCCCTCTGGCTTCTCAGGGAACTATCAGATTTTCTTTGGGAAAACAAAATACTGCGGAAGATATTGATTACGTTTTGGAAGTTTTACCAAGAGTTGTAGACAGAGTCAGACAAATGTCTCCTGTTTGGAATTCAAAGTTTGAAAAATAAGAAATGTTATTTTAAAATTCGTGTAAGATTTTCAATGTTTTATCTTATTATCAGCGACATCCGCCAAAAATTTGTGCATTTTTACCAAAGCAAGAGTATCTAATTTACAATATTCCAAAAGATTTTTTTTGGTTTGTTCGATTTTATCCTGATCGTATAATCCCATAGCCATATATGCAAACGCAGACAAAGCGACTCCGCCTTCGGCTATTTCCAATTCAGTGTAATCCATATCAGATATCATAACCGGCAAGACCTTTTTTATGGAAGTTCTTCCGTGAAAATTTTTATCATAATAATTCATTCTTAAAATCTCTTCAAAATCTACTATTCTGTCGCATATTGCCTGCAATTGATCTTTTAAATCAGGGCATAGTTTTATTAATTTCGTAATTATTTGATGTTCAAAAGAAGAATACGTAATAATACTTCCATCCGTTCCAAGCACTTCCGTTAATTTTTCCGCAATTGTTTTTCTGCAGTCTTTCATGTGATCGGCAATATATTCAAAATGGCCTGTTACATTGCCGGGCTCATCACATTTATGTATTGAATACTGCGTTAAAATTTGAGTATGCGGCGGGATATTGTCATACAAAGGATATATTGTCATAACAGACTCAAAATCAAGATAATAGGCTGGAAATTTTATTTTACCAAGTCCTTCTTTTAAACCGGGACTTACAAAAATTTTATCCTTCATAACACATTCTTTGACAATCTTCTGCATATCAGTCAATTCCGCATCTTCAGGAATATCTTTTATCTGAAATATCCCTAAATCGCACAACTTGTCAAAAACAGTTTTTGATAATCTTGGAAGATCAAATATATGATATTCAATGTTTTTCCCCGTACATTCCTTAAACATTGAACAATTTTTACAAGCCATTTTTAATTTCCCGCATTGAGGATTATCTGCCTGTAAAATTTCTTTTGAATAATTTAACAGATTATTAAATTCATCGGCTTTTGTGAAAACATCAAAACTGCAGTCTACTGTCGTAAATAACTCGTCCAACGGTTTTCCCAAACGAAAATCTTTAGACAACAGCATCATCTGCGCTTTTGATATACATTTAATTTGTTTTGAAATTATTAACGCTGAATATGCCATGTCGGATATATATTTGTTTTTCCATTTGTTTCCCGACTTTACTTCTATAATCTGCCATCCGTCTCCTGATCTGCAGATTATATCGGCTTTGGCAACAAAGCCTTCATATTCAAAGACTGGTTCAAAAATTGTTTTTACATTTTTATCCGACAGCAGTCTGCGTGTTTGATTTACCGCGTCTTCCATACGTCCCGACACCTGAACGCCGTCGGGAAACAGCATTTTTGCCATATTATGAATATTTTTTGCTTCCAAAATCAAAAAATCATCGCTTAGAGAAGAATCTTTACTGACCAAATTTCTGTAAAAATGCCATGCAAAAACAGGACACTCAAGAGATTTAAGAAAAAGCGATTTATTTATAGGTTTCATATTAAGGAAAAACTTTATAACAGAATTTTATTCTTTTCATCCAATTGCCTTTTCTTCTCTTCCAACAATTCCACAACACTGTACGGGACTTTTATCTTGCCCATTAAAGGCGTATCGTTGCCGTAAGCGCCGTGACAATCAGAACCGCCTGTGGCAATTAAATTCATCTCTTCGGCAATACTTAAAAATTTTTTTACAATGTGCTGCGGATGTCTGTTATGCCATGCTTCAATCCCCATAAGACCGTCATTAATAAGCCCTTTAAAAATATTTTTATTACTGTAATGTCCGTAATAAGGGTGGGCTAAAACGGGAATTCCGCCTGCTTTTAAAATTAAGCCTATAGCATCTCCGGGCGAGATATAATGTTTTGGAACATACGCAGGTTTATCTATACCTAAATATTTCTGAAAAGCATCCGATATTGATGAAACATATTTGCCTTCCAGCAAAGCTTTTGCAAAGTGAAGTCTTCCTACTATTTTTTCTCCTATAGAAGCAATTAATCCTTCAGGGTTTAATTTTATTCCTATAGACTCTAATTTTGAAAATATTTCTCTTGCTCTCTGTTTTCTGACTTTCTTAAATACAGACAATGCATCTTTAAAAGACTGGGACTGCCAGTTAATATAATAACCGAGAATGTGCATTTCGGTTCTGGTTATATTCCCAAGCTCGGCAGACAATTCAATTCCGGGAATAACTTCAACACCAAATTGTTTGCCCGCTTCCAACGCTTCCTGTATACCGTCAACAGTATCATGGTCTGTTATGCTTATTGCCGACAGACCTATTTTGGAAGCATACTCAACTACTTCAAATGGCGTAAAAACACCGTCAGAATAACTCGTATGTATGTGCAAATCTACAAAAAAATCTTCATGTTGCATTTGTTATAACAGCTCCGATGCCAAACCAGCAAGAATACTTCTTTCGCTCTTTGAAAACATTAAATGCCCGTAAATAGGCTGACCTTTAAACCTTTCGACTAAATATGTTAATCCGTTTGACGAAGCATCCAAATAAGGATTATCTATTTGGTAAGGATCGCCGGTAAGGACTATTTTTGTTCCCGTACCTGCTCTTGAAATAATCGTTTTAACTTCATGAGGGGTAAGATTCTGGGCATCATCTATGATTATATACTGCTTAGGCAGAGATCTTCCTCTGATATACGTCAAAGAATCGACTTCAATTTGCCCTGAACTAAAAAGATAGTCTATTTTTTCTTCAACTTTTGAATCTTCATGCCCCTTATCCATCAAAAATTCCAAATTGTCATTTATAGCGCCCATCCAAGAAACTAATTTTTCTTCTTTTGTACCAGGTAAAAAGCCTATATCTTTACCCATAGGAATTATAGGCCTTGCTATATATAATCTTCTGAATTGCCTTTCTTCTACTGTTTTTTGAAGCCCTGAAGCCAAAGCAAGCAAAGTTTTGCCTGCGCCCGGCAGTCCTATCAGCGTGACTAAACTTATCTCATTGCAAAGCAGCAGTTCCAATGCAAATTTTTGTTCAATGTTTAACGGCTTTAATCCCCACGGCTGAGCGTTAATATGAAAAAGAGGCTGAAGCGCTTTGATGTCAGGAGAGTATTTTGCAAGAGCACTTTTTGAAGAGCCTGCTTCATCTTTCAGAAATACGCATTCGTTAGGATAAAAATTATCTTTTACGGCTATTTTACCGCTTTTATAAAATTGGTCAATTTTTTCGGAAGAAATTTTTAACTCTCTCCATCCGGTATATATTTCATCCATCTTTACTTTTGATTTCTCATAATCTTGGGTTTTTATTTCAAGAATTTCAGCTTTAATCCTGAGATTTATATCTTTCGTAATAAAAATTACATTTTCGCCTTTCTGCTTTAAATACAAAGCTATAGAAAGAATCTGATGGTCTGATTTTGAAACTATGAATTCTTTAGGAAATTCAACCTGTCTCATCATTTCTATAACAAGAATACCGCCGTTCTTAAGAGCGACGCCCTGAGAAAGTTTACCTTTCCCTCTTAATCCGTCCAATATTCTAGATATCAAACGGGCGCTTCTGCCTCTCTCGTCATTAAGTTTTTTGAAATTATCCAACTCTTCTATTACCGTAAGCGGGATTACTACTTTGTTGTCTTTGAAAGAAAAAATAGAATCAGGGTCATGCAGTAAAACATTTGTATCCAATACAAAAGATTTTGTACTCATTTCATCCCCCTTTTTATACTCTTATTTTACTATATCTTATATTTATTATAGCCAATTAGAGCTGAAATTACAAATATGATTTTTTGTGATTTGCCGGCTTTTTATTACCGGAAAAACAAATTTTATTGACGTGAAAACAACGTTAATTTATTTTTTGTTATTCGTAAAATTTTCTGATATCAGGAACAAAAACAGCCGCTGCTTTTTTATCGGTTTTTAAAATATATTCCGTTAACTCCTGATGATTTTTGTCTAGAGCATAAAACAAATGAGGAATTGAAGGAAAATAGAAATTTACATACATAAAAAACTTTGCATCCGAAGAAACAAAAGAAACTTTGCTTTTTGACAATTTCTCAATATCATACTCTATATCATGTATATAATTTCTGTATTCGTGAGCTTTGTCATAAGAATAATCGCTGAGGAGGAATGACGTGTAAAATCCTTTCTCGGAAAAAATATTAAGATATTCGATTTCCGAAGCCTCTATTAATATATGTTTTTTATCCAATTTATGCTTATCTGCAATTCTTTCAAGCTCATGCAACGCTTTTTCTTTATTGCCGTAAGATAAATTTTTAAAACTTAATAGAAAATATTTTGATTTTAAACCTGAAATATTTTGAAACATCTCGTCTAAATTCGCATTACCGGAAATATTTTCAGGACTCACGTTGAAATAACTTCCGTCTTCGTTAAAATTTACGTCTATTTGAAATCCGTCATATTTATCAAAATAATGCAACAGCCTTTTTTTATTATTTACTCTGTAAAGCCAAATTTTATTTTTAATTTCATTTATATTTTTTGCCACGCTGCTGGGCTTTATTTCATAGAACAAACTTTTTGTCTTATCTATATCAGGACTTTCCAAATTTGACAATTCCGGTATTGTATTTGTCAAATGCTGTATGCTGTACGGTCTGTTTTTGAATTTTTCGATATCTTTAACGATATCGGGTCTGTTTGCCTTATAAGCGTCAGAAATCCACAAAACGAAAGGTATTTCATACATGTGCCTCGTTCCTATAAAATCGGCATGCGCGAAAGTGCTTTTTTCATCTTCATAAACGTCTTCTCCATGGTCGGAAAAATAAAGCATATAAGACATATCTTTCTTTTGAGACAGTTCATCAATAATTTTTTTCAAGACATAATCGGTATATAATATTGAATTATCATACTCCGCAACCGTTTGCGTTCTCCAATTACTGTCATTTTTAAAGACGTTAAATTTTTCCGGATATCTGTCCGCATAAGGACCGTGGCTTCCCATTAAATGAATAAAAATAATTTTCTTCTCGGAAGTATCCGCAAGAGCTTTTTTAAGAACAGGAATCATTTCCTCATCATAAGGAGATTTTAGAGACTCCCAAGAAAACCTGTTAATAAAACCGCATTTAGCCGCATCCCTTGCTATCAAAGTTATCAGTCCTGCCTTTCCCCATCCTGAAAAACTCTGGTTTGAAATCCAAAACGTTTTAAAACCTGCATCATTAAAAAAATTAATGATTGATCGTTTTGACTGAAAGAAATTAACGTTATCATAAAAAGTTAAAGCTTTTGTAAGAGAATCCAGGGTCTGGGCATTAGGAGAAACGACATTATCAAAAGCATAAACATTGTCTGTTTTTGAAAGCAGAGGAGTTGTTTGTCTGTTATAATTATATATGCCCAAATGTTTCCTGTCAACGCTTTCTCCTATAACAATTACATATGTCTCAGACTTTGCAGTTTTATCCGAGTCAACAGAGATAGTCTGAATATTCTGAAATTTTTGTATTATTCTTTCGTTTCTTATTTTTTTAAAAACACTTTTTTCTTCATTAAATAATCTGTATCCATTCAACAAAATATTTGTATCGTAAGAAACAAAAATTTTCACAAGACAGAACAATATGCATATAAAACATATTTTAAGAAATGCGAAATTAAATTTATATATACTTTGACTGTAAGCAATATTTTTAATTTTAATCAGAACAAAAATGAAAACGGAAACAAACGATAATAAAAGAAACAATATTTTTAAATTAAAAAAATGTTTTATAAAACCTATCGTCTCCTGTAAATTTGAGTCAAACACCGCATTAAGGGATGAAGAATTTATTACGTCTCCAAAAAGAATGAAATGAGAAAGATTTAAAAAATAAGGAATATAAAGAAAAACAAACAGTAAAACGACATATAGTTTAACTCTTCCCGGGAAAATAAAAACCGGAGTTAAAAGAGCCAAAAAAGTTATCGGATAAAAAAAAGAAAATTCTTTAAAAAAATAATACCCCGAAAAAAATACAAAAGAAATATATAAAAAAAACAACAGTATTTGTTTTATATTATTTTTAAGTTCTATTGATTGTTTTTCATAAAAGGAGAAAAGAAACATTTTTTACCATTTTTTGACAGGTTATATTTATCTTTTTATTATTGTATAAAAAAGCATATATGTTTTCAACAATTAAAAAAATCAGTTAACTCATTAACATTAACGACAGCCTGTAAAAAACAAAAAATTATTTGTGATTATTTTGACAACGAGTTATATAAAAAATGCACAGCTCTGCATTTTATTTTATTTGATTGCCGCCGTAAAAATAAAAAAAATCCAGCCAAAAGACTGGATTTTTGATTTATATAACAAAAGCGGGCAATGGGACTTGAACCCACGACATTCTCGTTGGCAACGAGACGCTCTACCACTGAGCTATGCCCGCAAAACGGCACTATTATGCTGGGGACGGGAGTTGAACCCGTATCCGGTTAAGGACACGCACCTCAAGCGTGCGCGTATGCCAGTTCCGCCACCCCAGCAATCAATCCTCTTTTATTTAGGCTGTTGAGGAGTAGCTGCCATAGGTATATTTGAAACCTGATTGATAACAGACTGCATACTCATTCTTGATGACATTAGAGTCAATGTAAGCGAAGTTACCATAAAAATAACAGCACAAGCCACTGTGACTTTTTTTATAAATGCCATACCAGAAGGTGCACTAAATATCTGATCAGACCCCCCGCCACCAAAAAGACCGGCCATCCCTCCGCTCTTCCCGGCTTGAAGGAGAACAATAACTATCAAAGCCGCACAAACTATAAAATGTAATGTTACTATAAGATAATATATTATCATAACTTCTTTATTCTATAAAAATTTTCTTTTTTTTTCAAGAGTTTTATTACAGACGCTGTACAATATAATTTATACAGCGTCTGTAAAACTATAATTATTTTTCCGGCAATACAGCTATACCAGGAAGTTCTTTACCTTCCAAAAATTCCAACGATGCTCCGCCGCCTGTAGAAACATGAGAAATTCTTTTATCTACTCCGGCTTTTTTAACTGCAGAAACAGAGTCGCCTCCGCCTACTACAGATATTGCTCCGTTGTCCGTTGCCTGAGCAACCAACTTAGCTATTTCGACGGTACCTTTTGAGAACTGGTCAATTTCAAATATTCCGAGAGGTCCGTTCCATACGATTGTTTTTGCATTTTTTACGACATCAGAAAACTCTGCAATTGTCTTTGGACCGACGTCAACGCCCATAAAACCTGCTTCTATGCTTGTAGATTGTGTATTTTTTACGATACCGTCGGCAGGAACAGTTTTATTTGCAAAATCAACTTTATCCGCAATAACATGATCTAAAGGCAATAAAAATTTAACGCCTTTTTCATTTGCTTTTTTAAGCAAATCTTTAGCCAAATCCAATTTATCCTCTTCAACTAAAGACTTACCCGTTTCTATTCCCTGGGCTTTCAAAAACGTATATGCCATTGCTCCGCCGATTATAATTGAGTCAACTTTATTCAAAAGATTCTCGATAACGTTAATTTTGTCCGAAACCTTTGCTCCGCCGAGAATTGCCAAAAAAGGCTTCACAGGTTTATTTAAAGCGTCGCCTAAAAATTTAAGTTCTTTTTCAACCAAATAACCTGCAACATTTTCTTTTGTGTATTTAGTGACTCCGACATTTGAACAATGCGCTCTGTGAGCCGTTCCGAAAGCGTCATTTACAAAAATTTGATTATCGCAAAGAGAAGCAAGTTCTTTTGCATAAACTTCAGCGCTTTCTTCTTTACCGTACTTTGTCTCTTCTACGCGGTAACGCGTATTCTGAAGTAGCAAAACCTCTCCGTCTTTTAATCCTGATGCTATTTTTTTTGTTTCTTCGCCTGTTACTTTAGGGTCATCAACAAATTTTACGGTTACGCCTAATCTTTCCGATAAAGCCTGCACTACAGGAGCCAAAGACATTTCAGGCAAAGGCTGTCCTTTCGGCTTGCCCAAATGCGAACAAAGAATGACTTTTGCGCCTTTTTCCAGCAATTTTTTTATAGTAGGAAGCGCCCCGTCAATTCTTTTGAAATTTTGAATAACGCCTTGTTTTAAAGGTACGTTGAAATCACAGCGAACCAATACTTTTTTACCGCTTATATCTTTTAAATCATCCACCGTTTTCTTATTTAACATTGCAGCCTCCATATTTCTATCTTTGTAAAAAATTGGGTTCAGTAGTAAAAAGCTGAACCCAATTTAATTTTATCACAACAAAAAAAGCATTTTAATTATGCTAATTCTGCAAAAAACTTAATTGTACGAACCATCTGGCTTGTATAGCTGTTTTCATTGTCATACCAAGAAACAACCTGTACCTGATATGTATCATCATCAATCTTTGCAACCATTGTCTGCGTTGCGTCAAACAATGAACCTTCAGAAATACCGATAACATCACTTGATACCAATTCTTCTTCGGTATAACCGAATGATTCTGTAGAAGCTGCTTTCATAGCTGCATTGATAGCTTCTTTTGTTACATTTTTGCCTTTAACAACTGCTACCAAAATAGTCGTTGATCCTGTTATAGTAGGAACTCTCTGTGCTGAACCGATTAATTTTCCGTTCAATTCAGGTATTACCAAACCGATAGCTTTTGCTGCACCGGTTGAATTTGGAACTATTGAAGCTGCTGCTGCTCTTGCTCTTCTCAAATCGCCTTTTGGATGAGGTCCGTCAAGGGTCATCTGATCTCCGGTATAAGCATGAACCGTTGTCATAATACCGCTCTGTATAGGAGCAAAGTCATTAAGAGCTTTTGCCATAGGAGCCAAGCAGTTTGTCGTACAAGAAGCTGCCGATATAACTGTATCCTTTGATGTCAATATATTGTGGTTTACGTTGAATACTACTGTAGGAAGATCATTTCCTGCCGGAGCTGATATAACAACTTTTTTTGCTCCTGCATTAATATGAGCCTGTGCTTTTTCCTTTGATGTATAGAAACCTGTACATTCAAGAACTACGTCTACGCCGATTTTTCCCCAAGGAAGATCAGCCGCATTTTTCTGTGCATAAATTTTAATTTCTTTTCCGTCAACTATGATAGAATCTTCGCCTGCTTTTACTTTACTTGCCAAAGCATATGTGCCTTGTGCTGAATCATACTTCAACAAATGTGCCAACATCTTAGGGCTTGTCAAATCGTTGATAGCAACTACTTCATATCCCTTTGCTCCGAACATTTGTCTGAATGCCAAACGACCGATACGTCCAAAACCGTTAATTGCCACTTTTACTGCCATTTTTGATTCCTCCGCTGATTTTATTAAATATAAACTGCTATATTTTTTATATTATTTATATTCTAAGATGTTATAAAAATATAATAATCTTGTCAAACTTTTAAGTTTATTCCCAAAGATATAAAAACTACTTGCAAACTTCAGCTATTAATCTTGAATCCGTTCTCTGCTCTATATTGTTTAATTCTTTGTATTCGCTTATGCTTCTTGCACATTTCTTTATTTTTGAAAAACCCGCGTCTTTTAATCTTCTTTCAAATTCTTCCCAGTTATAAAGCCATTGATGACCCCACCAGCGGAAATACACATTAAGAAACTCGGCTCTTGTTACAAGTTCCGTACCCATAACAGCGCTGAAATCGGCAGGTCCGTAATCAGGGTTTAAATAAACTTTAACTATATCATCCAAATCCGGCATTGATATCCTTATAACGCCCTGAGGTTTTAAAATCCGCTTAAATTCATGCAAAAGCCTCAAGCTTTCCTCAATACTGAAATGTTCAAAGAAATGCTCATTATAAATAAAATCAACAGAATTATCTTTAAAAGGCAGTTTCTTTCTTAAGTCCCAGTGCAAATCTAATTTTTGAATATCATTGTAGGAATTATTATCTATATTTATCCATCCGTCAAAATAATTTCTTCCGCAACCCAGATGAAGCATAACTTTAGCATTTTGTTTTTTTTTAATTTCGTTCAACTGTTTCTGCTGCAAAAAAAATAACCTGATATCACCGGCTATTGATTTGATAAGATTCATTAATTCCTCCAAAAACATCTTTTACAAGACAGTTACTTCGAAAATACCGTCATGTTTGTCAACATTGCTTACAGTAATATAATTATCGGTTAAAGCCTGTCTGTTCCTTAAAGAAACGGCTTTTCTTTTCTTACCTGTAAATTTTGAATTATATTGTTCCCTTAAAACAAGATCTAACGCCAACAATTTGTCAGTCCTTGCTTTCAGTTCTCTTCCTTCATAGACTCTTTTCAAGTCAAAAGCTTTTGTCCCGGCTCTTTTTGAATAAGGGAAGACATGCAGCCTTGCAAAATTATTTTCTTTCAAAAAATTATATGTCGCAAAAAAATCTTCGGATGTCTCTGTAGGAAATCCGCAAATAACGTCTGTCGTAACCGCTATATCAGGAATAATTGTTTTAAGAACGTTCATTTTTTCCGAAAAATCAGAAACAGTATATTTTCTGTTCATATCTTTTAAAATCTTATCGCATCCAGATTGCAGAGGGATATGCAGATGAGAACATAATCTTACAGGCTCTTCTTTCATCAAACCTATTAAATCATCCCCTACCTCGTTAATTTCTATAGATGAAAGCCTGATTCTGAAATCTCTTTTTATTGAATTGAATATTTCTCTCAGCACAAAAGCTATACCCATATCATGCCTGCCGATATGAATCCCTGTTAAAACTATTTCAACATATTTATTATCCAGAAGCCTGTTAATCTCAGAAATAATACCGGAAACAGATTTGCTCCACATAACGCTTCTGGCATAAGGAATAATACAATAAGAGCAAAAACTGTCGCATCCGTCCTGTATTTTTAAAAAAGCTCTGGAATGATTGTCAAATGTTTTTATTTCCTGTTCAACACCCTCAAGCATCTCTTCTTTCATCTTTATTATAACCGAAGGGAATTCCTGAACGATGCGTTTTTGTGAAACTTTTGCGTAACAACCGGTTAAAATAATCTCAGCTTTTGGATTTTTTAACTGTATTTTTTTTATTAACTGATCGCACTGTTTATCGGCATGCGCAGTAACTGAACATGAATTGATTATTATAATATCGGCAAATTCAATTTTATCTGCAGGCTGATATTTTTCAGATATAAACTTTTCCTTAATTATCTGGCTTTCATATTGGTTTATTTTACAGCCAAACGTATAAACGAAGACTTTTTTCACGGTATAATCCTAATTTTCAACATATGATACTGCCAAAGACGAAGCAACTATCGCCGCAGTCTCAACTCTTAGAATATTTTTACCAAGAGTAACTGTTTTAAAGTCACATTTAAGAGCCGCATTTATTTCTTTTTGTTCAAATCCGCCTTCAGGTCCTATAAAAATATTAATATATGTGATTTTTTCATCAATACCGCTTAAAATTTTGGATATACTGCGGCCGTCTTCACATTCCCAAGGCATTATATTCAACGTGTTTTGCAGCATATTGCCGTTTAAAAATTTCAAAATTGATTCAAAAGTTTCAATTTTTTCTACCGGCATTATGTCAGCTCTCGAGCACTGAGAACTTGCCGACAGAGAAATTTTTTGATATCTTTCAAATTTACTTTTCGATATTTCAGATACAACGCTTCTGGAATATATTACCGGAATCAGTCTGTATATGCCGATTTCGGAAGCTTTTTCTATAAGCCATTCAAATCTGTCGCCTTTTGGTATTGCGGTGTACAAAGAGATTTTGACTCTTGGATTTTGAAAAGTTTTTGCGGATATTACAGTACCTGTTATCCTTTCTTTTGTTACATTGTCTATTCTTGCCAGAAAAGAATTTCCAAGCCCGTCAAAAATTTTTATTTCATCTCCTGAAGAAAATCTTCTGACATTAGCAAGATAATGAAACTGCTCTTCTTCTATAGTAAAAGTATTTTTTTTTATATTTTTAGGATTAACATAAAAATGTGGCATTTTGGTTTTCCGGATACAAAAATAATTATTATTTTTGAACTTTAACTTCCAAAGACATGTCTAATGACGGAGCAGAATGAGTCAGCATACCAATCGAAATTCTTTCTATTCCGAGTTTTGCATACTCTTTTATAGTTTTGAAATCAACGCCGCCTGAAATTTCTATGGCAGGCTTATATGTTTTTGTTGAATTTTTTCTGATAAGAATTATCATTTTCTTCAGCATCTCTTTATCCATATTATCAAGCATTATAAAATCAACTTTTGCATCAATGGCATCCTGCACATTTTTTTGGTTCTCGCATTCAACCTGTATTAAAAGTTTTTTATGTTTTTTTCTGATATCTTTAACTTTTTCGGATAAGTTATTTATTAAAGCCAAATGATTATCTTTTATCAGCACCATATCAGACAAATTCATTCTGTGATTCTGGGCACCGCCGCATCGTACCGCATACTTTGAAATGTCGCGGAAACCAGGTATCGTTTTTCTTGTATCGTATATTTTGGTTTTTGTGCCTTTCACAACATTTGAAAAGACATTTGTCATTGTGGCTATACCGGAAAGCTTCTGTAAAAAATTTAAAGCCGTTCTTTCGCCTGACAAAAGAGGACAGGCATATCCGTGCATAGTAAGTATTACATCACCTTTTTTAACTTTGCTGGCATCTTTCATAAAAACTTTAAATTTAAAATTTTTGTCGAGTTTTAAAAAAACTTTTTTAAAAATATCCAAACCGCATAAAACGCCGTTTTCTTTTGCAATTAAAACAGCTTCGGCTTTTACATTTTTAGAAACTATGTTTTTTGATGTTACATCGTCATCAGCATGGTCTTCTTCGAGAGCTAAAGATATTACTTTATCCATATTCATAATTTTTTTATTATATAAAAAATTTTTTTTCTTTACAATTATTTATCAAAATTTGCTATATTAAAAAACATCATGAAAATATGTTTTATATGTCACGCAAATATCTGCCGAAGTTTTATGGCACAGGAATTTCTCAAAAAACTTATAAATGACGACGGACGAAAAGATATAGAGGTAATTTCGAGAGGCACTTATGTCTTGTCGAATTTTTCCGTACCGCAAAAAATCAAAGATTTTCTCAAAGAAAATAACATTGAATATTCATATCACACGCCTATGCAATACGCCAAAGAAGATTTGGATTCAAGCAACTTTATTTTTGTAATGACAAAAGACCAACTCAAATTAATAAATGACAAATACGCCCAATTCTCTGACAAAACATATCTTTTTATGGATTTCTGTTTCGGCGAAAACAAAAGCATGGAGGATCCTATTGATAAGAAAGGGCCTTCTTTCAATAAAATAGCAGCCAAAATAAAAGAGTCTGTTTCTGTTTTATATAACAGAATAAAAGCAATATAATAAAAAAAATCCGGAGTTTTAAGCTCCGGATTTTTCAAATATTTATTTTTTAATTTTTTTTAATTAGAACTGCAGTTTTATGCTTGCTCCAGCCTTATTGGAAGTATAGTCCTCATTGTCCACATTAGACTGTCTGTCTCTGAATTGATACCATACGCCTGCAGAAAATTTATCCGTGAAATTATATTCAACACAAGGAATTACTTTAAACAAGTCATCATTTCTTTCAATACTGTTAACAGATACAGGATAATTCATATTTTCATAAGCCACTAAAACAGAAACTTCCCATTTTTTATAAATTTTTTGTTTTAATTCCATTGAAACTTCTGTAGAAACATAATATCTGTTTGCCCCGTAAAGAGTTTCCTGCATTTTCCTTTCTCCGCTGAAAATAACGGCATTCTGCGTTGTAGGATTATATGTAACCGACAATAAATAACCGCATAAATCAACATCTTTTTCCGCACCTGCTAAATTTTCGTCATAATTTCTCTGATCATACGAAATCTGAGCGGTACCCTTGACTTTCGGAGCTATCTGCCCGTTAACTCCTGCTATGTAACTGTTACCCAAAGAATCACTGTTTTTATTTTCCTGATAGTGAATGCTGGAAAACAAGTACTCTACAAAAAAAGAAGTTTTCGGAGACAAATTATAGAACAGTTGTACGCCGGAATTCCAACGGTTTCTGTTTAAATATTCATATTTTTCTTCGACATATTTGTCATACAAATCAGACATTACAAAACCTATTGAAAACATCTTCTCAAGCGAAGTTCTGAATTCGAAAAGAGCGGTATTGCCTATTCTCTCAGCTCTGTCAGTTAAATCTGAACTTGCAGGGTCAGAAGTATATAAAAGGCTGTCTTTTAATACAAAATTATTATTTTCAAGCATTAAATCTAATCCGCTGTTAAAAAAATCGTTTTTTGAAGCATTTTCAGTATAAGCGTTATATCCGACATTTGCTTTTGCAAGAAAATCCATACCGGTGTTAGGTATACTGTTGAAATACTTTGCAAAAAGCTGCGAAGAACTTATACCTGAAGATTGTTTATTATCCTTAGTAGAATATATATTGTCGTCATAACCTATATTTTCCAAGAACAAAAATGATAACGGTTTTTCAGCAAATGCCGTAGAAACAGCGGAAACAAATAATAAACTTAATAACAGTACTGTCTTTTTCATAAAATACTCCTAATTAACGTGGGGCTGAAGGACTTAAAATAACATCCTGTTCTGCTTGTTCGTATTGAGATTTTTTTTGTAAACTTATAGGTAAAAAACCATCCTTTACAACATTAGAATCTAATTTCAACTGATAAGAGCTGCCCTGTGAATAAAAGCCGACATTTCCGTCTTTATCAGCAACTTCAATATCTCCTTTTTCAACATACAACTTTCCTGTAATGGAATCTATCGTAAAAGAAGACGAACCTTTAACGGTCACCGTTTCAGCTCCTATTTTAATTTTAAAATCAGAACCTGTTATAAATATACGGTTATCTTCATTAGCCTGTGCGCATCTTATCGACAATTTTTGTCCTTCCGGAATAAAAATGACAGTATTCTGATACTCGACAGAAATGTTTTTAACAGCATCAATATTCAACGTGCTGCCTGCAGGATATTTTTGTGCTCCTGACTCACTGCGAACCAATATATCAGCACTTGATATTCCGACAAATAAGAAAAATGCGAAAAAAGCACTTAAACACTTTTTCATGTTTCAACTCCTATATTAAAAGCTTACAATTACCATAATCCAATAATAATGATAATTTACCTGTTTAGTTTATACAAATATATTTTATTTGTCAAGATAAAAATTTCATTTGTCATATCTGAAAACAAAAACATTATAAGGTTTAAAAACAATATCATTAACATCAAGCGAAGAACCGTAAATCATATTAAAATTCTTATTAAATAAAAAACCAGGAATTTCTAAGTATTTAGACGTAGGATTAATCACAAAAATATACTTTTTCCCTTCATATTCAAAACTCATAGCTTTTAACGGCATTTTTACTTCACCGGGATTTTTTATACGCAACCCCTTATCAAAAATTTTTGACACAAATGAGATTTCATGAATTACGTCCGAAATATTTTTCCATTCATTCGGTCTTGATTCAGGAAGAGGAACTCCACACGACATATAAGTAAAATAGAACAGCCCTGAAGCTCCGTTAAAAACAGCATCATATGACATAAACCTTATTTCATCTTTATAAGGGAACCGTCCTATCCTTTTATCGTCCGAGCGATATTGTTTGTATTCTTTCCAGTCAAAAAGTTGGACAACTCCCCAGAGAGGAGTGTTTTTTCTGTCTTCTTTATCCAAATTCTGCCTGGCATAAGATATGTTTTGCCCGAAAGATTCTAAAGGTAAATGAGGAACAGGATACCAATCTACCATTAATATATCTGCTGTGTCATAATACGGCACTTTAGTAACGCCCTGTCCTATGACAAAAACCGTCCTTTGCCCCGGAAAAGATTCTTTAACCTTTACGTCTAAAGCTTTTAGCTTTTCTCTTGACACACCCCAAACATCCGGTTCATCATATAGATACCATGCCGACACAGGATAGTTTCCAGCATCTTTTTTATATGTACTGTCAATTATCTTATAAGGATAAGCTAATAATTTAACGTCAAATTTTTTCGCTTCGGCGGCAAGATTATTAATGAATTCAGGGTCTTGTTTGTAAGTTTGTATAGAATTGAATCCTGCCTTTTTTATAACTGCGACATCAGCGGTATTTTCAACTCCGTATATACCTACCGGGAAATCAGAATAAGAAAAAACTGTTAAGAAAAATAATACGGCTAAAGATATTAAATTACTGCGAAACATGCTTATCCTTAATAAACATTCTTCTTATAGTTTTGAACAGTATTTCCAAATCTAAAAAGAAAGAGTAATTTTTTATATACCATAAATCATAAGCGAATCTGATTATGGCATCTTTAAAATATTCCTCTTGTTCCTCGTCATTTTTAAAAACCGGTTTGGATAAGACGCAATAAACAGGAGGCGCTTTGAAATTAAGCTGAGCCCAGCCGGTCAACCCCGGCTTTATTATTACTCTTAACGGATGATTAGGAATAAATGCATTAAGATATTTGTATTCTTCAGTCCATACAGGTCTAGGACCTGCAATGGCGATATCGCCTTTCAAAATATTTAAAAGTTGCGGAATTTCGTCAAGTCTGAATCTCCTTAAAATATTGCCGAGTCTTGTAGGTCTTTCCGTATCTGAAATCATGGTTCTGAATTTATATATGTATATATCTTTTTCTCCTATTCCGACTCTTTTTTGCAAGAAAAACGGCGGCTGCTTATCTATAAATTTTATTAAGATATAAATTATAATTCCTATCGGAAGACAAAACGGGATCAAGGCAAGAGAGATAGTAACGTCAAGAAGTCTTTTGATTACAGGATAAAACATATGTTTTTCTCTAGCGCTTACTCCCAAAAGCAGCCACATATCATCTTTCAATCCTTCTTTAGGAACTTTTAAAAAAAGCTCCTCAAAAAAATCCAAATCTATTTTTAATAAAGTTCCTCTGTTGATAAATTTTTCCGCAATCAACTCGAGCGTTTTTTTATTGTTATATAAAAGCTTATTCTGAAGAAGAACCAAATCTATATCTTTGATATCTATATTAATTTTAGAATTTTTAAATTCTTCAATATCTTTAAACTCATACGACAGATTATAATTAGGCAAAGATAAAAGTTCTCTCTTTATTTTATTTAAAGCCGCACCTGTGCCGAAAGAAATTATGTTCGTTTTTGCCAAATTAAGGACAGTATAGAGTTTTCTGGATATATAAATATATACAAAGTATATTATGAATACATATATTAAATTAGTTTTGGGAGTAACTATGTTAACGATATTAACGCCAAAATATATGCCTGTTGCGGAAAAAAGAAACGTGATTATAAAAGCCATTGCAATATTTATATAATCTTTTTGTCTTTTATATAAAGTTTTTAGATCATAAAACGAAAAAATAAAAAGGACTATAGTTATAATAAAAAAGACAGGAATCATTACTTTACAATTATTTATAAAAAAAGGAACGGTAAAATCGAGATAACGTACTTTTAAAACGGCAAAAACCGTTAATAAGAATATAAGTAAATCCAGCAACAAAATATAAATTCTCATACAGCAGCACATCCTTTTATATTAAAACAATCCGACAGTTTATTATAGCTTTTTTTTAAAAGTAAATGCTATAATTTGCGCATAATTTATGAATAACTCTTTTTTACCTTTTTCAGTCTTAATGTCAGTTTACAAAAAAGATAACCCTTTATGGCTTAGGGAAGCTCTTGAAAGTATTATAACCCAGACTATTAAGCCTGACCAGATAGTTTTAGTGATTGACGGATACATTGGAGAAGAGTTAGAAAAAGTATTGTCTTCATATTCAGACAAACTTGATATTCTGCGCCTTGAAAAAAATGCAGGATTAGGAACGGCTTTAAACAAAGGTCTTGAAATATGTAAACATCCGCTTGTAGCAAGAATGGACAGCGATGACATAAGCCTGAGCACCCGTTTTGAACAGCAGCTTTCGGCTTTTGCTTCAGACAATCAGCTTTCTGTATCCGGCGGATACATTCAAGAATTTGACCATAAAACAAAAAAAATCATTTCAGTAAAAAAAGTACCGTTGTCAGAAAAAGAAGTCAGAAAATTCATAAAATTCAGATCTCCTGTCAATCATCCGTCAGTAATGTTTAAAAAAACAGACGTTTTAGCCGCAGGAGGATATCAGCCTTTGCATTTTATGGAAGACTATTTTTTATGGATACGTATGATAAATAAAGGATTCAAAATATGCAATATTCCGTTTATTCTTGTAAATATGAGAACAACTGACAGCCTTTATTCAAGAAGAGGCGGATACAAATATTTTTTAAGCAATAAAGCAATATATGATAAAATGCTGCAATTAAAGATGATAAGCCGTCTTGTATATCTTTATAATATATCTGTACGTTTTACGGCTCAGGTGTTAATGCCTAATAAATTAAGGAAATTTTTCTATAAGTTTTTTTTAAGGTAAAAACTGTATAAGAGGATTTAAAAATGAGCAATTGTGTAGAAAACAATTTGTATTGTAACGGATGCGGAGCCTGTTTTTGTATTTGTCCTACCCATGCCATAAAAATAGAATTGTCACAATTTGGTTTTTTTAAACCTGTTTTAGATAAAAAGAAATGTATTTCCTGCGGCAGATGTCTGCAAATATGCACAAAGTTTAAAACTAATTATCCAAAAACAAAAGAGTTTACCGAATTCCCTTTATACGCCGGATGGAGTCTTGACAAAAAAACACAGTCAGAAACTTCAAGCGGAGGAATAGGTTTTGAAATTGCCAAATGGGCAATAAATAATAATTATAAAGTCGTCGGAACAATATATGACGAAAAAGAAGAAAATGCAAAAACAGCCATAGCGTCAAGAATTGAAGAGATTGAAGCTTTCAAAGGTTCTAAATATCTTCAAAGTTATACAGCTGACACATTTAAAACAATTATTGAAAGCAAAGATAAATTTGTTGTATTCGGCACACCGTGCCAAATTGCAGGGCTGCGCATGTTAGCTAAAAAGAACAACTGTGAGGACAGATTCATTCTTATTGATTTTTTCTGCCACGGAGTGCCAAGTTATTTATTATGGACAAGCTTCTTAAAATGGTTTAAAGACAAAAAACACGTTTCAAAAATAACGGGGATACAATTCCGCAACAAGAAATACGGCTGGCATAACCATACAATGAAAATTGACACAGAAAACAAATCTTATTATTTAAAAAGAAAAGACAACCCTTTTTATACTCTTTTTTGCAGCAACTTTCTTTTAAACAACGCATGTTATTTATGTAATTCAAAAATGTCTTTTTATTTTGCCGACATACGTATAGGCGACTTTTGGGGAAGTCCTTTTGACGACAGGGAAGACGGAGTGTCTGTTATCGCTTTATTCAGCGATAAAGGCAAATCACTTATAGAAAACCTTGAACAAGAGAAAAAAATCACTCTTATACGACAAAGCCACAATATCTGCATGAAAAACCAAGTGTCTTTCAATAAATTTTCATTTAACTTATATCAGCAAAAACAATCAATGTTAAATTTATTGAAAGCAGGAAAAGACATAATGTTTGTTGCAAAAGAATATGTTAAAACTATTCCTCTAGGGAAAAAAATACTTCTTGCTGTAATAAATACTATGCCTGATTTTATTATCAGAAAAATTCGCAAAATATATCACATCTATAAGGAAAAATAATGTCTGTTGTAAGAATACTTCAAATTTTATCTAATATAAATTGTGACAGCGGAGCAACAATTTTAGTCCTTAATTGGCATAAAAATATAGATAGAGAAAAAATACAATTTGATTATTTATATTTTTTACAAAATAAAGATTTAAATTTTGAAAATGAAATAAAAGAACTTGGTGGGAATATATACAAATTGCCGTATCCTTCATTATTTAAACCTTGGATATTTATAAAAGCTGCGATATTCTTTTTTAAAAATCACAAATACTCAATATTACATTCGCACCTTACTCAGCTGAATTTTTTCTATTTCCCTATAGCTAAATTTTACGGAACTAAAAATATTATAGTGCACAGCCACAGTACCATTTATTCCTCAAACAAATTGAAATCTTTGACAAATAAATTTTTATTTTTTTGTTCTAGAAAATTCATAAATTATAAAATCGCAATATCAAAAAATGCAGGTGATTTTCTGTTTGGCAAAAAATCAGATTATTTTATTATACACAACGGTATAGATACCGAAAATTTTTCTTTTAACAATAAAATAAGAAATGCAAAAAGATTAGAGTTAAAGATTGAAGATAATTTTGTTATAGGTCATGTGGGAAGATTCTCCAAAGAAAAAAATCATATTTTAATAATAAAAATTTTCAAAGAATTATATAAAAAAAATCCAAAATCTATTTTACTACTTTCCGGGAACGGACAGCTTGAAAAAGAAATTAAACAAAAAATCAAAGATATGTCTTTATCAGAACAAGTAATTTTTACAGGTATAGAAAAAAACATAAACCAAATTTATCAGGCAATGGATGTATTTTTATTTCCATCATTAAACGAAGGCTTCGGGTTATCACTTATGGAAGCTCAATGCAGCGGATTACCTTGTTTTATATCAAATACTATTCCTGCTGAAGCAGTAGTTGTTAACACAACTGTACTCCCTTTATGCGCAAAACCTGAAATTTGGGCCGAAAAGATTTTGAGTCAAACTTTCTACTTTAAAAGAAAAAATGAAAGCATTATTATAAAAGACAAAGGGTTTCATATAACAGAAACTGTAAATAAAATACAGAATTTTTATTTACAAATAACAAAACAATGCTAAGATACTATATCTTTTTATCAATCATTCTTCTGCAATCTTTATTATTTCGATCGCTTAAACAAACAAAATCCATCAATTTCATATTTTTGTTAACAACTTTTATTGAACTGTTATTTATTGCAGGTTTCAGATCACGATTTGTAGGTGCTGATACAGGCAATTATATAAATATATTTAACCTTATTTCTTTTACAAAAACATTACCTGACATATACATGGAACAGGGTTTTTTAATGTTTACAAAAATATTAACAGATTTGTCATCCTCAAGTCAAAGCTTACTGATAATTTCAAGTTTTATTATTCTGACATCAGTATTCCTTTTAATATATAAATATTCTAAAAAGCCATGGCTTTCAGTATTAATTTATGTAACAGGCCCGTTCTTTTTCCATTTGACAGGTATGAGGCAATCCCTTGCAATAGCATTTGTTTTATTTTCTTTTCATTTTATTTTAAACAGAAAGCTGTTAATGTTTATTCTTACAATAATTATTGCTTCAACATTTCATAAATCAGCATTATTATTTATGCCAGTATATTATCTATTCAACCTTAAACTCAACAAAAGGAATATATTAATCGCTTTGTTTCTAACAGTTTCTTCTTTTATCTTTTTTAATAAATTTTCCGATATATTTTTTTATTTTTTCCCTCAATACGAAACATACACCAGCAGCGTTTATTATTATGGAGAAATCAAAAGCGCAAGTATTTTTAAAACAATCATTGCAGGGATATATATATTATTCGGATTTTTAATTTGGTTTTATAAAATCGTTCCAAATAAAAATGACTTTGAACCTAAACAATATTTTCAAACGAAACTTTTATTATATTTTTCTTTCATTGCTTTTTTACTTCAGTTTATTTCAATAAATGCGACTTTACTTGAAAGGGCAAGCATTTTATTTTCATCATTTGACATAATTTTATATCCAAATTTAATATCCATGGTAAAAGATAAAAATTTAAAAATATTTTTGATATTATTTTTAATTTTTTGGGTTATTTTGTTCTCAAGTATAATATTGATTTTTAGAAGCGGATGGACAGGGTGTATTCCTTATACCTTTGTATGGGAAGTTTAAAATGAAACAAATTATAAATGTATTAATAATTTTTATAGTAAATTTAATTACACGTAAAAAACATATTTTTGATTTAAAAGACTCAAAGAATATATTATTTGTACGTTTTGATAATAAGCTAGGAGATACTGTAGTTGATACTTTTTTTATCAAAGGCTTGAGAGCACAAGCAGCAAACGCAAAAATCACGCTTTTAATCAGAACACCTTACAATGAACTTTTGGAAGGCAATGAAGATATTAATGAGATAATAACTCTTCCAAACACTAAATATATATATGCAGCATTAAAAATGATTCTTAAATTAAAAAAAAATAAATACGATGTAATTATAGACATTCCTTACACTTTATCAATTAAAAGAATACTTTTTTATAGCATTTTAAAACCAAAAGCTATGGTAGCAGTAAACAACTCCAATTACAAGTTTGTAACCCATACGTTGCAGATAGGTGATGTCTTTCAATATCAACAACATATATCGGAACTTTATTCATTAACAATAAATATGTTTGGTAATCAAAACTATAATAAAGGATATTTTTTATTTTCTCGAAAAGACATAAAACGTTCCGTTGAATTATTTTTAAATGACAATAACATAAAAAATGAAAAAATTTTATTTTTTAACACTGAAGGCTCAACTGCTGAAAGAAGTTTATCAAATAAAAAAATCACAGAGTTATTGTTTTTGATAAACTATAATTTTAAAAATTTAAAAATCATTTTATCTGTATTTAAAAAAAATATAAAAATACCACAGAATACAGATATTTTTTTATATAAAGCGGATTCTTTATTGGGTCTTGTTGAAATGATAAAAACATCAAATTATATATTAACTCCTGATACAGGCATAGTTCATATAGCTGATGCTTTTAACAAACCTATGGTAACTCTTAATTGGGAAAAAACTCCATTTATTTTCTTGTCAAAAAACAAACAAACTCAAAAATTAACTGCACCAAATAAGAAAAATATAAATCATATAGATAATAGTTTAATCATTACTTCGTTAAAAAATATAATATACTAATTTACAATCTGATTTATATTGCTAAAATTTACCAACTTCTTGAATAAAAATTGTATAATCTTAAAAGAATATTTTGTGTTTCACAGGTTGACTTATTATGAATAAAATTAAAATATTATATGTAATGAATCATTTTTCTGTAGGAGGAGGCGAAGCTTTTTGCTCTAATCTGGCTCTTAATCTGAACAAAAATATACAAGTTGATTTTGCTGTTGAAAGTTTTGATGAAAAGTCTTTTTTTTATCAACAGTTAAGTGCAAAAAACATTCACTTTTATAATTATAACTCTATTAAAAAAAAACATAGTCTTCTGACTTTCTTCAAATTATTTTCTTTAATGAAACAAGGAAATTACCAAGTAGTACATTCTCACAGAGATTATTTCAACGGTTTTATATTACTAATAGCTTTCTTCGCAGGAATAAAAAAAAGAATTTCACATGCCCATTTATCCAAAGGAAAAACGACTATGGCAGGTAAAATTTATGAAAATATACAGAAATTTTTAATTCTGTGTTTTGCGACTGATTTATTAGCTTGTTCTCAAATATCAGGTAAATTTTTATATTACAAAAACGCAAAATTTCAAATTATAAATAATTTCATAGAATGTGATAAATTCGTATATAATATAAATTTGAGAAATTCGATAAGAACAAAATATAATATCACAAACAAATTTGCTGTGGGACACGTAGGGAGATTTTCAAGTGAAAAAAATCACTCTTTTTTAATAGATATATTTTCAGAAATTCATAAAAAGAACAATAACTCTGTTTTATTATTAGTCGGAAACGGTCCAACTGAAAGTAGCATAAAACAAAAAATAACTGCCTTAAATTTAACCAATAATGTCTTTTTTACCGGATTTATAAGCAATGTTAGTGACTTATATCAAGCAATGGACTGTTTTGTTTTCCCTTCTTACCATGAAGGGTTAGGAATTGTCGCCATAGAAGCAGAATGTACAGGATTGCCTTGTTTTATTTCAGACGGTGTACCTGAAGAAGCAAACATTGTAAATACAACAAAAATTTCATTATTGAAGAATTCTAAAGAATGGGCGGAAATAATTTTAGAAAAAACAAATAATTTCGAAAGAAAAGATTGCTCTCTAAAGATAAAAGAAGCAAACTATGATATAAAAAATATTATAAGCAAACTTGAACGGGAATATTACAAATAATCATGAAAAGAATAGGAATATTAACATTTCAAAAAACTCATAATTACGGTGCATTATTACAAGCTTACGCATTGTGCACAAAGATATCACAATTCAATAATAATTGCAGTATTATTAATTATTATTCACCGTATTTTAAAAAAATTTATGGTTTAACACCAAGAAAAAATAATTTAATAAATTTTTTTAAAAATATGATTACCTTACCAAAAGAAATCAACAAATATTTTAAATTTAACTCTTTCAGAAAATACTTAAATTTAACTGAACCTGTATGTCCTGAAAATTTAATAAAATTAAATGATAAATTTGATATATTTATTGTAGGGAGCGATCAAGTTTGGAATGAAAAATTACAAAACAATGACTTAAACTATTTCTTAAATTTTGTACAAGATAATAAAAAAAAGGTTGCATATTCTGCCTCTTTCGGAATAAATTTCCTTAATGAATATCAACAATCCAGATATAAACCTTTATTATCAAGTTTCAGTAAAATTTCAGTAAGAGAAAAACAAGCTCAAGATATTATGAGAAATTTGTTAAATATTAATGTTTTAATGACATTGGATCCGACTTTATTATTAAATATTTCCGAATGGAAAAAAATTGCAATATTACCTAAAACTGACAACTATATTCTGCTATATTTAGTTCATCATGACAAAAAAATAATAAATTTTACTTATGATTTAGCAAAAGAAAAAAATCTAAGAATTCTTTTTATATCATCAAATATTATAAAAAAAATTAAAGCTGAATATATATTTCCTACACCTCAAGAATTTGTGGGATATTTTTTAAAAGCTAAGTATATTGTGACAAATTCATTTCATGGGACATGTTTTTCAATAAATTTCAATAAAACTTTTTTTATTGATTTATTGCCAAAAGAAAATGCATCCGTTAATTCACGTTTAGAAAATATTTTAGATATATTTCATTTAAAAAACCGTTTGATTGATAACATCCAAAGTTTTCCAGATAAAGAAATTAACTTTGAAAATACCAATAAAATTTTATTTAATGAAAGAGAAAAATCTATAAATTATCTAAAAGAATTTATTATATAAAATGAGTAGAACTAAATTTTTTATTAACAACTCTCTGGCAATGATACTCCAACAAACAGTAAACGTTGCAGTTGCTTTTATTATACCGCGGTTTATAATTACAGCATACGGTTCAGAAATAAACGGATTGATAGTCTCTATCACGCAATTTATATCTTATTTCATTCTAGTAGAAGCAGGTATTTCAGGAGCTTCAATTTACGCATTATACAAACCATTAGCAGAAAAAAATATTACATCCATTAATGGAATTCTATCTGCCAGTCGAAAATTTTACTTAAAATCCGGCTATATTTTTATTATTTTTACTATAATACTAGCTTTATGCTATCCACTACTTGTTAATAGTTTATATCTATCAAAATTCGAAATAATAATTATTGTTTTTTCTATAGGCGCAGGCGGGGCTGTAGATTTTTTCACATTATCTAAATATAGAGTCCTTTTAACTGCCGACCAAAAAAGCTATATTATTTCTTTAGCAAACATTATTTCAAGTATTATAAAAATAGTTTTAGTGATTATTTTTTCTTTACATAAATTAAATATTGTGTGGTTGCAAATATTTTTAATATTTTCAATATTTTCTCGTTCAATAATTTTATATTTATATACAAAAAGAAATTATATTTATTTAGATTTCAATTCTAAGCCGGACAATGAATCTATTAAAGACAGATGGAATGTCCTATATTTGCAACTCCTTGGGAGCGCTCAAGTAAGCGCACCAATAATAATAGCAACCATATTTACTTCTCTTTACCAAGTGAGTGTTTACAGCATTTACAATATGGTAATTGGCGGCATCACCGGGATCCTAGGTATTTTTGTTTCCGGACTTGCAGCTTCTTTTGGAGACGTTATAGCAAAAAAAGAGCAAAAAACTCTCCAGAAATCTCATCAAGAATTTGAATTATTTTACTATATTGTCATTACTATTGTTTATTCTGCTGCTTTATTATTAATTATTCCTTTTATTCAACTATATACGAAAGGTGTTTCAGATGTAAATTATATTCTTCCTTTATTAAGCTATCTATTTGTCTTGAATGGACTATTATTTAATATGAAAACTCCGCAAGGAATGTTAGTGATTTCGGCAGGAATGTACAAGCAAACAAAATGGCAAAGTACAATACAAGCTGCTTTGATATTGCTAATAGCACTACCCCTGACACCTTTTTTGGGTCTTTACGGCATTTTAATAGGATTGATATTTTCTAATATTTATCGTGACATTGATTTATTATTTTTTATTCCTAAACATATTACAAAGTTAAATTATAAAGATACTCTGAAACGAATGCTTCTTGTTTTATTCAATTTTATTATAATATCTCTGTCAATGATATTTGTTAAAATTAAATGTGATAATTTTTCAGACTGGATATTAAAGGCATTTATTATTACAATATTAATTAGTATCTGGGTATTTATTACTAATTATATTTTAGATAAAAAAAACATAATAAATATATATATAAGATTTAAAAATTTAATATTAGGATAATAAATGATAATTTTAAAAGATAAACATCATTGTTGTGGATGTTCTGCATGCAATAATATTTGTCCAAAACAAGCTATATCTATGCAAGAAGATATTGAAGGCTTTTTATATCCTATAATAGATGATAATAAATGTATAAACTGCAATATTTGTATTAAAGTATGCCCTATATTAAATAATAAAAAAGAAAATAATTTATCAGCAATATACGGATGTAAAAATAAAAATATTGAAGAACAAAAAAAAAGTTCATCCGGCGGAATATTTTCATTATTTGCTAACTATATATTAGATAATAACGGTGTTGTCTGCGGAGCAGCTTATAATGAGAAATGGGAAGTAATTCATAAGTTTATAGACAAAAAAGATGATTTAGATAATCTGCGCAGATCGAAATATGTACAAAGCAATATAAATAATACATATACTCAAGCTAGAAAATTTTTAAAAGGTAATAAACTTGTATTGTTTTGCGGAACTCCATGTCAAATAGCCGGATTAAAAAATTTTTTGAATGAAGATTATGAAAATTTATATACAATGGATTTTATTTGTTTTGGTGTACCTTCACCAAATGTATGGAAAATATTTTTAAAACAAAACTTTGACATTAATAATATTAACTTAATTAATTTTAGATATAAAGAATTTGGTTGGGATAATTTTTATTTAAAAATACAAACAAGGAGTAAAAATAATTTATTGAATTTGTGTAAGAATTTCCATAATACATTAAAAAAACACTTAATAAAATTATTGAATATTCAGTATTTTTTTTCTCGTTATTACTATCTATCATTCTTTAAAGGTTTCTTACAGAGCCTTTTTTTAAGACCTTCTTGCCATACATGTATTTTTAAAGGAGTTCAAAGATGCAGTGACATAACCGTGTACGATCTATGGGGTGTTAAAGATATAGCACCTGAACTATATGATATAAACGGAATTTCAGGATTAAACATCAACTCTGAAAAAGGAAGATTTTTATTTGAAAAAATAAAAACTAATTTATTTTTTATATTTTTAGATTATAACCAAGTTATAAAAAATAATCCTCGTTTTTTAACGTCAAGTGAGTCTCATAAAAAAAGAAATGAGTTTTTCAAAAGATATCAAACAGAAAATTTAAATAAATTAATCAATACTCTGCTAGGTGAAAGATGGCTGTTATTAAAAATATTAAAAGCTGTTACAAAGAGAGTACAAAAATTTAAACATTATAAATAACTTTTACTTATTGTTATCACTACTATAATAATGGTAACTCTTATAGTAACCGTACTTACCGTAGCTCAGACTGGCAGGCTGATACTGAGTTATAACCCCGCCTAAGATTTTAATTCCTGCTTTTTGCATTTTATCAATTGCATTTTGAGCCATTTTTGAATTTGTTTTACCGTATTTAACAACAAACACGGCTTTATTAATATATTTACCCCATAATAAAGTATCGCTTACAGGCAAAACTGCGGGACAATCGACTATAACAGTGTCGTAATTTGCAACAGCCCATTTAACAAAGGCTTCAAGCAAAGGTGTATTCAGCAATTCTGACGGATTAGGAGGTCTTGTTCCTGAAGTCATAACAAAAAGATTTTCAACGTCTGTCGGCTGCACGTTAGAAGAAAAATCTCTTTTTGTCTGATTTTCATCCCAAACATTGCTTAATCCTTTTTCTGTTGAAAGCTTAAAAACTTTATGAAGTCTTGAACGGCGGAAATCTCCGTCTATCAATAAAACTTTTTTATCCGTTTGAGAAATTGCTACCGATAGATTTACGGCTAAATGGCTTTTACCTTCTCCCTGTACAGAACTGGCTATTAATATAGGAGCTTTTCTATCGTCGGATAAAGCAAAATTCAACATAGTGCGGACATTTCTTATCTGCTCAGCCATTACAGAATTTCCTTCTTTAACCATAATTTCATATTCTGATTTAGCTTTTTTATTTTTATCGGTAGGTATGAAGCCAAGAAAAGCAAGTTTTAATTTGTTTTGTAAATCATCGGAAGTTTTAATACTCTTATCTATAAATTCCAAAAAGAAAATTACCAGCAACCCTAAAATAAAACCGCCGGTTAAACCTATAACCAAATTAATTATTTTATTAGGTCTGAACGGGAACTGCGGAGGAAGAGCCTCGTCTATTATACGTATATTATTCCCTGAAAATTGTCCTGAAAGCTCTATCTTAATACTCTGAACCAATCTTTTAGTTTCAAGTTCTGTTTTTATTCTTATGGCATCAAGCTGATTTTGCAGAGAAATTACATCAGGATGATTTTTTGTATACTTTGCTATCGCTTTAACATACTGTCCGTATAAACTTATTTCCTGTTCTTTTAATCCTTTTATAAAATCGCTGTTTACAACCTGAGGCATTGAATTCAGAAGTTCCTGCTGTTTAGGACTTCTTTCTGTCGCTTCTAAAGCGGAAATCACTTCTTTTGCTATAGATATCCTGTTATTAATATTATCTGCCACAAAAGTTACAGCTATAGTATTTGCTATTTTTGCAACTAATTCCTTATCATAAGACTTTATTTCTAAATTTACCAAACGACTTCTTGTTATAGGAATTATTTTTATTTTATTTCTCAATTTAAACCATCCGTTAGGATTTTTAAATTCCTGATATTGGTCTAATCCCATTTCTTTATGCACTTTTTCCAAAAGAGATCTTGATTCCAAAAGTTTATATTGCGTTATATAATAATCTTCATCGCTTGCCCATGACCGAAAAGATGTCGTATCTATTTTCCCTGAATCTTCTCTGTCTATCATCATTAACACCGATGATTTATAAACAGGCTGCATAAAAAAATTCAATAATACTGATATTACAAGCCCTATAAGAATAAAACCTGCCAATAGCCATATATGTTTAAGTATTACTGAAAAGTAATATGCAAAATCTATTTGTTCATTGTTTATATTTTCGGAATTGTTTAAATGTTCAGACATATTTATCCTTTAAAACATGCTTTGCGGAACAAAAATTATATCTCCGGGCATAAGAGAAATATCCAGAGACTTGTTCCCTTGTTTTGTTATCTGCGTTATATCAACTTCAATACTTTTTTGTTTACCGTTTTCCATTCTTAAAACCTTAACTTTTGAAATATTCGCAATATCAGTAAAGCCTCCGACAGAAGTTATTGCTTCAAGCACAGTTAAAGACTTTTCAGGAGGTATTTCTATTGAAGAAGGTTTTTTAACCTGACCGAGAACATATACGGTTTTATTTCCGTATTCTTTTATCAGCATAGAAATCTGAGGATTCTTTATAAATTGCTTAAGTTCCTTCACAAGAACGTCTTCTGCCTGTGCGACAGAATATCCGCTTATTTTTAGATTTCCGATTAAAGGGAATGTTATAGTTCCGTTACCGCTTATTCTTAAAGTTCTGTTCATCCCGTCTTCCATAAAAACAGTAATTTCCAACAAATCTCCAGGCTGCAAAATATAATCATTTGAGTTTTGTATTTGCGAAATATCGTTTAAAACCTGATTATTAATCTGTTGTTCTTGCGGATTCTGTTTTATATTTTGATTTGTATCATCATGAGAAGGCATAGAAGCGCATGAAATAAACATACATCCGATAAATGAAAAAAACACTATTTTTAAATAAATATTATTCATAGCTTGATATTCTATAAAAAATATACCAAAACTTCAATTTACGGATGAAAGATTTGAATAAACTTTTGATATTTGTCTGCTGAAAGGATATTTTATCAGAAAATCTTTTGACGTTCCAAGTGCCTTTTGATAATAATATTGTCTCTCTTGAACTGAAAAAGAATTGTTAAATGCCGCATTATAATAAAGCAAAATTAATTTTTCCAAGTATCTCGGATTATCCGTCAGAGATATTCCTTCTTCATAATATTCTATTTTTGCATTAGGCGATAAATTTTCACCAAATACAAAATATTTCCATGCAAATGTGTTCCTGGCAGAAACATATATCATACATATGAGCATAATTATCAGCATACTCTTAAAATATATCGTCATATTAAATTCATATATTTTATTTTTATGGAAAGAGGCTGCCGACAATAAACCGAGAACGCTGAAAAAAACGAAGGCATTAGCAGGTATATGCAGATGAAAATCAACTAAACTTCCGAGCAACAAAGTAAAAGATGCAGTCAATAAACCAATAAAGCAAATTTGTTTTTCAGTTCGCAAAAACTTAATTCTTGACAGTAAATTGTAAATAAGGAACGATACAAGTATAATAAGCAATACACCGGCAGGGTACCCTATTCCAAGAATCAATTCCAGCCAATCGTTATGCAAGTGTTCCGGATAAGCCTCTATAGGCGTTTCCAGATATTTATTTACGGCAACAGGGAAAGCTGCAACACCAACACCCGTTAACGGATAATCCCTAAGCATATCAAAAGCCGATTTATACAGAATTTTTCTTGCCTGTTCGGAAAAGCCTCCGTGATATCTTCCTGAAAAAGAATTTATAGAATCAAAATTTTTTAAAATACAGAATGATAATATCACGAACAAAAAGATGAGTACCGCCGTATATTTTATTTTTCTTTTGGATTCTTTCGGCAAATAAAAAGCTGATAATACGGAAAAAGAAAATAAAGAAATAAAAGTTGCAAGCATAGCGCCGCGCGAACGGGTCAAAATGACACAAATCAATAAAAATATTGAAAGCAGAATTTGTATTGCCTGTCTTATGATAAATTCATTTTTTTTATTATCATATAAATATTTTTTATATTTAAAAAAACCGGTGATTGTGAAAGTCAACGTAATAAAAAAAGACATTGAAAAAAATATACCGGCGCTGTTTCTGTTAACAAAAGGGCCGAAAGCGCTGAAAATAGTCTTATCCAAAAAAAACTTTATGTATTCTCCTTTTGGGAAACAAACCGAAATGACAGCGACAACACCTGCCGAAAGAGAAAACAAAAATAACGCTTTTGTAATTTTTTTATAACTTTCAAATAATTGCGTAACTGCTGTAAAAAGCAAAAAATAGGTTAAAAAACTCATCAATTCCGTTAAAGTGTAAAAACGGCACAGCGTAAAAGGTAATATTGAAACAGGCTGTGTAATAGAACGGGGATTAAAAAGCTGAATTACAGAATAACTTATCAGAAAAATAAAAATACAACTTACTACTGCGGCTGAAAAAGAAATAACTAAGGAGCGTCTTTTAAATAAAAAATATACGATGATTAAACATATTGCCGCCTGCATTACAAGAAAAGCCCAAGGTTCTGTAGCGGCAAAGCTAAGAGGTGTAAAAAGCGACAGCATCGAAAACAACAAGTATATAAATATATCCACTTTTTTTCTATAAAATACGATTTTTTATAATTGACATATATATTGCTTTATTTTTAAAGAAATACTTCGGAAATTTTAAAAACAGGTCCGTCTTTGCAGACCATTTTATATTCTTCGCCTATCTTAACCGCGCATCCCTGGCAATTGCCTACGCCGCAAGCCATCTTTTCTTCTAAAGAAGCATATCCTGATAAATTTAAATCTTTAGCCAATGATATAACTTTTTTCATCATGGGTGTAGGTCCGCATGTATAGACGATATTGTTTTTATTGAGTTTCTGTTGAAGCAAATCTGTTATAAAACCTTTATATCCTCTGGAACCGTCTTCGGTTGAAACAAATATTTTCCAGCCTAATTTTTTAAACAAAGAAATACACAACAATTCTTCTTTTGTTTTCACTCCGTAAAACAATTTCCCTGTTTTTTTCAGACTGCTTGCCAGGCAGAAAATAGAAGCAATTCCTGTTCCGCCGGCAACCAATACAGGTTCAGAATCTTTTTTTAATGAAGGTTTCAAATCATAACCCTGACCAAGCGGGCCCAGAACCTTGATTTTTGTACCTTTAGATAAAGAAGCCAGCTTATCGGTTCCTTTCCCTAAAACTTTGTAAAGAAAAGATATTTCTGAAGTTTTTTTATTTATATGATATATGCTCAGAGGTCTTCTTAAATAAACAGATTCCAGCTTTATCATGCAGAACTGGCCTGCAACGGCAGCTGATGCAATTTGTTTTGAAACCACTTTGAATTCATAAAAATTTAAACAAATTTTTTTATTTTCTTTAATTTCTAATTGATTATCCCATCTTTTTGAGACCAAGCTATTTTTCCTCCGACAATAGTCATAACAGCTCCGCCTTTAAATTTTCTTCCGATAAAAGGCGAATTTTTGCTTTTTGACAAAATATTTTCTTTTTTATATTCATAACTGTATTCAGTATCTATTATTGTGATGTCGGCTATTGAGCCTACAGCCAAACTGCCTCTTTTTTCCAATGAAAAAATTTTTGCCGGATTAACGGTCATTTTAGCTATTGCATCCTGAAAAGACAAAACCTTTTTATCTACAAGCTCATTTAAAACAAGAGACAATAAAGTTTCAAACCCTATTATTCCGAACGGGGCCAAATCAAATTCTTTATTTTTGTCTTCAAAAGTATGAGGCGCATGATCAGTCGCAATACAGTCGATAGTGCCGTCGGCAAGACCTTCTTTAACGGCATCTACGTCTTTTTGTCTTCTCAACGGCGGATTCATTTTGTAATTTGTATCGTAAGTTTTTACGGCATCGTCAGTTAAAGTGAAATAATGAGGACACGTTTCACATGTTACGTTTAATCCTTTTTTCTTCGCCTGTCTTACAAGCTCTACAGAACCGGCAGTCGACACATGAGCTATATGAAGACGTCCAGATGTAAGTTCGGCAAGCATAATATCTCTTGCAACCATAACATCTTCGCTTTGGTTAGGAATTCCTCTCAAGCCTAAAATCATAGAATTTTTACCGGCATTCATTACTCCGTTTTTTGATAATTCTTTATCCTCGCAATGAGCAATTACCGGAATTGAAAACATTTTTGTATATTCCAAAGCTCTTCTCATTATCTGAGAATTGCTGACAGGAACTCCGTCGTCTGAAACTGCGACAATACCGGCTTTTTTTAATATGCCTATTTCAGCCAGTTCCTGACCTTGAGAATTTTTAGTTATGCACCCTATAGGGAAAACATTAACTTTTCCTTCTTTCTGTGACTTCATAAGAATATATTCCACAGACGGTGCATTGTCCGTAACAGGTTTTGTGTTAGGCATGCAGAAAACTGTGGTTATCCCGCCTTTGCAGGCAGATCTTGTACCTGTTGCTATTGTTTCTTTTTCTTCCTGTCCGGGTTCTCTTAAATGAGAATGAATATCAATAAGACCGGGGACAGCCGTTTTATTTTTACCGTCAATCACTTTATCGGGAGTCCCTGACAACTTTGAAACTATTTCACCGTTTTCAATAAATATATCTCCGACTTTATCGGTTTTATTTGAAGGGTCGACAACTCTGATATTTTTAATTTGAATTGACATGTTTTTTCCCCTGTTTAATTCTTGCCGCCGCAAGCAGATACAATACAGCCATTCTTACGGCAATACCGTTTGTAACTTGTTCGTTTATGACTGCCGACGGACTGTCTGCAACACTTGAAGATATTTCTATTCCTCTGTTCATAGGTCCGGGATGCATAATCAAAACATCAGGTTTTGCATTTGCCAGTCTCTCTGATGTAACCTGATACAATTCAACGTATTCATGCACCGAAGGAAAAAGATTTTCCTGCTGTCTTTCCATCTGAATTCTCAAAATATTAACAACATCAACACCTTTTATGGCTTTATCAAGATCATAAAAAATCTCCACGCCCAAATCCGTAATATTTTTAGGAATTAAAGTCGGAGGTCCGACAACTCTCAATTTTGCGCCCATTTTTGTCAATGCCCATATATTTGACTTTGCAACTCTGCTGTGTAAGATATCGCCGACTAAAAGAATCTTCAATCCCTCTATCTTTTTCTTTTTTTCGTAAATAGTATATAAATCCAGCAGTCCCTGCGTAGGATGTTCATGAAAACCGTCTCCGGCATTTATAATTGACGCGTTTAAATTTTTTGCCAGTATTTCAGGCGTTCCTGCAAGGCTGTGTCTTATTATTATAATGTCAGCCTTCATTGCTTCAAGGGTTTTGCCGGTGTCTATTAAACTTTCACCTTTAACGACGCTTGAAGTGGCAGTTGCTATATTTACAACATCGGCTGAAAGCCTTTTGGCGGCAATTTCAAAAGAAGTTCTTGTCCTGGTAGAAGGCTCATAAAACAAATTTACAACTGTTTTGCCTATTAAAGCAGGCGCTTTTTTAATTGATCTTGTAAATAAACTTTTAAACGGCTTGACGGAATCAATAATAGTCTGAATTTCTTTTTTATCTAAATCTTCCAAACCTAAAAGGTCTTTCCTATTAAAAGGCATATCCCCTCTCTGTTAAAAATTAATTTAATCGCAAATGTAAGCCACGTCCTGACCGTCAACTTCGCTTAATTCAACACAAACCTGTTCTTTCGTATGGTATGATAAACCTGTAAAATTAGCTTGTATCGGAAGTTCTCTGTAACCCCTGTCTATTAAAACAGCTAATTGTATTGATTTTGGTCTTCCGTAATCTTTTAAAACATCAAGAGCACAACGAATGGTTCTTCCCGTATATAAAACATCATCTACCAATATTATATTCTTAGCGTTTATATCAAAAGGAATATTAGTATCTTTAATCGTAGGAATATCCGCCCCCATCTCTCCCAAATCATCTCTGTACAAAGTGATATCAAGAATTCCGAAAGGAATTTCCATATTGATATTTTTTACAGCAAGAAGCTCTTTTAAAAGCCTTTTCGCAAGATAAACGCCTCTTGTCTGTATACCTACAACCGCAATTTCAGAAATATCAATATTTTTTTCTAAAATATCTTTTGCCAGTTTATTGATCAACAATTGTATTTTGTTTGAATCCGCAATAATTTTTTTATTTTTTTCTGCCATCTATTTTTTCATTTCCTCTATGTATTTAACATAACCTATTTTATTTAACTTTTCATTTTTTTCTATAATTGCCGCAGCAACATTTTTTTTATATTCGACAAGCTGTTCGGCAACAGACGCATTATTAAGCGCAAGTATCTGCAAAGCCAAAACAGCCGCATTTACTGCTCCCGCCTTGCCTATTGACACACATGCGACAGGTATTGAAGGAGGCATTTGCGCTATTGAAAAAAGAGCATCCATGCTTGATAAATTTTTACCGTCAATAGGTATGCCGATAACCGGCAAAATTGTTTCCGAAGCTACAACGCCGGGTAATGCAGCTGACATACCGGCTGCAGCTATGAAAACTTTAACCCCTTTCGAAACAGCCTGCTGAACGCAATCTTTAACCAATGACGGCGTTCTGTGTGCAGACGCAACATTAATTGAATAAGAAACTTTAAATTTATCAAAAAGTTTTAAAGTTTCCGAAACTACAGGCAAATCGGAATCCGAACCTATTATTACAGCCACTTCTATTTTTTTATCCATTTTTTAATGCCCTCTGAGCTATATCTTTTCTATAATGCATTTTCATAAACTTAACTTTTTCAACAGCTTTATAAACTTTATCTATTGCAGATTTTATATCTTCGGCAACAGATGTCATAGCTATAACTCTGCCTCCTGAAGTTACAGGCTCATTTTCCAAATCCTTTGCGGTTCCTGCGTGAAACACAATTGCTTCGTCTTCGGATATTTTATCAAGGCCGTATATCGGTATGCCGGTATCATATTTTTCAGGATATCCTCCTGAAGATAAAACTACGCATACAGACGCTTTATTTGACCATTTTATATCAATTTCATTGAGTCTGCCTTCAAGTATATGAACCACTATATCCGACAAATCCGTTTCTAAAAGAGGCAAAATCGCTTCGGTTTCAGGATCTCCGAATCTGCAGTTAAATTCCAAAACATAAGGCTGCCCTTTAACTATCATAAAACCTATGTACAATACGCCCTTATAATCTATTTTTTCTTTTTGAAAACCGGTCAAAATTTTAGGCAATATATCGTCATTAATACTTTTTATCAATTCAGGTGTTGCTATAGGCGCAGGAGCATACGCCCCCATCCCTCCCGTGTTAAGCCCCGTATCACCGTCACCGACTCTTTTATGATCCTGTGCCGGCGGCATTATCGAGAAATGTTTTCCGTCGGTAAAAACCAAAACAGAAACTTCTTCTCCTTCAAGCCATTCTTCAAAAACTATTTTTGTTCCTGAATCGCCGAAAACTTTATCCTGCATCATTGCCTTAACGGCATCTTCAGCCTCTTGCTTATTTTGACACATTACAACGCCTTTTCCGGCTGCAAGTCCGTCGGCTTTAACAACTATTTTTTTATTGTCTTCCCAAGATTTTAAAAAATTATGAGCAGACTTAAAATCATCAAAAGCAGAATATTCGGCTGTTCTTATACCGTATTTTTTCATAAAATCTTTAGCAAAAGCTTTGCTTGATTCAAGCATAGCGCCTTTTTTTGACGGACCGAATATTTTCAAATTTTTACTGTTAAAATAATCAACTATTCCTTTTGCCAAAGGAACTTCGGGCCCTACAAACGTATAATCAATTTTTTTCTGTGTTGCAAAATATGAGAGTGAAACAAAATCATTAACGTCAATATTAAGTACTTCCGCCTGCTTAAATATGCCTGCATTTCCGATTGTACAATAAATTTTTTCAACATTCGGACTTTTGGAAAGTTTCCAAATGATAGAGTGTTCTCTTCCGCCGTTACCAATTACAAGGACTTTCATGAAAATACTCCGGTTTAGAAAATTTAAAAAATATATCTGTCAAAAAACTTAACAACAATCAAAAACGTTATAAAAGCCACTATAAAAGTTCCTATCATAACGTACCAGTTTGCCTTTATTATTGATTTTATATTATTTCCGCCGTTTTCTTTCATGGCATATTGGCATCTTATTTCCTTGCTCAAATCTGCGTAATCAACAAACTTCGAACAAAAATCCTGCTCTTTTCTCCACTTGCAGTCAACCATACAAAAAACTTTGCCTTCGCCGTTAACGTCGACATTATTGTCGCCCTGGTAAAAACAAGTAATACAACTTTTCATTTCTGTACCGCCTTAAAATTATTTTAAATATTCTATTGCATTTTGAAATATTTTTTTACCCCATCCGTAAACACCGTCATAACCTTCTCTTGCCGGATGCTGTAAAGAATATATATATCTTTCAGGATGAGGCATTAATCCGAAAACATTTCCCTGCTCGTTGCATATACCTGCTATGGCATTGAGAGAACCGTTTGGATCTAAAGGATAATCAGCCTTCGCTCCGTTTTTGTCACAATATCTGAAAACAACCTGAGATTTTTTTTCTATTTGTGCAAGAATTTTTTCATCGGCAATAAACTTGCCTTCGCCGTGAGCCACCGGCAAAGATATTACTTCAGGCAAATCTTTTGTCCAAAGACATAAAGTTTTGTCATTTTTCTTTTCGGTTTTCAAATATACCCATCTGCATTCGAATTTATTAGAATCGTTATATGACAATGTTGAAATTTGTTCAAATTGTTCAGGCTGAGGCAAAAGTCCCATTTTCACAAGTACCTGAAAACCGTTGCATATACCGATAATTGGCTTTTTGCTTAAAGCAAATTTTTTAATATTATCTCCTAATTTATTTTTCAATTCATTTGATAATATTTTACCCGAAGCTATATCGTCGCCGTAAGAAAATCCTCCCGGTACGGCCAAAATATCATAAGACATTACTTTATTTTTATTGTCTATCAGTTCATTTATATGAACTCTGTCAACATCTGCTCCGCACAACTCAAATGCCGATTGAAGCTCATAATCACAATTTGTTCCAGCCGTCCTTATTATAATTACTTTTAATTTCTTCATATTTTTTACCATTGCAATGTTTTTTGCCATGCCTTTTGTAAATTTATTATATTTTCTTTTATTGAAATTTTTGATTTTTTAGATGTCAAAGTTAAATTTTTATCATCAGATACGCATCCTATTTTTGAAAAAATATGCCCTTTGAATATTTTTTCAAAATCAGATGAATTTTCAGGTTTTACTTCGACAATAAACCTTGTGTTAGATTCCGAAAACAGCACTTCAGCCAGCGTCATTTTATTATCATCAACTTTTATTAAATCAGCGTCTATCGTCACACCCTTCTCACCGGCAAAAGCCATCTCGGAAACAGCTGTAATAAATCCGCCTTCAGAACAATCATGACATGCCTCAACAAGACTTTTCACAATGGCAGAATTAACTTTCTTTATCAATTTTTTTGAATTTTTTATATCCAGTCCGGGTACAAAACCGCCTTTAATATTTTTGTTTTTTGCGTATACAGAACCGCCCAATTCATTTTTTGTCACGCCAATTAAATATATATAATTCCCTGAATCTTTTAAATTCATCGTAACAGTATTACCGACATTATCTATTACTCCCATCGCAGAAATTAAAAGAGCAGGCGGTATTGAATATGTTTTGCCCGCAATAGTATATTCGTTATACAAACTGTCTTTGCCGGAAATAAAAGGTATGTCAAACCCTTTAGACAAATCATAACAAGCCTGGCTTGCTCTTACCAAACTACCTAAAATTTCAGGTTTATTTGGATTTCCCCAACAGAAATTGTCCAATAAAGAAATTTTTTCAGGGTCTGCTCCTACGCATACGGCATTTCTGATAGCTTCCTCAATCGCTGAAGCAGCCATTTTATATGTGTCAATTTTACCGTACTCGGGATTAAGCCCGTTTGATAAAACTATTGCTTTCTTTGTATTTTTTACGACAGTATAAGGCCAAATAACAGCCGCATCAGAAGGACCTGAATTCGTAATTGAGTTGCCCTGCAGCGGTTTCACTACAGTCTGTCCCTGAACTTCGTGATCGTACTGCCTTATTATATAATCCCTTGAACAGACATTTATATCTGCCAAAACATTCTTTATATCTGAAGATAAAACAGCCGCCGATACTTTTACCGGAGATTGCTTTTTAATAACTTGTTCTTTCCATACAGCCTGTCTCGTAGGTTTAGGAACTCCGTCATGCAGGAAAGACATTTCCATACATGCTACCTGTTCCCCGTTATAAGTCAAAGTCAATTTCTTATCATTTGTGAATTTACCTATAAAAGTTGCCTCAACATTTTCTTTCTTGAATAAATCTAAAATTTTCTTTTTATTTTTTGAAGGTACCGCAAAGACCATTCTTTCCTGCGCCTCTGAAATCCATATCTCCCACGGCTTCAGCCCTTTATATTTTAAAGGCACTTTTTCAAGTTCAACTACAACGCCTGTTTTTTCACCGAGTTCTCCGACAGCGCTTGAAAGCCCGCCGGCTCCGCAGTCCGTAACGCCTCTGTATAACTTCAAATCTCTGGCTTTAAGCATTGTGTCCAAAACTTTTTTTTCGACGATAGGATTACCTATCTGAACGGCGCTTACGTCAGATTCTTTATCAAGTTCAACAGACGAAAAAGTCGCTCCGTGAATACCGTCTCTGCCTGTTCTTCCTCCAACAACCAAAACCAAATCTCCTGATTTTACTTCTTTGCTTGTTTTATTTTTAGGTATTATCCCCATTGTCCCGCAATAAACTAAAGGATTTGCCATATATCCTTTATCAAAAAAAACAGCTCCGTTTACGGTAGGTATTCCCATTCTGTTACCGTAATCTCTCACGCCTGAAACAACGCCTTTAGCTATTCTTTTGGGATGATGCATCCCCTCCGGAACTTCTGAAGATTTTGTATCAGGAAGCCCGAAACAAAAAACATCGGTATTGGCAAGCGGCTTTGCTCCTAAACCTACTCCCAAAATATCTCTGATAACTCCTCCTATGCCTGTTGCGGAACCTCCGTACGGTTCCAAAGCGGAAGGATGGTTATGCGTTTCAACTTTAAATGCAACACCGTTTGTTTTATCAAAATCAATAACGCCTGCATTGTCTTTAAAAACCGACAAGCACCATTTTTTATTTAATTCAACTGTAGCTTTAAAAATAGTTTCTTTAAGCAAATTTTTATATTTTTTAGTAACTTTTTTACCGTTTTTTTCTTCGCAATATTCAATATTCCCGGTAAGAGTCTTATGCTTACAATGTTCACTCCATGTCTGAGCTATAGTTTCAAGTTCTACATCGGTAGGATTTCTTTTAATATTTTTAAAATATTTCTGAACTTCTTTCATTTCAACAAGAGAAAGCGATAAAACGTTTTTCTTGCTGAGTTCAACCAGCTGTTTATCGTCAAGATTAATTATTTCTATTATATTTACATTCATTTTATTAAATATTCCTGAATCAAAGTGTTTGCGAGCAATCCTGTTGCGATTTTCTTTAATTTATTTGAATTCAGTTCCCCTTTTAAACGATATTTTTTGCCCGTTTTAACAACAACTTCCTCATCTATGCCCAAATCTTTTATTGCTTTAACGACACTTTCGCTTACCGTATCCGTAACGCCTGACTTAAACCATACTTCTATTGAATTTTCTTCTATCTTTTTCTGTTCCGGAGTTTTATATTCTTTTATGCAAAAATCCTCTGTTATCTTATCGCTTAAAAGTTCAGAAGCTATTATCTCCGCCTGTTTAAGCGTTATGTCTCCGGCAATTCTGTATACGGCAATATATTCAGCTGTTTTTATGCCGTTAATGCCGATGCCTTCTATATCTGATACAGTATGAATACCGTGAGGATCAGAAAATCCTTTTTTTGTTTTAATCTCAATCTCAAATATCATTTAAAAAGACCTGCCCGTTATTTTTTCATAAGCTTCTACATACTTAGCTTTTGTTTTATTTATTACATCTTCCGGCAGTGAAGGTACCGGAGGCTGCTTATCCCATTTTATCCGTTCAAGATAATCTCTTACAAATTGTTTATCCAAACTATCCTGAGAAACGCCTACAGCATATTTGTTTTCTTCCCAAAATCTTGAAGAATCAGGCGTAAAAATTTCATCTATTAAAATTAATTTACCGTTATAAATACCAAACTCTAACTTTGTATCTGCAAGAATTATTCCTCTTGACAGGCAGTACTGGCTGACTTTTTTATATAAAGTTATTGAAACTTCGCTCAACTGGGCGGCTAAATCGTCGCCTATTCTTTTAGCAGTCTCTTCAAAAGAAATATTTTCATCGTGCTTCCCGCCTTCTTCTTTACTTGAAGGCGTAAAAATAGGTTCCGGAAGCTGTGAAGATTCTTTCAATCCTGAAGGCAATTTGATTCCGCAAACAGTTTGTGATTTTTGGTATTCTTTCCATCCTGAACCTGCAAGATACCCTCTGACTATACATTCAATATCTATTCTTTTTGCTTTTTTTACAATCATAGATCTGTCTCTCAAGAACTCATATTTCTTAAGCTCTTCAGGAAAATTATCAAAATTACCAGTAATTATATGATTTGGTATTATACCCTGAACAAAATCAAACCAAAACATTGATAATTTATGAAGAATTTTACCCTTTTCAGGAATAAGAGAACCCAAAACATAATCAAACGCGGAAATCCTGTCGGTAGCTACTATAAGAAAATCGTCTTTATAATTAAAGACATCTCTTACTTTTCCTCTATGGAACAGTTTGGCTTCTGCAATTTCATTTGACCCTATCATAATTGCTCCTTATTGTATATTTTTTAGTCTGTAAATTCAATAAAACCGCGTATTTTTATTAATTATTCACAACTTCAAGTTCAGATATATTTTTAGACATAGGCAAATTTATCACAAAAGTCGTTCCTACACCGTACTGCGACCTGAAAGATATATCGCCTTTATGATTCTCGACTATCATTCTCTTTACCACGTAAGAACCTATCCCGGAACCTGATCTGCTTGACGGTTTTGTCGTAAAAAAAGCCGAAAATATTTTTGCCTGATTTTCCGCTTTTATTCCTATACCGTTGTCTTTTATATATATTCTTGCATTTTTATTGACATACTGTAAAGTGATTTTTATCTCAGGTACAAAATTTTTATTGATTTTATCATCTTTAAAATCATATAGCAGATTTTTTTTCAGATGATCTTCTTTTTCTAAAATTGCTTCAAAAGCATTATCTATACAATTAAAAATTACTTCCTGAATCTGCGATTTAACACCGTAAAGTTTGTCGTCTTCAGGAACTTCAATAATTACCGGAATTTCTTCTTTTTGATGTTTTACTTTTATCAATCCGACAGACTGTTCTATAATTTCCTTTAATGAAAAATATGAAAAATATGTGTCTTTTTCAGTGGTTTTTGCAAAATTCAAAATTCCCTGCAAAACTCCGTTTGTTTTTTTAACGTTTACGCCTATTGAATCGGCTATTTCTTTAAGATATCTGACCATTTCTTCAATTTTAGGTTCATGAGAAACAAACGGTTTATAATCATTTTCAAAATTTTCTATTTCCATTCTCAATTCTCCGCCCACCATAGCGAATTGATGAAGTCTGTTTTTAATCTGATGAGCCATTCCGTCTGCCATTCCTCCTATCGAAGCTAATTTCTCGGCTTCAAATAACCTTTCCTGCTGTTTTTTGGATTTCTCCAAAAAATTACAATTTTCTATTGCAAGCCCGGCTTGGTTAGATAATGTTTTAAAAACTTCTATATCCTGCGAAGAATAAATTGATTTATTAATTTTATCCCCCAAAATCAAAAAAGCAACTAATTCGTCTCTTAAAATAGACGGAACTATTAAATTAATGCCGTCAGATAAAGGAGCAATTTCATTTTTTAAATTTTCTTTTAAACTTAAAAACATTACGGGCTGTTTCTCTTTAACCATGTACTGTATAATTTTGTTTTCTTTCTTGTACTCTATTTTACTTAAGCCGTTTTCAAATCCTCTGTTTGCAATATTGAAATAAACATTTCTGTGCTCATCGTAAACAAATAAACTTACAAACTGTATTTTGACGGCTTTTTTTATCATCCTGACTATAAGATTTGATAATTTTCCTAAATCATGCTGTTCTACCATTCCTTTTGAAGCTTGTACCAAAAACTGTTGATATTTTTCCTGTTCAGACAATAAAATTTTTTCAGCTTTTCGCTGTAAATATCTGAAAAATATAGGTCCTGCCGTAGAAAAACCAAAAAGCAACAAAGAAGCAAAAAACCACATCTTTGTATAAAATCCTATAAAGAAAGGGATACCCAAAACCAAACAATATATCAGAATAAACAGAGAGCTTTTCACCAAAGTTATTTTTATATCTAGATATCTATATTTTGAAATTGAATAAACAACCGTAGCACACCAAACGATTAACAATAAATCATGAGGTATAATTTCAACCGGAATATATGCGGATAATACATGCATTCCTCCTGCAATTAAAGCTATCGAGAAAGCAAATGCCAGAAATTTTAATTGTTCTCTTTTATACCCTGTAGATGTTTTATATTTATCAAACAGCAAAACTATAGAATAAGGGCATAATGCAGAAAAAAACAATATGTATACTACATATAAAGGCCCCGGAATAACATGAGCATTAGGAGCATGGGAAACTATTCCTTTTATGAATAAATTTGAATAAGAAAACATCGTAAATACAAAAGATATTATATAGAAACTTCGTATTAAATATTTATTGATTTTACGTTCATGAATATCAAGAGTGACAAAAACGAAATGAAAAAAAGCAGGAGGAGTAAACAATGCAAAAATATATATAAATCTTCCGTAAAACAAAGCCAGTTCATAATTACTAATAACAGATACAATAAACGGGAATATAGCCCACATTCCTATTACAAAACTGACAATAGAAAATCTGGTATTCAATTCTGATTGTCTGTTGTTAACGAAAGACAATATTGCAAAAGTTATACAAAAGACAAATGCCGCTAAAGATGATACTGCAAAGAATATCCACATTTTATTTACGGTTTTTTCTCGCTTTTTTTATTCTTTCAATTGTTGCATCATCGACAATCTTGCCAAAACTTCTGAAATTAGCCAACTTAAAACCGTGCTTTGCAGCTAAAGCATTTATTTCTATTATTTTTTCATAAGAAATTTCTCCGCCGCATGAAAAACTCTCAAATCTTCCCTCTAATGCCAAAATCATTGCTTCTGATAAACAGGCATATGCAACACCAGGAGGAAGAGCAAGATACTCAAAATCTACAGGGCTTGGAACTTGGACAAGACCTCCGTCAATAACTAAAACATCTGTTTGTTCCGCATCGCTTGCAGTTATATTATGAGGGACTGAAATATCACAAACAATACAGCCTGCAGGTAAATCAAAAACACTCAGTATTTCGCTTGGACAACTTGTTGATATTACAACTATATCACTGTTTTTTACGGATTCTTTCGGATTAACATTGCATTCTATTTTAGCACTAACACCTTGCATTTGTTCTAACTCAGATTTTAATTTCTCCAACCTTTCAATATTCCTCGCCGAAAGAACAAGGGTATCAACTTTTCTTGCCAAGAAACTGGCACAAGCTTTGCCGATTGACCCTGTGGCTCCTATTATAGTAATTTTTGTATTTTGAATGTTTAGGCCTATTGATTCCGTAGCTTTTATTGTCGCTTCTATAGCCGTAGAAATTGTATATGTAGTTCCTGAAGTTACAGGAGTATTAACTGCTTTTGATATTAACACACCCCTTCTGCCTACAGGTGATAAGTATGCTCCCAACCCTATTAAACTGACTTTCATCTTCACGGCCAGCTCAGCCGCTTTAATCGTCTTATCCAAAACAAATTTCGGATCCATATTTAAAATTTGGTCACAAATAAGAGGGACCATTATCATTTCACATAAAGCTTCGCTTCCTGTTATTGATTTTATTTTTGCAGATTCCCTTTTTATTGGTTCCAGCCATCTCAATGTTCTTTCTACAAATCTTTGATTCATTCTTCCGATTGATTCTTCTTTTATTCCTTTTTTAAACAAAATAGGCAAATCAAAAGGATGGAATAAAAAAGCAAATGTATTCATTTTGAAATCCTCTTTTTTAAAGCGTAAAGCATACCTTTTGTAGCTTTTTCGGCTTTTTTATTATAAATATTACCAAAGAAATGTTCAAAATTAGGAACATTCCATTCATATGTCATTTCTAGAGAAACCCAAGTTTTTTTACCACTGTCCTGATAAACATTCCATTGTCCGCTTCTCAAATAATCTCCGGATAACGATTTAAATTTAACGTTGTATGTCTTATCATTGAAGACAACTTCTTCAGTCCACTTAATTGGAACACCGTCAAAATCGACATTCCATTCCGTATGAAGAATATTTTCTTCTTGCTTCAATATATCAATTTTTTTTACCGAATTCATAAAATCACTAAAAGACGTAATATTTTTTAAAACTTCATAAACTTGTGAACTTGATGCAGGAACCTTGATTTTATAATTAAAACTTGGCATTAATAACCTCCTAAAAAATTATTAATTATTTTAAATTTTACAATCACTAGTTACATTATAAATTATATCCGTTTCTTTTATACTTTTCCCATCGGCAAAGTTATAACAAAAACGCTGCCTACGCCATATTGAGATCTAAAAGATATATCGCCTTTATGATTTTCGACTATCATTCTTTTTACGACATAAGATCCGATTCCTGAACCTGATCTGCTTGACGGTTTTGTCGTAAAAAAAGCTGAAAATATCTTAGGTTGATGTTCAGTTTTTATACCAATGCCGTTATCTTTGATATATATTCTTGCATTTTTATTTATATACTGTAAAGTAATTTTTATCTTTGGAATAAACACATCGTTTTCTTTGAGATTTTTAGCATTTTCCAGCATAGAATTCCTTAAATATTCTTCTTTTTCCAAAATGGCTTCAAAAGCATTATCTATACAATTAAAAATTACATCTTGAATCTGCGACTTAATTCCGTAAAGTCTGTCATTTTCGGGTAATTCCAAAAGCAGAGGAATATCTTCTTTCTGGTGCTTAACTCTGATCAAACCTACGGATTGTTCAATTATTTCTTTCAAGTAAAAACATGAAAAAACTATGTCTTTCTCTGTAGTTTTTGCAAAATTTAATATTCCCTGCAATACATTGTTTGTTTTTTTTACATTCTTAGAAATAGAATCTGACATTTCTTTCAAATATTCAACCATATGCCTGACATTAGGTTCCTTATCAATAAAAGACTTATATTCTTTTGCAAAATTATCTACTTCAAAACCTATTTCTCCGCTGACCATAGAAAATTGATTAAGTCTGTTTTTTATTTGATGAGCCATCCCGTCTGCCATTCCGCCTATCGAAACCAATTTTTCTGCTTCAAATAATTTTTTTTGTTGTTGTTTTGATTTTTCTAAAAAATAACAATTTTCTATTGCAAGCCCGGCCTGATTAGACAATGTTTTAAAAACTTCCATATCCTGTGAAGAATAAATCGATTTATTAATTTTATCTCCTAAAATCAAAAAAGCGATTAATTCGTCTTTTAAAACAGACGGAACTATCAAATTGATACCATCTGTAACTGAACAAAAAACTTTCTGCAAATCATCTTCCAGTTCCGTAAAAAAAAACGGTTTTTTTATTTTTTTTATATATTCAATTACTATATTATCGGCAAAAATTTGACTTTCTTTATTTGTTCCTAATATTCCCTTACTTGCTACACAGTAATATTTCTCTCTGTTTTCATCCTGAATAAACAGATAAACAAATTGAACTTTAACATTTTTATTTATAATTCTTACTATAAGGTTTGACAACTTATGTAAGTCTTGCTGGTTAACCATTCCTTTTGAAGCTTGAACTAACAAGTGTTGATATTTTTCCTGTTCAGACAATAATATTCGTCCTGCTTTTTTCTGCAAATATCTGAAAAAAACAGGACCTGTAGTTGAAAAGATAAACAATATTATTGACGCAAAAAACCATTTTTCAGTAGCAAGTCCGATATAAAACGGAACACCTAAAACACACGCATATAAAATTATTAATATTCCTGTCTGAGTTAAAACTACCTTTATGTCCATTAGATTGTATTTTATTACACACATCGCTACAACAAATATAAATAAAATCATCAATATGTACGCAAAAGGATAAATTTCTATCGGATATTTAGCAATATAATCGACACTACCAAAAGATGTAATTATAAAAGCTGTTATCAAATATTTAATCTGCTGCTGTTTCATGGCGCTGAATGAATTATTATAACTGCTTTTTATAAGTAACGATATCGCATAAAAGAACATTACAACGAATTGAAGCAATATCAAAAAATATAATTTTCCGGCTACTGGATAATATCCCCAAAAACAAACCTTAACTCCGCTGTAAAACCACTTAGTCAAAAAATCTATCAGCATACACGGAATTATACAAATGTAAAGAATTTTTATATGTGTTTTATATGTTTCATTTTTTCCTAAAAAAGCAACTACAAAATGAAACATAAACACAGGTATGAACAAAATTCCTATAAATCCAATCTTTGCAAAAATATAAGCATCGGAAGCTGTATTTGACCAATACATCATGGAAAATGAAAACATCCATACAAAAACCGACAGACAAAACAGTAAATATACAAAATTCACTATATTTTTTCTGTTTTTTAGATAAACATAAACTCCCATAACCAAAAAAAGAATCGATGTTATAGTCGGAAATAATGCATAAAAGTTCATTTTTCTACACTCTATAAAAATAACTATTTAAATTAATAAAATGTATATCTTAAAAATTATGATTTCATAAAAACAAGCAAAAACTTTACAGCAACATTTTTTATAAATTTATTCTGTTACACAGATCTGCTTAATTTCCAATTTAAGTATTGACTGATGAATTCATCAATATCGCCGTCCATAACTTTCTCTACCTGGGACGTTTCATATTCTGTTCTGTGGTCTTTAACAAGTTGGTAAGGCATAAAGACATAAGATCTTATCTGGTTACCCCAGCCTATTGCGCCTTTTTCGTCGTAATGTTTTTCATAAGACTGTCTTTTTTTGTCCTGTTCATATTCATACAATCTTGCTTTAAGAAGTTTCATAGCCGTAGCTCTGTTTTTTATTTGAGATCTTTCTGTCTGAGACTGGGCAACTATATTTGTAGGCAAATGCGTTATTCTTATTGCGGAATCAGTAGTATTTACATGCTGACCGCCGGCTCCGCTTGCCCTGTAAGTATCAATTCTTATGTCTTTATCTTCTATTATTATTTCAATATCGTCGTCAATTTCAGGTATAACGTCGACTGAAGCGAAAGATGTATGCCTTCTTTTGTTCGCATCAAACGGAGAAATTCTAACCAACCTGTGAACGCCTGTTTCTGCCTGTAAAAGTCCGTAGGCATACTCTCCTTTGATAATAAAAGTTATGCTTTTTATTCCGGCCTCATCTCCGTCTAATATATCAACGGTGCTGAATTGAAATCCTTTGTTTTCCGCCCATCTTGAATACATTCTGACCAACATTTGCGCCCAATCACACGATTCAGTGCCGCCTGCGCCTGCATGTATTGACATGATAGCATTACTCTTATCATGCTGACCGGAAAGTTTAGTTTTAATCTCAAGAGTTTCTATATCTTTTTCTAACTCTATTATGTCTTTTTCCAGATCTTTACTTAAATCTTCTTCATTTTCATCTTCTATTAATTGCTTAATTTCCGATAAACTTTCAACTCTTGAATTTAAATTTTGCCAACTGCCTAACAAATCTTTCAAACCGTTTAACTTTGACATTGTTGCTTTTGCTTTATTTTGGTCCTGCCAAAAATCAGACGCTAAAACGATTTCATCTAAATCATTAATCTCTTTGACTTTTGAATCAATGTCAAAGAGACCTCCTCAAAACATCTGTCTTTTCCTTTAATTTCTCAAGCATCGTCTGCTCCTATAAGACAAAAACTAATATTATAATAAACAAGGTAAACGCCGAACATAAGTAAGAAAATCCGTCGCCTATTCTGTCGTAAATTGTGATATCTTCATTCTGATATGCATCGCTTATAAAACTTAGATTCTCATTTATTTTTGTTTTTGTAAGCACATTACCGCTTGAATCTATTACAGCCGATATACCCGTATTTGCGCTTACTATAAGATTTTTTCTGTTTTCAATTGCTCTAAAAATATTCATAACAAAATGCTGGTACGGAGCAAACGAATCAAAAAACCATGCATCGTTTGTGTGATTTGTCAATATTTTAGAACCGTTAACGACTAATTTCCTTGATAAATCAGGAAAGAAATTTTCTGAGCATATCGTAGCCCCAACGGCAAGATTATTATATCTGAAAATCTGCATAGCTTGACCTTTTGAAAAATCCCCGAGAGAATTTAAAACACCGAAATATTTTGCCAAAATTTTTCTAAACGGAATATATTCGCCGAAAACAACCAAATGATTTTTATTGTGAGAATTTAATATTGTGCCGTCTTGTTTTACGGCAAAAATCGAATTATAAATTAATTCATTATAAAAACCCGGTGAACCTATTAACGTCAGTTTTGAAAAAGAAGAAATATCGTTTACAGTATTTTGCAATTTTAAATCATTCTGTAAATATCCAGGCAAAGCCGTTTCCGGATAAATCAGAAGGTCGATATTTTTATCTTTAAAATACTCGGCATTATTTCCTAAAGTCTGTAAAATATAATCAATATAAGAATCATTCCATTTTTTGTATTGGTCTATATTAGGCTGTACGACTCCGACAGAAATTTTTTCGCCGTATGTCGGGTTATACTTGCCGATTCTCACTGACCCGTAAAGTATAACGGCAAAAAACAATGCTGCCGACAAAACCAAATAGCGTTTATTTTTTGAATCTTGAAGCCAATAATATAAAAGCATATTTATAAAAACAATAACAAACGATACGCCGTATACTCCGGCAATATCAGCTATTTGTATTATATGAACAAACGAAGATTGTGAATAACCGAGAGAATTCCATCCGAATCCGGTTAAAAAGTAAGTTCTGATAAATTCAAGTGTTACCCATGCGCATGCTCCGAAGAGTGAAGACAGCACAGGATGAAAATGTCTTCTTGAAAAACTAATAATTCCGGACCATAAAGAAAAATAAAGAGATAAATATGCCCATAAAATGCCGGATGCCGCAAACGATTGTATGTAAGAATTTGTATTATATTCAAGAACGGAAAAAATCCAGTATAAAGAAAAAGCGCTGCATACCATACCGGATATAAAACCATATATTAAAGAATTCCTGACACAATTTCTCAGTGAACAGTATATAAGAGGTATAAATGCTATCCACGCTAAATAAAAAGCATTAATTTTAGGAAATGACAAAGCTATTAACAAACCAGATAATATTGACAGAAAAAAGTATTTAAGTCTGAATTTTCTCACATTAAATCCGATTGTATTTTTTTAATTATTTGCTCCGCAACACTTCTTATATTTTTTGCCGCTGCCGCATGGGCACAAGTCATTTCTGCCTATTTTTTTAATGTCTTTAACGCTGACTTTTGTTTTTTCTGCATTCGAAGAAGATGAGATTTGAACAGATTCTTCCTGCTGTTTTTGCACAGGTCTTGCCGTTACGTTAACCTGAACTTTAAAAACATATTCTATAGTAGCTTCTCTGATTCTTTTCATCATACCGTCGAAAAGGATAAAAGATTCTTTCTGATATTCTATTTTCGGATCTTTCTGGGCATAAGCTCTGTAACCTATACCTTTTTTAAGCTGGTCTAATTCGTAAAGATTTTCTTTCCATGCAAGATCAATCATCTGCAGCAGAACCATTCTTTCTATATGTCCGAGCAGTTCGGCTCCCAATTCTTCCTTTCTCTTACCGTATGCTTCATTTATCTTTCCAAGCAGTATTTCTTTCAAAGCTTCTCTTGTCAAATAATTTAATTCTTCAGGATTATTCATTTCAAATTTTATAGAAAAAGATCTCATCATCCAAGCATAAAAATTCTGCCATTCCCACTGTTCCGGATAAGATTTTTCAGGAGCCCACAAATCTATCTTTTCCTCTACAGATTCCAACAGCATATCCTGTATTGTAGTCGATATATCTTCGCCTTCCAAAATTTCATTTCTCAGGCTGTAAATAGCTTCTCTCTGCTTATTCATAACATTGTCAAAATCTATAAGCTGTTTTCTGATGTCGAAATTCATTCCTTCTACTTTTTTCTGGGCATTTTCTACAGCCTTTGATATCCAAGGGTGCTGAATATCATCGCCTTCTTTAAGCCCGAGCTTTTGCATTAAAACGGACATTTTATCCGAGCCGAACAGTCTCATCAATTCATCCTGCATCGAAAGATAAAATCTTGAAGCTCCAGGATCTCCCTGTCTTCCCGATCTACCTCTCAACTGATTGTCTATTCTTCTTGACTCGTGTCTTTCAGTGCCTATAATATATAATCCGCCTGCTTTTTTTACAAATTCGTTATTTTCAACGTCTCCGGCTCCAAGAACGATATCAGTTCCTCTTCCGGCCATATTTGTTGCAATAGTCACTGCGGATTTTGCGCCGGCCTGAGCAATAATCTGAGCTTCCAACTCATGAAATTTAGCATTAAGAACCTGATGAGGAATACCTTTTTTCCTAAGGCAGTCAGAAACTTTTTCAGATTTTTCGATTGATCTCGTACCTACCAAAACAGGCTGTCCGGCTTTCCAGCATTTTTCTATGTCATCAACTATAGCATTGTATTTTTCTTTTTCGGTTCTGTAAATTACGTCAGGATAATCTTTTCTGACCATAGGATTATTGGTCGGAACTTCAACGACTTCAAGCTTGTAAATTTCCCAAAATTCGCCGGCTTCCGTCAAAGCAGTACCGGTCATACCTGCAATCTTTTTATACATTCTGAAAAAATTCTGGAAAGTTATGGTTGCAAGAGTCTGGTTTTCTTCGGCTATTTGCAAATTTTCCTTTGCTTCTATAGCCTGATGCAGTCCGTCTGACCATCTTCTGCCAGGCATAAGTCTTCCCGTAAATTCATCAACGATTATAACTTCTCCATTTTTTACGACGTAAGCGACATCCCTTTTATAAAGTTCGTGGGCTCTTATAGCTTGCGTCAAATGATGCACCCATTCAGACTGCATATCTTCATATATATTTTTTAATCCTAAAACTTTCTCGGCTTTTTGTACGCCCTGTTCCGTCAAAACAACAGTGTGATTTTTTTCGTCTATTAAATAATCATAGCCTTTTGACAAGTCTATACCGTCATATTTTGCTTTTATCTCTTCGGATTCCGTAACATGACGGCCGCTGAGCATAGGAACAATTTTATTGGAAATATAGTATTTATCAGTTGATTTTTCGCCTGCGCCGGAAATAATGAGAGGAGTTCTGGCTTCGTCTATCAAAATAGAGTCGACTTCGTCGATGATCGCATAATGTAAAGGTCTTAAAACTCTCTGGTTTTTTGACACAACCATATTATCTCTTAAATAATCAAAACCTAATTCATTATTTGTAACATATGTTATATCGCTGTTATATGCGCCCTGTCTTTCTTCGTTTGAAACATCATGGCATACGCTTCCGACTGTCATACCGAGAGCATTATATACAGGTTCCATCCATTCTTTGTCTCTTTTTGCAAGATAATCGTTTACCGTAACTACATGAACGCCTTTCCCTTCCAGAGCATTCAGATATACGGCTAAAGTAGCTACAAGCGTTTTACCTTCACCGGTTTTCATCTCTGCAATTTTGCCCTTATGAAGAATATATCCGCCTATCATCTGAACGTCAAAATGTCTGAGTCCGAGAGTTCTTCTCGAAGCTTCTCTTACGCAGGCAAAAGCTTCCGGAAGAAGAGAATCCAGCGTCTCGCCTTCACCGAGTCTTTTTTTGAATTCCTGCGTTTTGGCTTTTAATTCTTCATCGGAAAGTTTTTCTATTGAAGGTTCTAATGCGTTTATTTGGTCAACTATTGGTTTTATTTTTTTAATGTCTCTTTCATTCTGCGAGCCGAAAATAGCGCCGATCAATTCTTTAATCATCCTAAAACTCCGTAAATCAATAAATTTTATCCTTATGATTTTACATCTTTTATATCGAAAATTCAATGAATTTTAAAAGCCGATATTATTATTTTTTTATTCTGGACATGAGATAAATGCCTATAACGCCGAATATGATATTTGGAAGCCATGCGGCAAGCCAAACATCTAAGATCTGATTTTCGCCAAGAGACAAACAGACAGCTCTGACGCTCCAATAAATAAAAGAAAATATTAACGCAAAAGTAAAACTGATAATTTTACCGAATTTATTGCCAAGCCCTAAAGCGAAAGGTATCCCGATCATCATAACTATTATATGGCAAAAAACGTTCGCAAACCTCATATCATATTTTATCTGTTCTTTTAAAGTTTTTTCTCCGAGCATCTGCCTTTTTTGTATATATTCTTTGAATTCTTTTAAGGTCATCTGCTCATATCTAGTATTCTGCACTATAAAATCGCCCGGTTTAACGGTTAAACCGAAAATTTTACTTTCAAAATATCTCTCATTCCAGTCTTTGCCATGATTAAAATTTCTCTCGACTCCGTTTTTTAACAGCCAGCCGCCGTGTCTGTAATAAGCTTCTCCGACGACAATATTGTTTTTAAGATAAAAATTATCGTCATATTTATCGACAATTATATTTCTCATATAGCCGTCTTTTACATTAAGATACCCGACTGACATCCTTGAATTGTCAGGGAGAGCGACTATTAAATTATAATATTCGTTAATCGTATTGGACGGTTCTTTCTTTTTTATTTTTATATTCTTGGTGTATTCAGCTTTTACAACCGTATGAGGTATTATAAATTCTCTCGCTGAAAAATCTATTATACCTATACAAAGTCCCAGAAACATGAAAAGAGCTATTAATCTCCAGGTATTTACTCCTGCAGCTTTAATCGCCGTTATCTCATTTCTTTTCGCAAGTTCACCCAAAGAAAAAAGTAACGCCAACAAAACTGAAACGGCAAAAACATCTATAATCCACCACGGCAGGCTTAAAAAAAGATATTCCACGATCAAAGAAAACGGAGTTTTTTGTTCCATATAAAAACTCATTTCTCTGAAAAATTCGGAAATCATAACAATAAAACCGAATGCGAATGTGGCAAAAAATAACGGTTTTAAAAATTTTTTTGTAATATACCAATATATTATTCTCATTTATTTTTTACCCATCTTTTTAAACAGAATAAGTCCGGCAAAAGCAATCACAAAATCCGGCAGCCACATTATATAACGCGACGGGACATAACCTTTTTCCCCGACATTCAATGCCATTACCAAAAACATATAATATACGAATATAACAAATAAACTCATACCGAATCCTATAGCTTTTCCTCCCTTGCCGGCCATAATTCCTATTGGTATTGCAACTATCGCGAAAACGACAGGCGCAACGGCAAGAACCCATCTCAGCCAATATTCGTTGCTGTATGTATAAATCTGAGGATCATTATCCTGAAAAGTTTTAAGTTTTGCTCTTAATTTTGAAGACGTCATTTCTCCTAAAGAGACATCATCAAAATTTATGCTGTCTCCGAAAGGTATAGAAAATTTATATGTGCTGAAATTCATATGGATCATACTTCCTAATTTATTAGGGTCGGATCTTTGCCAATATCCGTCGTATAGTTTTAACGTAATAATATTTTTTTCAACCGATACTGTGGCTGACGACGAAGCTATACGCCAAGGGATGCTGGCGTCATTTTTATTTTTTTCATCCTTTTTATCAGATTTTTCTTCTTTCTTATCTTTTATTTTTTTTGCTTTATTGCCGCTTTCAATATAATTTTTAGGATCTTCGTTTTTATCGTCATCTACGAATTTATAAATATTAACGCCTGACAAAGTATTTGTTTTTGAATTGACTTTATGCGCGTATATTCTGTATCCGCCTATATCTGTTATCGTTTTTTCGTCAAACTTTGCCAAAGGCGTCTTGGTAAGAATCTGTTTATACAATGTCCTGAAATACATATGTGTCGAAGGCGACAAAGAGTGGTTAAAATAAATAAGTCCAATGCTTATAAAAACAACAAAAATAATAATAGGCATTGATAAAGTTTTATAATTCACGCCGGTTGCTTTCATCACGGTAATTTCATTGTCTTCGGAAAATCTTCCGTAACTCAACAAAACTCCGAACAAAATAGCCATGGGAATCGTAAGAGATAAGATATTCGGTATTATAAGGACAAACAATTGAAATATTAAGAAAAAGCCGACGCCTTTTGATAAAAATAAATCAACCAATTGAAAGATTTGGTCCAACAACAGTATAGCTGAAAAAATAGTAAGTCCGAATACGAATGAACCTATAAATTCTTTAACAATATATTTATGAAGTATTTTTATCATGTTTTATGAGTAAATCATTAAAATAGGAAACCTTTTTCAAAAGCATTTCAGCATTTGAAAAAAGCGGCAAATATTATTTATATTTATGCTATCAACAACAAACAGTTGTTTACAAAAATCAGTTTAAACCCGGAAAATTCATCCCGCCCATAAGTTTCTTTGATTCTTCTGCCATAGCATCTTGGGATTTCTTTATAGCTTCTTGGAAAGCTGACAGCATAAGTTTTTCAATATCCTTCACAGACTTCTGGGTAATATCTTCAGGAAGTTTTAAATCGATTACTTCATTTTTAGCATTCATTTTAATCAAAATGCCCTTATAATTTATATCTATAACTTTAGATTTCAGCACCTTTTCCATCTCTTTCAATTTGCTTTTCATCGACATTGCTTCTTTAGCCATTTTAAAAAGTTCCATAATGTTGTCTCCAAATAAATTTTATTAATTCTAACAATTTAGCCCGTTTTTTTCAAACGCATATTTACGCCGCAGCCAATATGTTACGCATCCTTTCAATAGAAACCTTAGTATCGGAAATATTTGTCTCGACTTTAACAGACGGAAGTTCTTCAGCAATCATATTTCGAATATCTGCAGCTGTATATATTTGCTCTACTATTTGAGACAATAAATACTGATATTTATCCGACTGGGGATCATTAGCAGTCAATTCCGTCAATGTTTTTATTACTGATTCTTTTGATTCAAATTGCGGATTTCCTTTATCTTTCACGGATTTAAACAATTTATAAAGAACCATTTTCTCATCTTTGTTCATATCAGACAGAGAAACGACCATTGACTTCAATATTTCGACAGGAATTGCAGATAACCCGTCTCTGCCGTTTAATGACGCTTTTATATCTCCGGTAAGCGTATAAACAATCAACTTTGTAATTCCGCCGACAGAATCATTTAAAGTTTTTTCCGCCGATTCCTTTTCGTTATCTGTTTTTCCGTTTAATGCGAATTTGGCAGATTCTTTATCAATTACGGAATTTGCAATAAAATCCGATAGAAAATTTTTAATTTCATACAATGAATTTTGTTTTCTTGTAATCATTATCTGTTTTGCGACATTATCGGCAAAATCAAAAAGTTCGCGCTGGTTTTCATTATCTTTTATTTGCTCGTGAAATTCTTTATAGTCCGATGCCCGTCCTGACGTCAATGAAAGATATTCATTTATTTCATGAGATGCCAATTCATCTAACAGCAAACTTCTTTTTTCCTGAACGCTTTCAAGAGATTTTAAAAACATTTCGCTTATATAAAGCGTAGCTTCATCGCCGGAAACTGCCAGCGTTGCAAAAGAATATGTATCTTCATTCAATACCAAATCTGCATTTGTTGAAACTTCAATATTAACTTTTGAAACGCTTAATTTATCGCTTATTTCAATTTTAATTCTATCCGTTTCGGACTGTTTAAGATAAGGCGTTTCTTTTGATAAAAGTTCTCCGTTATCATTCCGTCCTTGTTCATACAAACTCAACAACATCTGAGTAAAAAGCACAGGATATTCGTTAAGAGCAGAGATAAAATCTTCATTCTGTCCGACCAACTCTGTTCCTTTCAATATTTGAGGGACAAGCTGTGAATGAAACTGCGCCGCATAACGTACAAGTTCTTCTACATTATTTCCTAAAGACATCAACGGAAGAGGATCTTTTGCCCTTAAAGATTCCAAACTGACAAAAGTTCCTGATTCATTTTTATTTTTCTTTGAAGAAATATTTTTTATCCCCTCTATCGAAAACAATTTTTTTATCATTTCTGAATCAGTTAAAGAAGATTCCAAAACATATGTTTTTACTTCTGTTATTCTCCCTTCTGAGTCTTTTATATTGAAAACTATCTTATTTCTGCCGTATTGAGCAGGGTCTGACAATTCTTTTATCTTCATAACTCTGTTTATTTTATCGATAACCTCTGCAAAATTATTAGTTTCTATATTTATAAACGTATAGAAATATGTCTTTATTGAATCAAGGTTTATAATCCCGTATGCAACGCATTCATATAATTCAGATGCATTCGCCAGTTTATAATGATTTGCAACATCAACAGATTTAACTAAGAAATGGGAAAGATTTACTTTATCTAATCCGTAACTTTTTAAAATATGCCGCAATGTTGTAATAAGAAGTTCCAAATTATCCTGAAACTGCTGTTTGTTTAATCCGTCAGTATTTTCCTTAGAACTTATCTGAGCTGCGATTTCTTTAGCCGTAAGTTCTTTCATGTCAATTAATTCAGAATTATTCAATAGGATTGAAGACAATTTTATAATGTCAGCAGGTTTTATTTTCTTTCTTAATTCAGTTAATGTTTTAACTTCCTCAGTTTGTTTTTTCGAAGAATTTCTTCTTTCATACTGGAGTTTGGATCTCGTAGTATGAAAATCTTCCTGTTCCTGCGGAATTTTCATACCTATGCTATCTTTAAATATTTTGTATCTTTTTATATTTTCGACCTTAGCGTCAGCTTCCAAAGCATCTCCGTATTCATCATAAACAGAAACTTCGCCTCTGTCTGAAAATTCTTTGAACATACCTAAATCATATACGGTAGAACCTTTCGGCAGCACCTGAACATATATTTTATCGTTATATTCGACAAAGCATGTTATGATATCGTCAAATTGTGAAGCAATTCTTTTAAAATTATCGGATACATCATATGTAGTGACAAAATTATCGGAAGTAAAAATAAATTTTTTAGATTCCTGATTGTCTTCGGAAGGAGAATACATATAATTTAAATCAACTGTATGCGCAAAAATATTTTCCAGATAATTTGCATTCCATCCTGCGCCCATTTTGTATATGTAATGCGAAGCCGATATTTTACCAGTGTTATAAAGTCCGTAAGTTTCGTTATTGTAATCAGTTTCTTTATACAAACAAACTTCTGAAGGAATCAACAGCCTTTTGCCGTTTATAAGTCCGTTCATTTTTAATCTGCTCTGCGTATTGTTAGGATTAATTTTAAGATCGGAAAATATTGTCTTGTTTTTATATTTCTCCAGCATTTCTTCAACTTTTTGATATTTCCCGTCTTCTGAAATTATATGAAGTCCGACCAAATCTTTAAGATTTTCGCCGAACAAATCAAACAGCCAGACACACGCCGAATATTTATTTTTAAACAATTCCTGATTTGACGACAAATAATCTCTTAAAGTCTGGTTTTTAGCATTATCGTCTTTTGATTTTTCATTTTCGGCTCTTTGTATCATAACCGATATAAATTCTACAAACTGCGAATTCTGGAATATTTGCAGTTTAAAGTTTTTAATTAAAGCGTTACAGAATTCTTTTTCTTTATCAGTCTGCACTGAAAATCTCTTGTTTATGATAGACAATATGTCTTCTTTCATTTTTTCATAATTATCGGTGTAAGAAATTTTTTCGAAATAAACGCTCTTTACCATATCTGCCAGCATATCGCTGTATTCCCTCAGTTCTTTGTCATTCTCGAGAAAAGTTTTCCTGTCTTTAAGAATAAATGTTATAAAATCCTTTTCAATCTGCGTCACAGGTTTTATATCCTCGTCATTTACTCTTTTTGAATTGATTTTCTCGTATATACTGTACAAAGATTTTGTTCTGAACTTTATCGTTACGTTTTCACCGCGTAAATATTTCGTAAATTGTTTATAAATCGTTTCATTAATATCGTTTATTTCAGAATAAGTCTTACCGTATAAACTTTTAATTACGCTTAATAAATTTAAATATTCTTTAGGATAATCGAATTCAAACAACGTATTTCTTATATACTCATATATCTCGCTCTGTCCGAATCTTTTTGACAAAGGCAGGTAAACCGTGTATATTAATTTTTTATCATCCTGATTATCAGAATATTGGGCTTTAGTAAGCTTATAAGCAAGAAGAGCAAGCATTGTGTCAGGCGTTTTTGCGGTCGTTATAACGGCATTCCAATAATTCTGAAGAGATCTTTCTCCGTCAAGATTTGAATATACCGGAAAGTCTCTGTCTATTTTTTTTATATTATCCAAACTTGCAAAAATATCATCGGTATATTGGCTTATATACTGTATATTTTTCAACTTGTTTCTTATTTCTTCGCTGTCTATTTCAACAAGAAGAGACATTATCTTGGCTTTATTCCATATCTCCTGATTTTGGGCTTTATCAGCTTTTAAATTATAAGTCATCCATTTAGATATATGCGAATAACTGTCATAGGCTTTTCTGTATGTGTCAACAGACGAAACATTATCATAGAAAAATTTCTCTATAGTAGATAATACATCGCCGTAATTATCAGCCCTTTTTGCAATTTTTGTGATAGTTTTAAAATTTCTTTTTCCTGCCGTCTCAGGCTTTACAAATTCGTTTATCAAGTCTCTCTGTTGCTTCTCTTCTTCTGAAGAAATAGTCCATGTATTATTTGTTTTTACATACCTGTATCCGGATAGAATCATCCAAGCTCTGTATAACCTGTCAAGCTTTAAATTTTCCGCATCGTTTCTCATTATGTTTTTTTTGATAAAAGAAATCTGCTCTTCAACGCTTCTTGGAATTTTTGCCATATCAATTTCATTTTTATCACGATTGTCGTATACATATTGGAAAATTATTTCTTTTAATTTCGATTCAAATGCCATCAGCGTCCATCTGTTGCTGAACGATTCGCTTTCGGTGTGCGACTGTACAAAGGAATTACCAAGTTCGCCGTGTCCTTCTTTTGAAATAGGATAATATTGCTTTGTTACGACCGATAAATCTTCCAAAGTTTCTTTACCTCTGGAAACTGCTTCTTCAATAACTTTATCCATGTATTTTCTGTAAAGAGAATTATTAGTGTTCCCGTCAATAGGTTCATAATCTAAAAACACCGCAACGTCTTTTTCATCCACAAAAGTATTTATGTTTCTTCTGCTTATGCGCGTTGTTGAATATTTCAACACATGATAATTATTAAGCCCCATTTTTTGAAGTATCGAAAAATACAAAGGCGTAAAATATGCTTCTATTGACCTTGCCGTAAAGCCGTCCGGCACTATAACATCGTAATAGATATCCGAATCAGCCATCATATTTCCTTTGACTAAAGAACCGCCGATTATTATAAGAAATAATCTTTCATCTATAGGTATTCCGTCTTTCTTCAGTATATTCAGCGCAAGTTGTTTTGCTTCCTGCATTGCGGATCTTATATTTCCGCTGTATTCTTTATTTGCTTTATCAAGCGCAGCCTCATCAAAATATTTTTTGTTGCCGTTTATTTTTTTCACAGCTTCGTCAAAAACTTGTCTGTATCCGTCGACTTTTGCCCTCAAAACAGTTACAGCCTCGTTAAGTCCCGGCTCATTAAGTTTTGACGCATATTCATGTTTGGATTTTGTTTTTTTATCAACAATAGAAATTTTATATTTATTTGCATATTCGGATATGAGTTTTCTTTCCTGAAAATTCAAAGTGCTGATTCCGGAAAGGTCTATAATTGAATAACCTTGAAGCGAAGCGTACAATATAAGAAAAGGAACATTATCTTTCCAATCGTCATATTTTGCTTCCATTACCAAGCCTTTGCCGTCTTGTTTTTCTTTCACAAGATTTTCAAGATCGCTTTTTTTATATACTTGAAGTATTTCATTTTTACCGGCAGCATCCAATATTTTTTCATTTGACAGACACATCAAAAGATAAAAGATTTCATAAGATGAAACTTTTTTGATATTTTGCTTCTGCTCTAAAATATTATATATGCTTTTTATAAGCTGTTTTTTAGAAGATTCGTTTAATCCTTTAATTATTCCTTTAAAAACGTCTTTGTTTTCAGACATAAGCCTTATAAGCCATGGAACAATGTATTTTGAAACATTGCCGTTAAGGTCGTTTATTATATTATTTAATATTGAACTGCCGTCGCTTTGAGGCTCTATTATTAATTCATAAGCCATATTTGACAATAAATTTTGCTCTGATTCTTTTGATAAATCAAAGAATACGCAACCCTGCACTTTATTTGATTTTGACTTCATAAATAATTCATAAATTCTGTTAAAAGTGTCGCTTTGCTTCGACATGATATCATCGATAAATAATATATTCCTGTTTTGCACCGATTTTGGATCGTCTAAAAAGAATTTATCATCATATCCCGTACTTTCTAAATTTTCGCTGACTATTGTTATCTTCACTTTTATATTTTTGGCATTCTCTGAAGTTTGGTCGAGTTCCATACGGTGGATTATTAAATTTTCAAGTCTGTTCTTTACTGATTCGGCAATATCTTTCATGTACTTTTCGCCGTCTGACTGCCTGTAAGAAATAACATATTTATCCAATATACCCGATATTTGTTTTATATCTGAATTTTTATTTATTTGCACTCTTTGTTCTTTTTCAATCTGCTTTATAATTTTATCCGCAAGTTCATTTATATATTGTTTCGTAACATCCTGAACACCTATTCTGATATTTAAAAAATCTCTTATTTTGTCGGCCGAATAGTCTTTCTTTTCTGACAAATCACTTACCGAAATAACATTTGAATATTCTGAATTACTGTCATTTGTTTCTTGGATAATTTTATCCAAAACATCCAACAATTCTACCTGAACAGCATAATGCTCCTGTGAATATCCCTGTTCTTTGAGAAAATCATTAAAATCAGCTGAATATACAAATTCATGGAAAGTACCGGTATTTTTGGATTTATTATTAATTTTTACATAAGAATTAAAAACTTCGCTTTCTCCCTGCAAAGCAATTGATTCAAGTTTTTCGTGATTTAACAAATTTTCAAAAAATCTTAATACTTCCTCATCGTTTCTGTCTTCAAGCTTCTGCATCAACGCATCCGCTATAAAAAATTCTTTTGCCCTGTAAATTCCGTTACCGTCTGTTTCTCTGGCAACATAAACCAAACATCCGTAGTCCTGCGTTCCTCCGTATCCGTCGGCTTTTGCGCCTATAAGTTTAGGCGAAGTTCCTACAACAATTTTTGCATTCTTAAATTCTTCCTGCCCGTAATCCCTAAGAACGGCAGAAAGTAATTTTTCCAAACGTTCATTAGATTTAACTTTAGAAGAAACTCTAAACAAAGAAGCAAAAAATTTATCCGCAAATTCAGGAAGCAAAATATTATGTTTTCTTAACAAATCTGCAGCTTTTTGATTTTCATTAATATCTTTTCCGCTCATCATTTGTTCTATTTCGTCTCTTACGGATATACCAAGCATACGTGACACTGAAGAAAGAGTCAAAGCTTCTTTAACAAGAAGTTTTATATTTTTACCCAAAGCCGTAGAATTGCCTGAGCCGGCATTGCGGCTTAACTCTTCATTATTTTTTATTGAAACTTTTCCGTTTTTATATTCTATTTGATATTTTATCCCTGCGTCGCTGACAACATCTAAAACAGCTTTATCGCCGGAAACAGTAAATCTTATAGAGTTCTGAAAATTATTTGCCCGAATAATTTCATTGATATATGAAGATATTTTTTCCCAACTGTATCCGTCGTTTCTGTAATCCTTAAGGACAGACGCCAAATTATTTGAAAATGCAGGAGCCTTTTGTTCCAATAAAGGTTCGCCGGCTATGGCATTTCTGTCCGCTTCAGCCTGCAGAAGCAATGAATCAGAATAGCGTTGTTCATAAGTATCGTCTTCACTTTTAACGTAAGGCGTTATGGTTATATACGAAATTTTATCGTTATCCAAAAGATCGTTTATTCCTGAAGTGTGAAATCCTCCGGCTACAATAACCTTGATTTTCTTTACTTTCGGAAGAGAATTCAAAACGGCGTTTATATTTGCATATCTGCCGAAGATTTGTGTTTTATTGGACGAATCCCCGTTATAGTCTTCAATTAAAGTTTTTACAAACAAATTGTTTCTTTCGATATTAAGATTGTTAAATCGTTCGGCTGTGCCGGAATATTCGTATAATTCAAAAAAATCATCATCTCTGACATATTTTAAATATGAATTGTAAAATTTACGTATATTATTTTTATAATATTCATATTCTTGATAACTTATATTTGCCGTAAGCAAATTTCTATATGCCGGAAAAAACATATTCAAGAAAACAATATCTTTATTTGCGGAATTTGTAGAATATGAAAGCAATAGATCGCCGATCATTTCTTTTTCTTCCTGCACCAAATCCAAAGGATCTATCAAAGAAGCCAGTTCTTTCAATTTAATCAATCTGAACAAATCAGGATATTTTCTGTATTTGTCATCGGAGCTTACTTTCATGCTGATATAGGAAAAAACTATATCCATATTTAAAAAATTATCGGACTCTTTAATTAAATTTGAATACTCCTGAAATGAAACCGTTCCTTTTAAAGAAGACAGCAGATACTGAAGCTGTTTTTTTATCTGGTTTTGGTCAGTTTTCAAATTTTCAGAAAGGATAGCTCTGTAAATAGAGGAATTCACATATTTATTCGGATTAATGTTTGCTTTTTCAAGTTCCTTTGTAATCCTTTTATAAAAATCAGAAGAAGAAATTTTCTTGTCTGTATATCTGCCGTATAACCTTAAAACTTTTTTTTGATCCCCGTTAAGATATATTCCTGAAAGCCTTTTAATATTTCTATATTTAATCTTTAGTAATTTTTCAATAATTTCTTTTTTTTGAAGCAAAGACGCGATATTGTTTATGCCTTCATCATATACAGCTTTTTCTTCTATCGGTTTTAAAATTTTATTATTCTGATATCCGAAATATTCGCTCCCGCTTATGCCGGATTCCATATACAAAGTGTTAATAAATCTGTCGGCATTTTCTTTACCTGCAGCTTTTATAAAATCGCCAAATTCAATATTTTTGGAAGCCCCTTCAAGATAAAACTCTATATTTTTATACCGCTTATCAAGAGATGTAAGAAGTTTATAAATATTTTCCTGAACTTCTTTGTTATTGTGCAAATCCTGTATATTTATAACAACTGTATCCGTGTCGTAAAAATGTGCTGAAGTGATTTTCCCGAAACTGTCAAAATTATACAAGTTCGGAGTTACGGCAGATGACAGCGCCTTGACAGGGAAAAGTGTTACACATAATGAAAGCGATATAAATACTGAAAGAATTTTTTTTATCTTTATCATACTGCCCTCCGAAAATAATAAAGGCTGACAATAATTGTCAGCCTTTGCTATTTTTATCCGTAAAAATAAACAAATCATTATTCGGAACAATTTCCGCTATATATGAATTTAATCTCATTTCATATCCCGTCAGTCCGCTTCGCAGGAAGACTGTTTTATAATTACTTAAAAAACCGCTGTCAAAAAAAATGTCCTCTTTCATATCAGCATAGTGTGTACATACTCTGCAATTTGATGCTTTTTTAAAAATAACAAACTGAGAAAAGACATTTGTATTTATGCTGTACGAATTCTGTTTTTCCGCTTTATTTTGAGATGTCTGCCCTGAATTGCCGTGCGTTAATACAGATTCAAAAACATTTTGCATTTCTTCGGCAACAAAAGAGCTGATATCAAAACTTCCCACATTGCCGTGCATCCGCAAAACATCGGCAGGCAAGCTTGCCGATAAATTAAAAAGCAAAATAGAAACAATAAAAATACTTTTTATTTTTCTCATAAAAACCTTTTAATTTGATGTAACCGGAACTTCAAAAATTACAGATCCTTTACTATCTAATAGTATAACTGATTTTATCGAAAAAAGCTTATATTTTTGCAAATTTTTCACAATTTCGTCAGATATAATTTTTTTGAGTAAATCTTCAGTCCCTATATTGTCCGAATCTTTAGATGAAAGATAAATTGTTCCGTCTGTTATATATCCGAATCGCAGTTCCAACGCATTTATCAAAGGCGTTAAAACGGGATTTTTTCTGCCGATCATATTAATCTGAGAAATCGTAAGCCTTGCGACATACTCTTCCTGCGTTATATGATGTTTGTCATTGACGGCCTTTTCTGCCATTTCGGGACCTTCAAACTCAAGCAGTTGCCTCTGTTCGTAGTCTCCCCTGGAAATACGCTGATAAAAATACCCTTTAACATCATCTATATTCTGAAACATTCTTAAAGATACGTTATAAGACGGATCATAAGCCGTTATGACCATTATTTTTATGTCAGCATCCGAACTCAAAGCAACCCGTGTTATTGCAAAAACAGCATTCTGCAAGCTCATAACAGCATCACTGACGACTTTTGTATTTGAAGACGTAAGCCCTTTCATCTCCATATCAAGATAAAAAGTGTCTTCTATTTTTACAAGTTTACAATCCTGTCCTGATTCTTTTTTTACAAGTTTTTTTACATCATCAAGCAATCTGTCTTTAGGATATGTCGGCGCACAGGAAGAAAACAAAAAAACAGCCAATAAAAGCTTTACTGATAATTTAAACATTTTGTATGTCCGGCTGTTTAACGGCTTTATCTCCCGCAATATTAGTATTTATATAAGATTTATCTTTATTCTTACCGTATTTTGCAAAAATTGCATCTATGTCATCATAATCAAGTTCTTCTTTTTCAATTAACGCTTTTGCCATTTCATCTACAATATCCCACTGTTCAGTCAAACAAATATTAACCTTTTTCAGACACGAATCCAAGATTTTCATGGTTTGCTGATTTAATTTTTCTTTTAAATTAGTAGACATGTTTTCTTTCGGTATGACTGTAAAATCACCTATAAATCCGTCTTCGCCCATTCCAAACTGCCAAACCATTGCATTGGCTATTGCCATTGCTTTTTTAAAGTCGGAAGATACTCCCGTTGAAGTTGTACCGTACTTTATTTTTTCTGCGCCGTATCCTGCAAGACTGACAATAATGTCAGCTATGAGTTTTTCTTTGTTTTGGGTATGAAGTTCTTCCTTAGGATTATGCGAAACTAATCCCAATGCATCTCCCCTTGATTTTATTGTGGCTTTAAAAACATCATCCGTAGGATGAAGGAAATACAATGTTGCGGCATGTCCGGCCTCGTGATAAGCAGTCATCTCTTTTTCTTTATCGCTCATGCTTATATGACTTTCAAGCCCTAAATCTATTCTGTCAATTGCATCAGAAATATCGTCTATATCAATAATATCTTTGTTTTTTCTCGTAGCTATAAGAGCGGATTCTTTTATTATATTCTCTATTTCTGCAGGAGACTTATAAACCGATTTTTTAGCCAGTCTTGAAACATCTATCTCCGGATCAGCCTTAACTTTTTTCAAATAAAATTTAAAAAGTTCCTCTCTTTCCTTAAGATTAGGCAGATTTATATATATTTTTCTGTCAAATCTTCCCGGTCTTAAAAGAGCTTTATCCATAACGCTTTCATTAGCGTTTGTAGCGCCTATAACGACTATGTTATGCCTTTTGCTGTCAAGTCCGTCCAGTTCGACAAGCAGCTGATTTTGAGTGCTGTTTGTTTCTTCCCCGCCGCCCATATATGAAAAAGTTCTTCCTCTTCCTATAACTTCTATTTCATCTATAAAAACGATACAGGCGCCTTCCGCATAAGCGAGTTTTCTTGCTTTCTGAAATAACTGTCTGACTCTGGAAGCTCCGACTCCGACAAAAACTTCTACAAATTCACTGCCTGATATGGATAAAAAAGGCATTTTTGATTCTGTAGCAATAGCTTTTGCAAGCAAAGTTTTACCGCAGCCCGGAGGCCCCATAAGAATGATGCCTTTAACTATTTTACCGCCTATTTTCTTCACTTTTGCGCCGTCTTTTATCAGCTGAACAACTTCCATAGCTTCTCTTTTTGCGCCTTCAAGCCCTATAACATCGCTGAATTTAACATTAATATCAGAAGCTTTTATTCTTTTCTTCGTTATCTTCCCGAATCCGCCTTTCATAAAAAACAGATATGCCCCGACAAATACCATAGCATGCATACCGCCTATAAGAATCTGCATAGGAAGCGTAGCAACTGTCATATTTCTATAAAACGACTCAAGTTTGCTGAGACCCCATAAAGTCAGCAATACTAAAAGAAGTATTGATAATGCCACCAAAATCTTGCCCCAATTATCCATAAAAAATATTCTTAATTTTCTCATTAACAACCCCTGTTATTAAAATACGTTCTTTATATTATAGTATATTTAATCTGATTATCAAAAAAAACTCGGACGGAGAAATACCGAAATATCCCCCCGTCCGAACAGATCAATTTGTTATATTCTATTCTGCTTTAAGCCGCGCTCAAAATACCTCTGATATTTTGAACGTTTATCAATTCAACTTTCGTCGTTCTTAACTCGGTATTTCTGTCGGCATATAAAGGCAGTATTTCTATAATTTCATTTATGGCCTGAGGACTGTTTTTATTAAAAGCCTCATTTGTCAGGAAAGAAACTCTTTCCAGCAGTTTCTGTTCAACTTCAGAAGCCGTCATGGAATCATTCACGCTGAAAAAATCCTCATATTTAAGAGAAGAATCTATATTATTTATATACTTTGCCGTCAAAGCCTTTGCAAGTATCTCTTCAAGTCTGTGGTCTTTTAATCCTTCATACGCCTCTTTCTGTCTTAATAAATTAACAGCCAGCATTCTTTCTAAAAGAGTGTTGATAAAAATTTCTTTTTCGTTTGCGTTTTTTAAACCGTTATAATACATTGCAATAGAGCTTGCGTCATTTATATATTTTGCCAGCAGGCTGTATTTATCCGTATCTTTAGCTTTTATTATATCTATAAGAGCACCATCAGAAATCTGAGGTATTTGATTAAAATCAAAATTATTTGCAGTCTGCCTTACAAAATCAACACTTCTTTTTTCAAGCATTTCTTTTATATTCATAGCTGAATTCAAGAATGTAAATATACCTGATGACTTAGCTATTTTATCCTTAAACAAACTTACTTTTATTATTGATATTGAACCGTCAAATCCCTGAACCTGGTCAAAATTTGTAACAATTTTTGTATTTACGTCAGTTCCGGAAACACTGTCAAAATATTTACCGTTGGCAACATAAGAAAATATTCCATATTGAAAATACTTATTAAAATCTGTTGTCTCCGGCTGGTCAAAAACGACGGAAATATCTTTATTTTTACTTTTCGCTTCCTTAAGAATCTGCATAAATTTTTCAGCCGTAAGTTTTTCGATTTCTTCTTTTGATTTAGCATCTTTTGAAACATCTTGTCTGATAAGCTGGATAATTCTGTCCAGATATTTATCCGTAAATAAAATTTTTGAATCTGTACCGAGGTTATCATTTTTAACATAAAGTTCTATAGATGACAACAAATCATTGTATGACATTATATTATCCGCATTATCATCAATAAATAAAGCTATATTTTGATTAATTGTTATCGCTTCAACTTTTTTATTATTCAACAGTGATACTTCTTTTTGAATATCAATGATATTATTTGTTTTCAAAGCATTTAAACCTGCCAACGGATTTCCGCTCTTTGAATATTTGATGTCAGAATCAGGATTATTTAAATCAATTTCTATTATATCCACATTTGCGCTGATTTTTTTATTGGATTGAGAAAACTGTCTTGTTTGTCTGAAATTATTAACGATGTCTTCATAATTTGCTCCGTCCGCAAACAATACAGACGCACCTTTATATCTGCCAAGCCATCCTTTAACTTCTTTACCGTCTTTTGATTTAAATTTAACCGATATCGGTTTAAAATCAAATTCCTGAAAATTGGAAGGCTTATCGTTTATAACAAACATAGGAACAGCTTTTTGAGAATCAGCAATATTCAGCTTCCCTGATTCGGAAAACTTCACTTTTTCAGAACCGTAAAGTCTCACAGCTTCCTGTAAACCTGAAGATTTTAAATAAAAATAATCTATCAATGTGTGGGTAGTTATATTAGCCATCAGACCTGTTATTAAACTTATCAAAGGTATTAACAAAACAGGCGCTGCCGTAAATAATAAAATATTGAACGCGGTAAAAGCTGCTATGAAAGTCGAATAAACAACTGCTTTTGCGCCTGTTTGCCCAGGCTGCGTTTTATGATTTAAAACAAACTTAACAGGATGTATTATCGAATAAAAAGTCTCTTTTTTCAATATTTCTTTCAGCATATTCCACATTGAAATTTCGCCCTTTAATATTAAATCATTAACAGCGCCGAAAGTTTCAGGAAGAATTGATCCCGGTTTACTGCTTGCAGACGTCATTTCATCAGACGAAAGTAAAGATTCGTCATTAATATATTTTTTTGTTTTCCCGTCTTCATATTTAATATTGATACTTTTTATTTCTATATTTAAATTTTCTTTGTTTATTTCGGTTCCGAAAGAAGTTTTTCCCGCAATAATAATGAATTTTATGTGTTCCAAATCCATAAGATAATATTTTAGTTCTTCCTGAGTCATTTCCAAAGCTTTATTTCCCATCTGAGATGTCAAAAATTTATCCATAGAAATTTTAAGAATCATATTCCCGTCACTGTCAAAAGAGAAGTCTTCCATATTATAACCGAATACTGTCCCTTCTAAATTTTGAGATCCCTTTGTTACGGGCAACAGTTGATATCTTATTTTTGGATTTTCATAATTACCTATAAGCTTGAGTTTAACTTCAATTTCTTTCGAATATCTTAAATCAAGCAAAATATTGCTTGCATAAGTCTTCCAATTGCTTCCGTAATATTCAATAAAGTGAATAGATTCATATTCTCCCGATGATTCAGAGTACTCAATACCTTTTATTTTAGATATAGGAAAGAAAAAACTTCCGAATTCTATTTGCATTGTCTGACCGACAGTCGTACACAATGCAGGGACAACGAAAACATCCCACCCGTAATCTGAATAATTCTTTGTATTGTTTACATTGCTGTAAGGAATACTGTCATTAAAGCCTAAAGCTTTTGAATAGGCTTTTACATCCGCCAAGATTGCATTTGCCTTATCCGTATTCCCCAACAAATTATACGTTACAGCCATTTGCATAGTCCATTCAAAACTGACAGGGCTTGTAGTTTCATTACTCCATCTGTACAAATTATTATATGTAACTCCGTTATGCTCAACTTTCAAGCTGAAATTATTTTCAGCATATTCCAATAATTTATCCAAATCAATATTTTTAAGTTCCGTATTTTTATAAAGGTCGGGATGCATGCTTTTTACTGCAGTTAAAACCTGAATTCCCCATGAGCAAGTGTCTAAAACAGAGAAATTATCATCTCTTCCTCTTTTAAACCTCCCCTCTTCTTTTATATATAAATTATTATAAAGAAACGACGATGCATCCGTCAATTTCGTCTTAGCTTTTTCATCAGAAGCATCAAATTGCAGTTTTAAATTATAGTAGGCAATGATATCCAATGCATGTTCGGTAGAGAGCCAACTTTCCTTTGGCGTTCCCGAATATGCCCCTTTATCTCCCTCTACAAAAATAAGCTGGAGTTCTACTTTTTCCAATAAATCATCAAACCTGTCGCTGCCTGTAAGCAACTTATACTGCATTATCGCAATACCTACCCAAACGATTTCGCCTGTTACTTGTTTCTGTTCTAAATTTGACTTGTACATATTCACGCCATTTCTTATTGAGCACAAAATACTTTCTGCTTTCGCTATTTCACCCATCTGCATATAACTTAATGCGGCTAGTGACTGGTCATATAAGTTTTGTAAATTTTGCAGGGCAGTAATCTGGTCTTTAGTTAAACCGGACTTATTCGATTCACTCATATTTTCATAAAGGAACGACTTGAAAGAGCCGTTGCCTGCATAATATTTATCAAGCTGCTGTTCTATGTTTTCCTGAAACTGTTTCTCTGACGATGTAAGATCTATTACCTGCTCTATCTGCACAGGAGGAGTAGGAGTATTATTGCTGTTATTAAAAATACTGCATCCTGTGGAAGACAACATAACTATTACAAGCAATATCGGCAAAATTACTGTTCTTATTGCATTGCTTATCGTTTTTCCTAAAGACTGTTTTGGTTTTTTTGAAGCGCCAGGATTATTATTGTTTTCTTTATTTAAAAGAGCATTTTGCATAACTTCAGGCATATACTCATATATCACTGGATCAACCCCGTCAAGAGTTTGTCCCGAATAACCGGAATTTGCTATATCCCATACGGCACCGTTGCCGAGATACCATTTGTTTTCCACCATAAAAACACAGACTTCTTTACTTATTTTATATATCTGAGGCGCAAAAATTTCTTGTCCCATATTAAATGTAGTTTTTAAAACCAAATTTGCTATTTCATTTAATTTATCGCCTGTTACCTGAGCTAAAACCGAAGACGGCATTTCTTTTAAATTTTGCTCGTTGATAATTCTTGAAACATTTTCGTTAACGTCTATTTTGAAAGAATTCCCGTCAGGCATGGCAAATTCAAGTTTATTTTCATCAATTAAATTTGTTACTTTTATTTTCTGTCCGAACAACTGATTTAACTGTTCGACTAAAATAGAAATATTAACACCGTCTAAATTTTGACCTAAAAACAAAGCCCCGACTATCTGCCGGATTTGTTCCCTTTGAGTTGCATTTGACAAAAGTCCGAGCGCTATAGTCTGATTTTGTATAGTCTGCTGTTTTGCTATAAATTCATAATTCTGCTTTGTTAAAACAGATGACGCGCTCAACACATTAGGTGTTATCGTAATATTGCTGATATTTTTATCGTTCAATATTTTATTAACCCCTGAAGTATGGTAACCTCCGGCGACAAGTATTACAATATTTTTTGCATTTTTTAACATTTCCGCAGGAGTGCTCTTCTGCTCAGCAGCAACATAAATAGCGCCGTTCCCCAAACCCATATTATCCACAAATATATTATTTCTATCAGTATTAACTTCATAGAATTTATTAAGCTGTTCAAACTCTTTATCAAGTTTTGCTACATCGTTTGATATTGAATATTTCGCATATAATTCTTTAAATTTATCAATACCTGTTTTAAAATATTCCCATTGCGCTGCCGTTAAACTAGATGTTAAATATCCTGAAAAATATTTTTGGAAATCACTTAAGTACGCAATTTCCAAATCTGTTTGGTCTTCAGAGAGATAAGTTCTTACAACATCCGTAAGATTTCTTTCTTCCTTAACCAATTCCAAAGGATTAAAACTTACTGCTTTGTTTTTTAACGACAGGAATTTATATAAATCAGGATATTTATCGTTTAACGAAATATTCTCAGACTGACAAAACAGCTCTATATTTTTTTTCAGAGATAACACATCGGTCAAATTATCAGTCGCGTTTAGAAAGCTGTTATATTCTTCATACGAAACAGAATTTTTTATAATTTGCACAACTCTTTCCAACTGCGCAGTTACTTTATCAAAATCTAAATTTTTACCGTTCTGAGACAGTCCTAAATAAATGGACAAATTTGGATATTTTGACATATTTATCCGGTTTTTATTTAAATAAGACGACAAATAACTGAAGTACTTATCCTGGCGTATTTCCCCGTTTTCATATTTTGATATTATTTCATTGAATTCTTTATTGTTTGAACTAAGATATTTAGCTTTTAAAAAATCTATTTCTCTGTTAATATTTGACAAGTATTTTAGATTTGTATTTCTGTCATTTAATATATTGACGAGCCTTGCAATGTTCTCTTCGTGCAGTTCTTTATTTTCTATCCCTTTTAAAAATCCTGTTTTGCCGCTTATTACAGAATAATATTCAGCTCCGGTAAGATTTCCGGACTTTAAAAGATTCTCCAGAACTTTATTTCTATAATTTTTATCCAAATTCGAGAAAAAAGACGTATCTATATTCCCAAAACCGCCTTCAACATATATATTTTTAATATTGTTTTGCTGTTTATCAAGCTCTTTTATTAAAGAAGCTATATTTTTCTGTACGCCGTAATCACAATGTAAATCCTGTATATTAATAACAACTGTATCGCTGTTTAAATCGTTATAAGAAGTAACCTTGCCGTACTTCTCTGAAATTATGCTTTTATATGATGCAAAATATTTATTGCCGTTTGTACCGGTTCCATATTCGGCAACGGCAAATATGTTATTGCTCAGTATAGTAACAGAAAAGCATGCCGCAGTTATTATTGAACACAGTTTACTTAATTGTTTTTTATTAATTTTTAGCAAGGTGATTACCGCCTAATGAAAGATTTTATAAACTGCAGCGTTTTGGCGGAACCGTGTTTGTAAGATTCCGCCAAAACGCATAGAATATTTTATGCCGCGCTTAATATTCCTTTTACTCCGTCAACAGATACAGACAAGCTCTTGTTCAAAGCATTAACATCAAGCAATCTGTCGGTAGATGCAAGAATCGTATCTATATTCTCCAAAGTTTTTGCCGTCTGCGCTTTATCTAACGGTTCGATTATTACATCAGACTCGTTGAGAGCATTCAATATTCTTGTTATGTCTGATTTTAATGCATCTTTTATCTCCGTTAAAGACAATGTTTTGCTGTGCTCTATATTTCCCAACCTTTCTATTATATCTTTCGCGGATATACCGGAAATCAATAGCTGAGTAGTCAAATATCTTACATATTTTCTGTCTGATGTATTCATTTCGCCGATATTAATTTCTCTTTCGCTTAACAATTTTGAGAAAACTTCTCTTTCGGCATAAGAACTTATCATACCGCTCAGCAGTTGTCTTACCATTGATACTTTTTCAATTTTTTGTTCATCGGTTAAAGCTTCCCCTGCAAGTATGGACGATACCGCATTTCTTCCGATATCTGTCAATTGTTGTTTGATTTCACTGTCATAGATTTCTTTTAACTTATCATAAGACAATGATTTATCTCCCAATATTTTTGCGTATGAAGAAAACTTAACGTTTGAATTAAACGCATCGTATAACTCAACCGACATTCCTCTGTTATAACTTTGTTTTATTTTATTGCCGTAAATTATCTGTTTTGTTATATCAGAAGATTTTGCTATTGATTTTTCAACCGCAACGGCAATTATGTTCTTGCCCTGCAGGAATCTCTGAGCAATAGCATTGTTCTTAATTGCGTCATCTGAACTGAATTTAGGGATAAATTTACCGTTTTCTATAAGTTCCGTAATTCCCAATTCGTTCATAAATGTCTCAATATTTTTTACATTTCTCATAACTTCCGAAGGCAATGTGTCCAAATTGAGAACAAGTTCATAACCTTTTGCCTTTACAAACTCTACTTCCTTGGATGTAATCTTCTGTCCAAAATCAACGGAAATATTAGGTACTAACGCAAAGTTAAATTCAGGAACCATCTGTTCTATTTGAGATGTAGATCCGTCTGAAATAAACCTTACGCCCGTTAAACCTTTCATCGTATTGATTTTTTCCGCTTCAGCATTAACATCAGTGATATCTTTAAGATTTACTACAATATTTACATCTAAACCGTAGTCTCTTATAACTCTTATTGCAGTTACGGTGTCTGCCTGAGACAATCCTTCAGCATCAAGATTGATTGCGGTTACGCCGGAATTTCTTGAATGTTCAAGGGTCTTCATCAGATTAGACAACTTTGTCATTTTAACATCTACTTCTTTCCTTCCTGCAGGTATTACAGATTGATTAATTTCTGTTTCTATAAATTCCTTAAATAAAGCATCATTAGAATACTTGCCGATATTTTCGATTGATTCTCTGTATGCTTTTTCTATATCTGCTTTAAATTTAGCTATATCGGTAGTATTGAAGAAAGCAAACGTAAATTTGCCGTTCAGAGTATATTTTAAGAATTTCTGTCTTGCAAAACCGTCTGAATTCAATCTGCCGTAATAAGCCGCAGTATACATATCAGTCAATTCCTGAGTAATTTTTTGAATTTCTTCGGCAGATTTTCCTTCCAACATTCTGTCAAACATTTCTTTTGACTTACCGTTAAGGGAGAACAATACCGATATTTCACCGTTTTCAGAAACTGCCATATTTGCATTAACTTTAAGTATCTTGCCTGAAATTCTTATAGGTATAGCAAATAATTTTCTATATCCGTTTAAATTTCCTTCGGAAACAAGCTGCGGAGTAATTTTCAACGTATTAGGCAATGTTTTTGCTCCGAGAGAAACATTTGCTATTTCCTGGGATATGCCTGTAGCCAATGCATAAGGTTTTACTGTTGCCGTTGCCGCGTCTTCGGTAGATTTTTTAGCTGCATTAACCGCCGACGGCTTATCTCCTTCAGGAAGCAGCAGAATATTATATGATGATACTGCTTCTTCATACTGTTTCTGAGCTATCTTATAAAGAGATATTGCGTAAGGATAATTATTTACCTCTTTTTCAGCCAAATCAAACACATAATTTGCTCTGTAAACCAAATCATCGCCTTTTTTATTATTTGAAGATTTAAATATAACCTGCTCTTTCCAAGCTTTTATCTGAGCCTGCTCGGCCAAGAATCTTGCCTGTCTTAATTCACCCATAAGTCTTTCCTGTCCTGATCTTACGGCATCTTCAACAATTTTCTTGGTTTCTTCTTTTATTCTTTCAATTTCTTTCATAAGCCTCTTTTCATATTCCTGAGGAGAAAGAGTTATGTCAAGATTGAAATCTGCCTTTTCAAGAGCCGATAATTTATTCAACGCATCTTGATAAGTTCCACCGTCGGATACAGAAGAATGCTCTATCTTACTGCCTGATAATTCTTCAACTTTGGCAATCAAAACATTAAGATTGTTGCCTTTTCTCAAATCTATTTCGCCTTTGTTCTCAATTATCATTTCCTGCATGCATTCATTGGCAAGTCTCAATTCTTTGGAAGTTTTGAAAGTCTTGTTTATCATTTCGCTGTTGTTTGCTCTTATCTCTATCTGACTGTCCGTGAAAGGGCTTATAAAGATGTAACTGCCTTCAGGATGTTTATCCATTGCAACCAATGCCCAGCCTAAGCCGCCTTCAAGAGCACTTAATTTATCAGTGCCGTAAAGAGCTCCGAGTCCTTTCACTTCTTGTTTGCCGGTCTGAACACCTTTTATTTTGCCTTTTTCATAATCGACATCATATACAGGAACTTCTGCTTTTTCTCCCAAAACCGCACCTTGAACCTGACCATTTACCAAAACTACAATTATGTTCTGGTCTACAGATGCTAATTCTTTTAATACGTCAGCGTCAAAGAAAACATACTTTTCGCCTTGCTTTTCTCCAGGTCTCAAATCTCTTGTATGCAATATTTTCATCTTTGCATTAGGATCAAGAAGTCTGCCGACTACTCCTGTTTCCTTGCCTAATATTCTGCCGGCCAATTCGTCTTTACCTGTTCCAGGAGCTGCAGAGTAAATCAACGCTTTTTTATCAAAGTTTGTAAATATGCCCAAACCTTTTATTCCTATTAATCCGCTGATAAGCTTGCCTATAGTATCAGTTTCTGATACAACATTTTCTCTTGTAACAGTCTTATTTGCGCCTAAATATTGTTTAATCTTATTAACAGCTTCGTTTATATCTTTTATTTCTTTTGCTGTTAATCCTTTTGTATCAACTGTAGCTTTTGTCATTTCCTGGGCCATACCGATAAAATATTGATATGCCATATCGTAAGCTGTAATATTCAGCTCTTTTTCAAAATCTCCCTGATATACCCATTCATTGACTATCACTTTATTATATAAGCTTCTTGTCAATACCTGAACTACGCCTTCTTTAACTCTGTTATACCTTTCTATTCCTTTATCGCCTTCATTAAATTGGAAATATCCGTCTCTGCTTGCCAATCTTCTGTTCACTTCTTTTGCCATAGCTCTTGCCAAAAATTCAGTCTGAGCATTTATAAAACCGGTAACTTTTCCGTTTTTATCAGCTATTAGACCCATTCTTCTTGCCTTATCAGGATCTACGCTGAACATTTTTGTTAAGACGCTGAATGTATTTATCCACTCAATCATATCCTGGATAAATGCCTGGGATTCTATCTTTGCAATATTCGCATTCTGAGCCTTAATGCTGTTTTGTATTTCTTTTTCATATTGCAGATACAATTCCAATTTTGATTTTTGTTTTTTATCAAAAGCATATTTATTAGACTTCAATGCATTTTCTATATTTTTCTTCAATGTTTTATACTGCCCTGATTCTTTTAATGCATTGAAAGAATTTAATGCTCTTTCATTCATTCCGTCATTTAACAACTTTTCCGTTTGTTTTATTACGCTTCTTAATTCATCAAATTTTCTTTCAGTTTCAACCGTTACTTTAGCAAGTCTCTTGCCTAATAAGTCTTCAACTTTTGATATCAGTTTGCTCAGGTTACCGTCTTTAGCTAAATCGACTTCACCTTTGTTTTCTGTTATCATTTCCTGTAAACATTCATTAGCGAGTCTTAACTCCTGCTCTCCCTGGAATGTTTCTGAAATAAACTGATTATTTTTACCTCTTACAAATATCTCTTCATCGGTAAACGGACTTATAAATATAAAGCTTCCCTGAGGATGAGCTTTCTTTGCGACCAATGCCCAGCCGAAACCGCCTTCCAAGGTACTTAATTTATTCGTTCCGTATAATGCGCCTATTCCTTTTACTTCTTGTTTCTTTATTTGGGCATTACCGACTTTACCTTTATCGTTTGTTTCAAATACAGGGACTTCTGCCTTTTCTCCTAATACGGCTCCCTGCAGTTGTCCGTTTACCAATACAGTTATTACATTAGAATCTGCTTTTGACAGATCTGACAACTGTTCAGGTTTATAAAATACATACTTTTCGCCTTGTACTTCGCCAGGTCTTAAATCTCTTGTGTGCAAAATCTTCATTTTTGCAGCAGGATCTACTAACCTTCCTACAATACCTTTTCCTAATATTCTGCCGGCTAATTCATCTTTACCTGTTCCAGGAGCCGCAGAATAAATCAAGGCTTTCTTATCAAATTTACCTAATACTTCCAAACCTTTGCCGCTTGCATTTATCAAACTGGATACTAAATATCCTGTTTCTTCCGCTTCGTTTATTACATTATTTCTTGTGACATTTTTCTCTTCATACGATTTTATTTCTTTTACGGCTTTTTCTACCGCCGTCTTTTCACTTTCAGATAAACCAGACAAATCGAGCTTTTCTGTTGTTTTTACCTGTCTTATTATTCCGGCAAAATAGTCATATGCTATTTCGTAAGCAGTGATATTTAATTCTTTCTCGAAATCACCTTCATATACCCATTCATTGACTACAACTTTATCATATATAGCTCTTGTAATTACCTGAACTACACCTTCTTTGACTCTGTTGTATCTTTCATACCCTTTTGCATCTGCAGGATCTGTCGAGAATTGTAAATATCCGTCTCTGCTTGCCAATCTCCTGTTTACTTCTTTTGCCATTGACCTTGATATAGCTTCATATTTGGAATCTGTAAATCCTGTTATATCGCCTTTTTTGTTTATCTTTAATCCCATCTCGGAAGCTAATGAAGGCTTAGCCGCCAACATTTCTTTCAATATATCAAACGTATTTATCCACTGTAATATATCCGCTATAAATGCAGGACTTTCTATAACAGATATATTATGTTTCTGGAATTTTATACTGTCTAATATAACTTGTTCATATTTTTTGTATAAATCTAATTTCTTTTTCTGGCTGTCTGAGAATGAATAATCCGCATTATCCAGAGCAAGTCCTATATTTTGCTGCAGTTTTTCATATTCGCCGGCTTTTTTCCAATCATTAAAAGCATTTAATGCTCTTTCATTCATTCCGTCATTCAACAACTTTTCTATTGCTTTTATGCTGTTTCTGATTTCGTTAAATTTAGCATTTGCAGCCGCAGCTTTTTGTTCATCTACATTAATCGCTTGCGATGCCTGAGGAGCAGCAGTTTCTTGAGAGAATGTATCCTCATCTGAAGAGACATCCGCAGGTGTTTCCTCTGTCGTAGGAGTCTTTAATATCTGTGCATTATATTTTTCGTTATATCTTTTTAATTTTGCATTAAATATCAGAGATTTTATTCTTGCATCGGCGGCAATCCATATCTTGCTGAACAAGAAAAATGTTAATTTCAAAATTCCGCTTTCTTCATCTATTTTAAACTTATTGATAAATCTCATTTTCTCAGCAGAATACATAACGCTGAAAGGAATATTATCACCGACAATATTACCGTCGAATGAACGTTTCATCATTTTATCGACTTCGCTGACGAAATTTTTACTCATTTCCGTCGTCATTTTAGAAGTAAAAGCCTCTGCATCGCCATAAGTATAAGGAGTATAACTTATTATATTTCCTTTCCATTCAGGCAAGTTCTTAGGCAACTGTTTTTTAACAGTAGCTTTTGCTCTTCTTTGCAGATAAGGTTCCTGCATTACAAGCAAATCATTCAATGATGCATCTTTATTATTTGCAGTATATTCTTTCATTAATTCCGAACCAAAAAGAATATTTTCAACAGTTGTTGTAGACTGTGCATCGACTTTTATGTCTTTTTCATCAACGCCCATAACAAGCAATATCGCATAGTATAAGAATGCTTCCGGTATAAGGACTTTATCTCTTATAGCGTTATCAAACAATTTCTCCATCGCTATTTCTTCTATAGTTTTTTCTTTATTTGATATTTTCTGTAAGTCCTCAGATGTTAAATTACCGTTTTTAAAATAGAATTGCGTCCATGTCTTTTCTTCATCGCCTTGGTCTACAGTTTCCTTTTCCAATATCGCAAATATTTCACTGTCGGATTTGTTTTCTTTCTTTAAATCCAATATTCTTCCGGCGATATACGCATCCTTTTCCTGTTTTCTGCCTTTGACAATACCGAATTTTTCTTTCATCTCTTGCCAGAAACTTTCTTCATTATTATTTTTTCTCATTTCTGACAATTTCGAAGATAATTCATTCAATATATCGTCTATTTTTGTAAGAGCTTTGTTGTAAGCAGCAAATTCGTCTTTATTTTTCTTTTTATCAATTCTTGTATCTTTGCTTGCTTTCAAATAAGCTAATGTTCCTGTTTCTCTTCCTACGCCGGCTAAAATAAATATAGGCTTTTTATTTTTCTTATATTCATTTGCAGCACCTATTGCAACTCTAGGATATTTTGAACCTAATACCAATATTGCATTTGCACTTTCAACTTTACCGGCATCTTTTTCTCTTTCACATAACCAATTTAAGCCGTTATTTAATATTGAAGCATTTTTAGGATTTATAACCGACCAGAAAATTGCTTTAACACCGTCTTGGAATGCTCTTACATAAGAACTTCCTCTCGGCGATTTTTTGTGAATTATGCCCAGCGCAATTGCGGCAACCGCTATAGTTGAATATCCTAATATCTGGATTATAGGAGCAACAACAGGCAAAGCCAACAGAACAACAGCCTCTGCGGCAAGAGAGCCTAAAGCTATTTTCAAAACATTCTTTTCGGCTTTCGTATGATCCGCATTAAAAGTGAAAGGACCGAATATAAACACAAATGCCATCATGTAAACAAAGAACTGTCCTATAAAACCGAACGGACTTACAGGTGACAATAATGCTATAACAAGCAATCCTATTCCGAATTTAATGCTTGCCGAATACGAACTGTATAATTCCTTAAATTTCATCTGCGGATATACTATATCTTTGATTCCGCTTGTAAACACGCCGGCTTTTCCTTCAAATGAGCCTAAAACTTTCTCTACATGCAAAGGCAAAAGACTGACAAAAGTTGAAACCAACGCCCACATAATTCCCATATATTCTTTTATGCCTTTTACTTTTCCGAACCTTTCAACGTATAAAGCGACTGTCCCTGAAGATATTGCCTGTGACAGCAGGAACCCTGTCGCCATAAACATTACTCCGAATGCTAAAGGAGCAAAAGGACTGAAGCTCAACAACAGCGATCCTACAAACATCAAAGCGTTAAAGAATATCGCTATAGGTTTATTAAAGTAGAAATTAAAATTATTGAAAAGAGTTAATTTCTGCGTCCAATGAACTTTATCGCTCTTCAACAACTGCTGGAACGGAACAGATCTTGCATAATCTACAACAAGTCCTCCGAATCTTGTTTGGAAAGCAGTTATTGAATCCATCAACATCTCTCTAGGTCTGCCGTTGACTATATACGGAGCATATCCGCCGTGGTAACCGTCTTTTAACGCTTCTCCTGCCGCTCCGGTATCTTCAATATTTGACATATAGTATCCCCATCTTCCAAGGACACTGTATCTCATAAAACCAGGACCGTAGAAAGCAAAACTTCCAACTTGTTCATACATAGGCTTTGCTTTATAAGCCTCTGCATTTTTCAAATATTCCGCTGCCAATTCTTCAGCAGTCCATTTGCTTCTGTCTGACAAGCTGTAATTGCCGTCAGATGTTTTTTGCATATTGAAAATAATACTTTCTATATCAATTTTTGATATATCAATTCCCTGTTTTGAAAGTTTTGCAGCTAATTCGCTTCTCAACGTTTCAAGTTTACTTACAGTTTCTGATGTTTCATTAACATATCTTGCCGCCAGTTCCGAAGCCGGCCAGTCCAATCTGTTTGCCAAACGTATATTACCGTTTGAATCGACAAATTTAGGGAATATCAAAGCCATATAGTTAATATCATCTAATTTTTTAACGCCTTTCTTTGCAAGCTCAGCTTTTAAATTTCTTATCAATATATTAGTCGCCGATTCCTGCTGTGCAGACAATGTCAAATTATTCCATACATCTTCGGCAGCAGCATGTGATGCTGCAACAGGAGAAACTCCAGCAGTTTTCATATCCAGCTGAGCTAAAGCCCAGCCCATATTAGGATCGTCGGCAAACTGGCTTGACAATATAGGCAGGAAGAAGAAATGTGACGGGAAGAAGAAATGATCTCTGTCAAGGTTAACTATCATCGCATCGTCTTTACCGTTTTCAGATAAGAATTTTGACATATTCTCATAAGTAATAGACCATTTGTCCGTCTTTACAGTCCACTTTGAAGCGGCATCTTTTGCATATTCATCATTCTTATTTCCTTTTGTTGACATAAGAATTCTGATAACTCCGTCATCAGCGCCTGCTCCGTATTTATTTAGCAAATATCCTCTCTTACCTAATTCTTCGACAATCGTCTGTGCTTCACCGCTGCCGTAATTGCTGCTTGCCTTATCAGGATCTATATCTTCATGTACGTGAACAAACATCAACAAAGATTTCAATTCCTCGGCAACTTTCTTATCCAATTCTTCACCTGAATATTTAGAGCTCAATTTATATTTTAAGAAACTTCTTAATGCGACTTCGGCAGATTTCTCAGCGTAAAGAAGAGTCTTTAAATATCCGTCGCTTCTGTATATTACCCAGTTATAAAGGACGTCATGTTCAACAGATTTAACGTCTCTTCCTGTTTTTTCGGCGATTGTATTGATAGTATTTTTCAGTGTTGTATCTAATTCATTTAAATTATTTTCTTTAATAAAAGAATCAACGTCAACTACATTGTATTCTTTCAATAATTTATGCATGAAGATAGACCAACTGTCAGGATAAGTTTCTTTCATTGTTCTGAAACCTGATTTAATAATAGCTTTAACAGTTTCTTCTTTCGCGGTCGCTTCTCCGTCCAAGAAAGCGACATCAGGAATAATTCTCTTTTTACCTGTTCCTTTTACTATCACAGGGAGCAATTGGTCAACCATCAAAGAATCAACTTTATACTGGAAGCCTTTTTCCCCGCCGTACTGTTGTAATAAAGATTCTATAAGATTAAAGAATCTTATTATTTCTTCCTGAGCCTGACTGTTCAAACCTTCAGGCATTTTGTTAATAGTTTTATCATCTATAAGCTTATTCAATTCTTTTGCCTGCTCATCGGTAATCAAATCAAAGTCAAGCAAGGTATTTTTTACCAACGCATCTTTAAAGCCTGCAAGCAGGTATCCGTTATTTCTTACAACATTTAATTTCTTAGCATCTATCTGCTTCATTGATGTGATAGTAGATACTTTGCCTTCCTGATGATACGCAGTGCCTTTTGCAGCCATCATAAAATTCCATACAGTATTCCATAACATTAAAACGGTAAGGAATAAAATAGGACCTGCAACCAACCAAGCTATTGCCGGAAGCACAGGTATTGCAAAAAATAATGTAGGAACAACTATTAATACGCTCAGAGTACCGTATACTGCAAAGAACTTTTTATACATTGATATATTTTCTTTCAATATAGGATCTTTAATATCCCCTTTATATTCTTTTGCAGATTTTATTATATCGGCAAACATTTTAGGTATTTCAATAAACCTGAACTTTAAGAAAGGAGCAAGCCTTAGCAGCCAATGTCCTATCATATACCATCCGCTGGCCAACACAACAGGAGCAAAGAAACTGCTCAAAATAACTCCTACAGTCAATGTCCCTGACGCTGTAATAACTCCCAATGCCCCGAAAGCAACAGCAGCAACAAAAGTAACAACCATCGTTATTTTATTTACAATATCGGCCAAACGCTTTGTATTTTCATCTTTCTTTATTTGTGCGTCATCTTTTTTCTTTGAAGTTTCTTTCTGCGCAATTTTAGCCTGGGCAGATATCCAATGATTAAATACAAAAAGAGAACTCAACAAAGCTCCTATCCCGAATGAAGCCAAGAAAGGCAAAGCAGGCAATGATACTGCCAATATTCCTGCAAAAATAAAGGCTCCTGAAATTACCCATACGCCTCTTATAACCTTATCTAAAACAGGAGTTACAACCGGATATCTTGGCTGTTCTATTCCTCTTCTTTCATACTCTTCTGCAAGCCATTTCCTCATCGGAGTAAGAATTTCCTCGGCCTTTTTCATTATAGCCTGAGATTTCTTTAATTTTTCGTCTGCATTATTTTCTGATATGATTTTTGATACTTCATTGAAATATTTAGTCAAATTATTTTCAACCATAGGATCATGAGCATTCTTATACGCAAGCATCTCTTGAGCTCTTTCTTCCTGTGTGAGAGAAGTATTTTTATTCAATTCTTCTTTTTTCTTTGCTACGCCTTCCAAATAATATTTAAAGACAGTTTTGAGGTCTATATCAGACATTGTATAATCTGCTTTATCTTTTATATCTCTCAAAATACCTTCGCCTTTCATATCTTTATCCCATTTAGTTTGCTGATCTGTTATGCAGAGATGAATAAGATATACAATATTCTTTAAAATATAATTTTCAATAAAATCAAATTTTACATCAAGATTATTTGAAGCCGAAGCCTGCAAAGCTTTTTCTCTTATTTCTTTATAGTTATCAACATCTTTCAAATATCTGTCTGCGAGAACCGTAGGATCTTCATAAAAAAGAGAAGTCAGATAATCATTATAATCTCCAAGCAACCTCATATGTTTATTGATTCTTGAGATTCTAAGATTTATATTATCTTTTTTGCTGTTTATTAAAGATTCTTCTTTTGTTACTTCTTCGGTTTTCTCCTCTTGTACAATAGGTTCTTGAGGAGGAACTCCTTCTTTTTCTGCTATTTTTACCTTTGCCTGTTTTCTGAATTTTCTAGGTTTAAATACAGTGCTTGCCAAGCCTTTTGCGGTTAAATATAAAGCTATCGGCAAAACAACCGTAAAGACAAGAAGGAATCCTGATACCGTACCCAAAAACGGAACTAAATTCTGTCTCTTTTGCGTATCAAATATATTCGCAAGTAAAGTGTTGCCTGAATGATATTTCAACAAAACTTTAACATATTCTACGACAGACGTTGAAAATGAAGAGAAGTTATAATCGACATATACTATAGGAGCAAATTTGCTTTCAACATTATACTTATGAACTCCGTTTTCAAAATACATGCCCGATCTTTCCGCTAAACCTGCCGCTTCATCCATTGTATCGACAACAATTATCCCGTCGCCGTCTTCATCCAACGAAGCATCTATCTGTTTGCCGTAAATCATATTATCTACTGCTTCGGTTACCGTGTTATCCTGATCTACTGAATAAATGAAATAACATCCAGGATGATCATTTATTAAAACGGTATAATGTTTCTGATACAAAACTTCAGTTCCGTCATCTTTAATTAAATATGTTTCTGATGGGAAGCCTTTTGAATCATAGTATAATTTTGTAGCATTTTCCCAAAGCTGTCCTTTCAAAATTTTACCTTTAAACGGAAGTCCTTTAAAAATCTGGTAATTATACGTTCCGTTGTAATTATATCCGCTTTCTGCTACGGATCTTGTATTCCATTTTTCGCTGTTTACGTTATAAACCAATATATTCTTTCCATTGGAAGTCGAAGTAAAATTACTGCTCATAACTGATTCTTCAAGTTTAGAAACTCCGCTTTTTACAGTAATGCTTCCGTCACTGTTTAATCCCAAATATTTAGTAACGTCATATCCGAATTTTTCATTATATACACATGTTACCGTATTTGTGGCATAACCCAATAATTCGCTAACATTCAAGAAGCTTACAGATGTATCTGAGTTATAAAAACTGAAAGTCACATATCTAGGCTCTCCTGACAAGTTTCCTTTCTGATCCAAAGAATATCCGTCAAAAGAAAGAACTCTTCTTCCGTATCCGTCCGTAGCTGTTACGCTAACCTGTTTTATATTTCTGCCTGTTAAATCCAATTTTTCTATTGAAGAAATATTCTCGGATAAATTTGTAGTATTCAAATCAATCTTAACCGTATCAGCCAATTCTATAGTTTTAAATCTGAATACTGCAGATTCGGTTATGTTTTTATCGTTGTAAGTAGGAACAACAGCTCTGTCAATATAATCAGATTCTCTTAGAACGACCCAGCTGTCGCCGTCTTTAACCAACGATATGGAACGTTTAGCAATACCGAATTCATTATAATCAAAGTAGAAATCCGCAGTGATAGGCTTTCCGTCTTTATCCAACTCATAAGATGCCATTGTCTGTCCCTGCAAGTTTCTGTAAATTTTAACATTCTTTTCAAAATTTATATCTTTATCATATACTTTTACCGTATATTCAACTATTTGTTTTTCTAAGCTTAAAGAATCTAATTTACTTTCGCTGACTACTTTTGAAGTACCGTCAACAGAATACGCCGTAGTTAAAGTATAGCTCGGTATTTCCAAAAATTTATGCAATGTATCAGTATAAGTAAACTCCTCAGTTCTTGTTAATCTGTACAAACTGCTGCCGTTTACTTTAAGATTCAATAATTCTTCAACAGTCGTAGGTTTTTGTTCCTTAATAACTTTAAGCAGAGCTTCCTGAGAAAAAACTTCCGTACCGTTAGGAGAAAGATAATATCTCTTCAACAATGCATTTTCATCATTAGGATCTCTCTCTTCAATAAATGCAGAACGTTCATAGTAATCAACAACCAAAGTCTTGTTGTCTGATATTGCAACCAAGCTGACAGGGTCTTCATTTATATCCGACATTGTGTATCTTATACCTGTTTTAATGCCGTCTGTTTCCAGAGAAAAATCGACAAATCCGTCAGGCGTTATTTTAATTACAGGCTGTTCTATACCTTTGTAATAAATACTCCAGCCTGTCAAAATGACATTACCGTTTTCATCAACAGTCTGTTCTTTCGCATATGTTAAATTTTCAAGAAGCGTTTGTATTTTATCGGTTCTTATTTTTCCGTCAGCATCTAAAATAGATTCCCCGTTTTCATCAACCACTTGGCCTGCGAAGTTGGAAGCAAATGAATATTCTGAAATAGCTTTCTTTACCAACTCAGTAAGCACGGATGATTGTAAATCAGTATCCTGTACAGCTTGGGCGTAACTCATACCGTCAAATGTTTTTATAACTTCGCTGCTGGTTTCGTAATAGAAGCTGTCTGTTGCTTTATTATAAACTGCTTTTCCGGTAAAGACAGAACCGTTTGTGTATGTTATTCCGTTGTCTTTATTTTTATATGAATATGTAGCCGTTATCATTCCTTCATTATTAACTTCAGAAGTAATTCTGACATTTCTGGAATACCATTTATTTCCTTCCTTTATTATTTCGGTATCTTTAAAAGTTGAAACAACAGAATCCGATTCTTCGCTTGTTAATGATGTACTCGTTTGACTTATAATTTTGCCATCGGCATCATAAGTATAAATCACTCCGTTCAATGCAGTCTTTTGACCTTTTGAATAAGCATATAAATCTTCCGTAGCTATTCTTACTTCTATTTCCTGTCCGTTTCTAATTATATGGCAAACAGTATTTTTTGGAATAAACAATCTTGAAGGAGCTATTATTCCTCCCTTGTCCAAAGAAAAAGCCTCGGCTTCAGCATCTTTCATATTATAATAATCGCCGTAAATTATTTCCGTCTTTTTGCCGTCATAAGTGTAATAAACCGATCCGTCTGAAGCAATATGCATTTCAAACTTAGCGTCTTTTTCTATAGCTTCGTCATATTTTATTTCAAAGCTCTTATAATATTCATTATCCGATTTTGTTTCTGCGTTTGAGAAAATGCTTTCATAATCAGTAGTAGATATTGTTCCGTATACATTTGATATTCTTATCGATTTCATCTCTCCGATTTTTTCGCCTTCGTTTGTTATAATATCGCCTGAATAAGTTCCGTCTGAATTCATAGAAACATTATTCATATAGGCTTTTGTATCTATACCGTTAAATTTGATATTTGTTATAAATATCATATCCGCATCTTTGCCGTTTGTGCCTGCATGAAGTATACGTCCGCTTGCCTCAAAATCATTTTCTCTCAAAGATTTTTCGGCTAATTCCGAGCAAAGGCTGTCTGTTAAAGCCTGAGAATTACCGTCAGAATCAACGGATAAGATTCCGTCAACGGTAACATCAGCTACAGTATCAACAGAATCTTCACCCTGTGTTGCAGTCTTTGTATAGAATTCATCTTTATAACTTACAAATTCTTCTACTCCCAAATAATTACCGTCTTTATCATAAAATACTTTCACATAAACTTCGGCTTGTTCTCCGTCGATATCGAAAGTATCTTTCAATTTGACTTCTACTTTAGCGCCATTTTCCTGATATGTGTAAACGCTGTTAGAAATTGCATCTTCTTTTGCTGTTGTCGTAGTCTTGGTTGTTGAAGGAGTAGTCGTCGTAACTGTAGCAGGCTCTTTCAATTTCAGAGGTTTTAATCCGAACAAAGAGCGCACCCAATTCCAAATGCTTACAAAGAAATTCGAAACCTTATCCCAAAATGTCAGTTCCGTAGTCGTAGTTGTGGTAGTTCCATCTTCCGTCTGAACGGTTGTTTCAGTACCGGAAGTTTGTTCCCTTAACTGATCAAAATATGCCTTAGCTTCTTTTAATCTGACATCCAATCTCTTCTGCATAAATCCGCTGTTGTCAGAAACAAAGTTATCTTCTCCGATTTTATTATACATATACACATCAACTATATCTTGTACGGAATATACAGAATCATTATCAAATATTTCAAGGAAATTCCCGTTTGAATCAAAAGGATAAATTTGCACCTCAACGCCGTTTTTAACAACCTTTATGTAAAGATATCCGTTTGCGTCTGTTTCTATTGAAACATTGTAAACAGAACTTAACTGATTGAACTTATTATAAATTTCGACTATTTTCTTCGTCTTTTCAATATCAAAATTAAATTTACCGGATTTATCAAAAGGATAAACTTTCATAGTGCCGACTGAGAGTTTAACTTCAAAATACCAGTATCCGTTTGCATCTGCCCTGTATGTTACTTTATCTGATATTGTTTTTAACTTTTCATAAGTATCAAATATTTGGTTTATAGACTCTACGCTTGTAAAATCTTCCAAATATACTTTTAGAACAAGATCGCTTCCTTTCTTTGAAACAGTAAAATATATATTGTCTGTTCCTGACCTCTTTACAGTATATCCTGCATCTTTTAATTTCTGTTCTAATTCATTCAACTTATTATTATAAGGAGCATTATATGCATTAACCATTGCTTCCGCTTTAGCTATCAAGGCTTTATCTGAATCACTTAATAATGATTGATACTTTTTAGCTTCAGCTATCCAATAAGACATATGTGCATAATCTTTAGACGTCTTATTAGTTTTATTAACGAAATATTGCAGTGAACCGATTGCTTCTATTTTCTTTGCTTCGTCAGAGTTTTTATAAGTATTAACCATTGCTTCCGCTTTAGCTATCAAAGCTTTATCGGTTGAAGTCAACAATGAACCGTATGTTTTCAACTGAGATATCCAATAAGCTATATGACCGTAATCTTCAGCTGTCTTATTTGTTTTGTTAACAAAATATTCAAGCGACGCTGCCACATCTATTTTTTTAGCTTCATCCGAATTTTTGTAAGTATTAACCATTGCTTCTGCTCTGGCAATCAAAGCTTTATCGGATGATGTTAATAATGAATCGTATTTCTTCAATTCAGATATCCAATAGGATATATGACCGTAATCGTCGGATGTCTTATTCGTTTTGTTAACAAAAAACGCTAATGAACCCGCAGCTTCATTCTTTTTAGCTTCGTCAGAGTTTTTATAAGTATTAACCATTGCCTGTGCTTTAGCTATCAAAGCTTTATCGGATGATGTCAATAATGAACTGTATTTGTTCAGTTCATTTATCCAATAAGCTATGTTCCCGTAATCTTCGGCTGTCTTATTCGTTTTATTAACAAAATATTCAAGCGATGCTGCCGCGTCTATTTTTTTAGCTTCATCAGAATTTTTATAAGTATCAACCATTGCTTGCGCTTTGGCTATCAAAGCTTTATCGGATGATGTCAATAATGAACTGTATTTGTTCAGTTCATTTATCCAATAAGCTATGTTCCCGTAATCTTCGGCTGTCTTATTCGTTTTATTAACAAAATATTCAAGCGATCCTGCCGCGTCTATTTTTTTAGCTTCATCAGAATTTTTATAAGTATTAATCATTGCTTCCGCTTTGGCTATCAAAGCTTTATCGGATGATGTTAATAATGAACTATATTTATTAGCCTGAGATATCCAGTATGCCATATGTCCGTAATCTTCGGCTGTTTTATTTGTTTTATTAACAAAATACTGTAATGAGCCGATTGCATCGTTCTTCTTTCCTTCTTCAGTAGAACCTCCGGAATGAGAAGAGTCATATGCATTAACTAAAGACTGAGCCTGCGCTATCAAAGCTTTGTCTGCATCTGTTAATAACGAGCTGTATTTATTTGCTTCTGATATCCAGTATGCCATATGTCCGTAATCTTCGCCTGTCTTATTTGCTTTTTCTACAAAATATTTAAGAGAACCGATTGCATCATCTTTTTTAGCCTGTTCAGCCTGCGATGCGTTGTACGCATCAACTATAGACTGTGCTTGGGCTATCAAAGCTTTGTCTGCATCTGTTAATAACGAGCTGTATTTGTTTGCTTCTGATATCCAGTAAGCTATATCTCCGTAGTCTGATGCTGTTTTATTTGTTTTATCTACAAAATATTTAAGAGAACCGATTGCATCATTTTTCTTTCCTTCTTCAGCCTGCGATGCATTGTATGCGTCCAAAGCGGACTGAGCCTGCGCTATCAAAGCTTTGTCTGCATCTGTCAATAACGAGCTGTATTTGTTTGCTTCTGATATCCAATAAGCTATATTTCCGTAATCTTCGGCTGTCTTATTTGTTTTACTGAAGAAATACTGCAATGAACCGATTGCATCATTTTTCTTTCCTTCTTCAGCCTGCGATGCATTGTATGCGTCCAAAGCGGACTGAGCCTGCGCTATCAAAGCTTTGTCTGCATCTGTTAATAACGAACTGTATTTATTTGCTTCTAATATCCAGTAGGCGATATGTCCGTAATCTTCAGCCGTTTTATTTGTCTTGTTCAAGAATGCGCTCAATGAGCCGATTGCGTCGTTCTTCTTTCCCTCTTCATTCTGCGCGGCGTTGTATGCGTCCAAAGCGGACTGAGCCTGCGCTATCAAAGCTTTGTCTGCATCTGTTAATAACGAGCTGTATTTGTTTGCTTCTGATATCCAATAAGCCATATCTCCGTAATCTGACGCCGTTTTATTTTCTTTACTGAAGAAATACTGCAATGAGCCGATTGCATCGTTCTTCTTTCCTTCTTCAGTCTGAGATGCATTATATGCGTCCAAAGCGGACTGGGCTTGCGCTATCAAAGCTTTGTCTGCATCTGTCAATAACGAGCTGTATTTATTTGCTTCTGATATCCAATAAGCTATATCTCCATAATCCGCTGCCGTTTTATTCGTTTTATCTACAAAATACTGCAACGAACCAATAGCATCGTTCTTCTTTACTTCATCAGAACTGTTATATGCGTCCAAAGCAGACTGGGCTTGCGCTATCAAGGCTTTGTCTGCATCTGTCAATATCGAACTGTATTTGTTTGCTTCTGATATCCAATAGGCTATATGACCGTAATCTTCAGCCGTCTTATTTGTCTTGCTCAAAAATGCGCTTAACGATCCGATTGCATCGTTCTTCTTTCCTTCTTCAGTCTGAGATGCATTATATGCGTCCAAAGCGGACTGGGCTTGCGCTATCAAAGTCCTGTCTGCATCTGTTAATAACGAGCTGTATTTGTTAACTTCCGATATCCAATAAGCTATATTTCCGTAATCTTCGGCTGTCTTATTTGTTTTATTGAAGAAATACTGCAATGAACCAACAGCATCGTTCTTCTTTACTTCATCAGAACTGTTATATGCGTCCAAAGCAGACTGGGCTTGGGCTATAAGCGCCCTGTCTGATGCGGTAAACAGAGAACTGTATTTATTTGCTTCTGATATCCAGTAGGCGATATGTCCATAATCTTCAGCCGTTTTATTTGTCTTGCTCAAGAATGCGCTCAATGAGCCGATTGCATCGTTCTTCTTTCCTTCTTCATTCTGTGCAGCGTTGTATGCGTCCAAAGCGGACTGGGCTTGGGCTATCAAAGCTTTGTCTGCATCTGTCAATATTGAGCTGTATTTGCTTGTTTCTGATATCCAATAAGCTATATTTCCGTAATCTTCGGCTGTCTTATTTGTTTTATTGAAGAAATACTGCAATGAACCAACAGCATCGTTCTTCTTTACTTCATCAGAACTGTTATATGTATCCAAAGCAGACTGGGCTTGCGCTATCAAAGCTTTGTCTGCATCTGTCAATAACGAGCTGTATTTGTTTGCTTCTGATATCCAGTAAGCGATATGTCCGTAATCTTCGGCTGTTTTATCTGCCTTATTCAGGAATGCGCTTAACGATCCGATTGCATCGTTCTTCTTTCCTTCTTCAGTCTGAGATGCATTATATGCGTCCAAAGCAGACTGAGCTTGCGCTATCAAAGCTTTATCTGCATCTGTTAATAATGAACTGTATTTGTTTGCTTCTGATATCCAATAGGCTATATTTCCGTAATCTTCGGCTGTCTTATCTGTCTTGCTTAAGAATGAGCTCAATGAGCCGATTGCATCGTTCTTCTTTCCTTGTTCTATCTGCGATTCATCATACGCTTTCAACTCCGATTGGGCTTGCGCTATCAGAGCTTTGTCTGCATCTGTTAATAACGAGCTGTATTTATTTGACTCCGATATCCAATATGAAATATGTCCGTAATCTTCGGCTGTCTTATCTGTCTTGCTCAAGTATGCACTTAGTGAACCGATTGCATCGTTCTTCTTTCCTTCTTCAGTTTGTGATGCATTGTATGCATCTATTTCTGCCTGAACATCTGAAGAGACAAGTCCTGCAACTCTTGCAGCCCATGTAGATAAATCTTCTCCCTCCAAAACTTGCTGAGCTAAAATAGTGTCTGTTAAAGTCTGCGATAAAGAAAACCCCCCAGGCAAAGATAAACCCAAGGCTGAAACGACAGCATCTACGCTGCGTTCAAATTCCGTTTTACTTGCATTATATGCATTCAATACTTCCTGTGCCTGTGCTATCAAAGCTTTGTCAGCATCTGTTAATAACGAGCTGTATTTATTTGACTCTGATATCCAGTATGAAATATCTCCATAGTCAGAAGATGATTTATTTTCTTTACTCAAAAATGCACTCAATGAACCGATTGCATCGTTCTTCTTTCCTTCCTGTTCCTGTGCAGTATTATAAGACGATAAAGAATCCTGTGCTTGGGCTATCAAAGCTTTGTCAGCATCTGTTAATAACGAGCCGTATTTATTCGCTTCCGATATCCAATATGAAATATGTCCGTAATCTTCAGCAGTCTTATCTGCTTTACTCAAAAACACATTCAATGAACCTATTGCATCATTTTTTGCAGCTTCTTCAACAGTAGCTTTTTCAGCTGCAACTTCCTCTCTTGTTTTGCCTTCTGCATTCTTGCCGTTTATATCATATCCTTCGGTATCATATAATGTGCCTGTATCTTTATTCAATCCGGTAGCAGGATCAAAACCGTTTGCATCATATGTAATCTCTTCTGTTTTTGCAGATTCGGCTGCAACTTCTTCTCTTGTCTTTCCGTCTGCATTCTTGCCGTTTATATCATATCCTTCGTTGTCATATAAAGTACCTGTATCTTTATTTAAACCGGTAGCAGGATCAAAACCGTTTGCATCATATGTAATCTCTTCAGTAGTTGTTGTAACTCCTGCAGCGGCATCTGTAAGCTCTTCAACCGGTGCAGTCGTAACAGGAACAACTGTTGATATAACATCAACTGCCGCTTCAGCAGGCGTTGTTGAAGGTTCAACAGGATTTTCAGTTTCAGAAACGACAGGTTCTTGAGTCGTTGTTTCAGCAGTTGTCTGACCTTCTGCTTTTGTTTCTCTGGCAACAGGCTCTTCCTCATCTTCCGTTTTTGTAACATTTTGTTCTTCTGCTTTTGTTTCCGTTACAACAGGTTCCTCTGCTTTTGTTTCCGTTACAGCAGGTTCCTCTGCTTTTGTTTCCGTTACAGCAGGTTCCTCTGCTTTTGTTTCCGTTACAGCAGGTTCTTCTGCTTTTGTTTCCGTTACAGCAGGTTCTTCTGCTTTTGTCTCCGTTACAGCAGGTTCCTCTGCTTTTGTTTCCGTTGCAGCAGGTTCTTCTGCTTTTGTCTCTGTTGCTATTACATCTTCGGTGGCAGCATAAGCTACTTGTCCTACAAACATCTCTTTTACTGCATCCTGAACTTTTGATACGGTTGCAGTATCAGGATTTACATTCGCTCTTGACGTCATCATTATACCTGCAAACATTGAAAGAGCCGTAGCCAACGTTTCAGATATGTTTCTTATATTTTTATTTCCGCTTCTTCCTGCAAAAATTAAAGCCGCAACACCGGCTGCAAGAATCCCTCCGACAACTATATTGCCGCATATAAAACCTATTGCGCTAAAAGCAAACATCAATATCGTAGGTGCTATAAAAGCCGTACTGAATGCTGTTCTTGCAACTTTTTTTGCTGTTCCTGTTTTTTCTATACCGTCATAAAAACTTGCCGCTTTTGTTTTTGCAGAAATATATTTTATTCCAAAAAACAAAGCTAACATTCCTATTCCGGCAAATAAGACAGCTGCCGGAGCCAATAAACCTATTGATATTCCCAATACTGCCGGTAAAGCACCGATTAAAGAGAATACTCCGAATATTGCATATGCCAACCCTCCGGCAGCAATCAAACCTGTCAGAGGCGCTATCATTTCTTTTATTTTTAAATTTGAGAATATATTTTTTGTATTTACTTTATATGTCAATTCAACATCAACATTTTTCTTTGCAGGCATCAAATACTGCGTATAAAAATATATGCCAGCTACTACCGGAAGAGCTACTGCAGGTATAATCAAACTTCCTGCAAAAGAACCGATTAACAAAGTAATCGCACCAACAGCCAATCCGCCGAAAAATCTTTCAACTCTCACAACGGCAGGAGTTTTATTTGATGATACTGAAATATTTTTATCGTTTATTTTGCTGATTATATTTTTATTTTTACTCTTCAATATCATTGAAGATATTACGCTTCCCGCGGCGAATACTACACCGGTCAAGACGACAAATGCTCCTGCAGGAACTGCAGCTATAGCCATAACAGAGCCTATTAAAAGAGCACCTATAGATGCATATAAGCCAAAATTATTGAGACTCCCTGCTATTTGATATAACAAACCGGTCACTGCTTTCTTACCGTATTTTGCATAATCTCCGGTAGCCAATAAATCCTGTTCTGCTACAGAGTACCTGCCTTGATCATTAACAGATGCTAAAATAGCATCTGAATATGTTATTTTCTGATAACCTGCATATATTAACAAACCGACTAAAGCAACTCCGCCGACCGCAAACAAAATGCCGGTTGAAACGCCTAAAAATGTTAATAATGTCGCTGCTACGCTTCCTATTCCTATTAAAGCCAAAGGAACATAAACAGGTGCCAATTTCGAAAATACATGTTGAATTTTTGCTAATACTTTTCTTGTCTTTACTGATTTTGATTCAGAAATTTTAGCGCCTAAAATTTCCTTATCGGAAGAAATTTTAGATTCAGCTACAGTATGTTTGAAAAACTTGTTTATTTCATTTCTTACAGATTCTTCAACACCTGAGAAAACTCTGTAGAATTCTTTTCTCATATCAGCCTGAGAATCTATAGGTTTATAGTTATTGCCTACAACGTTATCATCTTCAATCTGCAAATAATTTGTTGCATTCTCAAAAGCAGTTGTTCTGACAGCCAAGTCATCCGTAATAATTTTTGAAACTTCTGATTGTATAAATTTTTTCGCATATTCTATATCAGAAATTTTGGCAATATTTTCTTTATAACCGTTTAAGGTTTTTATTTCCTTGCTCAAAGAATCATTTTTCTCGGCATCTTTACTTTCTGTTAAAACTTTTTGTATTTCTGCAATTTTACTGTCTATTCTCTTTATTATTGATTCTTTCTGAATTTTGCCTATTTCAGCAAATTCAGCATCAGTAATTTTTCTGCCTAAAAGCGTTTCAAAAGCAGAAACAGCATCGCTGTATTCTTTTAATAAAGGTTCATACTGATTTACAGGGTTTGCTTCAAGATTATTTTTATCCAAAGACAACTGGGCTGACATTTCCTGATCGGCTATTTTTGTTCTTATTAAATCATAAAGTCTTAAGTATGCATTTTCAGCTCTGTTGAGTCTTAACATACCTAAACCTTTTTCATTTACGGAAATATTCTGGTTTAATAAATTATTTCCTTTTCTCAAGTCCTCTTTCATCGATAATATTATTTGTTCAGGAACAGTACCTTTAAAATGACTTGTTCTTTGTTTTACAATCTGATCTATTTCTTCTTCAGACAATATTGTTTTTTTATCTGAGGATTTAAGAGCCTTAGCCAATTGTTCTTTATACAAATCAATATTATCATCGGTCATATCGCTTAAAATATCTTCATTGGAACAATATAATCTTACCGTACCGATTTTATCTCCCGAAGACATAATATGTCTTGCGCTTCTTGAAGCTTTTTGATGTTCATGAGCATATGCTTTTGAATAACTGGCAATAAAAACATCAACCCATCCAACGGTTGAACCGTTAGGCTTTATTTCAGTTCCTGTTCCGGCAATATCAGTACATACAACTATCGAAGGTGTTTCTCCTGCCTGACTTAAAATTTCTCCGATCTTTAAGCTGTCTGCAAGGTCTCCATCAGACAACGAAAGCGTAGGTAAGTATGTTTTTACCGTTTTTACTGTTTTTGACATTGAAGGATTAGTCGCTCTTACAAAATCAAACAAATCTTGTGCTTTAGACATCATCTCTTCAGGTTTTGCCTGTTTTAAAGCTTTTACTTTTTCTCTGAAATCTTTATTTGAAACGTAAATTTGTTTATTATTAATCATCTCAACAATTATCAATGATGTTAAAAGCTTAATATCATTGATGTTTGAAACGAAAATTTCTGACGATGCTGCAGGAGTATTTTTATTTGTAAAAAATACTCTGACAACGTCTTTGGCAACTTCGCTATACTTTTCAATATTATTTTCAAAAGCAAAAGCGCTCGTGAATAAAGGATCTGCTCCCTTTGTAGCATCTGACAGCTGATAGTTATATCCTCTTTTGTCAAACCAGCTTAATGCCGCAAGCAAAGTACCTGTTCCGCCGGCAATATCCGCAAAATTTTTATTTAAAAACTCAGTCAAAACATTAGTGCTTAAAGACATAGTCGCCGGAGAATATTTTCCGTTAAAATCATACTGTTTTGTATTTTCAAGATACATTTCAACAGCAGCAGACAAATACCCTGACCATTGTTTACCTTTTTGTATCTTATTTTCAGAATCTCTGCCGCTTATTGACTTTTCTTTATTTTCTTCAAGTATAATTACCTGCCCGTCTTCTATTATGAAGTCTTTTCCAATTTCCAAATATTTGGCTCTAAGAGCATCTTTGAGCATCATATTCCACTGAGGTTTTGTCAATTGGCTGTACTGGCTCTGGGCATTTTTATAAGCCTGGTTATATTCTTTTGAAATCTCTAAGTTTAACAAATGCAGTATTATATTTTTACCGTCTTTGCTATAGTGGCTTCCTGCTTTTAATACATCAGCCAATGCTAATGCTTCTTTTTGAGCTTGATGTATTTCTCTCCAATTATGTACAGGCTCTCCGGAAATTGCAAAACGGTTATTTTGAATTATCTGGTCTATTTCATCGCCCATAAAATGTCTGTTTGCAACAGATTTCTGCGATATAGTATTTGAAAGCCCCAAAGCATCTCTCATTGAATCCCATGCAAAAGCTTCTATTTTTCCGCCTATAATTGATGCCTGTCTGTATATTTCGGCTTTATCCTGCAATTGTCCTTTTACAGCTTTGTCTGATTTTGAGTCCTTACCCTTTTCGAATGTATACAAATAACCGTTATTGTTAGAATCTACATATCCTATTTTTACAGGATTTGTGCTGTCTCTGCCCAAAAGTTTAAGTATGTCATCATAATTAAAAAATTTAACAGTCTCTGATAATCCCTCATCTACCAGTTTTTCTGTTAGAGTAGTAAACATGATTGAATGATTATCTATTGAATCAAAACTTGACATTTTAAGTAAATATGAAAAAGCATATCCAAGAGTTTTTCCCAACCCTGCGTTTGCTTCCTGCATCTTAGAAGCAGGAACATTTGCCAACGGAGATGCTTTAGGATTTGCGATGCTTGACGCAAACTGCAAAGTTTCTATAAGTCTTCCTTCGTCAAGACTTTCTCCGAATCTATACTTCATAAAGTGATATATTGCTACTATCATTTTATCCGTAAACTGCAAATTATAGCCTTCAGCCTTTTCACTCAAAGCAGCTTGAGCTTTATTTAAAAATGATTTTTCTGCCGTTGTAAGATTATTTCTTTCAGCTTCTGTAAACTTAGGCAATACTCTTCTCGCGGCATCCATGTCTCTTTGTTTTACTTCCTGTGCTGCAACGATATTTCTTGAATCTATTGACAGATAATCAGCGTGATCGCCGCTTGAAACGATTATTTCTTCAAGCCAAGGAAATGCTTTATGTATAGATTGATGTCTTTGTGCAAAATCAGCATGTCTCAATTCATGTCTTATTAAAGTTTCCAAAAATTGCGCTTTACCTTCTTTTATTCCTTTTGAATCAAATAACTTTGAAAGAACATTTACGTTTAAATGAATAAACTTACCGTCAAAACTTGCTGCTGTACTCTTATCAAGAGATTTGTCTTCGCGTGCAACTGAAACAAATTTCTCGGCAAGATCTTTAGGCAAAACATTCGATATTCTTTCTATAAGATTTTCTATATTATTTTCATCGGATTCCAAAATTAAATTTTCAAGCAATTTATCTGCGAAATCTTTTTGTTCTTTAGTTTGTGCAATTTTTGACTTGATCGCAGACTGAATCTTTTTATTTACCATGATTCCTGTTGTTATCATAATAACCATAGGAATCATCCCTGCCATTCCCGTAGCAAGCAAAACAGTCGCTCCTGAAGCGATAAGTACTACAGGTGTAATAAATTTGCTTATCTGTAAAGAAATTTTAAGAACATTCATCGCTCTTATAAATAAATTTGTGCTTTTTACCGATTTTTCAGCTGTTTTATCAGTAGTTGATGCCGAAGAAACTATGCCTTTGGAATCAACATCAAATTTAAATGTTTTATTTATGCTCTTTACGGAAAATAAAATTTCCGAGTTTGCCTCATTATACTGAAGAGTTGCTTCATCTGAAATACCTTCAAATATAGCGTTTATATCGGAAACTTTCTTATTTTCACTTAACAGCGCTGTCACTATATCCTGCAAAACAGGCTGTAACGTGTTAACATCTCCCTGTCCTATAGCCAATGAAGGAATTAAAGTCGCCAAAGCCTGAAAAGCTATTTTGCTTTGTTCCTGAGCTATCTTATAATATGTTTCTTCGGCTAATTTTGTATCACCCGTAACGTTAGGAGTTATTACTATATTTGTTATGCCGTGTTCGCTCAAAAGGTTTGATATTCCCTGTGTATGGAAACCTCCGGTTACCGTTATATAAACTTCTTTTGCATCTGCAAAAGAATTCATAGTCTTTTCTAATTCAGAGTTTCCCTTGACTTCTGCAGTTATCTTCTGAGAATTTAAAACATCACTCATATTCTGCAGAAAATAGTTGTTTCTGGCAAAGTTGATTTCATAAAACTTGTCTGAAACGGTTTCATAACCCGCCATCGCAGATATTTGTTTATTATCTATGTACTTAACCCACAGATATTTAAATTTATCTATGTTATCTTTATAATACGTACAGTCATCAGCTGTTATTTTGCCGGTAAGATAATCTTTATAATATCTCACAAAACTGCTTAAAAAAACAACTTCTTCTTCGGCTTTATTTACCGCAAATTTATCGTTAATTTCATCTTTAAAATTCTGTTCTTCTTTAATCAATTCCAAAGGATTAATTTTCTGGCTTAATTCTATATAAGCAAAGAATTTTTCCAAAGCAGGAAAATTTGCGGAAAGATTTAAATTGTATTGTCTGGACAATTTTATGATATATCCGTACAATTTATCCATTTGAGAGAAATTCTTTGTACCGTCCAACAACATTTTATAAGCATTGTAAGGTAAAACTTCTTTAAGTTTTACTACAAACATCTGTAATTCCTGCGTTGTTCTTCTGTAATCAATGTCTTTTTGAGCATCCATTAATGCCATATAAGCCGCTAAATTAGGGTATGTGTTTATTTCTACGCCTAATTTTTCAGCATGTTTTTTCATTAAAGAAAAATACTTATTAGCTTCTGTAGAACCTGAAACATATCCTGCAGACAATTCTTCTATCTTTTTCTGTTGTCTGTTATAATAGTTTGCCTGTAAAGACTTTATAGTCTGATTAATTGCATTAAAAGAAGCATCTATTTCAGACTGAGAATCTATCAATGTTCCGAATCTTTTTAAATTGTCAAAATATTGTTCTTTATTTTCAAGTCCTTTGATTATATCGGTTTTGCCTTTTGATGCCGAGAAATATTCCGCACCGGTCAATCTTCCGGACTGCAGCAATTTATTCATTACCGAGTTTTTAACAACTTCATCTTTTGAAGAAGCAAGCCATTTTGTACTTACCTGTCCGTATGCACCTTCAAGATAAACCGCTTTAACTCCATACTTGCTGTCAAATAAATCTATAATATTATTAATATTTTTCTGAACTTCAGGATGACTGTGTAAATCTTGAATATTAATAACTATTTTATCGCTGCCTTCATAGTTGGCTGATGTTATTTTCCCGTAACTGTAAGGAAGATTGAAATCTTCAAAAACTTGTTTAAATTGGGCAGTAGCTCTGGTATTATCTATAACCATAGCAACAGCCTGTCCGTATACAGCTGTTAACAGGAAACAGTTAACAACGATAATCGCTGTCGCTTTCAGAAATGTCATGGACATTACCCATTGCTCAACATGCCCGGCCGCAATAGTGAGTTTTTTCCTTGTTATCAAGCCTTTTAAGTTTTTAAATATGTTCATTTCTTCCCCCTGTTTTTGCGTTATTAACGCAAAAACAGCTCGGCTTTATAAAAGCCGAGCTATTATTTTTTTATTATCTATTATATTTGTAATAATGTTGTCATCGGATATTTTTCTCCTGCTTAATAAAATAGCCAATAACAACAACATTATTATATTCATTTCTATGATTAGACCTAGACTTTGTAAGTTTAAAGATCGCAAAATACCGTAATCAAATAAAACAAATCTGTCATTATACCCGATATATTTATTTGCTTTTGTTACTTTTGCTTTACTAATCTGTAAGTTATTGATACTGCCTGGTAAAATAGAATATCCGAAAGATGCTTTTGCACTGCTTCCTTCATCATTATTATTATTTTTATTTTTTTCAGAAGCTTTTGAGTTAACCTGTGAATTTTCAACAAACATTTTGGATATAATATCAACAGGTAATGATGAAATATAGAAAAAATGCGATATTAAAGTATCCGCAGAAACCTTTGCAGATTCTAGAATTGAAATATTATTATTAATTTTTACTATCCCTAAGGAACTAAGAATGATACAGAACAATATCCCGCAAGCTAAAAACTTGCGGAATACAATCGATTCCATTCTGATTAGAGATTTTATCATATCCATAAAATATTCCTGATAAAAGTATAAATCATATTATTTATTATGTCAACAACTTTACAATACGCCTTGTTCAGCTATCATGTCCGACAATAATTTATTAACGTCAACATCGCTTAAATCTGAATTTTTTTCCGCTATTTTTTGCTCAACAAAAGAAGCAAGCGAAATTATCTTAGTTATCTTATTAGCCGTAGGTTCTTCATCTGCAGTTATAGTTATCCACTGTCTTTCATTTATTAAAATAGTAACCGTCTTATCCTGAGCATTCCATGTAGCGACCAATTGCCCGTTATTGTAAATATTTTTTGTTATTATTCTCTCGTTAAAAGTTTCATAAACAACTTCTTTATCGGCATTATACCACTGAGTTGTCTGAGTTGTTCTGTCAAAAACATAAATTAAGGTATTGCCGTTCCAATTATAATCTTTTATTATAGTTCCGTCTTTATCTTTTGTTACGGTTTGCCTGCCCTCGTTATCGTAATATGTTTTAGAACTGTCTTGTAAATTCTCAACATAATCAATGATTTTCTTGCCTTCGGAATCTTCTTTGTAATAATACTGTTCCCAAACTTCATTATCATTGCCCATAACTTTATCTATTGTGCCGTCACTGTTGTATGTAACATTCTTAAATGTAGTATAAAGTTCAGTCCCGTCTATATCATATACAGTAGTTGAAGAAGTACTTCCGTCTGCCGCTAAGTTTGTCGTATATAACAGTTTTGAACCCTGCCAATAATATTTTTTTATCACTTCATCTTGATCATTTTTTGTAACAGTCTCTTTACCGTTTTCATAATATGTTTTTTCTTTTGTCAAAACATTCAATACAGAAGTTAAAACTTTATTTCCCTGATTATCTTGGTCATAATTGTACTTCACAATAGTTGTACCTTCGCTGTTATTAATATGAGTAGCCAAGCCCTGCTTGTCAAAGAATGTTGTAGTATTTATAATTTCGCCTTTTGTATTTAACTGATAATCTTTCTTGGTTACAAGCAACCCCTGCCCTGAAGTTGAGCTTGTATTTTTAACTACGGCAAGATTTTTGCCGTCTCCATACTCATAACTTACATCTTCATACTGATATGTCGCCAATATATATCCGTCAGCATCGTATGTGGCCATTTCTCTGCCGTATTGGTCATATGTTGTTTTTTCCTTTGTCATTTCATTAACAACATAACTTATTGTTTTACCAAACAAACCATAGTTATATGTCTTTGTTTTGTTCATATCCTTGTCATATTCTATCGCGGTATTCCCTTCGCCGTCCAAAGCTTTGTATCCGATTACTTCATTAAACTCATTTTTTATTTCATACAAATTACCGCTGCCTTTTATAGCAGTTGTCGTTTTGGTTAAGTTGCCAAGAGAATCTTTTTGTTTTGTAACGCCTCCCAATGAAAAAGTCATTGTTCCGTCTTTTGCAACGCTCAGAGTCATTTTCCCGTCAGGCGTATAATAGACTCTCGTTCCGTTAGAATCAGTTGCAGCAACCGGTCTGTTAGGTAATATGCTTGCCATTTGTTTAGGCTTTGCAAAGTCTCTCAGATCGGCAATAGTTCTGCCTTCAGGCCCGAAAGAATACGGCTGAGGAGATTCAAAAAAGGATGCCTGTGAATTAGTTGCAACAAATAAAATTGATATTATCAAGACTTGTATTTTTTTCATAAACACCTCCAATCCCTCTACTGTAATTATACATACTATATATAAAATTTAGTAGAAAAAATTGTGAAAAAATTGTAAATTTTTACATTAACTTATTATATTTTGAGTCATACATTTCATAAATTTCAAAAGTTACTTCGTCAACAACCAAAGGCATATTTGCGGCAGGAAGAACTTCTCTTCCAAGGCAAACGACATTGACTCCGTCTATATTTTTCAGCCTCATTTTTTTATCAAACAATACATATCTGTCACCAAATTCATCCGTCAAAACAAATACGCTTACTTCTTTACCGTCTAAAGTTTTTCTGTTTTCTGCAGAAACCTTGCCTTTTGCAACATCAAACAATATAGGCTTATTCAGTATTGCGTTAACTTCAACTCTTATTTTATTTTTCTTCAGAGATTTTTCTTTTATTTTTTCGCTCATATCTTTCGAGATACCCTGGTTTTCAATCATTGAATCAGGAGAACCGATTTTATCCACTCCTATAAACAATCTTACAGGATTACCGTCGATAGTTTCGCCTTCTTTAGGTATTCTCATTTTGCCGAAAACGCTGCAATTTTTGTTAGTATTGTTTTTTATATCTTCAGGTTTTAAATTTTCTAAAACATAGAAAAGACCGTTTTTGCCCGCCAAATAAGGAACATTATCTTTAGATATTTGCAATTTACCGTCTATCTTCATCATTAAGTTTGTAATTTTATATTTAGGAGTATTTTGCCATTTTGCTCTCATATATTTTGTTACCAAAACTGGACCAACCGCTATCAATCCTGCAATAACAAGAACGATACTTCCAAAAATAATTCTTTTTGTACTTTTTTTTGGCGTTGAATCCATAATGATAATTCTCCTTTTTATAAATCAAAAATATCTAAAGATAAGCATATATATTATAACATTATCATTATATTTTTTCAATAAAAAAAGGTGGGCAAAAACTTGCCCACCTTTTTCTTTAAACTCTAACTTTAGAATAACGCTTCCACATTGCCTGAAGCATCTGTTCTTTCTCTTAAAACCTGCTGTTTCCCGGTCAACATATTCCAACCTGACTGCCATTGAACTCTGATGCCGTTGTTATTAAATATGGCTGTATTGGCTGCCGTATTCTCTTTAACCCAGCCTAACTCTTCATTCTGTATAGCTGTTTTTAAATCTGCAATTTCAGATCCGCTTGCAAAGCCTCCGCTGTAATTTGTATTTACAGCCATCGTCAAATGCCCGTTTACATCGGCTTTAACATCGCCCATAAACATGACATCCGTCTCACCTTTGTTAAGCATTGCTTTTAATGTTTCTGCCATTTCGGCATCTACCTGAACCATTACAGTTTCCCCGTCTGCTGCCTGGAAACCTGTTCCGTCCATTATGTTTACATTAGCGGCTGAAACTACAGCGTAAGTTACTCCGTCTATAGTTTGTACTCCGACCAAAGTTCCTTCAACTACAGGATCTTTAACCGTTGTTACTTTTACAACAGCGTCTACAGCTGCTCTGAGAGTATGCGTTGCTCCGTTAAACTGATAGCTTGCTCCGCCTCTGTCCATCACAGTAACTTTACAAGACAACTGTTCACCTTCCGAACCCTCGCTTGTTACTTCTGAAGTTGTATATGCCGCGAATGAACCGCCCTGTACTTTAGTACCGCCGTCAACCGTTGTTGTACCAGGTTCAATAGCGTCTATTGTAAATGCAACACTGGCAACTGCAGAATAACCGTTGCTCATAGCCAACATTTTATTCTTGGTAGCAGTATCTATTCCCAAGAAATTCATCAACGCACTTGCATTTGCTCCGGTTAAATCGCTTTCATAAATGCTGATGCTTGTAATATTTGAATATTTACTTGAATTAGTTCCTCCGCTTGATGCGCCTGATTTCAAGCTGGCAAGAGCTGCATTAGGGTTTGCCTTTATTTCTGCAACAGCTGTTCTCAATTCATCATAAGTCTGAACTCCAGTTCCTGAAGACAAATCGGCAGTACCTACAGATCTGCCCCATTTGTATGCTTCTATAGTGGTTTTTGTCAATGCAGAAGTATCAGAATCATAATTGAATGATGTAATACCGTTTAAGCTGCCGTTTGCATGATAATCATACTTTGTCGTTATAGCACCCTGATCATTCATTACATAAGAAGCTTTTCCGCCTGAATAATAAGTTGTTGATTTGTTTTCTGTGCTGTAAGAACTTACCAAAGAACCGTTTGAAGAATAAGTGTATGTTGCGACCTTATCTCCTGATGCGTTAACAGCATAGCTTTGTCTTCCGTAAGCATCCAAATAAACGGTATTTGTTGTTTTCTCAAATTCAACTCCGTCTGTAAGAGATCCCTCTTTTACTTTATAAGTGTTCTGTGTTATTGACTCTAAGAAACCGGCGGCATTATAATTGTATGTTTCCAATACCTGTCCGTCATAGCCGATTGTTTCCTGAGCTTTTCCGTTAACAGACCATGTCATGCTTGCTCCGTAGCTGGCTGTCAAATTGATAGCTACTGAGTAGTTTATACCTTTCTTCAATGCTGTTATAGCATCATCAAGCCATTCTACAAATTCCTGAACGAAAGAAGTTGTATTTGCTCCGTTTTCAACATTTCCGTTTGCGTCAGTTCCTGTCTTTTTCAAAGCAGATTCATCGACTCCGAGAGCCAATAAAAAGTTTTTCAACTTTTCAGTATCAGTGCTTCCGGACATTTTTTCTATCGTGCTCCAATCGGAACCTGACAGATAAAAATTCGTAACCGTGAATGTACCGTCATCATTGTAACCTAGAGTAGCTCTTGGTTTTCCCGCATCATAAATCGTTACGTTTCTGTCCTGATCCATAACGCTTAACAATACGCCTGATTTGTAATTAAAAACTGCGCATATTTTACTTTCAGTATTGCCTATAACGGCGCTTTCTTCAGGCGTCGGCGTTACAGTGTAAGAAGATCCTGAAGTCGAAGATAACTGATTGTTATTCACACCGCCTGTTTTTGCATAAGGATCTGCCCCGTAAGATAAACTTCCTGAACCAAGACTGATACTCAAAATTGTCGCCAAGACAAAAGACCAAATTTTTTTGTTCATGGCCTCCACCTCCATAATAAATTTAACTCCTTTTCTGCAACTATATTATAGCTTTTTATTTCAAAAAATATCAAAACATTTTGTGAAATTTTTGTAAAATCAAAAACATGTTTTTTCATATAAAAAACAATCAAAAAACTTCTCAAATATATATTAGCCGATACATATGCCGGTTGTCAATAATTTTGCAACATTTTGAAAAAAATATTAAAATTAATAAAAATAATCGGCAAAACGGAGCAAAAGATGAACAAACTTGACATAAGAATCTCTTACAGAGACACCGATCAAATGGGTATGGTATATTATGCCAATTATCTGGTTTTTTTTGAAAGAGGCAGAACAGAACTATTAAGGGATTTAGGATTCACATATAGAGAAATGGAAGAAAAAGGGCTGTATTTCCCTGTTATTAACGCACAATGCAATTATCATATGCCGGCAAAATATGATGATTTAATAACAGTTGAAACCAGAATATCAGAACTCAGAAATGCAAGCATAGTATTCTATTACGAAATAAAAGCTCAAAACAAACTTTTAGCTTCAGGCACTACAAAGCATCCCCTTGTAAACAAATCTTTTAAACCGACAAGAATTCCACAGGATTTAAAAGAACTTTTGGAAAAGCACGTAGAACATTTATGATACATATCGATATGTTTTTTATGCAGCAAGCGTTAAAATGCGCAAAAAAAGCTTATGACTCGGAAGAAGTTCCTGTCGGCGCCGTAATAGTAAAAAACAACAAAATCATAGCAAGAGGCTATAACAAAAGCATTTCGCTTAAAGATTCAACGGCTCATGCAGAAATTATAGCAATACGCAAAGCCTGTAAAAAATTAAATAACTACAGACTCAACGATTGTTCAATATACGTTACCATAGAACCATGTTCAATGTGCGCCGGAGCTCTAATACTGGCCAGGGTTAAAAAAATATATTTCGGAGCCAAAGACATAAAGGCCGGCGCCTGCGGCAGCGTTTTTAATATAGTCTCAGATAACAAACTAAACCATAAAATAGAAATATCAAGTGGACTTATGGAAGAAGAATGTGCTACAATAATCAAACAGTTCTTTCAAAGCAGAAGATAATTTAACCGTTAATTCGGTTTATTTATTTGCGGGGGTGAGTTGGGTTCGACGGGAATGAAAGAGGTACAGATAGCAAGCCCGAGTTGGCCGATGGCTCGGTAAAAATCGGCTAAACAATAAACGATAAACAAATCGTTCCTAACAGCATGTTCAAACCTTTTATGGGTTTTGGAGCAATGCCAATAGCTGCTTAGTCAGCTACATTTTACCTTTGACACCTACTATTAGGATAAAATGACAAGAGTAGGTTAGTATTAATTTGCTTGTTCCGTCAAATTAATATGAAATTAAAACGGTGCTGGTTTATAAGATAGTCCCGTCCGGTGATAGTCTTATAAACGAGAACAAAATTCCGGACTAAGCTTGTAGCGATCTTACTGAAACATTTTCGGACGCGGGTTCAATTCCCGCCACCTCCACCTGAGTTGATTTTCAGTGCTTTTATTACTAAAAACATTTATAAAATCAGGCATTTCTTTGAGTTCGATAGCTTTTCCATCAAAAACAAAACCTTTTGGTGTTATCGAACTTTGAATGTCTTTTTTTATTTCCAAATTTCCCATTTCCCAAATAATGTCAGCGTTACTTATAAAGAATTTCACAAAATCCCAACACTCTTCCGTAATCTTACTTATTTTCTCTTCATCCATCAAATAACCTTTCTTCTCTTTGATTTGAGCTTCTATCTTTTCTATTTCTTTCCTTCCACGTTCTTCGGTATAGATTTTCTTCATGATTAAACCGCCTATGCCTGATACATCTTCTTCTAACTTATCAATTTCTTTATTTAATCTTTCATTCTGTTTGCTGATATTGATTGTTTTCTGCTCATAAATATCCATAGCCATTTGCTTAAACATTTCAAGATACTCATCTTTAATCCTTAATGTTTGTAAATAATTAAGGTATGTTTTTTCTATTTGCTGTTTTGTATAACGGCTACACTTCCCCTGACAATGATAATAATGGAATCTCTTTTTTTTCGCCGAACTGCCAGTCATTTTATGGTTTTTAGCTTTACAATAAACATAATCTATCAATGGATATAAAGGATTTTCATAGTTCCTATTTTTATTATTCTTCGATCTGTTATTTATTTTGTTTTGAACAGAAAAAAATAATTCTTCAGAAATTATAGGGTCATGAATACCTTTAATTAACTGTCCATTATTCACATTATGCTTATCTGGGAGTAAACCGCAGTATACAGAATTTCTGGCAATCTTTTCGAATGTTTGCGGGGCTATTTTAATACTATATTCTTTTTTCATTATTTCTATAACCTGCGATTGATTATATCCATCATCCAATAAGTTAAAAATCATCATGACTTTAAGAGCGTCTTCATTAGGATAAATTTGTTTTTTGTTATTCTTATTTACCCCGAAAGAATAACCTAATAGTTTATGTAAATGTCTTCCATTTTTCAAAGCAGCTCTTACACCATCTCGTATTCTTTCAGTAATAACTCCAAGTTCAAACTCACCATAAGCAGCCTCTATAGTTAGCATAAATTTTCCAAGAGCAGTATCAATGTTTGTCCCATTCGTAAATACAACTTGAACACCTGCTTTCTTTAATCTTTTTGATAAATAAGCAAAATCTCCAACATTTCTTGAAAGTCTATCAACTTTATAACAAACAACAGCAGAGACATTATTATTTTTATCTAAACAAAATTCTAATAATTCTTTCAGTTTTGTTCTATCTGTTGTTCCACCACTTTCCCCCTCTTCTCTAAAAGTATCACATATAACTTCATATCCATTTTTTTCTGCAAAAGCCCGACACTTTTTATCTTGGTTATCCAAACTCTCACCAGACTTTGCTTGCTCATCTGTTGAGACTCTTACATATACTACCGCATTTTTCTTTTCGTCCATTTATCCCCCTACCAACTTAAAATTATTATTTATTTTTTGCTTTCCTATTTTTTTCTTTGAAAGGAAGATTATCATATTTGCCAGTCAAAAGCATTTCCAAAAAATGATATTCTTTATCACTGCCTTCTTTAAATTCAATATTCATGTTTCTTTGTCTCATATCTATGTACTTATCAACAATATGACTTATAGTGTTATAACTATTTTGTATAAGTTTTGATTTTTCTTCGTCGATACATTCTTTAAGATAATTTGCATATTTAACTATTCTTTTCTTACTTTCTTCTTGTTCATCCAATTCTTTTTTAATTTCATCAACAACATTAACATCAAAATTTTTGCCTTTGTTGTATGGCAAATTTTGATTGGTTTGACTATTAAGAGAGATAAATTGCTTTGTATAATCCATTTTGTTTCAAGATTATACAAATAAAGATGGTACTCACTAGGTACATCAAAATGGTTGGTTTTATGTCACTATTTACCGTCTAAAATCTTTAACTCTGTGTAAAATTCTTCTTTGTAGTGAGGTTTAACACTAAATAAGGATTTGATTTTGCTCTTTGCCCTTTTGTATGCAGTTTTTACTCTGTTTTCCTCTTTATTATTATTTAACTCAGGGTCAAAAATATCTGCAATTGCACCATGTGTCTTTTTATCTTTTTCCTTCCAATTATAAATTTTGTAGCTATCTGCTGAAATGTTAAAGTTATTATATTCCAACATTTTTAGTTGTTTTTTTATCTTACTACTTTTTAAAAAATTACTTATGGCTGTTTCGGAAACATTAGATGAGGATATTTTTATAAATATATTATCAGACAATAATATGTCAGGCACATTGCTCTTAATAGAAGACCTTTTGTGCAAGAATAGTCTTTCTAGTCCCATATATTTATTTTTATTTGGATCTGGGTCGGGATTTAGGTCAAAATCATCTTCTATTAATCTGTCTCTTTCTTCTTTTGGCGTATCATCAGGTATATTTAGCATCTTTGCGTATTCCTTAGCATATGCTTCTATCCGATTTTTGTTTCTTTTTAGCATATCTATGTTAAAATTTTTTATGTTTTGAGGAGTATCTTCAGTAATACCTAGAAGTTTGGCACATTCTTCATCAGACATTTCTGTGTCATAATCTTCTTTTATAGTTGAAAACTGCATTATTTCTATGGTCGGTCTGAGGTATTTTAGTAAAAGACAACCGTGTTTGATTATATAAGGAATTTGTGGTACAAGATATGGATGAACATTAAAATTTTTCTGAATTTCTTTTGAACTAAGCAAATTAGAACTTAGGTTTTTATACTCTATTTCAAAGTCGGGGAGTCCTCGGTATTCATCCCAATTGTTGTAGTTTTTTCGTATAATTTCATTTTTATTATACTGTTCAAATGACGTATATAACCTGCTAAGTTCAATAAACCCTTTAAAATCTTCGTTGTGTTTAAGTGCTTTTGCAAACTGTAAAGCAACATCTGATAAAGGAACAAATCCCTCAGGCTCATATTTTTGGCTTTCTCTTTGGTTAGTAATGTAATAATATTCATCCAACATTAAAATAGAATTATACCTATGCGTCAAAAAACCAAGCTTCATAGTTTGAGTCCTTTTGAGATTATTTTTAATAATATACAATATAACAATGGATTTTCACAGAAGAAAATTAATTTGAAACTGTTACACCACTATATCCCTATTTCAATACAGCTATTATATGTTCTTCGCTAAACCTGCTCTTGTTCATCATCCCATTCTTGCACCTTCTTTTACCTAACTTTTAAAGGCACTACTCTCGGGTGTAAGGTCACAATATCAATAACTCATCAATAGCTCAACAAAGTCTCAACATTACCATGGGGTTACCCCAACTAAACTTCATATAAAGTACGACATACTCCCAGCATTACTGTTGTTTTCAATAAATTCTGTATTCCCATGCAAGTTCTTACCTATCTTTTAACCCATCAACTAATACTTTGTGTTTGTCAATCAAATTTTTGACCCATTTCTTGGGTTTAAATTGTGCTTTTTTATGTATAACTTTCATAAATCTTTCCCTGTATCTATTATCTGTTAAATCATACATTTTATTGTTTATATGAATCTTTTTTATATCATTCTTGTGTATAAAATCGCTTAATACTGATTTTTGTAATGTTGTAAAATCAGATTGCATATCAGACTTTTCTATATATGCTATTTTATCATAACTTCCAAATCTCAATATGTTATCATCTATTACTTCTTTTAGAGTCAACCCTAATGCTATTACCGAATTTGAATGGCTATCCCTGACTACTAAATATGTTCCATCTTGTAGTATAAATCCTTTTGTATTGTCATTTATTGTAGCTTTTGAAAAGTTAGTTTTTAATATATTTTCTATGCTATACATTTTATTTATCCTTCAATAAATCCATCAGAACTTTATGTTTTTTAACAAATTTAACTGCCCAAGCTTTTGCTTTAAAGCAGGTCTTTTTGTTTGTATTTCCAGTAGAGTTACTTTGACTTTTTTCTTTAATTTCCACTTTGTTTTTTGTCATACTAAATATCCACTAGACAAACCTACTCAGATCCTAATTCTTGTAAAACTTATCATACATTTGCAAAAGTCTATGCCAAATGTAGCAAATTTTGCTATACCTCAACCTCAATCTTCTTTTTTGACTGGATTTTCAACAATTGCCCATATTAAAGCACCTACCCAACCTACAAGAGTCCAACCAAAAAATAAACATAGCAAGAAAATAGCAAGAGTATTCTTAATTCCTCTGCTTGTTGCGACAAACCATGGAATAAACATGACTATAAGTAAAAGCATTCCAACACCGAATAAAACGCCAGTTGTATAATTATCCATATTAGTACTCCTTTAATTTTATTTTAATAAAAATTCTTATATCTTATTTTATTTCCAAATTATTATCTTCAATAAACTTCTTTCCTTTAGGGGAACTAATGAGTAAATAGCTGTTTATCGCTCCACATTTAGGGCATGGAATAAATTTGGGCGTTTTGTCCTTTGTGGATTCTATAATCAACCATATTATTCCACCAATAATAGTTAGAAAAAGAATAACTATTATTATACAACCCAAATTACTTTCATAAGACTTACAAATTTGCAACTTGCTGAAAATAGAACAACACTCTGTGCAAATGTATCCGCCGTTTTTTTTAATTTCTTCTTGTTCTAAAATTCCCATAGATTTTTCCTCTTTTTGTTTTTTTGATCCGTTTTTAATTATGAACCACATAAAAGCCAATACAAAGACGGCAAAGAAAATTCCTTTGACATCAGAATTAATTCCATTTGTTACCATTGCGGTTTTTAAATCATCGCATCCGCATACAAACACAGTACATAAAAGTACTGTTAGAATAATAGTTTTTTTCATAATATCTCCTTATATTTTCTTTTCCGTGTAACCACAGATTTTTTCATACAAATAAAAAAAGACGGCGATTTTTAGGCTACTAGAATAACCCGTATAATCGCCGCCATATCCTGTATCCGAAGATACAGGAATAAAGCAAACGATTACTTGTGGTTTCTAGTATGCCCTCAGACTGTTATCTGACAAGCAAAACGCAGTCTTTCTCTGCGTTCCCAACAAATAATCAATATTAAGTTTTAAACTTGGATTCCCAAAAAACTCGGGACTACCAAGCACTCCAAGCATTTCTCAATGCTTCATTACATCTTATCCTCTAAAATCATTTTCAACTTTTGTATACACCACTATTTTAGCATTTTGGAAATTGATTTTCAGTCTTTATCCATGTTTTCTTCAATTAATTCCCACATAATATCTCTTACAGCATTGCAAACATCATCAAAAGATATACCATTTGCATAAACATTGTTTTTTGAATATCCGTTCCAAAACCTTTTCATTTGATCGCTGTTTTGTATATCATCAAGTCTGACTTTATATTCCTTTATTAATTTTAGACTATTTCTTTTTTCTGCTGTTTTTTCTAATGCCTGATGTAAAACACTAAAATCAATTTCATCTCTATACAATGATACTATCTTATAGACATCGTAAAAATCTCTTGGGCGTGTATTTGCCACACTTCGCGATAAGATAGTTTCAATTTTCTCGGCAAGAATTGTTTCTGTAGTGTAAGACATCAGAATTATTGAACGTTTTTCAAAAAGTAATTGGAATGAATAATTTATTGCTCTCGGCGTAATTTTATCTCCTGTCGTAATATCAACAGTCAAATAGGTTTTCATATGCTCATAATTTGCATGTAAGTAAGCCCTCCACCCTTGATATTCATCATCTTCACGAATAGGAGAAAATTTGTCCAATTTAAATGTAAAATTATCTTCTATGTCTATACTGCAAATTTCCGTTAAAGTCTTTCTCAAATTTTCTTCCGAAAGTGGCATTCCTTTTAGAGTAGTGTCCAAATCCATAGTAGTTCTGTTGTCTATCCCTAGTATAGCTGAAATCAAAAAGCCACCTTTAACAATAAAATTCTTCTTATATTTTGAAATAGCTACTCTTTCCAAAAATCTTTCCATAATGTAGTTTTGGAGTATCAACTGTGCTGGAATGTTTTTCTCTACAGATTTATTTTTTATTAAAGCTTTTAATTGCATCGCATTTTTTACAATCACAGTAAAGCCTCTAAATATGCTGAAACTTTCGGAGCAACACGCAAAAATTTAGCATACTTCATTAACTTGCCTATATCCTTATGCTTTGATGAAATATAGCGTTTTAATGCCTGATTTACTATCTGTATATCTTCACCGCTGTTAGAACGCAAAATATCGCAAAGAGTCTTTTCAATATCATAAGCGTTCACGATATTTCCAAAGTTTGTTTTAACTTTTACAATTCCCAAATCATAAAACTTTTCAGAAGCAACCTTTGCAATAATTTTTGATTTTTTAACGGAATTTACATTGTAACCGAATGGGAAAGTCATTGTAAATTGATACGGAGTTCTGTCTGTTAGAGAGTGAAGATATAAAGCCGTTGAGTGAGAGAAAACACCTTTTTTGAAACGATACTGAACAAAATATATTTCATCCTCGAAAGACTGAGGTAAAACATAAATGCCTCTGGTTGTTTTAGAAATACGTCCATCCGCTGCCAACTTGCTTAACAAACGCCTTGCTATACCAGCATGGTCGACTTCTTTTGCCGTTATGTAACCCTTATTTTTTTTAATAATGTTAAATATTTTATCTGTACCATTCACATCAACCCCCGAACTTACATGCTAATATTATGACATAACTATAGCATAAATATTCATTGGCTACAAGTTCAGTCTGATTTAACTTTTAAAGAATACCCTTTAAAATCATCACCGCTTACATATTCAAACTTTTCTTGAATATCAATAAGTGCCTGTGTTTGCAAAAATTCATTTTGCTTCTCTCTATTACCATATTTAGTAAGCCACTCAGGAGGGCTATTTAAGAGTCTATCCAAAGCAGCTTCATTCTCTGTGTATGCATAAATGTCTATGCAAAAAATGTCTTCTACATTTGTGATAGGGTCTTCTTTTTTAACAGGTGAGACAGGTGAGAATTGAACAATTTTTCCGAACTTGCTTTTATCCAAGAATAATATTTGGTTTAAATCTTGATTACTGACTGCTACAAAAATAGGAATAAGAATATCATTGTATTTATAATATCCCACAAAAGAGGATACTTCTGTAAACTTATCTTCTGTTGTAACCCTATGCCTATGTATAAAAGATTTATCCGAGTAAAGTTTCATAATATTAAGATGGGTTGATAATAATATTATTATATCTTCTATATTTTTAATATTTTCTAATGCCATCTCAAAACTATCAACATTGATATTTTTACACTTATTTGAAACTTCTTCTAAAATCTTTGTATTTTCTGCTTGCACAATGGATTGAGCATACGGGCTTGCATAACCCGAATAACTAATATACCATTGGTCAAAGAAAACAGCTTTGTCTACACATTCGCTAATTACAAGTAAGTCTTTATTGTTAATTTCATTTAACTTCTCTTCATAGGAAGAAAAAAACACAAAAATTTCTCTTATCCCGCTATACCCCTTAAATGATTTGAGAAAATCATCTTTAAATGCCCTTATTTTTTCAGGACTTAGCTTCGTAGATTTATTCTTGCTATCTAATTGTTTTGTAGCTTCACTTTTTAGCTTGTTAAAGAATGGAAGGAGCTTATATTTTAAAATGTCATCATATCTATTATCAAATATAACGGTGTGCATATTGTAATTTTCGGTTTTAATTCTTTCCGATAAAGCAGCAAAACTTTCACTTAGACGAATCAATTCACGAAGCTCTCTTGCAGGAGTATCCGACAAATTAAAGGTTTCTATAATTGAACTACCCTTATTTTTACCAAGTGAATGTCTGTCAAATACATATGCCACTAAAATTATAAAATATTTATTGAAGTAAACGGAACTACCTCGTCGTCCTTCCCAAAAATAAAATCTATTTACTAAGCGATGTAGTTTCAAAAACAATTCAATAAGACTAGGCATAGAATCTTGAATAATTTTTGTTCCTGTCCAATTAGCATCAGCATCTTTTGGCTGTTCATATTCCAACATATACTTTATGTTTTCATAGTCTTCTTTAAACAAACAGAATGCACCCAAAGCTATAATAATATCAAGAAAGCTGTTATCTTTATACACTTCAGATATAGATTCTTTTGTTTTTTTCGCAAACTCTTTTAACTCTGTGTTATCATCTTTATTTGTAATGTTATAAAGTTCATCAAACGATGCAAGCCATTTATCAAACTTTACTTTACTATCTATATTTTTTTGCATAGACTCTAATTCTCTAATAAGTTTGAATGATTTATCTTTTATATACTCATCTATCTGCGTGTTTTTATGTATAAATATGTTGTATCTAGATATATCCACATATGTATCTGATACTCTATCGCAAGCCGCAGCAATAAAACTTCTAAATATATGCCTTTGCTGTGAAGAAATAGCATAACAAAGATTTGAAAATAGGTATCTGTTAAATAAATTAAGATACTCAATATCAAAATTATTACCACTTTTCCCTCGAGAAAAAACAACAGAGAAATACCACAAATACCCAAACATCTGTGCATTAGAGCTTTGTTTTTTAATCGATATTTCGAAAAGAGTGAAAATTCTTCTTAAAATATAATCTGCAAATATTTCATATTCATATTCATATTTGTTTGATATTTCTTCAAGGATATTCTTAATTACCCAATTTGAATTTCTACATACTTCATCATTTCTACTATCCATAGCAGCTTCTGCAATGCGAGAAATTTGGCTAATGAGCGAATGAAACCCTTTTACAACCTTTTCAGGATAAAAAGATACCATAGCGGAAGCTGTCCACTTGTTATCATTTTTAAGATAACTCAAGAATTCTTCGCTAAATACAATTTTATCAAATGAAGATTTATTCTTATGACGCAATGCTAAGGAATATTTTGCTATACTCTCGATATCTTGTAACCCTCTAAACACAAAATCATTTTTTAATCTTTTTGTTTCATAAACTAAAATATCTCCGACACCTTCAAATGCCTCAATGAACTTCTGTTGCGATTTTTTTGAAGTTTTAAATAATGCTTTTCGTATAACACCATACAACGCATTTAAAACTTCATTTATATTCGTCATATATTTTTTTACGTGGCGTATGTATTTCCACGTTAAGTAAATACTAAATATAAGTCCACCGTATACCACAAAAACAATAATACGTATAATTGACCCTACTGCCTCTTTGTCATTTATAAACATTTTGAGAGAAATTGTAAGGGCAATATTAAAAAGTAGTATGTACGGGAAAATCTTATTTTCTAAACTTTTGGTGAAGGATTTTGTAATAACATCAGATTTGTATCTCTCGGATATTTTAGATATTATTTCAATACTTAAAGGAATTAAAAGGGCTATAATCACTGCCTGAAATGCCGCAGTATCTGATAGAAAGCTAGTGTTCAAATGGCAATTTTGTAGCCAATTCCATATTTTCTCTAGTATATTCATAAATATCCCTGCCATTTGTAGAGTTACCGACACCACTGTATGCAACAAAATCTTACTACTCATACTAACGATAGTAAGCATCTAAAACTCCTAATATACACAACCTATATACCATTGTATAAAACTTGATACTATGAATCAATAAAGTCTTTCCGCCACACACTATTGCCATTTTTGAAGCGTAGATACGGCGGCTCTTGGGATACGGGGTTAATTGAATTGTAGTTGTTCTTCTTGACGAGTTCATTGATTATCTTTTGGGCTTCTTGTATGTTTGTTACACTCTTTGCTATACACTCACTTGTTAGATTCTCTTTTAATTTACGATACGAAGCATCAAACTGAAACATAGCGTAATTATCTGCCATATCTTTTATCTCTACAACATCTATTTTATTATTTTTTAGCATATCCTCTATGTCTATAAACTCTCTGGATGAGAAAGACGTAAGATTGTACTGTTTCGGCACACCGTAAGTAGCAAAAATTTTATCTAAAATCTTTACATTGTTTTCATAGTTACTACTATCTGTTTCGGATATTGTAACATCTAATATATACCTACTGTAGTCATCTGTAAATGTGGTTAGCAGCCAATGCTTACCGCTTGCAGGGCTGAACAATGCGTAACTATTATCAATGTGAATTAGTTCGCCTATGGCGTGGCTTTTTATGCTTCGATCATGCTTCTTATCTCTTTTCTCTATGCAAAAGTTCCACCCCTTAGCCCTTTGCGATATAGTCATGGCTGATACTTTTATATTCTGTGCTGCCAACTTCCTGTTTATCTCGGCGTAGTTGTAATTGTACCTAGGAATATCAGGGTTTTCTATTAACTCCTTTTCTTTCATTAATTCTTCTCGTATAAACTGCTCTGTTTCTTCGCTTATTTTACTTACGGCTTTCCTTGTATACGCTACGCTAAACTCATTCTTTTCTTCTTTGTATTTCTTTAACAATGCAAAGAATCTTGTTTTACCTACTCCAATACTTTCTTGTACTGATACTCTGCTAACTTCTTTCTTGTCATACTTCTCAAACATTATTTTAACTGTTTCATTGTTTATTCTTTTATGTAATTGCATATTAAACCCCCTCTGTTCTCTTTTCATCTTTGGTTCTATTAAAACGGCTTACTTTAGAAGCAGGGTTTATATATGAACCAAAACTTTCATTGTTTTGGGATTTTATGTATAATTGCTGTATGAAAGGCTTGTTTTTTAGGCGGTAAAGGCGATTTAGCTCATTGTATATAGTTCGATAGTTTTCAACCGAGCTCCACCAAAACATTATCTTTCACTTTATAAGGTTAATATGGAAATAACACTCTATTCTAAAAGCGATGAAACAAATCTGTTTAATATGCTTCGCAGCGAAGGCTCCGAATGGGAATGTTATTTCGGAAAAAAATCAGAAGATTCATACAAACATACTTTAAAAAATTCTATTACTTTTGTAGCTTACGAAAATAACGTTCTGTGCGGATATATACGCTGCAGAAATGATGACGGTTTCGGCATATATATTTATGATTTGCTCGTAAAAAAAGAATTCCGCGGGAACAATATCGCTAAAAAGTTAATTGAAAAAATTTGCACGGAATATGAAGGAAGCACCGTATACGTAATGAGCGATGCGGACGGATATTATAAAAAACAAGGATATTTGAATATAGGTTCGGTTTTTCAAATTAATTAATTAATTGAAGATTATTATGAAACATACTTTTTTCTTATCAGGGATGAAATGGGAAGCCGAAGGAATATATTATGACGAAAAAGAAAATACTTTTAATCTGCGCGGCGAATCAAATGCCGTCCGTACGGACAAAGAATGGTCTTTAGACGGATTTATTGAAGTTCTTTCAGATAAACCGGTACGTTTTTATAATAAATACAAAATTTTTGAAACAAATAAAAAAAATACTCTTAAATGGGAATCATTAAACCCCGCCATAGGAATTCTTAAAGGATCTTTTGAAATAATAGGTTCTAAAATCATATCTGTTTATGCCTCCGAACAAGGAGACTACACCGGTACTGAAACATTAATTCAGAAAGATGAAAAAACATACGACAATGCAGGCGTATTCTTTTATAAAGGCCAAAAAATTTCTTCTTGGACGACTATCCTCAAAGCAAAAAACAGCATACTATAAAATAAATTAATACAGAAATAATATTGACTGTTTTATTTTTTTATATTACAATTCACATTCAATAAACAATTACATTTCGGGGAGAATTTCATGTTAAAAGACGCAGTTAAAACAATCGGCAATCTTATAGATAAACAAGGCGTTTCTTTTATAAGTTCTGTAGGGAACGACGGATTTCCTTATACAAAAGCAATGCTGCCTCCGAGAAAGCGCGAAGGGATTAAAACTTTTTATTTTACGACAAACACGTCATCTATGCGCGTTTCTCATTACCGCAAAAACAATAAAGCCTGCATCTACTTTTGCGATAAACGTTTTTTCCGAGGAGTTATGCTTAAAGGGATTATGGAACCGCTTGAAGATACAAAAAGTAAAAAAATGATTTGGCAGGAAGGCGATACTTTGTATTATCCTAAAGGGGTTACGGACCCTGATTATTGTGTTTTAAAATTCACTGCAGAGTCCGGAAGATATTATGCAAATTTCCATTCAGAAGATTTTATTATAGAATAGCTTTACTAAAACAATCTGTCATCAAGCATTCTATCGGTAATATGATTTTTAAGAAATAAGTTCAAAAAGTAAAATTGTTACTTTTTCGCCTTTTTCCAAAATTGCTTTATGTTTATCTTTTTCACCTGCGGAAATAAATATAACGTCGCCGGGATTATAACGTTCTTTTTTTCCTGAATAGTCTATGGAAAAAGTACCGTTAATAACATATCCTGCATGCCCTTTCAAACACCAATCAGGCTCGACTAACCCGTATGAAAATTCTGTAAGTCTTATTCTCTGGTTATCTTTTATTATAGATTTAAAACGTACTCCGTCAGCAGGTTCAATCCAAGGCAAAGAAGCAAAATCAACTAAATGATTCATAAATTTATCTCCATTAAAACGATATCATTAACTTCTGTAAGAACCGTTAACTTTGACATAATCATATGAAAAATCACATGTGTAATATCTTGCCCATTGTTTCCCTGATTTTAAATCAATTGTTATTTTACATTCTTTTTTATCAAGCAAAGCTTTTGCTTTTTTTTCGTTAAATTCTACGGCCATGCCGTCTTTGGCGGTAATTATATTGCCTATGTAAATATCAACTTTATCAGGATTTATGTTAATTCCAGATCTGCCTATTGCCGCCAATATCCTGCCCCAGTTCGCATCGGAGCCGAAAAAAGCAGTCTTTACCAAAGGCGAAGTAGCTATTGTGGCGGCTATTTTTTCGGCATCTTCATGCTTCTTAGCGTTCACAACGGATATTTCTATCATCTTAGTAGCGCCTTCACCGTCTTTGGCAATCATTTTTGCAAGCTTCAAAGTAACTTCATTTATCGCTTCTTGAAATTTTTCGGTATCTTTTTTATCCAATTTCCCTGTTTTGCTTTCTCCGTTAGCCATAACCAAAACAGTATCATTTGTTGACGTATCGCCGTCAACAGATATGCAGTTGAAAGACTGCTGTATAGCAGTGTCTGTTATTTTTTGCAGCTGCTTTTGTTCTATCTGCGCATCTGTAAGTATGAAAGACAACATTGTCGCATGCAAACCTTTTAAATCAGGATGAATCATTCCTGCTCCTTTTGCGCAGCCCCAGACAACTATTTCACCTTTTGTAACTTTTATCTTTTTATATGCAATCTTTGCAAAAGAATCCGTAGTCATTATGGAAGACACGGCTGATTTTTCATCTTTCTTAGAAATAAGTTTTACAAGAGAAGGCAAAGCTTTAACAATTTTATCTACAGGCAAAAAATTACCGATTACGCCGGTAGACGCAACCAAAACGGCATTTGATGAGATATTAAGATTATTTGCCGTTTCTCTGCTTATGTATTCGGCATCTTTTTTACCTCTCTGCCCTGTACAAGCATTGGCGCATCCTGAATTGGCGATTACAGCCTGAAAACTTTTATACTTTTTTAATCTTGCAATATCCGTTAAAACAGGCGCCGCTTTCACAAGGCTTCCGGTAAACATACCGGCGACGACTGCCGGAACTGATGAAAAAAACAACGCTAAATCTTTCTTATTTTTATCCTTTGCTATTCCGCTGTGCATTCCGTTACAGCTAAACCCTTTAGGTAACATTATTTTATCTCCTTTAAGCCTTCCGTTTCTTCAAAACCGAACATCAAATTCATATTTTGAACAGCTTGTCCGGATGCTCCCTTAACCAAATTGTCAATTGCCGAAACAACTATCAGTTTGTTTGTTCTGGCGTCAACCGACAACCCGATTTCGCAGAAATTTGTATCTGTAACATTTCTAATTGAAGGCAATATTCCTTCGTCAAGAACTCTGACAAATTTTTTACCTTTATAAAAATTTTTATAAACATCTATAACCTGCGATGTCGTAACGGCATTTTTTAAATTTAGATAAATCGTAGACAACATTCCCCTTTCAAGAGGGATAATCTGAGGAGTGAAAGTTACCGTAATTTTTTTATTAAACAAAACTGAGAGTTCCTGTTCTATTTCAGGTATATGTCTGTGCTTTCCGGCAATATTATAAGCCCTCAAAGTCGGATGTTCAGTTTCATAATACTTTACTACATTTTTTCTTCCGGAACCGGAAACTCCGCTTTTTGAATCAACAATAATATCTTCAGACTTAACAAGACCGTTCTTAACGGCAGGAGCCGTTCCCAAAAGAACTGTAGTAGGATAACATCCCGGATTTGCAATAAGTTTCGCTTCTTTTATCTTATCTTCATTCAATTCAACAAGCCCGTAAACGGCATCTTTTATAAAATCTTTGCCTGTATGGTTAACTTTATACCATTTTTCATAAGTAGGGGCATCTTTTAATCTGAAATCAGCTGATAAATCAATGACTTTTTTGCCTGCCTTTAATAATAAAGGAACTACTTCAAAAGCCACTGCATGCGGAAGCGCCAGAAAAACGACATCCGTTTCATTTTTAATTCTGTCAATATTTAAAGGTTCGCATTTCAAATTTAAATATTCATATTTTGGATAAATATCTTTCAAATCCCTGAGTTCTGAAGTTGCTCTTCCCGCAAGAACAGTTAATTTTACGCCCGGATGTTTAGATAAAATTCTTATTAATTCTTCTCCGGTATATCCTGTAATTCCGACAATTCCAACTTTAATCATCTTTCCCTCTTTTTATGACTTATTTCAATTATTTTTTAAATTTACTGCAATTCATTCTCATCATATGCTCCCGAAAAACCGTCACTTTCTTTATTCACGGGAGATATAATTATAACAAATTCGCCTTTAATTTCTCTAGTTTTCAGTTTATTAATAACTTCATCAATGGAACCTCTGATGAATTCTTCAAATTTCTTTGTAAGTTCCCTTGCAAGAACAATATTTGTTCCGGCGCCGAAAACTTCTTTACAAACTTCAACTGTTTTTACGACTCTGTGCGGAGATTCATAAAACACTATTGTTTTTCCGGTGCCTGCCGCTGACAACAATTCTTTTTTCATTTTTCCTGTCTTTTTCCTTAAAAAACCAAGAAAAATAAAAGAATCGGTAGGAAGCCCAGAACCGACCAATCCCGTAATCAATGCGCAAGAACCGGGCAAAGGAATAACATTTATCCCGCAGTTCAACGCTTCTTTTACTAAATAATATCCGGGATCAGAGATTGCCGGCGTCCCGCAGTCAGAAACTAAAGAGACATTTTTACCCGTTTCAAGTAAAGATATTACCTGAGGAATCCTTTTCAGCTGGTTCTGCGTATAAAAGCTTATAAGTTGTTTTGATATTTTCAGATGTGATAATAATTTTAAAGTTTGTCTTGTATCTTCGCATACGATGACATCGGATTCCTGTAAAATCCTCACGGCACGCAAAGTTATGTCTTCAAGATTTCCTATGGGAGTTGGAACTACAAATAAAGTGCCTTTATCCATTCTAATCGTTTGTTTCTTGACTTAAAATATTTATAAAAATATCTACTATTTTAGGGTCAAACTGTTTTCCGGAACCTTTTTTCAATTCGTTTATTGCCGCTTCCTGCGTCAGTGCTTTTCTGTAAGGTCTGTTGGAAGTAATAGCGTCATAAGCATCTATAACGGCGACTATTCTTGCTCCTAAAGGAATTTCTTCTCCTGAGAGTCCTTCCGGATAACCGCTTCCGTCAAACCATTCCTGATGATATAGAACCATCGGAGCAACAGGCATTAAAAATTGTACTGGAGCAATAATTCTGTGTCCTATGGAAGGATGCTTTCTTATTACTTCCTGTTCTTCATCACTTAGTTTGCCCGGTTTTGACAAAATATTATCGGCTATACCTATTTTGCCTATATCATGCATCAGCGCGGCATACTCGACATGTCTGACTATTGTATACGGAAGATTCATTTTTTTTGCAATTGCTTTTGCATATTTCCCGGCTCTGTCGGCATGGTCGTAAGTATATGAATCTTTTGCATCTATCGCCCTTGCAAGAGTCTGGACCATTTCAAAATAAAATGACTGCAGATTATTAAACAGCTCCATATTGTCCAGAGTCATTGCGGCTTGATCGGCTAAAATTGTAAGCAGTTTTACGTCCCTGTCGTCAAACTGTTTCTTCGTTTTAGGAGAATTAATATTCAATACGCCTATAACTTTATTTTTCACTCTCAAAGGAACGGATATAAATGATTTTGAAATATATCTTTCGGCGTCATTAGGTCTTAAAAATCTTATGTCAGTTTCTATATTTTCTACAAAAATATGTTTGCCTGTGCTTATTACTCTTCCGGCTATTCCTTCTCCTATTTTAATTTTAGTGGATTCCACTACTTTCGGAGACAAGCCTCTTGAAGAAATAATATTAAGTTCATTATTCGCATTCAACAGCATTAACGAAGCTAAATCAGAATGAATCAAACTGCATGCGGTATCGACAACAGCCTGAGTAAGTTCTTCTTTTGAAACAAGCCCGGTTGCCGTCAAGCCGAATTCATGAATGCTTGCCAGCATCATTATTAAGTTATCAATATCCATAGTATGAAACTGCAGTTTGCCCTCAACAACTTTTATTTGCTGATGCAGTTTGCCGGTAGTTTGCCTGTATTTCTTATTCTGTAAAAACATGATTATTAAAAGAATAAAAACTATTACAATTAACACCGCACAAAATATACTGACCATTGACATTGTCATTTTAATCCTCGGTTATCTGATAAAAACAGTGTAATCTACGTCAGGGAAAATATTATTAACATATTCAAGATTAGCAAGAAAACTCTCGTTAATATTATTGTTTTTTATTTGCTCGTACAACGTGGTAAAATTATATATATGTTCTTTTGTTCTTTTTTCCGCATATTCAACCATAGTACCCGTAGTCATTATAAAAGCCCAGTCCGAAGACTGTGCCAAAAGCAATTCTCTGGTCGCCTGTTTCAAAGCTCTCAGCGTTAAACCGGAAGCATTTTTATTTTCAGTTGCAACTTCAGACATTCTGTTTGCGGCTGTATGCAAATGCTTGTATATCCAGTCATTTTTAGGATTCAGCCACACTTCATAATAGCCTTTATCTCCCCATGAAGAAGGACTCGGCGTTAAAACCTGATTTGTAGGAAATTTTTCAAGATATTGTATAGGAGTAATCGGTTTAAAAACATCCTGTCCGCTATGAATATGTCTGAATAAATAATTAATAAAATCAGGACCTTCAAACCACCAGTGTCCGAAAAGTTCGGCATCATACATTGATACTACTATAGGTTCTTTGCCTAAAATTCCTGATAAATGATTTATTTGATTACATCTGTTAAAGACAAAATTTTCAGCATGCATTTTTGCTTTATTTGCAGCCCATTGAGGATTATACGGCTGCTTTTCATTTAAACCTACTTTCCCGGTTATTCTGTGATATTTAATACCGATGTTTCTTCTTATACCGTCCGAATGCAAATACGGCTTTATATAATCATAGTCCAGATCGTAAGCCAAATCTCTGTAAAATTCTCTGTAATCAGGGTCGCCAGGATAACCGCTTTCAGCGCTCCAAACCTGGTGAGCGGTCTCCATATCTCTGCTGAATGCCGCTACTCCGCTTGGGCAATACACAGGCGCAAAAACGCCGTATTTAGGCCTAGGCGTACCGTATAAAATACCGTGCGCTTCAAGGAAAAAGAATCTTATTCCTTCTTCTTTTAATATTTTATCAACGCCGTAAGCATACGCACATTCTGCAAGCCATATTCCTCTTGGTTCTCTTCCGAAATGTCTTTTATAATCCTGACATGCAATACGTATCTGCGCTCTCATCGCAGTCTCATCATTTAAAAGAGGCAGAAAACCGTGCGTAGCGCAGCAGGTTATTATTTCTATTTTCCCCAAATCCTGCAAATTTTTAAAACCGGTCAAAATATTACCGTGATATTTTTCCCAAATATGTTTACAAGTTTTAAGTTTTTGTTCATACATTAGCGCCGCAGGGTGAAATTCAGGCAGATTTTTTGTACGGACAACTTCTTTTTCGGAAAGTTCTATAAGTTTGTTTAACTTAGCATAATATCTTGACTGCAGCAAAGAGTCTGCCAGCATATTGGCAAGTGAAGGGGTAATTGTCATTGTTAAAGCAAAATCAATATTATCTTTAACAAAGTTTTCAAATATATTTAAAAGAGGTATATACGTTTCCGTTATAGCTTCGTACAACCAATCTTCTTCTAAAAAATCCGGATAATCTGGATGTCTGACAAACGGCAAATGTGCATGCAATTGCAGGCACCAATAACCTTTATGATTCATTTAAATTCCTGATTTTATTTAGTACTCTTTTTTATTTCAAAAGTTATTGATTTCTTCATTGTTCCGTCATGAGAAACAGCTTCTATGGAATAATCTTTATCTCCGTTCGGAAGATAAAATCTTAATGAAAAAGAACCGTCTGCCGACAATTTTACGGACTGTCCGTCCAATGTCAATTTCGCATCAGGTTCCGTTGCTCCGTAAATTATTATTTCCGTATCTGCTTTTAACCAAAAACTTTTTAAAGAGTCTTTACCGTGCGAAGACATCTGTTCTTGATTTTTAGGATGAGTTTTAAATGAACTTGTTACAGAATGAGAACTAGGCAACGAAATAGAAACTATTTCTTCCCATCTTTCTCTCATAAGTTTTGCTATGTCGAAAGAACTCATTCCTATCTGGTTGACGCCCGAAATTCTTAAAAGCTTTTCAAATTCAACCTGCAGCATCGCCCATTGTTCGTCAGTAATATTAGAAACGCCGTACCTAGGCATATCCACCTTGTTTGATCTGGCAACAGGGATAAACTTTCCATCCTTTGTCAAATAACCTATATCTACGCACCAACAACGATTAAATTCACCTACATTAATATACCAACTGTCAGAATCAGGCGTAACAAATATATCAAAATATCTGTTTGCGTTAGTACCGTCAAAACTGACATCTGTCGTATCATAAACTCTTATTATTAATTTAGAACCTTCAAAAATTTCTTTGCCGAATTGATTTTCTATTTTTTTTGATATCTGTTTAGAAATTGACCAATATGCGAAAAGACATATAGGGTCTCTCGGCAGAACGGTAATTTTTGTGTCGCCGTAATCTAAAGGTAACCCTGTTTTATTTACGACCTTTTCCTGTTTGTTTTCTAATTTAGAACTTAAATTTTCTGCCATAAAGATACCTTTAATCTAAATTTTCACGGAATTGGTTAACACAAATATACTCAGATACATATGATTATATAATTAAGTAAAAAAATAGTCAACTTTAAATTATTTGAAAAAATAATAATAATTTTGTATATTTAGCGGACAGATACAACGGAGGTATTTTAAAATGTCTTACAAATGTTACGTATGCGGCAAAGGATCTTCTTCTGGAAATACAGTCAGTCATTCAAATAGGGCAACCAAAAGATTGTTCAGACCAAATCTTCAGCAACTAAGAATTATTGTCGACGGTAAAAAAACGAAAGAATATGTCTGTACATCATGTATTCGCGCCGGAAAAATACAGAAAGCAATATAACAATTTATCAAAATAAGAGGCGGATGCAGTAAACCCGCCTCTTATTTTTTTGTATGTTCTCTTAGATATTTTCTTATTCTGCTTCTTGCCTGTGCGGTTATTACGATTGAAAGCCAGTGTTCCGTAGGTCTTATATTGTTCCTTACCAAAACTTCGCAGATTTGTCCGCTCTTAAGTTTATAATCAAGCTGAACCATTTTGCCGTTAACTTTAACGCCCATACATCTGTCGCCTATATCGCTGTGAACTGCATAAGCAAAATCCAAAGCGGTAGCTCCCTCGGGAAGTTTTATTGCATCGCCCTTTGGAGTCGATATATATATTTGGTCAAAATTACATTCAGTTTTAATAGCCGTTAAAAACTCATCCGAATCATTGACGTCTTTTTGTGATTCGAGAATATGTTTGATAAATTCCAAATGATTTTCCATATTTGTCTGTTTTGTATTTTTTTGGCAGTTTTTTTCAAAACTTTCCTTATATCTCCAATGAGCGGCAATACCGTATTCGGCCCTTCTGTGCATATCTTCGGTTCTTATTTGAATTTCGACAATAACTCCTTTGTCTGAAACCAAAGTCGTATGCAGGGACTGATACATATTAGCTTTTGGAACAACAATATAATCAGTGAAAGAATTTTCAAGCATTTTAAATTCAGATTGTATAATACTTAAAATAGCATAGCAGTGTTCTTCTGTATCTGTAATAATTCTCATACCGAACAGATCCTGAATGGCGGAAAAAGGTTTTTCCTGCCTCTGCATTTTTTTATATATCCCGTATAGATTTTTTGGCCTTGATGAAACTCTGAAAGCAATATTAAGCGGAGCAAGTTTTTCTTCTATTTGTTTTTTTACGGCTTCAAGGTTTTTTAAATTATTTTCCGTTCTTGCTTCCCACTTTGATTTTATCTCATAATACTTCGCTGGCTGCAATACCTCAAAAATTAAATCCTCAAGTTCACTTTTCCATTTATATATTCCCAGTCTGTGAGCAAAAGGCGTGTACAGCGTCAAAGTTTCCATCGATATCTCTTTTTGCTTGTCAGGAGGGAGAAATTTTATTGTTCTCATATTATGAAGTCTGTCGGCAAGTTTTATAATTATAACTCTGGTATCTTTTACTACGGCAAGAAGCATTTTCCGCCAATTTTCAGCCTGCGCGGTAATATGGTCTCTGAATCTGTATGAATTAATTTTTGTGACGCCTTCGACAAGAGCTGTGATTTCCGGCCCGAATTCTTCTCTTAATTCTTCCGAAACTACAAGAGTGTCTTCAAGAACGTCATGAAGTAAAGCTCCGCATAATGTAGGAACGTCCAATTTAAGTTCCGTAAGTATCTTTGCGGTGTTATAACAATGAGTGATATAAGGTTCTCCGCTTGCCCTCACCTGGCAATAATGCGCGCTTGAAGCAAAATTATACGCTTTTTCAAGCAATGCAAAATCAGCGTCAGGAGAATATTCTTTAACTAGTGATTTCAATTCTTCAATCATGTTTAAATTAAAACCTTCAGCGATACTAAATATTTTGAAATATTTTCATCGTCAAGTTTATATTTTTCGCCTGAAACAGACAACATAAAAGTCGATATGTTTAATCCTATTCCGTACGTATATTTCAGTTTGTCATTATCAGACAAAGAACTGCCCTGAGCGCCAAGTCTGACGCAAAGATAACTGGTAATATATTGTTCCAATCCCACACCGACAAGATTTTCGTTCACGTCTCCGAACCTGTAAAATTTTTTATCAAAATCAAGCAGTAAGCTGAAACTTTGCGTATTATATCCGAAACCTGTTCTTATGCCGAAAGGCAGCTGGTCAAAATCATAATTTTCCCACCACATAAAGCCTATTACGTTTTCTAAATTTAATCCGAAGTTTATTCCGGGAGCAACAGGAGCCATAAAACCTACGTCTACAGAAACTCCGTTGCCTGAAGAAGTCTGCGCAAACGGAATCCCTGAAATATATGAACTTTCCGCCAGAGTTCCGTACAAATACGATATGTTTAAACCGACAGCAGATCCGTTATCGCTTTTATTACCGGCGGAAATTGTAACAGCTTTTATGCTTTCCTGTTTATTATACCAATCGCTGCCGTCTGAAAAATTAATCTTGTTGGACGACAAAGTTCTCCATGACAAAGCCCCTTGCCTCTGCGCCGCCGCGAAAGAATCAAATCCTATATCTATAGGATCCGTCATATTTATACTGTCTTTTAAATCTCCGGAATCTCTTGAAACCGTAAACAGCATTTCTGCCTGAATTTTTTCTTCCTGAATATATGCGATTGCCGCCGGATTATAGAAAATACCTTCCAAATTACCGGGAACGGCAACGCCAGCCTGTCCCATGGCAAAGCTTCTTGCGCTTACTGACACGGCATTATAACTGTTAGGTAAAGTCGGAGGCTTTTTTGCAAAAACAAGAGATGTAAAAAGCATAAGACACCAAACTGACAACAAGCTCTTTTTTAGCATTTTTCACCCTCATTGCATATTATATAATTTTGCGTATATGCTGTTTTGTGCCAATAATTCCTGATGCGTTCCTATTTCGGCTACGTTGCCTTTATCTATAACAACTATTTTATCCGCTTTTTTTACAGTAGCAAGTCTGTGGGCGATTAAAATAACGGTTCTGTTTTTCATCAAATTTTCAATAGCTTCCTGTACTAATTTTTCGGATTCGCTGTCAAGGGCAGAAGTGGCTTCATCGAGAATCAATATAGGAGGATTTTTTAACATTGCTCTGGCAATGGCAATTCTCTGTTTTTCTCCGCCTGAAACTTTCATTCCTCTTTCGCCTACGACAGTGTTGTATTTGTCATGCATTTTAGATATAAAATCGTGAGCATTCGCCGCTTTTGCCACAGACTCTATTTCCTCATCGGTCGCATCAAGCTTCGCATACGATATATTGTATTTTACCGTATCGTTAAACAATAAAACATCCTGAGACACAACGCCTATTTGAGATCTCAGTGAATTAATTTTAAAATCCTGTATATTTTTACCGTCAATAAGTATTTCTCCTGATTTAACGTCGTAAAATCTTAACAACAAATTGGCAATTGTAGTTTTCCCTGAACCTGAAGAACCTACAAACGCCACTGTCTGACCGAAAGGAATCGTTATGTTTACTTTATTTAAAATTTGTTTCCCGGACCCGTAATCAAAAGAAACGTCTTTATAAACTATACTTTGAGAGAACCTCGGCATTTCAACTGCGGATGCAGAATCGACAATAGTAGGTTCCTGATCCAAAATTTCAAATATTCTCTCTGAAGCTGTAACAGCCTGCTGTATGCTTGAGTTCACCTGCGAAAAATTTTTCAACGGCTGATACATGGAAAAAACAGCGCCTAAAAACGCAACAAAAGAACCTGAAGACCAGACGCCGTTAACAACATCTTTTCCTCCGAACCACAAAACTATTGCTACTCCGAAAGCGCCGAGAGTTTCCATAATAGGGCTTGATCTTGCGTCAACCCTGACAAGTCTTTGCTGTATACCGTAATATTTTTCATTGTCTTTCTGAAATCTAGACTTTTCATGATCTTCCTGGCAAAATGCTTTTATAACGGAAAAACCGCTCAACATTTCCTGTAAAGAAGAATATATTTCCGCCATCTGAACCTGGCCTTCTTTTGAAGCTTTCCTCATTTTTCTTGCAAATTGTATCAGCGGCAGGCTGACTAAAGGCATTACTACAACGGTAATAAACGCAAATTTCCAGTGCAGATAAAACAAAACCCCTATCATAACTATTACGGTGAGCCCGTCTCTTATTATGCTTGGAGGAACTTTTAAAAGCGCAGTCTGAAGAGCATTTATGTCGTTTGTAACTCTGGACATAATTTTCGAAGAAGAGTTTTTTACATAGAAATCGTGCGATAAAGAAATAAGTTTAGTATATAATTCGTTTCTTATAGTTTTAACTACGTTTTGCGCAATATAATTTAAAAGATAGCTTCTGCCGTAATCAACAATCCCTTTTAAAGCAAAAAAGACCGGTATCAAAAGAGCTACCAAATTCAACATATGCATATCTTTTGCTATAAATATTTTATCGAATAAATTTTTCACAAGCCACATAGTTCCGCCGGTTAAAGCGGAAAATATACCCATACAAACCATTGAAAGAATAAATCTTGATTTATAAGGCTTTATATAATTTATAAGTCTTTTATAATCCATTTGATTCTCCGTGTGCCAAAATTTTTTGAGCAACCCTGCCGCTGACGCCTTTTTCTCCCAATTGATGTCTGAATTTCAGCAGTTCTTCCCTTGTTCTGTTATAATTTTCGGATTTAAGCAGTTCCATTAAAGCATTCGATATTTTTTCAGGCGTTGCGTTATGCTGTATATATTCGGGGACTATTTCTTTGCCGCTTAAAATATTGGCAAGAGTAATGTATTTTATTTTTACTATAAGCCTGGCCAACAAATAGTTTGCCCATGACAATTTGTACATTACTATCATAGGGATCCCCATTAACGCATTTTCGAGGCTTACTGTCCCCGACGGACATATTGCGGCATCAATATTTTTTCTTCTGTTAAAATCACTGCCGTATTCTACAGATATAAAGTTCGGTATGCATGCATCTATTTTTCCCAAAGAAAACAAAATAAATTCGGCATCTATTTTTTCTTTTAAAATTTTTACGGTATCGATTATTACAGGCAAATGCCTTTTTATCGTATTTTTTCTGCTACCGGCAAATAATCCTATGACTACTTTTCCGCCGATTTTCTTATCAGGAACCGTTTCCGGAACTATGTCAATCAAAGGATTTCCTTCAAAAGAAGCTTTGATCCCCTCTTTTGAATATATTTCCTGTTCAAAAGGAAGTATAGGAAATACCATTGAAACATATTTTGCAATTTTTTTTATTCTTGATTTTCTCGACGCCCATATCTGCGGCGTTACATAATAATACACAGGAATTTTTAAACTGTGCGCAAGTTCGGCGATGTAAATATTAAATCCGTAATAATCGACTAAAACGACTTTACAAATTTTATTATCAACCAAACATTTCTTTATTTCTTGAAAAACTTTTTTCAAGAAAAAATACTGTTTTACAGGGAAAAAGCCGAAAGCGTTTACGTTAACAATATCTTCCAAAAAAATATCGGAAACTTTTTTGAGTTCACTGCCCCCGACTGAAAAGATTTTCGTTTTATCGGAAATGCTTTTAATTGAACGGGCAAGATTTCCGGCATGAATATCGCCTGAAATATCGCCTGCTGATATGAAAACTGATTCATTGTTATTCATCAATATATTTCCCGTTATCGTATATCAGAGAATTATATTGAAAAATGAAAGAAATATCAACAAAAAAAAGTCGTATTCTCTTATTGCGGCATGCTTACGGAAATAAGATTTTCTATCTTTTTCAATTCAAATTCCAGTTGTTTTGATTGTCCCATTTTTTTGAATAATTCATCTCTTAAATAACAGTAAGTGCCTTTTTTTTCAAGTTCAACGGCTTTTATATAATCACTTAAAGCTCCGTCATTATCTCCGATTAATTCTCTCGCCTGCCCTCTCAAAGCATAAACAAACGCATGTTCCTGAATATCAAGCGATTTTGAATAGTCTTCTATAGCTCCTTTGTAATTTTCCAATATAAATCTTATATTGCCTCTGTCGGCTTCTGCCAAATCGTTTCTCATTGTCTTTTCGTATAAATTTGATCTTACAAAGTAATATGCTCTTTTTTTATCAAGATTGACGGCTTCCGTATAATCAGACAAAGCTCCGTCGTCATCATTCATTATCTCTTTGGTTTGACCGCGCAAGACATAAACTGCCGGATTTCTTGACAATTCCAAAGATCTTGTCAGGTTATTTAAAGATTCGTAATAATTTCCTGTGAAAAAATATGCCTGTCCAAGGCCGGCATAAGCATCTGCGGATTCTTTAATCGTCAAAGCTTTTTTAAAATCATCTGCAGCTCCGTCATAAGCCTGAATTTTAAGTTTTGAATTGCCTCTGCTGACATAAATGTCTGCATTTTCCTTTATATTTAAAGACCTTGTAAAATCAGCAATGGCGCTTTCGTTCAAATATTCTCCGGTAACAATTTTTAAATATCCTTTATCGGCTTCGGCAAGATCGTTTATTCCTGTTTTCGAATATAAATTTCCTCTTTTTTCATAAAGATTTTTTAGGTTAGTTTTAGCCCTAAAATCATTTACTTTCTTTTCCAATTCTATGGATTTCGTATAATCATCAAGCGCCTGTTCATTATTGTTAAGAATCTCGTTTAAGATACCCCTTTTCAAAAAAACAGATGCTTTTTCCTGCATAACCAATGACTTCGAATAACTGCTCAGAGCATCTTTATAATTTTTCAATTCCTGTTCTGCTTCTCCGGCTAATTCGTACAATTCCGCTGTTTCTTTATTTTTTATAAGTTCCAATATAAACTTTCTGGCTTCCTCATATTGCTTAATTTTAAACATTACATTAATTTTTTTAACCGCAACGGCATCGTCTCTTTTAATCTCTAAAGCCTCTGTATAATCTTCTATTGCGCCGTAATAATCTTTCAGTTTATATTTTACATCGCCTCTTTTAACATAAACTTCCGCACTTTTCTTAACTTTCAGAGCCATTGAAAAATCTTCTAAAGCTCCTTTTGTATTTTGCATTTGCATTTTGGCTTCCGCCGATTTAACATAAACATCCGAATTTTTTTTAATCGACAACGATTTTGCATAGTCTTCCGCCGCTTCTTTAAAATCTTTCATTATAAATTTTGCATTGCCTCTCAGCTCGTAGAGTTTGCTATCTTCCTTGCCTGATAAAGCTTTTGTAAAATTTATAACAGCTTCATTATATTCGGAATTAAACAAATTGATATATCCGTTGTCTGCCGCCGCCAAATTCGGCTCTTCCATGAGAGTATAAAGTTTGGAGCGCAGCTGGCGGTAAAAATCATTATCTTCAATTTCTATTGCTTTTGTATAATCTGCAATAGCATCTTTATATTTTTCAAGTATTTGATATGTCTGTCCTCTGAGAGCGTAAATATAAGCCGTATCCGTAATTTTCAGAGCTTTTGAAAAATCATTTACCGCAGAATTATAATCTTCAATTTCAAAAAAAACTTCCCCTCTTAGAGCGTAAGCGTAAGACGTCTTTTCAATTTTCAAAGCGGAAGCAAAATCGTTTAAGGCATATTCATATTTTTTCAGCAACAGCCAGGCTTTTCCTCTTTCTAAATATGCGTCTGCCGTTTCTTTCACATCAAGAGAACCGGTAAAATCATCCACTGCGCCTTTGTAATTGCCGAGTTCAAATTTAGCTTTTCCTCTTCCTGTATAATTATCGGATGTTTTTTCAATTTTCAGAGCTTTGGTATATTCCATAAGAGATTTATAATAATCTGCCGTTGCAAAATACTGTTTTGCATTTTGCGAATACTGCATTTCTTCGCTTGCAAGTTCTTCCGCTGAAGATACAGAAACAAAAGAAAAAACAGCGGTTGTCGTCAGACAAAGCAGAAAAATAAATTTAACGAATATTTTCATTTTATTTAATCCTTTATTTTTAATATAAAAGGTTATATAAAAATTATATTGAATATTATATTATTTTTCAATATAAAATTGGAAAATTTTTGTAAAATTTCAGCACTTGCGTGTTTATATACAAAAAACGGCAAACCGTATATTGTTTTTTACGGTTTGCCGTTTTAAATTATTTTGCCGGCGCTAAAACTTGATTTCTATACCGCTGTAGCCTGTAATTCCCGACATCGGATATCCGTAACTCAACTGGTATTTTTCATTTGTTAAATTATCGCATTTCGCCCAGACAGAGATATTTTCAGTTATTCTGTAATCAGCTTTTACGTCAACTAAGCAATAATCGTTCATATAATTTCTGTATTCATTCATAATTGTCGTAACATAAGAAACACCGGCTGTCACTTTCAATGCTTTTACAGGAACAACCGTAAGCGTATAATTGATATTATGCATCGGTCTGTAAGTCAAATCTCTTTTCAGTTTCGTGTCTTCCGCTCTTAAATACGTATAGTTCAATTTGTGCTTAATTTCTTTTGACATATCATAAGCGCACTCAATTTCATAACCGTATTGTCTTGACTCATCAACATTTTGAGCCTGATATATCCATCCGCCTGTATCTATATTCTGGATTAAATCCTCTGTCGTAATGTAAAATCCGGTTAATGCGGCGGAAAATTTATCTTTTGAATATTCTACCCCGATATCGCTTGATACTCCTTTTTCAGGTTTAAGATCAGGATTTGCGATGTAATAAGTATTATCTCCGTAAATCTGCCCGAAGGACGGAGCATTCCATACTTTGCTGGTATTTGCAGAAATTTTTATTTCATCAGTCGCCTTGAAAATAGCCGATAATGCCGAAGTGGAAACGTCTTCATAATCTGTATTTTGGTCTGCTCTTACTACAGGAATAAGAGTCAGTTTCCCGATATTAAAAACAGCCTGAAGATAACATGCCGTATTTTCTCTGTTTCTGTTAATTTGTTCCGTTCCTGAAATAATATTTTCCTGTTTATAAGTTGTTTTGTCCCATTCAACACCGGCTGAAACTAAATGTTTATATGTGAATAGGGATTTTATTCCGGTATTTAAAGTATTGTATTTTGTTCCGTAATCATTCCAAGGATTGCCGGTAATATCATAAGCCTTTCTGCTGTTATCGGCGCTATAACCTGATATCTGAATATCAAAATCTTCGGCTTTGGTAAAATAATCTATTTTCAGATAGTTATTATTTTCAAACTGCTTCGCTGTAAGAGATGAGAACGAAACCGAACCCGGATTTCCAAAATCGGCATTGTATGCCTGACCGGAAAGAATAATTTCTGATTTTTCGTCCGGATTTACCGAAAACTTCGCAAAAATATTTTTCGAATCATAAAAAGAATTTTTTCTGTATCCGTCCGATGAAAGAAGTGAAGGGGCCGCCAATAAAGAAAAGACATCGTTTGCATAGGTGCCGGTAATGCCTGCGTTTACGGTATTAAACGTTCCGAAAGAAAAATACGGATTAATCTTAGGGGTTGAAGGTGAAGCCTTTTTTGTAATTACGTTTATGACTCCTCCGAAAGCGCCCGTTCCGTACATTGCGGAACCCGAACCCCTGATAATTTCAACTTTCTCTATTATATTTGCCGGTATTGCCGTAAAATCTGCTCCGCCGCCGGTTCCGATATCATTCACGCGTCTGCCGTCAACGAGAACCAAGACCTGTCCGGCAGTTGAACCTCTCATAAAAACAGACTGCGTCTGTCCCAAAGGTCCGTAACTCTTATACGATATACCTGCTTCGCCGTCTACAACGTCTCCGAGAGTTTTAGCATTTTTTTCGCGTATTTCCTGCTCTGTTATAACGGTTAAATTAGTTCCCAAATCTTTTAAAGGCTCGGCTGTTTTTGTTAAAGAAAGAAAAACGATTTCGTCATCTTCGTTTTGATTATCGCTGCAGATATCCGCTGCGGCAATATTTGTAAATAAAAACATTATTAATAAAAAACTTATCTTTTTCATTTTTGTCTTTTCTCCTGTTAAATTAAATTTACATAAAAAATACTTTTATATTTATTTTCGGCATGTCTCTTCTGATTCGATATAAAAATCATAATGGTATTTTAAATCAAATCATAAAAATTATCAGATTCTTTTAAGTTTTACGAATCAAAACCATAATATTCCTCCGTGGGGATTTAGACTTAACGATCGGTCTCCTGACTTAGAGCTGAATCTTAAATATTTCCTTCCCAGTTATGCAACCAGTGAAAATATTTTTCTTTGTCTGCTCATCACAGTAGCCGGACTGTATCTGATTTTCACAGATTTCCCGTACATCGTTATAAATATTTCAATCTACTTCTCTTTACTGTCAGTATATATAGGTATTACAACAGGCTTTTGCGATACCGGATTTGTTTTAACAACAACTTTAGCGTCATAAACTTTCTCTATATCCCTGTAATTTAATACTTCGTCGCATGTACCGTTGCTAAATACTTTCCCGCCGTCAATTAAAATCAAATGAGAACAAAATTCTCCGGCAAGATTTAAATCGTGAATAGTAGTAATAATCGTTTTATTATATTTTTGATTCAGCATTCTTAAAATTTTAAATATTGAAGACTGGCTGCCGATATCAAGATGAGCCGTAGGCTCATCAAGAGCTATTATGTCGGTCCCTTGAGAAAGTGTCTGAGCCATAAGAACTTTCTGTTTTTCGCCTCCGGAAAGCTCGCTTATGTTTCTTTCGGCAAATTCCGTCACGCCTGTAAAATCCATTGTTTCCCGGACTATATTAAAATCTTTTCCTGAAGCGTGCTTAAAAATATTCATATACGGATACCTGCCGAACATAATAAAATCTTTAACGGTAAAAGGAAAATCAAACTGCATTGTTTGAGGCATAAAAGCAATTTTTTTTGCCAAAACAGATTTTTTGATTTTATAAATATCAATATCGTCTATAAAAATATTTCCTGAAAACGGTTTAATAAGTCCGGACAATGACTTAAGAAACGTTGTTTTCCCAACGCCGTTTTTGCCTATTATTCCGACAAAATCTCCGTTTTTTATGTTTAAAGAAATACCCTTTATAACTTCATGTCCGGCATATCCGCAAGACAAATTATGCGCTTTTATCATAATGTTATCTTCCCGGAAGGCTTCAAAAGTAAAACCATAAAAAATATGCCGCCCACTATGCTGGTTATTACTCCTATAGGAATTTCTACGGGAGCAAACAAAATTCTGCTTAACGCATCGCATAAAGGTAAAAATATAGCGCCTGCCAAAACAGACATCGGTATCAGAACTCTGTGATCATTGCCTACAAATTTTCTTGTAATATGAGGGATCATAAGTCCTACAAAACCTATAACGCCGCAACAACTGACTATCAGAGCGGTCATCAATGAACTAAGAAGAAAAATATATTTGACTGTTTTTGTAGTATTTACTCCCAAAGACGAAGCCTTTTCATGACCGAGAGTTATTATATTTATAACATTACCGAACAAACACAGTATAATAATCCCTGCGACGATAACAGCCGTTATTACCGGAAGCAGCCTTTCGTCAAAAGAAGACAAGTTTCCCATAAGCCACATAAAAGCCGAGTAAAGCTGGTCGGATGACAATATCGCAAAAATCAGCAATACTGCCGATGAAAAAATATAACTTGCGACAACGCCTGAAAGAATCATTCCGTTTGAATCAAACTCTTTCTTAACATTCAAAGAATATACAAGACAAATAGACATCATTGCGCCTGTAAACGCAAATAACGGCAAAAATATCCAGCTTACGGAAGCCATCCCCAAAACAAAGCCGACTGAAGCTCCGAAAGCAGCGCCTCCGGAAATACCCAAAGTAAACGGATCCGCCAAAGGATTTCTTAAAATTCCCTGAAAGACGCATCCGCTTGCCGAAAGACCGGCTCCGGCAATAACAGCCAGGAAAACTCTCGGAAACCTTATCTTGTTTATAATTGTATATGTATTATCATCGACTTTCGAAAACAACGATTTCAAAGTCATAACAACGGAAATATCGCTTATGCCGGACGTCATTGAATAAATAAAAGTTATGATAAGCAGCAGCACAGCCAACGAAAATTTAAAACAGTTTTTACTCATTATGCCGTCCTTGTGATAAAACTTTTTTTGTTACTTTAACGGCATTTAAAAAAGTCATCGGAGTTAAAGCAAAAATATCATTTGCGTCCAAGATATACAGTTTATTGTTTTTTACGGCATTTATTGAAACGTATTTTTTCCATTTTCTTACTTCTTCATTGCCGATATTTCCCATGCTTACAACCAAAATAACGTCCGGATTTTTTTCTATCACTTTCTCAAGGGTAATATTAGGATATCTCATATCAATATATTGGAATATATTCTTTCCTCCGGCATATTTATTGTAATCGTTTACAAAACTTTTTTTACCGACGGTAACTAAAGGATTTGCCCCTATTTCCCAAAAAACGCGTTCTCTCTTTTCTTTTTCTGTTTCTTCGTATATTGCTTTTATTTCTCTTGTTGTTTCAGAGATTATTTTTTCTGCTGCAGTTCCTTTTTGGAGAAAATCCGCCAGATTACGGAAATTTTCGCATATATCAGAGAAAGAAGAAGACGTCCCCATAACATAAACTTTTAATCCGAGCCTTTTCATTTTTTCTACGGCAGCCTTATTATTCCCTTCTTTTGTTGAAATGATTAAATCCGGCTTTAAATTAATAATTTTTTCTATATTAGGCTCGGTCAATGTACCTATAATTTCTTTTTTTAAAGTCCCTTTCGGGCAATATGTCGTATTTGCGATTACTTCTTTTTCCATTCCGAGTTCGTAAAGACTCTGCGTAACAGACGGCGCCAAAGAAATAATCCTGTTATAGTCAGCATACAAATTAAAACTGATAAGCAAAACTGCAAGCGCTGAAAAAATTTTGTTCATTTTTTTAAAATTCTATTCCTTCTTTAGCCGAGACGCCTTCATTATACGGATGTTTTATTTCTTTTACTTCGCTTACCAAATCAGCGGCGGCTATTAAATCCTCATGCGCCTGTCTGCCTGTTATAAAAACAGTTGACTTTTCAGACAATTTTTTCGCGGCTTCAAGCAAAGATGATATATTTATGTACCCGTCTCTGACAGCAATATTAAATTCTTCCAAAACTATTAAATCGTATTTATTGTCCGCAATAATTTTTTTTATTTTATCTAAAGCCCGTTCGCATTCCGATGATATCTGCTCTTTTGTTACATCTTTGCAGCAAAAAGGATGTTTTTTTGCATAAGAGAAAAAGTCGAGGTTGTCAAGCGATGATAAAATTTTTTGTTCACCGTAAAAATTTTCGCCTTTGAAAAGCTGTATCAGGCATACTTTTTGATTATGTCCGAGAGCTCTGACAATCTGTCCGATTGATGATGTCGTTTTACCTTTTCCGTTTCCGGTTAAAACTATTATCATAAAAACTCCTGTTTTACGATACTGTATGATTTGCAAAATAAAAAAGCCCACTTTCTAAAAAAAAGAAAATGGACTTGATAAAAGCAAAATCTCTTCCCTAGAAAAGCGAACAAAAGTTCATAATAAAAATAAATAATAGACCGGACTAACAGTTTTTACTGATTACCGTTGCTGGGCAGTGTCCGAATTGCGTTTAAGCTTACGGAACTTCCTTTACTTATTTTTTTGAAAAGAACAAATTTAATTGGGCCTGGTAGGACTTGAACCTACGACCATTCGATTATGAGTCGAGTGCTCTAACCAACTGAGCTACAGGCCCGTTTAATTAATAAAGTTTGAATATTATACTTAAAAGTTTGTTTCAAGTCAAATATTATGCAATTTTTATAAAAAACTTGAAATTTTGCTCAATAATATGGTATATATTCTGCTAGTTGTTTTTAATTTTAAATAGTTTTTACGCATTTTGATGCGCCATTAGCTCAATTGGTAGAGCAAACGGCTCTTAACCGTTAGGTTATAGGTTCGATTCCTATATGGCGCATTTTTTATTTGTCGGTTTATGCGTCAATATTAAGCCGATTAATTTTAAATTATGTCGGAAGTATATTTAACGAATTTTTCTTGACATTTAAAAATAAATTGATTAAAATATTCATAGTTGTAATAGAAAATTATAAACTTTCATAAAAAGGAGACGTAGAATGAGAAAGACAAAAGGTTTTACACTTGTTGAGTTGGTTATCGTAATCGTAATCGTCGGTATCTTGTCAATCGTAGCAGTTCCTATTTACAGAGGATATACAAGAAAAGCAATGGCAACTGAAGGAAAAGCTCTTTTAGGCGCAATTCAAACTGCACAAAAGATTTATTTTGCAGAAAATGCATATTTCTCAACGCAGACTGCAACTTCTTTCTCAAGCAGCTTGGACGTAGATGCAAGATCAAACAAGTATTTCACAGCTTTCACAATAAGCGCAACAAGCGGTGCAACACCATCATTTACAGCTTCAACAACCGGAGTAAACGGAGCTTCTGGAATTTCTCTTACAATGACAGCAAGCAAGACAGCTTCTCCTGTAATGACAGATGTTGGATTGAGCGACTAATTTTAGTTTTTATTCCAAAAAGACAGTGGTTAACAGCCACTGTCTTTTTTTATTTATAAACACTCCAAAAAACAAACTGCTTTTATGCTTTTTAACTGACAAAACCGCTGTTGCCGGATTATTTGCGTTTTTATTTTGATTTTTCATATAAAAAAATGTTATTATCTTTAGATAAATTCAAATATAAAGGATGATTTAAAAATGCAAGAAAACGAACAGCAAAAAAATGAAGTTTCAACCGCAACAATAGATACAATAATATCCCAAAGAAAAGATAAAGCAGATAAAATGAGAGCGGAGGGAATAGACCCTTATCCTGCAAGAATCAAAATTGAACATAAAATAGAACAGGTAAGGACAAATTTTGACGCTCTTCAGAAAGAAGAATTTGCAAAAGAAACAGTTACCGTCGCAGGAAGAATGATGTCAAGAAGAGATATGGGCAAAGCTTCTTTTATCGACATTGCCGACGGGACAGGAAGAATACAAGTCTATGTAAGAACAGATCAAGTCGGAGCTGATGCTTTTAAAATTTTCAAAGAAATGTCTGATTTATCTGATTTTGTTTTAATATCCGGAATTCCGTTCAGAACAAGAACCGGAGAGCTGAGTTTAAAAGCTGAAAAATTTCAAATTATCTGTAAAGCGTTCAGACCTCTTCCTGAAAAATGGCACGGATTAAAAGATACGGAAACAAGATACAGACAAAGATATTTGGATTTAATCGCAAATTCGGAAGTAAAAGAAGTTTTCATAAAAAGAAGCCTTATTATATCTGCAATCAGAAAGAAACTTGAAGAACTCGGCTTTATTGAAGTTGAAACTCCTATTTTGCAATCTCTTGCCGGAGGAGCAAACGCAAGACCGTTCACGACGCATCATAACGCTCTTGATATAGACTTGTTTATGAGGATAGCGCCGGAATTATTTTTAAAAAGAATTGTAGTCGGCGGAATTGAAAGAGTTTTTGAAATAGGACGAAATTTCAGAAATGAAGGCATTGACAGAAATCATAACCCTGAATTTACAATGATGGAATTATATCAGGCTTATGCAGATTACAATGACATGATGGACTTAACGGAATTGCTTATAAAAACGGCGGCGGAAAAAATAGGATCCAAAGTTAATTTGAATTTCAGAAGAGCCAAGCTGTTTGATTTGATAAAAGAATATACCGGTCTTGAACTTCTGCAGTATGTTGAAACAGGGAAAATGTATGACCAGGTAAAACATTTGAATCTTGATCTTCCGAAAGACGCAAGCGATCAGAAAATATTAGACCAGGTTTTCGACGAAAAAGTTGTTCCGCATCTTCAGGAACCGACTTTTGTAATGGATTATCCCGCTATATATTCTCCTCTTACAAAAATTAAATTTGACCAGCCTGAAATAGCGGAAAGATTTGAACTTTATATAAACGGAATGGAAATATGCAACGCTTATTCAGAGTTAAATGATCCTTATTTACAAAAGATAAGATTTAAACAGCAGGTTGAAGCGAAGAAAAAAGGCGATGATGAAGCACAGCCTTATGATGAAGATTTTATAAATGCTCTTGAACAGGGATTGCCTCCTACCGGAGGTCTAGGAATAGGAATAGACAGGCTCGTTATGATTCTGACTGAAGTAGAATCCATAAGAGAAGTCATTTTATTTCCTGCCATGAGGCCTGAATGTTAAAAACTCCTGAGTTATTTATTGCCTGCAGATATCTGAAAGCAAGGAAAAAAGGTTTTTTTGCTTTCCTTACTACGCTCATAGCCATAGGCGGAACAACTTTGGGAGTCTGCGCTCTTGTTATAACTCTTGCCGTCATGAGCGGTTTCCAGCGAGATATAAGATCAAAAATTCTCGGCATACAGCCGCATATTTATCTTTCAAGGGTTGACGGAGCAGTTTTTGACAATTATAAAGAAATTATAAACGAATTGCGTGGAGTCCAATATATTAAATCAATGTCTCCTTACATATTCGGACAGTCTATAATAAAAAAACAGGGCTATACAACAGGAACCGGAGCCCTTATAAAAGGAATTGATTATAAAGCAGAAGATTCAATGATAGATATTAAAGACAAACTTCTGCCTGATTCTTTGATTGAGAAAAATACTATAAGCAAAAACGGAATTATACTCGGAAGCGAAATTGCAAAATCTATAAACGTTAATGTAGGCGAATACGTAATCACTATGTTTCCGAGCCAGTTATCTTCCATACCAAAAATGAAAAAATTTCAGGTTGAAGCAATTTTTCATTCAGGGATGTACGAATATGACACCTCTTTGGCATATGTCGATATAAAAACTGCCGACGATATGTTTTCATTTGAAGGAGGAGTGAGCGGAATAGCGGTAATGACTTCCGATTTTGAAAAAGCCGTTGATTACGCAAGAGATTTACAGATAAAGCTGTCTTATCCTTATAAAACAAAGTCTTGGATTGAAATGAACAACAATTTGTTTTCGGCGTTAAAATTAGAAAAAATTATGATGTTCATTATTCTGGCATTAATTATAATAGTGGCTTCTTTTAACATAATCTCAAACACTCTTTTGCTGAGCGTTGAAAAATCAAAGGAAGTCGGAATACTTTCTGCAATGGGCTTTTCTAAGTTTTCAATATCGAAAATATTCTTTTACGAAGGAGTTATTGTCAGCAGCGTAGGAACTGTATTCGGGCTTATTACAGGCTTGTTAATAAGCTACGGTTTAAAAAACTTTGAAATATTCAAACTGCCGAAAGGCGTATATTATGTTGATAAATTGCCTGTTATGATTATTCCGTCGGATATTATTTATGTGTGTTTGTGCGCTTTTGTAATAACAATACTTTCAGGTCTCTACCCTGCATATCAGGTTGCTAAACTGGAGCCTTTGGAAGCTATAAAATTCGGATAAAAAATGAAAATAGAAACTAAAAATTTGATTAAAAACTATTCCAAGCCAAAAAGTCCGGAAGTCTGTGTATTAAAAGGTATTGATTTAAACATAAAATCCGGAGAAAAGGTTGCTTTAATGGGACCGTCAGGCGCAGGGAAAAGCACCTTTATTCACATATTAGGACTGATGGATGCTCCTACTTCAGGCGAAGTTTTTATTGATGATAAAAAGATTGATTACCGAGATAACAACAAATTATCGGTTATGAGGAAAGATAATATCGGTTTTGTTTTCCAGTTTCATTATCTGCTTGCAGATTTTAATGTTATTGAGAATATTCTGATACCTGTATGGAAAGACAAAAATAAAATAATTACAAGAGCCGAAGAACTCCTTGGAATCATGGGATTAACATCCAGACAAAAGCATATGCCTCATGAATTGTCGGGAGGAGAGCAGCAGCGAGTGGCCCTAGCAAGGGCATTAATTAATAATCCGAAAATACTTTTTGCCGATGAACCGACAGGCAATTTGGACAGAAAAACGGGCGAAAAAATTGAAAAATTGATGTTTGATATATGTACACAGCTGAAAACGACTTTGGTTGTTGTCACCCACAGCGAAGAACTTGCTAAATCTGCCGACAGACAACTGAAGATGATTGACGGTAAATTAATTTAATATATCATTTTAAGGAGAAAAAAAGATGAAAATTTATCTTAACGGAAAATTTGTTAACAAAGAAGATGCGATGGTATCTGTTTTCGACCATGGTCTGTTATACGGAGACGGAATTTTTGAAGGAATAAGAGCCTACAACGGCAGAGTTTTCAGATTAAGAGAACATATTGACCGACTTTGGGACTCGGGAAAAGCCATTGCGTTAAATATACCGATGACAAAAGCGGAAATGGAAAAAGCTCTTTTGCAAACTCTGGCAATAAATAAATTGTCAGACGCTTATATAAGGCTTGTAGTCACAAGAGGAGCCGGCGATTTGGGTTTGGATCCTGCAAATTGTTCAGAACCTACAATTTTCATAATTGCGGACAAAATAACTCTTTACCCTGAAAAACTTTATACCGAAGGTCTTGAAGTTATAACTGTTGCTACAAGAAGAAATATGCCTGATGCATTAAGCCCTAATATAAAATCTTTAAATTATCTTAACAACATCATGGCAAAGCTTGAAGCAAAAAGAGCAGGAGTACCTGAAGCTATAATGTTAAACGCCCAGGGATATGTTGTAGAATGCAGCGGAGACAATATTTTTGTAATTAAAAACGGTATTGTTTCAACGCCGCCTGCTTCAGCGGGAGCACTGAAAGGGGTTACCAGAAATGCGGCAATCGAACTTATTAAAAATAAGCTGAAATTGGAACTTAAAGAAGAACTTATTACGACTTACGACCTTTATTGCGCCGACGAATGTTTCCTTACGGGAACGGCTGCAGAAACAATCCCTGTTGTAAAAATAGACGGAAGAGTAATAGGCGAAGGCAAACCTGGAAAAGTAACGCTGAAACTTTTTAAAGAATTCAGAAGTCTAACAAGATCAACAGGAGTCCCTATAAATAAGAAGTAATTTTGTTGATATAATTTAATGTGGAAAAAGATAAGATATGTTTTATATTTTACGGTTTTAATAACGGTATTTGCTGTCACTTACAGTGTCAGAGAATATTATTATGTTCCAGTTATACAAAAATATCTTAACAAAGCAACAGGCTCAAAAGTAAAATTCAGAAATTTTTCAATTTCTCTGCCTTTTGAGTTATCCGTACGGGACATAGAGTTTGATAAAAAACTTTCAATAGATACGGCAACTTTGAGATTTGACCCTTTAATGTTTTTTAAAAACATTAATAAACCGGTCAAATCTCTTGTTGCGGTTACCGTAAACAAAGCAGTATATATTGATTCTGCCGAGAATGAAATTCAACAAAAGGCCAATCCTTTTTCTCTGCAGGATGTTAAATTTTTAAAAAATATTCTTAAAAATTTAAAACTAAAAATCTTTATAAAAAATACCGATATTTTATACAACGGAAATTTAATAAAAGCAACTAACACTGATATTAAAATCAATAAAAACATCAATCTTGCTACATTCTTAAAGTATAAAGAACACTCTGTTAATTTAACAGGTAATTTTGATTTGACAGACAAGTCATTAATATCTGCTTTTCATATTGATTTATTCGGGAATATAAAAGCGTTATCTTCCCTCAACGGTCAATATAATTTTAACGACAATTCTTTCGAATACAGGCTTCAGACAAAAAACTTGTCCGTAAGCAAATTGCTGTTCGGCAAATCAAGCACTTTAATAAAAAAAGATTACACCGGGCTTACAATAAATTCGTCCGGAGATTTCGGCAGCATTTTTTATAAGTCCGATGCATCAAATTTCGATATATGGAATTCAAGCGGGAGTATTATATTAAGAGACTCTAACGATCTGCTGCATACTGCTGTAGACTATACAGCGGCTATGAATAATAAAACTCTTGATCTTTCAATAAAAGCAAACGATACGAGGTTATTCGGGAATGATTTCGGGACATTTGATATAAAAGCAAACAACAGTTCAGACACCATAAATTTAAACTGCTACCATAATTCGAAAAACGCTTTTAACGCAGTAATAGACAAAGACGGCAAATATGCTGTTGATATATTCATGAAAAACAGCAAAACAGGCAACATTACGGGAAATTATAAGACCGGAGAAATATCGGTCGATATAAGAAAAATACCTGTATCAAGACTGCCTTTTCTTTCATCTCTAAAAAAAGCCAAAGGATATGTTTCTATATACGGCACCATAGAAAAAACAAGCGGAAGTCTCTCCCTCGAAGCAAACAACATATCCTCCAGCAAACTGAAACAATTTGATACTGCCGGAAAGATATCAAAAGAAAATTCTAAATGGATTTTCGACATTGAAACAAAAGATAAAAAATTAATAATGAAAGGCTTTTACGAAACCAAAAAAAACCATAACATCGAATTTTATTATTCCGGCGTTGATATTAACAATTTGCTTCAAATACTTGGTTTCAAACCAAGTCTTTCAGGTTTAGCGACAGGGTATATAAAATATGATTCGAATAAATTCACCCAGATAGACGCCAATTTAAAAAACGGAGCCTTGTTCGGAAACAATTTCGACGACTGGACTGTCGCAGGCAGCATTTCGCCTGCAACAATCAACATATCCACATTTACTTTTAAAGGCAAAAAAACGTCTGTTGATTTAAAAGTTCTGCTTGATTTTACAAAGAACGCCGCAGATTCACATCTTAACTGCAATATCAGCAATTTTGAATTTAACGGAATAAAAATAAACTCCGATATATTGTTTAAAGGTAAAATTTCCGAAGATCAAGATAAAATAACTGGAAAACTTAATATTCCTAAACTGCAATTAAACGACTATTATTTCAATGATTTCTCCTCCGATGTCAATTTATCCACAACATCTGTCTATATAAAAAACATGGAAAATAAAAACGGACTGTCCGGAGAAGCGACATATAATTTTAAAACCAAAGACATTTCATCCGACATACAAATATCGAAAGCAGACTTATCCGGCCATTTTAAAAATATTGAAGGCTTCTTGGATTCTTCGATTACGGCAAGCGGCACACTTCCAAATCCCGAATTTGAAATAACAGCAAGCATAAAAAAAGGCGTTGTCTCTTTTTTAAAATATACTTTGAACGCTAAAATATCAGGAAAAGAAGGTAAAACTGTTTTAAAAGATTTAAATATATCTTCCGATCAAGCAGTTATAACCGGTTCAGGCTTAATCGATAAAAACAAAACCAAAATAAAAATCAATTTTAAAAATATAACCGAAGAAATACTTAACAAATATCTTAATACAACAACGCCGGTTTCAGGAAGATTCTACGGTAACGGAACAATATACGGGAAAATATCAGATTTAAAAAGTTATATTAACTTATTCAGCGACACCGTATATGTGAAATCTGCAAAATTTAATTCCCTTAATTCCCAAATATTAATTGACAAAAAATCAGTCGTAGTAAAACAGGCCGCTGTAAAAACATCAGATACTGAAGTAAAAGTATTATCTGGAACTTTTGATATACAAAGCGGAGCATTTTCTTCAACACTTAACATTGTAAATTTACATTTAGGTCCTTTTGATATTTTCGGAAATATAAAAATAGACGGAATAAAAAACAACTATTCCTACAAAGGAAACATTGAACTTGATAACGTCTGGCTTAACAGAGCAAAAATTAATACGTTACAATTGAATTACTTATTTTCCAACAAAAAAATACGCATTGATACGCCGGTTCAGCAGGATATGAAAATTTCCGGCATAATGAATTTTCTTAATTATCCTAAAATACAGTTTGAAAAATTTGCAGTATGTTACGGAAGCCAGATTTGTAATTTTACCGGAAATTCAACTTCCAGCAATCTTAACGTAGATTTAGAAGGCAAAGCTCTTGATTCCTCAGTTCTGACCGATATCTTTGACTTGCCTTTTGACATGTCCGGAAATATAGACATCAAACTGAAAGCTTCAGGAGAGATATCAAAACCTTATATAACTTGCAGTCTTAATTCAAAAAACGGAGAAATTCACGGCATCCCCTATGACAATTTTAATGTTAATCTGAACGCAAAAAACAACACATTAAATATAAATGAATTTAAAATACAGAAGAAAGACGAATATACGGCCAAGATAACGGGATTCTTTCCTTTTTGGATAGATCCTGAACTTACAAACCAAATGATGAATAAAAAAGTCGATGTCCGTTATGAATTGATTGATACAAAATTAACAACATTAAAAAGTCTTACAAAAGATATAATTGAGACAAAAAAAGGCAATCTTAAACTTGAAGGCATTCTTTCAGGAACCAGAAAAAACATTTCAAATACAGGCAATTTAACTGTTACAGCGGCAAATCTTGTTACAGATTCATACATACATAAAATTAAAAATTTAAATGTAGACATCGCATGGAAAAAAAGCATTTTTGAAATTAAGAAGTTTTCGTTAAAATCAGGGTCCGGAGTACTGGACGTTGAAGGCAAAGTTAAATTCAACGGCTTTACTCCTTCTTTCTATGACTTATCCGTTTTTACGTCAAAAAAAGGCATCCCTCTTATATTTCACGAACTTCCTATTCCGACATCAGGACTTTTAAAAATAGAAAAAACACAGGTTCTCACAAATTTTTCGAAAGGAAATCCCAGATTTAATTTTAAACTTCACGGCAATCCGAATGATTTGACTTTGACAGGATGGGTTGAGTTAAAGAATACGAGATTTTGTTATCCGTCTCCAATAGACAATCCAAAAACATCTTCCGTAGACATGGAAGACTTATTCAAAAACTTAAAAATAGATATAGATCTTATAGCCGATACGGATACAAGATATGAAAATACTTTTGCAAATGTCTTTTTGAAAGGAAAAATAAATCTAAAGGGAAAAATAGACGACATCAATGCAAACGGCATTATCGAATCAAATAACGGGATACTCTCTTATATGGGTAATGAATTTGACATTATAAATACAAAAATTGAAATCATAAACAATGAGATGTTTATTTCCGGAGAAGCAGATACCCAAGTCTTCTCATCAGGCGCAAGCGAAGCCGAAGTTATTAAAGTCCAAGTTGACAGATCAAGCATGAAAGATATAAAAACAAGATTTATATCCAAGGATGATCCTACAATGGAATCAAATAAAGTTCTTGCGCGTTTAACAAAAACAGACCCGAGCAAAGCAAATTTAATGGACACAAGCACTGATTTCTTAGTAAAACAGCAAATTGTAAGGCTGTTTGGTTCTAACATAGCTACTCCTTTGGCAAATACCGTACTAAAAAAGACAGGCATTGTGGATAACGTAAGATTAGGATATATCAATCAGGATAATCTTCAGATAAGTTCAAAAGAAGAACCTACTATCGCAGAACTGCTCTATGGGATGAAATATTCCGTTGAAAAAAATATTAACAGACTGTTGCTTGTAGGATATTCGGTAACGTTTGACCAGATAGAAAGAGAAATCGATTTAAAACATGCCGTTGAAATGTCATTCAGACTGAACAAAGATTTATTTTTAAAGGGCACCTATGGATTACAGTCAAACAATCCTTTATATGAACCTGAAAAAAAATTAATGATAGAACAAAGAATAAAATTCGGCGGTTCTTCAAAAAAATAAAAAAATGACAGGCTTATACATTCATATTCCATTCTGTAAAAGAAAATGCTTTTATTGCGATTTCGTATCCGTACAATATGATGCCGCCTTGGCTGACAAATATGTTTCAGCGCTTATAAAAGAAGCTCTCAGATACAAAGAAATTGCGATTTCAACAGTATATATAGGCGGAGGAACTCCTTCCGCATTGTCCTGCGAACAACTGAAAAAACTTATTGAGAATATTAAAAATATTTTTGATGTTTCTAAATTGCAGGAATTTACAGTAGAATTAAATCCGGAGTCAGCCGAAAACAACAAACTGCATCTGTTGTACAACGAAAATGTCTCAAGACTCAGTTTCGGATTACAAACCGCAAATGACAAACTTTTGGAAAATATTGGAAGACTTCATAATTTTGACAAATTTAAACAAGCATACGGGAGCGCGCTCAAAAAAGGATTTACCGATATTAACATAGATCTTATGTACGGAATACAAGACCAAACATTAACAGACTGGGAAAAAACTCTTGATACTGTGTTGAATTTTAATTCAAGCCATATTTCACTATATCCTTTAACAATAGAAAAAGGAACAAAATTTTATATGCAAAAAACAGAAACAAATCCGGAACTGCAAAGAGCAATGTATGAAACTGCCTGCATTAAATTTAAAAACAATAACTTATCCCATTATGAAATTTCAAATTGGGCAAGAGATCAAAAATACTCAAAACATAATAAAACATACTGGCAGAATAATGAATATGTAGGTCTTGGAGCCGCCGCAGCGTCATATTACAAAAGATATCGTTTTAAAAACAATATAAATGTTAACGAATATATCAATAACATTCTTGGCGGGAAAGATGCTTGCATTGAGAAAGAATATATCAATGATGAGGTTTATAATACCGAAACTATAATGCTCGGATTAAGATTATCGGAAGGCGTACATATTAAATATTTTAACGACAAAAAGCATATTATTGATAAATATTTAAAAGAAGGTTTTCTCCGCATAAAGAATGACAGAGTTGCTTTGACCGAAGAAGCTTTTTTTCTTTCTAATTCAATAATATCAGATTTGATATAATATAGCCGGTTAATTATTTATTCTCGGGATTTTTATGCGTTTAAAAAACAAAATTATTGAAATTCTTGAAAAAAACAGAGACTGTTCAATATCAGGGCAGGAATTGGCGGACAAACTATCCGTTTCGAGAACAGCTGTTTGGAAAACAATCCAATCTCTCGAAAAAGACGGATATATCATTGATGCTTCAACTAATAAAGGATATAAATTAAACGAAAATAGCGATATAATATCATATGAAGGAATTAAAATTTTTTTATCCGAAAAGTATAAAAAATTCACTGTCCAAATTTATAAAATTCTCGATTCGACAAACACATATGCAAAAAAAATCATTATTGACGGAGCAAAACACGGAACTATTATCATAGCAAACGAACAAAAAGCAGGAAGAGGAAGATTCGGAAGAACATTCTTTTCTCCCGCTGACACCGGCATATATTTAAGCATTATCTTAAAACCTCAAAAAAAAATATCCGATACATCTCTTATCACAATAGCCGCAGCCGTAGCCGTTTGCGATACGATCAAGAAAACAACATGCAGCGAACCAAAAATCAAATGGGTTAACGATATCTTTTTAAACGGAAAAAAAATATGCGGCATACTTACTGAAGCCGTAAGCGATTTTGAAAGCGGTATTGTTGAAAGCGCAGTCACAGGCATAGGTATAAATATTAAAACTGCCGAAGAGCGGTTCCCGGAAGATTTAAGAAGAACCGCAAGTTCTTTATTCCCTGAGAATATCTCCAGAAACCAAATTATAGCGGAACTGATAAATAATTTTTTTGAATTATATGAAAATCTTTCAGATAAAAACCTTATTGAAAGATATAAAGAATATTCTCTTGTTTTAGGTAAAGAAATAACTTATTTTAAAGACGATAAAACACAGACAGGAACAGCCGTAGACATAAACGAAAACGGCAATCTAATCATAAAAGACAAGAACAAAAAAACAAGCGTACTGGAATCAGGCGAAGTAACTCTAAACAGTAAAAAAGATTAATTATTATTAAATGTTTAAACGAAGAAGGCGACCGGATTTATCCGGCCGCCTTCTTCTCTTTTTCTATTTGTTTTTACTTTTCTTTTCTCTAGTCAAACCTGAACGATAATCCCACAAAATGCGAACCCATCGTCTCTTCTACTTCCATCGGCAGTTCCAACGCATAATCTATTATAAGCTTCGTATTGTTCGCAAACGTAAATTCATAACCAAATCCTAAATCAAACGCCTCTTCCCTTCCTCCTGCCCTTATCGCAAGCTTCCCTTCTATCACATATGTCTCCAATCCTATCCTCGTACTCGTCTCTCCGTCCCTCATCAATATATCCATCGCTATCGTAAAATACGGTATCTTTAACACTGGCAGCTGCTCATTGTAATAACTCAAACCTATTACGTTGACATTGCTTACCTTATCCTCATATACAAATCCTATATCCGGACTCGTTATATACTTACTGCTGTATCCTACAGATATCCCGTTATTAAACTGCGCCAATAAACCTATATCCCCTGTAAATGCTCCTTTCGTATTCGCTAAATCACTGTCTTCTTCATCAAACTTCACTTCTTGCGTCAAATACTTTATGTTTACTCCTGCGCTTATGTTCACTACCTCTCTGTCTATCATCATTACATCGTTTAAATATCTCGCATATCCCGCATTAAACGTATCTTCCCTTCTCAATCCGGGCGTGGATATCGATGACCATGCAAACGATATCGTTCCGTATTCTTCACTCATCGGATGTATATATCCAAAATAATTCGCTCCTATCTCCACTCCTTCCAATCCTGTAAACAACCTTGAACCCATCAGCGTCACTTCCTGCTGCGTTGCATTGGCTGTTCCTGCTATATTATACAACGGCGCATTCGAATCATTGGCTACGGCTGTAAATGCTCCTCCCATACCCAATGCTCTTACTCCCCAATACGTGTCCACAAAGGCTCCTTCCGCCTTTATTATCACCATTGTCATTATTACTGCCGTTATTATTATTATCTTCTTCATCTTTTACCTGTCCGGCTTGCTTCTTTATTTTACAAACGCTATCGTTCCGCTTATCAACTTCCCTTTATCTTTCACTTTTATCTGGTATATATACGTTCCGCTCTCTGCATAACTTCCGCTGTCTCTTCTCCCGTCCCACTTGAATCCTTCCGCATCTCCGCTCTTTATCTCTCTTATTCTCTTCCCGTTTACGTTATATATCTTTACGCTGTCTCCGTCGCTTAAATTGTTAAACTTGAATACGTCTCTACCCTGTACAACTACTCTCTTGGCTGGCCTGTAGTCATTATCGCTTAAACTTCCGCTTACGTATATCGCATAATAGCCTGTCTTGGTTATATCCGCGCTTACTGTCTTATTTGTTAAATCCGTTGTTACGTTGCTTACTTTCTCCCACGTTATCTGGTCATCGCTCCTCATCAACTCAAACCTCGTAGCGCTTGTCTCTGTCCCGTAATAAAATGTCGCTCTCGCTGGCGCTCCAAGCGTTATCCCTAACGGCGTCACTGAATACAATGCCACCATCTGGCTTGTGCCGACTCCTCCGCTATATGACGGCGACATGCTCGGCAGCGTCAATTCCGTTATCGTTATCGTTTGGTCTGTCGCAAATGTCCCTGACGAAAATACTATCTCCGTATCCCCGTACTGCTGGTTCCCGGATTCGAACTTTACTGTCCCTCCTCCGCTTGCTGTTACTACATTAGATGAACTGTTTACTATATTTACGCTCTGGTATGTACTGCTCGACGGCCAGTAGAGATAACTTGTATTATTATATGAATCTTTAAATGTTACTTGTATTTGATAATCGACTGCCGTATCTCCAGAATCAAATTTCGGCAACGATATATAAAATTCTTCTTTATCTTGGATAGCTCCCTTATCTTTCACGGCTATACTTCCCGAATTGCCGTTAATATAATAATTCATCTTTGCCGTAGCCGAAACGTTTCCTCCGAAGTCTACGGAAATTTTTGCTTCTAAAATTCTTTTTACAGAAGAAACTGTTTTTATTTCATTATGTATAATGCTTGAAACAGGAAAAGATATGGCTGCAGATATGATTTTAACTATTTGCTGGCTGCCAAACATATAAACAGGCACTGCCGGCAATGTTAAAAGTCCGATAATTAATGAAATAATTTTTTTTCTGTTCATTTGTTTTTACGTTTAACCGTCTAATATAAGTTTAACCGATTTTACTCAAAAACAACAACTGTTTTTATCATGAAGTAACAACTTCGCCAAGCTTTGAAACTTTAAACTTAATTTCTTTAATAATTTCTTTGTCAAAAGCTCTTATCTTAAGAACAGCAACATATTTTCCTTTTTTTAAACCGTCTTTTTTAATATCGTTGCTTACAAGAGGTCCTGAAAAATCCCTGCTTTTTTCAGCATAAACGGGAACTGTTTCCGAAATATAAACAGTCCTTATTAATTTTTTCTTTTTTTTGTCATAAATTTCAATAATTCCGCTCGGTCTGAAATGAACATTTCCGTCGTTTTTCACAATAACTTGATAATTTATGCCGTTTTTTGTACCGATAAAGTTTAAAGAATCTATTTTAAAGTCTATTTTCTCAGTGCCTCTGACTATAACATAAATCGGGACAGATATTGCAATGGTTACCATCTGCCCTTCCTCCTGTTCAACGGAAAAATAAACCCTTCCTGAAACTGAACCTTTCATATCGTCAAGAATATTTATTTTATAAGGAACTTCTATTGATTCTCCAGAAGGAATAGGGTATTTGTCCTTTTCAAAATGAAGCCATCTGTTTACATCTGTATTCGTATTTCCTGAATATGTGTTCCAATTTTCCAATTTAATTACAACAGTTATTGGTTTATCGTAAGTATTTTTTACAATATATTTCCCTTCATAAGAAGAATTTGAATCCGTTGTAATATTAACTATTGCAGGATCTACAGACAACCCCGCAAAAGAGAAACCGTAAATAAACAATAATCCGATAATAAATATAATTTTTTTCATAAAATAAATTTCAACCCGCCAATGTTTTTTATTCATAAGACAAAATTACTTTTATATTAGCGTTGTAAGTCAATCCTCCTACGGCATTTGCACAATTTGCACCCAAATACACCTTCGGATAAATCGGATTATTCATCCCACCGAAATCGCCGCTTACGGAAATATGGTACCCTCTGCTGTCCCAAAGCAAACTATAATCAGTTACATCTCCTTTAGCAGAATCTGTTATATAAAACCATGGATAGTACAAAGGATCAGTTGCCGATTTGCCGCTGTCATATAAAGAATAATTTGGAGATCCGCTTTGGGCTATCAGCAAAGTATCTCCGGATGCATTAGGTAATAAATTCTGTGAAACGCGCCAACACATTTGCAATACTTTTGTACCGCTTGCCGTATCAACCAAACCGTCTTTGCTTACAGCGCCGTTATCAGTATATATTCTCACATTCCAATTATCCGTCTCAAGAATATCTAGACTTAATTCTAAATATTGTTCTGAAGCAACCCAATTTTTACGGAAAGAAGAAGCATTCCAAGTTACAGAAGATGTTGCCAAATTATCGGCAATATTTTTTATTGTTACGTTAAATTCTCCTATAGAAGACCTTTTTAAAACTATAGAGTCCAAATCAAAAGTAGCCGTAACACCATTTGTCAGCACAAGAAAAACATTTTTTACATTTGTTAAATTTACAGAAGGAAGGCTGTTCAAATCTAAAGTACATTTTTGCCATGTATGGCTGCTGTTGTTAACGCCTAAAGAACTTAATGTAACTGTTCTATCTGCACTACTATCAGTTACCCCGACTTTTATATTGCTTACATCGCCGGTATTTGGTCTGATATAAAATTCCAACTTCGAAAAAGCGCTTATATCTCTTGTTGTGACAGTTGAAGCTCCTGTTATAAAAGTATAACAAAAGCCGGAATATCCTCCGGAGACAGCTCCAGTTGCCGAGCAAATATAATATTTATTACCATCTTTTGCAGCGGAAGAATCTGTTACAATATTAACCGCAGGATAACTATCTCCACCGCCGGCCCAAGTATTATATTTTATATTGTCATCAACCGTTCCTGCATTTTGAGTTGCACCGTTAAAATTTTCTGAAAATAAACCATAGACATGTTTATCAGTTAAATTGTTTGCAAATAAATTATTTGTAAACAACATAACAAATAAACACACGAATAAAAAATATGCCAGCCTTTGTATTTTTTTCACTTGTAGATATTCGCCTGTTTTAAACATATGCATGCCGGCAAATTTTAATTTGCCGACATGCATTAATATTAACTATTCCTGAAATGTAAGAACTAAAATTTGTTCTGTTTTGTATGTATCTCCGCCCTGAACGTCTTTAAATCCTGCGCCGAAATACATATATGCCGTATCTCCTGTTACCCCTGTCAAAGCATAAGTTCCGGTTTCACCCGTTACTCCGCCAACAAACCCGTTAATATTTGCAATTGTTGTATATGCAACATTAAGGTTGCTTGTTGAACCGTCTGATTTTAAATCAGATTTATCGGTAAGATAACGAGCAGTTGAAGCTCCTGTATTATACTCGTAAGAACTTGACAACTTTGTAGCGGACATAGTGTAGCTTAAAGGAATATATCCTCTGCTTTCTCCTCCGCCTGAACCTTTTCTTACCAAACCGCTGAAAGCTTTAGTACCGTCTTGATTAGTTCTCGGATTAGTTGCTACATAATCAGTTGAATTGCTCTTGTTATCCTGATAGATATAAATTGCACCGGTTGTCTTTGTTACAGATGCAACCATGACTGCATACTGCTGAGCAGTCTTCCATGTTTCAGTACCTGAATTTAAAGTAACTGCACTTGGATTCCAAGCTATTGCTGTTGCGGTTGAGTCATCGGCCAAATTCTTCAAGTTGAAGCTTATATAGACCTCTCCGGAACTGGCAAAGTCTGCGGATGCGTTGATTGTTTTTACCGTATCAGTCGATGCATATACTGCGCTTCCAAACATAACTACACAAGCCAATACCACCAATAAAGATAAAATCTTCTTCATTTCTCCCCCTTTTTTTTATTTCTTTTATGTTATTAAAATAACATATCATTGTCAACCTTTTTTATTTTTATTTTGTAAAATTTTTGTAAAATGTACATTTTAACTATTTATTTTATATAATAACAAAATTATAATTTTTGATGTTTTTTAATCTTTATATAATACGGGAGAAAAAGTATGATTTTGATTTTAGATTTCGGATCACAATACACTCAATTGATAGCAAGACGAATAAGAGAAGCAAATGTCTATTGTGAAATTTTTCCGGGAACAAAAGACATAAAAGAAATACAAAATATTAATAATATTGAAGCCGTTATTTTATCAGGCGGACCTGCCAGCGTATATGAAAAAAATGCCCCTTATCCTTGTGATGAAATTTGGGAAATGAACGTTCCGATATTAGGAATATGCTACGGCGTGCATCTCATAGCTCAACAATTCGGAGGCAAAGTAAAACCTTCTAAGAACAGAGAATACGGATTTGCCGATATATCTGTAGAAAAGGACAATATTCTTTTTTCAGGTTTGGAAAACAAAATGCCCGTATGGATGAGCCACGGCGACAAATTGACAAAAATGCCTAAAGATTTCATAAACATTGCAAGTTCAAAAAACTGCACAGCCGCTTCTATTGTAAATACAGAAAAAAATATTTACGGAGTACAGTTCCACCCGGAAGTACAACATTCTCCTTTCGGTAAAAAAATATTGGACAATTTCTTATTTAAAGTGTGCAAAGTAAAAAAAGACTGGACAATGAAGTCTTACATAAAAGATGAAGTCGCCAGAATAAAAAAACAAGTCGGAAACGGCAAAGTTTTGTGCGCCTTGTCCGGCGGAGTAGATTCTTCAGTAGCAGCTATAATGCTCCACAAAGCAATAGGTAAAAAATTATTCTGCGTATATGTCGACCACGGACTTCAAAAACTCGGAGAAACTGAAAGAGTAAGAAAAGTTTTCGGCAAAAAATTCGGAAAAAATTTAATCATATGCGATTCAAAAAAATTATTTTTAACAAAATTGAAAGGAGTAACAGATCCTGAGCAAAAAAGAAAAATAATAGGTCATACTTTTATAGAAGTATTTGAGAAGGAAGCAAAGAAATTAAAGGGAATTGATTTTCTGTTACAAGGCACCATATATCCTGATGTCATTGAAAGCGCAAAGATAGGTACAGGCGTTACAATAAAAAGCCATCACAATGTCGGCGGGCTTCCTGAAAAAATGAAAATGAAACTTGTTGAACCTTTAAAATCTTTATTCAAAGACGAAGTAAGAACTTTAGGAAGAGAACTCGGCATCCCTGATGAAATTATAGACAGACAACCTTTTCCGGGTCCGGGACTTGCAGTAAGAACCCTCGGAGAAATAACCGAAGAAAAACTTAGAATAGTAAAAGAAGCCGATGCAATCGTTGATGAAGAAATAAGAAAAGCGGGGCTCTATGAAAAAATATGGCAGTCTTTTGCAGTTATACTTCCGGTAAAAACAGTAGGAGTTATGGGAGACAAAAGAACATACGAGCATGTTATAGTGGTAAGAGCCGTAAATTCGGAAGACGCCATGACTGCTGACTGGGTAAAATTACCGTATGAATTATTAGGTTCTATTTCAAGCAGAATTATAAATGAAGTAAGAGGCGCAAACAGAGTCGTTTATGATATATCTCAAAAACCGCCTTCGACAATTGAATGGGAATAAGAAAATATTTTACAAAAAAGCATCCACCGATAAGAGTGGATGTTTTTTTTATTTTTAAGATATAATTATTTTTTACCGCATTGGCAGTCAACGCATTTGCTGCCGTTGAACAATATTGAAAAAAGGAAAAGAGTTACACCTATACAAACACAAGAATCGGCAACGTTAAAAGAAGGCCATCTGTAAACATCTTTAAAACCGATATCTATAAAATCGACTACCGCCCCCCTAAAAACTCTGTCTGTTAAATTACCTATTCCGCCGGCAATAATAAGCAGTAAAGAGTGAAACTGAAGAGCAGAAAATTCATCCTTATGCTTTTTTATAAAATATATTATTACTGCAACAACAAAAGCCGTAAGTATTGTAAAAAATATATTTCTTCCCTGAAACATACTGAACGCAACTCCGGAATTTGAAACGTGAACTATACTAAAAAAATCATTTATTTTGACAAACGAATTATACGCAATATTTTTTATGACCAAGAACTTAGTTAATTGGTCTAATAAAACATAAAATATAATAAGTAAAAAATATTTCTTCCCCATTATTTAACCGCTTCACTGCATCTAGGACATAAACCGTCTTCATTAATACCGTCTATGTGTCTCCAGCATCTTTCGCATTTCCCGAATTTTGATTTTCCGGCAACTACGGCTATCTCGTCATTTTTGGATGAAGATTCAAAAGAAATATCCCAACTGCCAAAAACAATATTTATCAAAGCTTTATCTTTTAAAACAGCATCATATTCTGATCCGTATTTTATAATAAGACTTGCTTCAAGATTAGAACCTATTATCTTTTGTTGCCTTAATTTTTCATATTCAATTAAAACCTGTTGTTTTACTTTGACCAATGCTTCCCATTTTTTCAAAACTTCTGTATCAAGTCTGTATTTTAAGTTTTCCTTAGGGAAATCAGCTAAAGTTACAAACTCAGGCAAACCTGATTTGATTTTTATTATTTCTTTCCAGCCTTCCTGCATCGTAAATGATAAAATAGGAGACATTAACTGTAACAATGTCTTTGTTATTTCCAACATTGCCGACTGTGCGCTTCTCCTGTCTCTGCTGTTAAGTTTATCGCAATACATTATGTCTTTCAATGAATCAAGATAAAAACCGCTTAAAAAAACAGTACAGAAATTATTTACGGTATTTACAATCTTATGGAATTCATAATTTTCATATCCGGAAGAAGCCTGATTAACAACATCATTCAGACAATATAATGCATATTTATCAATCTCATTCATATCGTCATATTTGACAATATCTTTTTCCATCATGTCATTTATATTACCAAGCATAAATCTTACTGTATTTCTTATTTTTCTGTAAGAATCGGTATGTCCTTTGATAATTTCATCGGACAATCTGACATCTTCGCGGTAATCACATGAAGCAACCCAAAGCCTTAAAACATCGGCACCGTATTTATTAATGATCTGTTGAGGATCTAATCCGTTATTTAAAGATTTTGACATCTTTCTGCCTTCGCCGTCTACAAGGAATCCGTGGGTTAAAACAGTTTTATAAGGTGCTTTATTCTTTAAAGCAACTGCCGGAAGCAATGATGTTTGAAACCAGCCTCTGTGCTGATCGCTGCCTTCCAGATACATATCCGCAGGAAATTCCAAACTGTCATAGTTCCCGCTGGACAAAACAGCTTCGGAAGAAACGCCCGAATCAAACCAAACGTCCAATATATCTTCTTCTTTTTTAAAATCCGCTTTACCGCATGAAGGACATTTTAAATCAAATCCTTGTAAAAGTTCTTCAGCTGTTTTCTCAAACCAAACATCGGCGCCTTTTTCTTTAAAAAGATCCGCTATTTTATCTATTATTTTTTTATCAACAACAGCTTCTCCGCATTCCTTGCAGTAAAATATCGGAAGAGGCACTCCCCACAGCCTTTGTCTGCTCAAACACCAGTCAGGTCTGCTTTCTATCATTGAAGTTATTCTGTTTTCGCCGTATTTTGGAATCCATGAAACATTTTTAATTTCATCAAGAAGTCTGTTCCTTAAATTATTTAAATCAACTCCCATAAACCATTGAGGAGTTGCTCTGAAAATGACAGGTTTCTTACATCTCCAACAATGAGGATAAGAGTGGCTTATACTTAAACTAGCCAAAACTTTGCCTTCAGCTTTTAATTTTTCAATTATCAAAGGATTTGCTTTAAAAACATTTATTCCTTCAAATTCAGGAACCTGGTTTGTAAATTGACCTCTGTCATTTAAAGGAGAAATTATTTCCAGTTTATAAGCCAAACCGGCCTGATAATCTTCCTGTCCGTGGCCTGGAGCAATATGAACAATACCGGTTCCGTCTTCCATGCTTACAAAATCGGCAAGAATACCCAAAGAAGCTCTGTCTACTATAGGATTTTTACATTTTATGTATTCCAAATCACTGCCGGAAAACTCATCTTTTATTTGAAAAGAAGATGCATTTATTTTTGACTTTACGTTTTCCGCTAAATCTTTTGCAACTATTAATTTTTCAATCTTGTTATCTATTAAAAATTCACAAGCAGCATATTTTGCAACAGGTGAAAAAGCAAGAGCAACGTTAGAAGGCAAAGTCCAAGGAGTCGTCGTCCATATCAAAACAGAATAATCTTTTAATACCGGTTTATTTTTTAAAGCGTCGCAAAGTTCAATAACCGCAAACTTTACAAAAATCGAGTCTGAGCTGTGATCGGCGTATTCTACCTCGGCATCAGCAAGAGCTGTCTCGCATGAAGCACACCAATAAACAGGTTTTTTCTTCCTAAACAAATACCCTTTTTCCGCCAATTCTCCAAAAACTTTTACTATTGAAGCTTCATATCTTGGATCCAAAGTTAAATATGGATTTTCCCAATCGGCAAAAATTCCGCATCTTTTAAACTCTTCTCTTTGTATAGAAACAAATTTTTTGGCAAATTCACTTGCCTGTTTTCTAAAAACCAGTCTGTCAACTTTATTTTTATCGGTTTTCAGCTCTTTCAAGCACTGCGTTTCAATAGGAAGACCGTGACAGTCCCATCCGGGAGTAAAAGGAGTATCAAATCCTTTCATATTTTTATATTTAACTATAAAATCTTTCAATATTTTATTTAACGTATGTCCGGTGTGCAAATGTCCGTTTGCGTATGGAGGACCGTCATGAAGAATAAATTTTTCTTTGCCTTTATTCTTTGCCCTCATCTTTTTATATATTTCACCTTCCTGCCAGTCTTTAATAAAAGACGGTTCCCTTTGTGCAAGGTTTGCCTTCATCTGAAAATCTGTTTTTGGAAGATTGACAGTTTTTGAATAATCTTTTTTTTCGTTTTCCATTTCCATTGTTTTATTTAACCTTCTTTAAAATTGATATTTTATTAGGTTTATATACGCCTTTTTCCGTTATTATCATAGTTACATTGGACGCCGGCGTTATATCAAAACCGGGATACCTTACCTGAGTATCTTTAGGAGCAATACTCTTACCGTTTATTTTTAAAACTTCATCGGCAGATCTTTCCTCTATTTTAATTTTTACGCCGTATAAAGTTGAAAAATCGACTGTCGAACTCGGAGCTACAACATAAAAAGGAACTTTATGGTATTTGGCCAAAATTGATAAAGAATATGTGCCTATTTTATTAGCGACATCGCCGTTAAGTGCAATTCTGTCAGCACCGACTATAACAGCATCAACTTTTTCTGTTTTCATAATATAGCCGGCCATGTTATCGGTTATAAGAGTATACGGTATTTTTTCCTGCTGCAATTCCCATGCCGTAAGTCTTGCACCCTGTAAATAAGGCCTGGTCTCATCAACAAAAACATTTTTAATTTTTCCGTTTTTATAAGCAGTCCTTATCATTCCCAAAGCAGTTCCGTAACCGGCTGTCGCCAAAGCTCCGGCATTGCAATGCGTTATTACTATCGAGTCTTTTTTTAACAGCCGTGCGCCGAAATCCGACATTTTTATATTTGTCGAAATATCTTCGTTATACAAATCCGTTGCCGCTTCCTGCAAAGTTAAAATATAATTTTCAGGGTTCAGTTTCAACGATTGTTCAACAACCTTCATCATTTTTTCAACTGCCCATTTCAAATTAACCGCAGTAGGTCTTGAATTTATCAATTCATCAGCAGCTTTTTTCATAAAAACAAGTTTTGCCGACGGAGAAAGCCCGGAAGATTTTATTCCGGCTAAAAGCATAGCATAAGCTGAAGCCACTCCTATTGCAGGAGCGCCTCTGACTATCATATCTTTTATCGCTTTTATAACATCTTTATAGTTTTTGCACTCTTTATATACTATTTTATAAGGCAATTCAAGCTGGTTAAGTAACAAAAGTATGTCGTCTTTCCAAAATAAAGTTTCCGGTATTTTTTTTGCCATAAACTATTTCTACGGTATCGTATCCAAAACCTCTTCCAACTCTTCTTCCGTTCTGCCCGTAATTTCTATTGTTTTTTCTCTGCCCCTTTCACCTTTTCTTAAGAGCACGTGAGATCTATTAACATCAAAAAAATCTGATAAATAATCACATAATTCTTCATTTGCTTTACCTTCAACAGCAGGGGCAACAATTTTAACTCTCAAAATTGAACCGATTCTGCTTACGACGTCATTTCTCTTCGAATTTGGAATTACCCTGACTTTAATAATCATCTTTCTACCTCTCTGCTAACATTTATATCTAAAGTTCTTCGGCTCTTTTTTTTGCTTTTGTTAAAGCAGAAGAAACGATTTCTGAAAAATTGCTGTTAATAAATTCTTCCATTGCTTTTTCGGTTGTCCCGCCCGGAGAAGTTACGTTTTTTCTCAAAACGACATCATCCAATCCGCTTTCTATTAACATTTTTCCCGAACCGTATATAGTCTGGTACACCAATGCTTTTGCAATATCACTCGGTATTCCGAGATTTTCGGCTACATTTCTCATAATTTCCGAGAAATAAAAGACATATGCCGGTCCAGAACCTGAAACAGCAGTAATGGCATTCATTAATTTTTCTTCAACGCAGACAACTCTCCCTATTACAGAAAACATATCTGCTATATCCGAAATATTCTCTTTTGTCGCGTTTGCGCCGCCGCACACGGCTATAGCCCCTTTACCGACAAGAGCCGGAGTATTAGGCATAACTCTTATTACGACAGATTTTTTTGAAAGTTTTTTTTCAACAAATTCAGTTGAAACTCCTGCGGCTATAGTAACTATTAGCTTAGCTTTTGATATATCTTTTGAATATTCTTCCAATACGAAATTAAACTGCTGAGGTTTTATAGCCAAGAAAATAATATCTGCATTTTCTAAAGCTTTTGTTTTATCCTGTTGGACTGACACAGCATATTTGTGAGATATAAACTGAAGTCTTTCCTGAGAAATATCGTTACATACAATATTTGCCCTGTTAATGATATCATACTTAACAAACCCTGATATTATAGCTTCAGCCATATTTCCTGAACCTATAAAAGCAACTTTTTTATCGTAAAACTTTTTACTTATCATAATTCCTCTCCCCAAATATCGCAGAACCTATTCTGACCATATTTGAACCTTCCTGTATAGCCACTTCAAAATCAGACGACATACCCATTGATAATATTTTAAAACTTTCATCTCCGGATTTTTGTTTCAAATCATTAAAAACAGAATATGCCAGCTTAAAATAAGGGCGAACATCTTCTTTATTTTCAAAATACGGAGCTATTGTCATGATGCCGGAAATTGAAATATTTTTACACTTCTCAGAACAATATCTGTATATTTCATATACTTTATCATTCGTTACGCCAAACTTTGATTCTTCTTGAGAAACCTTTAATTCAATTAAACATTTTTGAAGTTTGCCTGTATCTTTTGCATACTTGTTTATACTATCAGCCAAATTTATGCTGTCAAGTGATTGAATTAAATCAAAATTCTGAACTGCTTTTTTTGCTTTATTCGACTGCAAATGACCTATAAAATGTTTATTTATACCGTCTAATTTATTAGAAAGAACATCAAATTTCGGTAAAGCTTCCTGAATTTTGCTTTCAGCAATATCTTTTACGCCGTTTTTTACCGCTTCTTCTGCCTCTTCAGCGGAAAAAGTTTTAGTCACGGCAACTAAAGTAACATTACCGCCTTTTGCCGCCTCTGCAATTCTTTTCTTTATATTATCAATATTTTTAATTATAATATTCACAATTTATTATATATTATAGCATATTTCCAAATTGATGTAACACTTAAACTGCTATGCAATATATATAAAAGGCACATTTAACATATGCCTTTTTATAATAATATTCAAAATTTTTTATATTTATTGTCTTGTTATGAAACTTCAAAATACTTTAAAGCAAATTCTTTAAAACTGCACTCATATTTTTCGATATTATCAAAATAAACGCCAAATTTACTAAAAACGTCTCTTCCTTTTTGCAGATGCTGGAAATATTCCTCTATTTCCTGTATATTTGAGCATTGTCCGTTATGGCAGCTTTTGATTTGTTGCAGTATGTCATTATGTTTGTTCATATATTTATTAATATTAACGACTGATACTCTCGGGAGTCTGTTATTCTTAACCGATTTTGCTTTTCTGAAATTATATATTCTGGAAAGGAGATATGAAAAATATCTGTCTGCTTCCGGCAAAGAATATCCTATAAAACACCAATGATCGGCTTCCTGCAGTATAGTCTCTGCTTTATTCCATATTTGCATTATATATTTATTTTCGTATATTCTGTTATTGGTAGGATGGACAATGTACGGTTCAATTGAAGACAAACCGCAGTTATAACATTTGCAACCGTTTACAAGCTCTAAAGGTTTACCCTGCTTTGATATCTTAGAGAATACTTTCCCGCATGATTTACAAAATAACCAATTTATAGAACCGTGAGGTCTGAGTAAATCAATTTTTCTTTTCCTTGGCCTGTGAAACCAATTTTCCTGTTCGTAATTGCCCAATTCTATCCCGAAATCTACATCGTAACTTTTATCCTCGTCTTCATCATACATAGATAATAAAACTCTGTCCAAACAAATATCATAATTAAAAGTTATAAAAGAAAGATTTACGTTATTTTGATTTTTACAGCCTTCATATATTTTCCTTCCGATTATTGTATAAGGACTTTGCGATTTTTTATTTAAAATACTGTGTTCTTTAAGAGTTGCGTCGGTTAAAGTAGCAAACATTATGCCTTCAAGAAGAGTATCATAATATTTCTTTACTTTTTCAGTCTGGATGTTTCCTATATTTTGATTTTTTGTTATTGCTGTTTCAAGAATATTAAAAATACCTTCCAAAGTGATATCTTCTATTGCCTTATTGCCAGTAAATATAGTTTTTAAAAGCTTCTTTATTTCGTTCGAAACTTTTTTATATTCTTTCTTATGAAGACCTTTTTGATTTTTAAATGCGAATTCACTTTTAAGTATATTTTTTAATATTTCATCCTGTATCGGAAGGTTATCGTCTTTACTTGCCCCCGCGCCCATTATAAAAACATATTTTTCAGCCGGATTGAGTTTAAATTTATTCATTTATTGTTCTAAAATAATATTATAATCTTCTCTGTCAACTGCATCAGTAGGAATGATTTCAATATCTTTATTGAAAAGTTCATTTAACCTGTCTTTCCTTTCTGTAAAATATTTCGCAACTTCAGGGCAGAGTTTTATCTTTATTTTACCGTGATATTTTTCTATCCCCATTTGTTCTATTTCCTGACAAACATTAATAAATATAGATTCTTTTGACAACACAAGCCCAAGCCCGTGGCATGTAGGGCATGTATCTCCTAATAAAGAAAACAATGATTCTCTTTTTCTTTCCCTTGTCATTTCAATAAGACCAAGCCTAGTAATAGGCCATATCTTTATTTTTGCCTTATCGCCTTTAACGGCATTTCTTAATTGTTCCAAAACTTTTTTTCTGTTTTTTTCTTTTTTCATATCTATAAAATCTATAACGATGATTCCGCCGATATTCCTTAATCTCAACTGCCTGGCTATCTCATCGGCAGCTTCTATATTTGTCATTGTAACCACTTCTTCCTGAGTATTATTGTTCCCGGTAAATTTACCGCTGTTAACATCTATGGCGCACAACGATTCCGCTTCCTGAATAATTAAATAACCGCCGGAAGGAAGTCTGGCTTTGTTCGATCTTAATCTTTTTATCTCTTCTTCTATTCCATACGCTTTAAAAACTGGCTGCTTGCCGTCATATAACAAAATTCTGTTTTCAAGCTCAGGCGAAACTGTTCTGACAAATTCAACTACGTCTTTCAATTCTTTCTGATTATCAATATACATCAAACTTACATCTTCAGTAAAATGATCTCTTACGGTTTGAAAAACAACGCCCAAATCTTTATGAACAACGCTTCCGACTTTTGAGTTTGCAAATCTGTTGATTATAGATCCCCATAACCTGGACAAATATTTTATTTCTTTTTCTATTTCTTCTTCGGTCGCATCTTCGGCTTCAGTCCTTACAATAATTCCGCCTGCCAAATTTGTTTTTAGATTTTTTACTATATTTTTTAACCTTGAGTATTCTTCTTTATCTTCTATTTGTTTTGATACGCCTATATTATTGCTGAAAGGCATATATACAAGCAACCTTCCGGGAAGGGAAATATCCATCGTAACTTTAGGACCTTTTGTACTTATAGGTTCTTTGTAAACCTGAACCATTATCTCCTGTCCTACTTTGAGCATATTTTCTATATTATGTTCATTTTTTAATGCAACAATATCATCCATTGATAAATAAGCGCTTTTCCCAAACCCTATATCAATAAAAGCCGACGAAAGACCTGAAACGATATTCTGGACTTTCCCTTTATATATATTGTTCAGTATCTTTTCCGATTCTCTTCTCTCAATAAAAATATCTGAAAGTTTAGAATTGTCTAAGACCGCAACTCTTGTTTCTTCATAAGTTCTGTTTACTATTATTTCTTTACTCATTTATTATTTTAACCTTATATAATTCTGTTATTTTTTAAAAAGCTGTACATACTTTTTGCCAATTTATATATCCTGAAATCTGTATTTTCATCCGGACTGACTTTATTACTGAAAAAGAATGTGTTATGAGAACCTTTTACAAGATTATCGCTTATAACTTTATTTACCTCAACTTCAACAGGATATGTTGTAAATATCAATTTAACATTCTCATTATTGCATATCTGCACAATTTTAGCTATATCATATAAAATCCATTTATCTATAACCTGAACCTTTTTTTCATAGTTAGGCGTATTAATCGTCGTTATTGCCGAAACTTCATCTGAAACATTAGGTATGCAAAAATTCAAAGCTCTTGAAAAATACAAAACCTCAGCCGTTATCTCTCCTTTATACATCATAAATAAAAGAATAAGACCTTTATAACATAGATTATTTTTATTAAAAGGTTCAACCAGAATGCCGTCTTCAAAAGCCTTAAGAGCATTTATTTCGGCATTTTCTTTTTGTTCTATCAAATAAAGAGAGCCTAAAGCGTAATACAACATGCTTTGACTCGGTTTTTTATCTAAAATTGATTTTAAAAAACTCTTTGCTTTATCAAATTCTTTAGTTCTTATTAAGCTCCATGCATGCCTGTAAACTTCAACTGAAGACAAAATATTATTGTCTATCGAAAAATCTTTTCTAAGCACCTGAAAATCAGGAATGACTTTTGGATGGAAATCACTTTTTCCTCCGTTGACTATCTGCTTATAAGCAACATCCAGCGCTTTATTGCCTTTATCTTTATCTATTCCGTATATTCCTGACATTTCTTTACTTACCTGTTGCAAAGTTTTCGGAATAGGAATTATTTTTGCTTTATCTTTGTCTCTGTCCTGAATATAAGTAGAAAAACCGTAAAGGTTATGGTAATTTGCCTCACCAATCATCAAAATAACGGCTTTCGGCAGTTTTTTTTGATTGAATATCTCCAAAAACTCAAAACATTCCGTTGTATTAATATCGAATCTGGAAATTTTTTGGATTTTTATCTTATCTTTGCCGTAGTCTTCATCTATAAACTTTTGTATCAAATCAACGTATTTGGCGTCAAAGGAATTTGTCAGATGGATATTGTCGCTGATGTATAATATATTTGCATCTGCGCCATAAACAAACGAGCAAAAAATAACACAAACAAAACCTGTTAATAAAATTTTAAATTTCATATATTGTTCCGTTACCTTCTATAAACAGATTATTTCTTTTAGTATACAAAATTTTGACTTCATTTTCCCGTAAATTTAATAAACGCTCAAGTATTTTGTCAAGCTTTAAATTTTTACCGTCGAAAAACCTTAACATTATTTTTATCGTATCATCATCAATTTTCTTTATTTCAATTATTAATTCTTTTGCATCAATTACAGTCTGTTTGTCTTTTTTTATTTTTGAAATTAATATTTTATCCTGATTTAAAAAATCATCTATTTGCTTCTGCGTTAAATTTACGCCTTTTATTATGTATTCAGCAACATTTACCAGTCTGTCTATTGCAGGAAATCTTAAAGGCATATATTTTACACCGCTAAGTTCGTATCCTTCAGGCAAAACTTCTTTAAAAACTTCATAAATCCTGTTTATATCAGTTTTTTCAGTCAAGTATAAATCTGCGTATTCACAGTTACTTTCATATCCTACTGAAATTGCAGGGCCAAAAGAAGCTTTAATCTGCGGACTGAAGCCGTTTGTATATGCGACAGGCAGTCCCGTCCTTTTTATTGCTCTTCTCATAAAATCAATTTGTTCCAGATGAGAAAGATACTTAACATATCCTTTCCTGGAAAATTTTAAAAGAATTCTGTTTGTGACATTTGAAACAAACTGCTGTGGCTGAGAATAATTTTCGGGTAATTTACCCAAATCTTTTATATTATTATAGCTGATATCGCCGGTTTCCGAAATACCTTCTATAAAATCTTTATGCAATTGTTCTTTTGAAACTCCTAAATTTATATGTTCCCACGGCAGAATCTCTTCTGTTTGCCTTTGTCTGTATACATAAAAATCCAAAGACAATCCTGACTCTTTTATTGTTTCAATCCAAGTCTCAAAATTAAATTTATCAGACCACTGGTCAAATCTTAAGCCTTTTCTCCATGCATTATATATAACTGAAGAAATTCTCCTGTCACCTCTTGCCAAGAAAGCCTCTATAATACTTGCCCTGTAATTATGAGCCCTTATATCAGCCGGCAAAATATCTCTCAAATGGTTAACAGTATTTTTTATATATTCTGCGCCAAACATCGGCTGCCATTGAAATGCAGTATGCGCTTTAGGAACAAACGGTGATACAGTAATGCTGAAATTTAATTTTTTAGCATTCGCTTTTATTTTATCTATAAGCGTTTTTATTGCAGCAATATCTTCAGACGTTTCAGTAGGAAGTCCTATCATAAAATAAAGTTTTATTGTTTTCCATCCCATTTGATGCGCCGTAAGAAGAGTATCCATAATATCAACTTCAGATAAATATTTTCCTATAACATTTCTAAGCCTGTCAGAACCTGCTTCAGGAGCAAAAGTAATTGTAGGTTTTTTACTTCTGTTGATATACTCGGCAACTTTTAATGAAAACTTATTGCATCTCATTGAAGGAAGCGAAATGGTTAAATTCTGCTTATAATATTTTTTATTTGTTTCCAGCAATAATTCTTCCAAATCTTTATAATCAGTACATGAAAGAGATGAAAATGCAACATCTTCATATCCAGTATTTTTTATTCCTTCATCAACAAGCTTCATAACAGTGTCAACATTTCTTGTTCTCCAAGGTCTGTAATATTTTGATGCCTGGCAAAATCTGCATCTGCCTATACAGCCTCTGGCTACTTCAATATTAAGTCTGTTATGAACGGTTTCGACAAAAGGAACTATTTTTTTTCTGTGAAAAAATGCTTTATCCAAATTGACTGTTGTTTTTGTAATTGTAGCGGAAACATTTGTACGGTTTGGAGTTACAGACATGACGGTTCCGTCATTATTATAGGCAACATCAAAAAATGAAGGAATATAAACGCCCTCTATTTTTGATAAATGCAATAAAACATTTTCCCTTGATATTTTGTTTTTTTTACATTCTTTATAAACTTCTAAAATTTTTATTAAAGATTCTTCTCCGTCACCTATCAAAAATAAATCAAAAAAATCAGCAAAAGGTTCAGGATTCGCCATTGCAGGACCGCCGCCTATTATAAAAGGGGCATTTTCCCCCCTCTCTCTTGAAAAGACAGGAATACCTGATAAAGAGAGCATATTTACAATATTTGTCCCGACAAGCTCGCATTGTAAACTGAAACCGACTATATCAAAATTTTTCAACGGAGTTTTTGATTCAAGAGAGAATAATTCTTTTTTTTCTTTTATAAGAATCTCTTCCAAATCTGTATCCGGAGCAAAAGCTCTTTCGCATCTTGCAGTTTTCTTTTCATTAACCATATGATATAAAATTTCTATACCGAGATTCGAAGCTCCTACCTCATAAATATCTGGGAAACATAAACACAAAGATATTTCGTTATCCATATCCGGTTTATGAGAATTAATTTCATGGTTTATATATCTTGCAGGTCTTTGTACTAACGGCAGTATTTTATCCAATTCACTCATTTATATTCTCTTTGTTATCTGTTTTTGTATGCAAAAAATTAATTTTCCTTTTATATTCTCCATTATCTTTATCAAACTCCAATAGTCCCATGTAAAGATTTGCCGCCTTCAAATACTCTCCGTTGATTTCATACATTTTAGCAAGATTTTTTGAATAATCAATATTATAAGGAAGCAAATCATACGCTTTTTGAGCATATTCTGTAGCCTTTGAAAAATCTTTTTTACGATAATATAATTCGCTGAGAGCTCTGTAAATTATTTCGTTACTGCCTTTGATGTTATCCAACACCTGTAAATATAATTTTTCCGCTTCATCGATATCGTTTTCCATAAATAATATATCCGCCAAAGCTATCAAATATCTGTATGAGAATTTATAATTAAGCGCTTTTCGAATCAAATTTTCTGCTTTATCCGTCTGACCGATTTTCATATATATTTTTGCAAGACCGGCGCATGCCGCATGATATTCCGGAGCATCTACATAAGCATTGACCCAAAAAACATCGGAATTTTTATATTTATCAGCCTGCATATATGATGAATAAGAAAACGTTGCAAACAAAACAAAAAAAAGAACATATAAATATTTTTTTGACACAGGATATTTATCAACAAAAAATTTTACAAACTTTGAAACCAAAAGAATTATCGCCAATGACGGCAGAATAAACCTATGCGGCAAGAAGACATTTTCAAACTGCAAAAAAGTTGGAAGCAGACAAACAATAAACCATGTTAAAGAAAATATTATAATTTTTTTATCTATAATTTTTTTAAATATTAAAACAGCCAAAAATACCAAAACAACTGCATTTATTAAGACAGTTACTATATCTGCCCGAACGTTATATAACATTACCGGAATATAATCGGCTATAACGAATTTACCGATATATGTCGCAGTAATATTCAAGATATTCAAAATATACTCATGACAATTTGTCAAATATTTTAAAATACAAAAATTAACTACGGATATTTTTCTTAAAACGAAATATATAAACAAAACAGGCACAAAAATAACGATATTGGCTGCAAAACTTTTTTTTGTAATTTTATAATTAAAAACGTATGCAAAAAGAACATATACCGGCAGCAATATCAGCGCTGTTTCTTTAGTGAACAAAGCCACAGTAAAAAACAAGGAATAAAAAAAGAGGTACCGTATTTTATTTTGTTCCAAAAAATTTATAAAATTTATGAATGAAAGCATTATAAAAACGACAAGCAAAGTGTCGTTCCTTGCCGGAACCCAGACTACACATGAAGCAAATATCGGATGAACCGCAGTTAAAAGACATACAAATTTTAATATAGTCCTGTCAATATTAAGTTTTAATAAAAAAAGATAAAACAGATAAATACTCAAAATAAATAATATTATATTTGTAAAATGATAAATTTTAGGATCTGCTCTGAGTATCATGGCATCTATTGCAAAAGAAATGTTCAGAACAGGTCTGTAATATAAATATTGGTCAGAATAATAACATGACGTAATAAAAAATTTAGGGACATTATGTATATTGGAGATATAATTAATATTACTTGTTATCAATATATCATCATCAAGATCTACAAAGTTAAAAAAAATGCTTTTACCGTAAACAGCAAATACAGACACTGTCAGAAATATCAAAAAAATAATTTCTTTTTTTAAAATTTTCATTATTTTTATAGCTTAATATTTTTAAATAAATCTTTCATATCATTAGGCATATCGGCAACAAACTCCATCATTTTTCCTTTAACAGGATGTGTAAAAGTTATTCTGTAAGAATGCAGCATCTGTCTCGTAAATTGTACATTGTTTAATTTTTCACACCCTCCGTAATCAATGTCACCGACAACAGGATGACCTATATATTTCATATGGCTTCTTATTTGATGAGTTCTTCCTGTTATGATATGCACTTCCAAAAGAGATACATCTCTGGTTCTTGATAAAACTTTAAATTCAGTAATAGCCATCTTTTTGGCAAGAGGCCCGACTTCTATTATTTTTCTGTTTTTCATAGATCTACCCAAAGGAGCCTCTATTCTTCCTTTTTCCTCTACTACTGTCCCGCACACTGCGGTTACATATATTTTCTTTACAGCCCTTTTCTGAAATTGTTTAGACAGAGAAACTTTTGACTTTTCATTTTTAGCAAAAATTATGGCCCCTGTAGTATCTTTATCAAGTCTGTGTACCATAAAAGGGTTGCATTTACCTTTAAAATGCCATAGCAATGCATTTAAAAGAGTTCCGTTTTCATGTCCGTAAGAAGGATGAACGACTAAGTCTGCCTGTTTATTAATGATTATAATATCATCATCTTCATATATAATATTCAGAGGAATTTTCTCAGGTTTTAATAAAGCAGGCGCTGTTTCATCAAGAATATATGAAATTTTATCATTGTTTTTAACCTTATAACTTGGTAAAACATGGTTGCCGTTTACCAATAACTTTCCTTCTTTTATCATTTTTTGAAAATAAGTCCTCGAATATTCCTGATGCTGTTTATTCATAAAACAGTCTAATCTTTCTTCACTGACAGAATCGCAAATTATGCTATTTTTCATTTTTTGCTCCGTAATTAATAAAAAGCCATACAAAACTTATCGTAAATATCGCAAATGATATAATCTGCGCTATAGAGAATCCTACAATAAACAAACCTCTGTCATCCCCTCTGAAAAACTCAACAAAAAATCTCAAAACAGAATACATACACAAATAGAAGATAAAAACAGCTCCTTTTCTGTGTTCTTTTTTATTGATGTTATGTAAAATAAAAAATATAGCCAAATTACCCAAAGATTCATAAAGCTGCGTAGGATGCCTGTGATTTACAGACAAGAAAAAATCACATTCTCTTCCGTAACAACATCCTGCAAAAAAACAGCCTATTCTTCCAAAAGTATGTCCCAAAGCTAAAGCAGGAGAGGCTATATCGGCAAGCTTTCTTATATCTATTTTTTTATTTTTACAATAAAAAAAAGAAAATAATAACACTGCTAAAAAACCTCCGTAAAAAACAAGCCCTCCCTCCCATATTTTTATACTATCAAAAGGATGAGTTACAAAAAAATCAAGATTCGTAAAAACATATAAGAGCCTTGCTCCTGCAATTCCGAATAATATAAGGTAAAATAAAAAATCATACAATTGTTGCTTTTTAATCGGAACATCCGAAGAACGGCTTACCATATACTTCATACCTGCAAAAAAACCTACAGCCACTAACAGACCATAGCTGTAAACTGTAAAATTCCCTATAGTAAATAACACTGGATGCATATAAACTCCGCTGTTTTATCGATTTTGATTATTTGTCTTTGCCTTTATTAATTGCCAAAGTTTAACATATTTTATAAAACTGTAATACATACCGAGCGCTGCCCATATAAAACCTTCTATGCCGTCTAAAAAACCCATACGGAGCGCATATCTTTTAACAAATTCTATTACAGGTCTGAAAAATAAATCTGTAATATAAAATTTTTTATTATTTTCATACATTTTTACTGCGCCAAGAGTAGTATACTTGTCAAATTTAATAAAATAATTATCCAGAGTCTGGCATGTATAATGGTAAAACAAATTATTCATATATCCAAGCCGGCCTTCTACGGACAATTCTTCATGAATTATGCCGCCGACATATTTTGACAAGCTCTTTTTAGCCAGCCTTAAGCGCGCTTCTCTCCCGAGTCCCGCATGTTTCATCTGTTTCTTTAAAAAGAAATTAGCTCTTACTAAATAAAAACCGTCATATTCAGTACGGTCAAGTGTATTTTTAATTTCATTTTTTAATTGTTCCGATAAAACTTCATCTGCATCTAAATGTAATACCCATTCATTTGATGCCAAAGATAACGCATAATTTTTTTGATTTGAAAAAGAATCAAAATTTCTTTGAAAAACCTTTGCTCCGAAATTTTGCGCTATTTTAACCGTATTGTCGTCGGAACCGCTGTCAACTACAATAATTTCATCAACTAAATCTCTTACGCTTTCCAAAGATTCGGGTAAGTTTTTTTCTTCGTTTTTGGTAATCATTACCAGAGATATTTTCATTTATTTAACTTTTTACAACCATATTAATAATAAAATTTTCAAATTTATTTCTGTTTTTCTTAAAATATTTAATTAACGATTCATTATATATTTTCTTTTTATCAAAAGACATTTTATCGTCACACCCTAATCCGCCGTAATGATATACCCTGGAATCAGGCAAATAACAAATTTTTTTACCTGATAATTTCAACTGTCTAAACAAATCTGTTTCTTCCAAATAAAAAAAATATCTTTCATCAAAACATCCGACATTTTGCATATATTTTTTATTTATTAAAAAACAGGCTCCTCTCAGAGAGTTTACAGAATAACACTTTTTAAAAGAATAAAATTTTTCTTTTACAGATACATATAACTTCACAAACGGTTTAAATATTTCAGTATATAATGTGGCTTCAGGGTATGCCGATTTTTGTATTGTACCGTTTTTTCTTATCAATCTCGGACCTACAACCGCAATTTTTTCATCGCGTTTTATTGCATCATACAGTTTTGATACTGCATCATATTCAATTTCAGTGTCCGTATTTATATATAAAATATATTCATTTTCAGACATTTTAAAACCTTGATTTGCGGCCTTTGCAAATCCTAAATTATCTGTATTTTTAATTATTTTGATATTCGGATACAGTTTTACTGCCTCATCTATAGAACCGTCTGAACTCCCGTTATCTACTATTATCCACTGAGCATTTTGTGATGATGCAATTTTGTCTTTTTCATTCAAACTTTTTAAACAATTAAATAAAACTGATTTTGAATTTCTTGTAACAAGCACAATTGAAATTTTTGGAATCGACCCCATAATTAAATCCTTATAATTTTCTGTGATTTCAAAGATTTCGTTGCATTTCTTGTGTCAAAAACAAGTTTTGATTTTTTAACGACATCTGAATAATTTATATTGGTATGGTCTGTTAATATTACAACAGCATCATATTTCGAAATATCCGATAAATTTTTTTCTGATTTAAATTTGTTATTGCCGATTGAAACATGTTCAATATAAGGATCAAAATAAGATATTTTTGCCATTTTATTAATTAACAGTGAAATTACGTCAAGAGCAGGAGATTCTCTTAAATCGGCAACATCTTTTTTATAAGCAACACCCAAAACCAATATTTTTGAATTCTTTATTGATTTAGCTTTATTATTAAGAGCATCCGCTAATTTTGTCACAACATATTCCGGCATTTTAGAATTTATTTCTCCGGCAAGTTCAATAAACCTTGAATAAAAATTCAATGTTTTCAGCTTCCAAGACAAATAATGAGGATCTAAAGGTATGCAATGTCCGCCTATTCCCGGACCCGGCGTAAATTTCATAAAACCAAAAGGCTTTGTCGCGGAAGCATCTATAACTTCCCAGACATTAAGATTAAGCCTGTCACACATTAAAGCCACTTCATTTACAAGCCCTATATTTACCGCTCTGAAAGTATTCTCAAGCAATTTCACCATTTCTGCCGCTTCAGTTGACGAAACACGATGAACATTTGTAAAAGAACCGTACACAGCAGAAGCCAAATCCGTACATTTTTCGCAAAGACCGCCTACGACTTTTGTTGTATTAACGATTGTAAATTTTTTATTTGAAGGATCTATTCTTTCAGGGCTGAAAGCCAAAAAGAAGTCTTTACAACTCTTCATTCCTGTACTTTCAAGCATCGGCAAAACTAATTCTTTAGTAGTTCCCGGATAGGTAGTCGACTCAAGTATAACTAAATGCCCTCTTTTTAAATTATCTTTTATTTTTTCGGCAGCAGAAACGATATATGAAACATCAGGATCTTTCGATTTCCTCAAAGGAGTTGGCACACAAATAATAACAACGTCAACTTTTGATATTGCCTTAAAATCAACAGTTGCAGTCAATTTTTTATTTTTAACAAGATTTTCTATATCTTCCGAAGTTATATCGCCTATATAAGATCTGCATTTCTTTATACTCTCAACTTTTTTAGCATCAACTTCTAAGCCTGTAACGCTAAAACCTTTTTTTGCCAATTCGACAGCTAAAGGAAGCCCGACATATCCCAAACCGATAATACCAATTTCTGCCTTTCTAGAATTTATTTTTTCTAAAAGCTGTAGATACATTTGAAACTCCATTTATAATTTAATATTTTTAAACCAAGATTTGTTTTCTAAATACCATTCTACCGTATTTTTTATGCCTTTTTCCAAAGGAATCTTAGGTTCCCAATTTAATATTTTTTTTGCTTTTGAAATATCCGCCCAAGTAGCGACTATATCTGCTTTGTGAAACGGTTTTCTGTCAATTTCAGCCTTTTTGCCTAAATGTTTTTCTATTAATTTTATTACATATTTTAATTCGTACGGATTATTTCCTCCGCCTAAATTCATTATTTCAAACCCAACTTTTTTAAGGGCCTTTATTGTTCCCTTGGCAATGTCATCGACATAAGTAAAATCCCTGCTTTGAGAACCGTCTCCAAAAAGTTCGATAGGAGTTCCTTCGTCTATCCATTTAATAAAACGAATTATACTCATATCGGGTCTTCCGGCAGGACCGTAAACGGTAAAATATCTTACAACACTTATGTCTATTCCATAAAGATAATGATATGAGTAGCACATGGCTTCAGCGCCTTTTTTAGAAGCCGCATAAGGAGATATTGGGGTATTAACGGCTAAGGCTTCAGTAAACGGCATTTTCTGTCCAGCATACAATGACGATGTTGAAGCAATAACAAATTTATTGATTTTATATTTTCTGCACATTTCCAACAGATTTAAGGTCCCCATTGTATTTGTTGAAACATAAACAAAAGGATTTTCCATACTGTATCTTACACCTGCTCTGGCAGCAAGATTAATAACAGAAGAAACTTTATATTTTGAAAATATCTTATCCAAAGTTTTAATATCTTCAATATCCGCTTTAAAAAATTTAAAATTAGGATATTTTTTCAATTGTTTTAATCTGTATTCTTTGATTCTTACATCATAATAATCATTAATGTTATCAATTCCTATAACATTTTTACCTGACTTCAACAAAATATCGGCAACTTTATTTGCAATAAAACCTGCAACTCCGGTAAGTACAATCATTATATTACCTCACTAAACAAATAATTAAATAGATAATACTATATTTTACAATCTTTTTTTTTATTATTAAAGGGATTTCAATATCAAACAAAAAAATATACTTCATCAAAAGTTAAACTATATTTTTCAACAATCTAAAAAATTTAAAACCGTAAAAATTAAATTTTTTAAATACATATATCATAAAATTTAATTTAATTATATTTATAATATCAACATTTTTTAACTCAATTTTTAAATAATTTAAGTGATTTATTATTGTTTGAACTAATTCTTTTTGTTTTTCAATGGAAATATTTTTACTTAATTTACCAATTTTGTATAAAAATAGATGAATATAGAAGTTATGTATTTCCTCTTTGCAAAAATTCCTTTTAATTAAATCATTTGTTAACATTATAACATTATAAAAGGCATCTATATTTATTTTTTCACTATTAGATGTAAGGCTTTGCACTTGTTTCCTATAAAAATATACTTCATCTTTAATAAATGTAATATTTTTAGAATATAAATATGCCATTGCAGAAAAAGGACAATCTTCAGAAATTCTTGATTCATAAAAATATATATCATTATCTTTTAAAAGGGATGCTTTATATAATTTAGCCCAAACAAAAGCACCAGCATATCCTTTAGATAATCTTTCCATATCACTATTTTCATTGATTATATGTATTTTACGGATTCTTGCAGATTCATAAGTATTTGCTTTGTTATAATAAAATTTATAACTAGCTCTTACAATATCTGATTTTTCACTAGAAGCTTCATATAATTTTTCTAAACAATCATCAGAAATCCAATCGTCAGAATCCACAAATGTTATATATTCACTATTTGCATATCTCAAGCCTGTATTTCTCGCTCCAGATAAGCCTTTATTATTTTGTGATATAATTATTATTCTATTATCTTTTGATTCATAGTCTTTTAAGATTTGAAACGAATTGTCTGTTGAACCATCATTGATACATATACACTCAAAATTTTCAAATGTCTGATTAATAATACTATCCAAACATTGTCTTAAATATTTTGCTGTATTATATACAGGTATTATTATTGATATTTTTTTTGTCATATTTATTCTTTCATTATATAACACAATGAATAGTATGGTGGCATATTGTTATGTGGTAAAGAATTACCTGAATCATTAGTTGTCCATGTATTATTAAACTCAAAAGAAGATCCTGAACTACCAACAGTATTAGCAATATTACTAGAGCCATTTTCACTATTATTTTGTACAGCTATAGTATGACTATGACTAGGCATTTCACTAATAGTCAAAGTATGTTCTGCCTCCCCTCCTGTAGTTCCAACTGAATAAGAATTACCGGCACCTAATACGAATCTATCTGTTAAATTCGGCGTTCCATTTGTCCCGTCACATAAAACCCATCCGCTTGGAATTTTATCAATTGCTCCTGACCAAATAATAATAGCTCCTTTTGGAACCATATAATATTCTGTAGAAGAAACTACTGCCTTTGGACCGTCACTACTATTTACAGTAAAGTTCTTATCACTGCCTATAGTCACTGAAAATTCAGAACCGTTTTCAATTATTATGTTCTCTGCAGTATTTGAATGCAATGCATAAGGTACTGCCGTTAATTTTTCTCTGGGTTCTAATTTCTTACCATCAATCTCAATTTCTAAATAATAATCTTTACCTCTCCAGTCAACTAAAGAGATATCAGGACTTAATGTATATGAAAAGATACCGCTTGATACAATTACAGATTTGCTGCCGGATTCCCATTTTGCAGTTCCGCCTGTCAAAGTATCATAAATTTTAAAGTTAATATTTCTTGTACCGTTTACCTCAACTCGATATTCTTTAATTTTTCCGTTATATCGTATTTCATTCGGAACATCAGCATATGCAAAGCTTACCGCTGACAGTAAAAAAATAAAAATGAAAACTTTTTTACACATAAAAATCCCTTTTAAAAACTTGAAAAATTTTTTATATTTGAAATTACTTCTATTTTATCATTTACGATATTTACGATATGAAAACCATAAACATTAACTACCAGCGTATCATCTATTTTTGAAATTTGATCATTCATTTGACCTTCATAATGCACATGTCCGTGAAACCAAATCAAAGGCTTAAATTTTTTTAAAAATCTCCTGAAACTTTTAAAACCTCTGTGGCATAAGTCCTCTTTATCATGAATTCCTGCTATAGGAGCATGCGAAACAACTATTATTTTTTTCTTTTTGCGGCGTAAAACAAAATCAAGCATATTTTGAATTCTTATTTTCTTTTCAATCCTCTTAACAACAGCAGTCATCTCTTTTTCTGAAAATTGGAATTTCCCAGGATTATATTTCATTGAGCCTTCAAAACCTACCAAGATGTAATCCCCGTATATTTCCAACCTTGAATGAAGATTAACGCCTCCCAGTACAAAATGCTCGTCTTTCCCGTATACTTTTGTTACCAATTTATCTAAATAATGTTTATTTTCATATCTGTTTAAAAGAGGATGATTCCCTTCCACAAAGAAAAATTCTTTTTGCAAACTGTCTACAAGAAACTCCAAGTAATTTTTGGCTAAATCTCCACAGGAAATTATAAAATCCAAATCTTTAAAAGCGGCAGATTTTTTCAATATAAAATCTTGAAGTTTTGTATCTTCTTTATCTGAAACGGCAAGAATTTTCATAATAAATACCGCAATAAATTAATATAGATTATTTCACAAGATTTTTGACAATATCAGTAAACACTGACGGAATAATATCAAAAAACTTTTTATCTTTATATTTCTCTATAAAATCATGAGCCGTAAAATCAAAGCCGACGTCATGCCCTGCCTGCTGGCTCAAGAAATATTTATGTTTTTGTATCCAAACATATAAATCCGTATATGTCCTGTTCGAAAATTTTGAAAGAATTTTTTCTTGTTCTATCAACATAACTGCCGGTAAAAATCTCTTTGCATACCATGTATAAGATGCAAACATCATGGATCTCTTTAAAAGTTCTCCGTCATTATAGTTCTGTTTAAAATCAATTATTTCCTGATGAAGTTTTGTGTAACTTTTTAATTCAGTAACTTTTAAAGGTCTTATTAAAATATCATTATTTAACAAAGTACTTTTTTCAAAAGCATATTCTTCAATTTTTATAAGAAATTTTTTAGTTACCTCAGTATCAAAGGAATACTGTTTGTCTTTTGAAAGTTCAAACGGAAACCTGACCTCTAAAATCTCTGCATCAATATATTTTGCTTTGAACTCATTTTTTGCAACAGCGACTCTATGGTGACCGTCTATTATAAAATAGCTGTCCAAAATCTGATATACCTGTATAGGAGGCAGATTAACTCCCTGTTCCATCAATGATTTCATATATTCATATCTGGAACTGCCGTCATATCTTTTAGGCAGCAACGACTCTGAAAAGTCAAAATATCTGCCTAAACTTCCTACTATATGATCTATAGCTATCGCCTGTATTCCTTTATTTTTTAAGGTATACGTAGGAAAATTTTTTTCTATTGATGCAAAATCAACTAAAACATTTTTTTTCTTACTTGCCATTTTCCCCTGCCAAAAAAAAATATGGGTAGAGAGGGAATTGAACCCTCACGGCTCTTGCGAGCCTCAGGATTTTAAGTCCTGTGCGTCTGCCAGTTCCGCCATCCACCCATACTAAATATTATAAATAACACTAACATTTATATAATGAATTCTACAAAATTATTTTTATTTATGCAACATCAATATTCGTCAACAAATTAAATATTTTGAAGCAATAGGAATCATTGCCTTAGGATAAATAAATATATATTATATTATTCATGAATAATTTAATTATTTCAGATTGCAGAGAACAAAATCTTGAAAAAATATATGAACTGGAAATAAACAATTCTTATAATCCATGGACTAAAAAAATGTTTATGGATGAATTTGCAAACAAATCTTCATTTTTTAAAATTGCAAATTTTCAAAACAATATAATAGGTTTTATCATATACCGCATAAATATTGACGAAGCAGAAATAATGAATTTAGTAATTGATGCCCATTGCAGAAACAATGGATTCGGAGAAAAGCTGTTACTATATGCAGTTGAAGACATCAAACTTTTGTGTGCTAATAAAATTTTTTTAGAAGTCAGGGACAGCAATAAAGCCGCAATAAAGCTTTATACAAAAAATGGATTTAAAAAATATAATATAAGAAAAAATTATTATACTGTCGAAGACGCCTTATTAATGAAAAAAATTTTATGAATGTAAAAAAAATTTTTAAAATACTGACCGAACAATGGTCAATACTTATACCTGCAGCAGCTTTATTTACGTTGGCTGTCATAAATTCTTTCATGTACATAGGATTATTGGAAGACGGTCACCACCATTTTTGGAAAGCTTTAATAACAGACAATATATTTCTCGGACATGAAGGAATTTCTCACTTCCCTTATAATTCAAGATATTTTCCTACGCTCCTAAGCCACTTATCCGTAGGCATATCTGTATCTTTAGGAATCATTTCAATCAAAAATCTATTATTTATATTTACATTTGTATCTTATATTTCCCCGGTTATTTTTTTAACAATTATTTATCTGAATATACCTAAAGACAAAAAATTTATTTTTGAATTAATATTGTTGTCATTTTTAATATGTTTAATATATATGGTTTACCAAATTTGGACTGAAAATCTTTCGACAGGACTATTTTTATGGATTATTTTTATAATTTATTATTATACGGACTTTAATAATATGTCGAAGATTAACACAATATCTCTTTTATTATTTTCAATAATGCTTATCAGCAGTCATCCTATGGTTGTAATTTTTATACCATTATTATTATTTTTAGGAATAAGCAAATACATAAAAACTCCAAAAATAAAATTATTTAATAAAATTATAATTATACTGAGTTTCATTGCTTTGTTTTGCGCTTGTTTATTTAACATTTATTTCATAATCCATCCTATTTTCCCTTTCAAAGACTACATGTCTTTTACAATATTTAAAAATACAGATTTTATTTTTTTTCTTATATCAATATTTATGATTTTGTATCTGTCTTTTTCAAAAAATAAAAAAACAAAATGTTACAACTGCACAATAGCATTTTTCATATTATGTTTTCTTTTGTTCAATATTTTAACCTTTAACGTTAAAACGCATATCGGTTTTACTTACAGAATTTTAGGATTTTACTCACCGCTGTTTTTTATCTTATTAATACTGGTGTACGCTAAACTGAATTTGTCTTTAAAAATAATTAATATAAAAATACTCAATATGGTTCTTTGTATCATAATACTGACAAACTCATTATATTACGGAAAGGCTTGGATGAAATATATAAATAATCTTGAGCAATATATCGTTAAAAGCGAAAAAACAGATATTACTGAAATTATTCAATATCATATTTATCATCAATATTCTCTGCCTTTCATTTTGATTTTTATACCGTCGCTGTCAAATAATAACAATTTGAAAAATTTTCTTCCCGCCAATTTTTTTAAAGAAAGTATAAATGAAATTGTTGAAAATAAAAAAACTTTAAAAAAGTTTAACATAGATATTGATAATATAGTTAAATATGATAAATAATTTGCAGATTTTTACGCAAATAAATGTTATAATAAAAAAACATTATAAACGAGTGCATATATGAAAAAAACAACAATTGTTTTATTTGCTTTTCTTTTTATTTTAAATACAAATATATGTTATGCAAATTATGACGGATACAGGTCATATCTTAGAGGGTTGATTGCTTTAAAAAACGGCAATATTAATTTAGCTACGGAAGAATACTCTAAAGCTCTTTCTTTTGATAAAAATGCCGTTTCAGTATATAAAGAGCTTGCAAATATTTACTGGCAGATGGGAAACGGTAAAAAAGCTTTGGAAATGGCAAAAGCTCTTGAAGAACTTGACGGAGAAAACATAAAGACAAATACATTCCTTGGCACATTTTACTTATCTGCAAATGAAATGAATCTCGCAAAACAAACTTGGGAAAAAATATTAAAACTTGATCCGAAAAATGAAACAGCAACGGTATATCTTGCAGCATATTATTATTCTGACAACAAATTACAGGAATCTGCAGATTATTGGAACAAATTTTTACAACAACAGCCGGAATCATCTGAAGGTTATTTCCAATTGGGTCTTGTTCAGGAAAAACTCGGATTATTCACAGAAGCGCTTGAATCTTACAAAAAAGTAAATGAATTAAAACCTGAAGCCAGAGAAGCTTATCTTGCAAGGGCAAGAATATATGAGAATAAAAAAGAGTTTAACCTCGCCGTTAAAGAATATGAGAAATATATCGAGGTTTTCCCTGATAACATCTCAATTCTTTTATATTTGGGAAAATGTTACTTTGAAGAAAAAAGATATTCGGATGCCGAAAATGTCTTAATTAAGGCAAAAAAGATTGCCCCTAATAATATTACTCTTCATTATATTCTCGGAATGGTTTATGAAAAGCAAGCAAACATTAATAAAGCAATAGACACTTTCGAATATATCTCAAAAAATGAACCTACATCCCCTGCCTTTGCAAGATTAGGATACTATTATGCTTTAAAACAAAATTTTAAAAAAGCAGAATTCTATATTAACAAAGCAATAGAATTGGAACCGTTTAATCATGAATTTTATTATATTTCAGGATTAAATTATATTGATATGGGCAATTATGAAAAAGCGAAAATATCTCTTGAAAAATCTTTAACATATAAATCTGATTTTTCTGATGCAAAATTTTATTTGGCAATGGTAAATGATAAACTAAACAATTTCAATGCGACAGAAACGCTTCTTAAAGAAATATTGGTTTCACAACCCGATAATGTTAGAGTGCTTAATTATCTTGGGTACAGTTATGCAGAAAAAAACATTAAATTGGATGAAGCTGAAAAAATGCTTAAACGCGTAATTGAAATATCTCCTAACGATCCCGCTTTTTTGGATTCTCTTGCATGGATGTATTACAGAACAGCAAAATACCAGGAAGCCGAAAAGTATATTTTTATGGCAATAAATACCGAACCTATATTGCTTGATTCAACACTATATGAACACCTTGGTGACATAAGCATTGAATTAAATAAATTACAGCAGGCATGGCTTGCTTACGCTATTTCCAGCGACATAGGCTCTGATACTTCAAAAAAGAAATTAAAAATTATTGAAAAGAAAATATCCCAAAAAGATATAAATGAAGCAACTATTGAAAGAGCGTTACATAATTTCAAAAGGATAATTGCCTTAAAAGCAGGATATAAACTTAAAATAAAAACTCCTAAAGTGAAAACAAATTCATTTGTGTCTGTATTACACGGGAACAAATTCGGATTAAAAGTTTCTTTTGCACAAAAGTTTTCAATGCCTGCTTTCAGTATATTTTTAAAAAACGGCACAATGCAGTTTACGCCTCAAGCAATAAAAGATATTATTCCTGACAACGTGTTATCTATGCTTGATTTTGTAAATTTTGTTTTATCAAAAGATTTTGAGAAAATGCTTTATTCGTCACAAATAACACAAAAAGGAAATACAGTAACATATTCAAACAACGACTATTTAATAAAAATTAACAAAAAAGACGGAACTTTTGAAGAACTCTCAAAAAAAGGATTGCTGCAGATGAAAATATCTTCATATAAGAAATTTAATAAAATATCTAAAATTCCTTCAAAAATGGTTTTTAATTCAAAAATTGACGATTTTAGCTGCATCATAAAACTTAATTCCGAGTCTTTTCCCGTACAAAGTGATTTTAATATAAAGGATACTGCACCAGATGATAATAAAAGCACCGGCCAAGATTAATTTATATCTGGAAATTATAAATAAAAGAGAAGACGGATATCACAATCTTGAGTCAATAATGCATACTGTTTCTTTATGCGATACTCTTGAATTTGAACTTTCTGATAATATTGAATTGTTTTGCAGCGATAAAGATCTTCCGACAGACAAAACAAATCTTGTTTATAAAACTGCTGCAAAACTTAAAGAAAAATACAATATAAAAAAAGGAATTAAAATTAATTTAACAAAAAATATTCCTATGGGAGCAGGTCTCGGAGGAGGTTCTTCTGATGCGGCGGCAACAATCACTGCCCTAAATAAAATTTGGAAAATAAATGCTCCAAAAGAAGAATTGGAACAATTTGCGGCGACAATAGGAGCTGACGTACCGTTTTTTTTAACCGGAGGAACGGCTAAAATTTCAGGCATAGGAAATATAGTCGAAAAAATTCACTGTACCAACAAATATTTTTTTATATTAGTTAAACCTTCATTCGGTGTTTCAACCGTATATGCTTATTCTAAGATAAAATTTCCGTTGACAAATCAACGTAAAATTAATAAAATTACTCAGGTTTTGAAAAATAATGCTTTCTCTAAAGAAGATTTTAGAAATCTTGTTTTTAACAGGTTTGAAGAATTTGTTTTTGATGAATATCAAGAAATATCAACTATCAAAAATATCCTTCAAAATTTGGGGTGTGTTAGCTTAATGTCAGGTTCTGGTGCTACTGTATTTGGTTTAGTTGCAAATCAAGAAGAATTAAATTCTGTATTTGATAAACTGCAGCAATACAATTGGAATATATGGGCTGTAAGCTCATTTGAAGTGTATAACAACAGTGTGCATTTGGAGGTACAGTAAGATGACAATAACAGAGGTTAGAGTTTTCCCAAAAAGTGAAGAAAAGTTGAAAGCTTATGCTGCAGTTACTTTTGACAATGTTTTTGTTGTACACAATCTGAGAATTGTTAAAGGCGAGAAAGGATTAATGGTTTGTATGCCTTCAAAAAAGAAAAATGACGGCACGTTTAAAGATATCGCTCATCCTATAACAAATGAATTCAGAAGCGAGTTGGAAAAAATTGTTTTAGCTGCTTATGAGAAGAAATTAGCTGAAGCTCCTCAAGAACAGCAATCTATATAAGTTTTAGTTCCGAGATAGTGTAATGGTAGCACAAGGGAATTTGGATCCCTTCGTCTAGGTTCGAATCCTAGTCTCGGAGTTTACTACGACATTTTCTACTTTTTTTATCATATCAAATGGTTTTTTGTATATAAAATCAATATGTTTTTCTTTCATTTTAAAGTTCGAACAAACAAAATTCAAAATTTGCCTTTTTTGCTCGCAGTTCGAAATCTCAAACAATTGATGAGCCTCTTTTGCTAATTTAAAAACAGTAGCTATGGAAAGATTAATTTTATCATCATTTTCATTACAATTCTGTAATTTATAGTTAAGCTTTTCTTTTTCTTTCTGTTTCTTTTCTACATTGTCAATAATGGCATTAACTGCAAATGTGCTATTTTTGCTTTGAGCTGCTGTAAGAGAAGTCATTAATTTATCTATTTCTAACTCTTTTTTATTATACTCCCTGCGCAGTTTACCTACTTCAGCATTCCTATCTTTAATATTTTGGTTACGTCTGTTCTCTAAAAATTTGCGTATTTCTTCAAACACAGTATTACTAATTTCTATATCTTTAAGTATATCTGACATTTGTTCTAAAACAATCTCCTGTTTAACATATTCTTTATTATCGCATTTCCCTTTTTTGGCATTATTGCAAAATATGTAATAATATTTCCCTTTTTTAATATCTACCGACATTGTGGCACCGCAAGAAGCGCATTTAATAAGTCCTCTGAATGCAAAAGGCTTACTTTTATATTTTTTGGGAGTATCATGATAGGAATTGATTTTTTTCATTACATATTGGCATTGCTTAAAAAGTTCAATCGATATTAGACTAGGATAAATATGCTGTTTTAATTCCACTTTCCCTGCAGGATGCTTATAAATTTGCAAACCTGCATAAAATGGGTTTTGTAATATTGTATGAAAATAATTTCTCCTTATGGGTTTTCCATCTTCCGTACCTTTAAGTATGTCCTTATATTTTTTCTCTATTTCAGCTAAAGAATAATTACCTGTAGCATAATCTTCAAATACATGTTTGATAATTTCTACTCTTTCATCATCAATAATAACAGATTTCTTGCTTGTCTTTTCATCTGTAACATTTTTATAACCAATCGGAGCTTTATTTAAAATTCTTCCCTCATCAAATCTCTGTTTTATACTCCTTTTGACATTATCTGACAACTGTAAAACATAGCTTCTTGCGAACATTACTCCCATATCCCAACGCAACAAATCTGCGCTGTTAGAGTATTCATTTATTATGAGATTTTCTCTCAAAAAATGAAGTTCAAGTTTGCCTTCCTTACGTATCTCATCTAATTCAATAGTTTCTTTAAAACTTCTTTGCAGTCTATCAATAGTTTCAACCACAAAAACAATTTTTTCTTTGCTTCGCCTGATCTCAGAAATAATATCATTAAACTTGTCTCTATTCCCTTTTGTAGAACTTTCTGTTAATAAATATTCATCTACTTCCGCTAAAGAAAAACCTTTTTTTTGGCAATATTCTCTTGTCTTTGATGACTGAGCTGCTATTGTGTCTTCCCCCTGCAAATTGCTTGATTTTCTTGCTAATGTAATTGCTCTCATTTCTTTCTCCCAAATCCTTATTATGATAAGGATTCTATTATTTTATTTATAATGCATCAATATGTTTCAAATTTTAAAATAAATAAATTTTTGCTCATCAAACTTACTATGTTGTATTGGTTCATATTCTTTGACCATATCTAACAATTTTGAGAATATATTTTGGATATACGGATTTGAAGTTAAAATTTGATTATTTTTTTTAATAAAAGCTTTTTTCCCTCTTATGTTAAACTCTGCAATAAGTTTTTTTGCACCAACAATACCATTTTTTTTATCCAACATTAATTTAAGAAATATATTACTTAACTCTGACATAGAATTTACTCTAGCGGCTATAGACTCCAATAAGTCGTTAATGTTATTTGTATAATTATAAAAATACGGTGCTTTTTGATGCAACTTATTAAATACTTTATCAAACACAGATATAAGTCTTTTAATCTGAAACATTGTTGCCAATGTAATTTCGCCATCAAAACCAAACTCTTTCATCAATCTTTTTAATTTTTGTCTGTCATTGACCTGAATCTCTGCTCTTAAAACATAATTAATGCCATTTGCTCTTAATTCCCCTACTAATTTAGGATGTTTTATTGATAATTCAGATAATTTATCGTAAAATGAAATCGAAAATATATCACTATAGTAACAGTAACTTATTCCTCCGTTTGGATATATTTCTGATTTACCTTTTAGCCATGGGTACTTTATTTTTTTGAGGATTTCAAAAAATAATTTAAAAGTTTGCTCATCTGGGAAAATAAAATTTTTTGCAAAATGAAATTTAAGTATTGTTGTATGAAGTATAGTTTCTTCCTTAGTTTCAATACCCATTGCCTTTAAAACGCTTATAAGCCACTTAACAAACATTTCTAAATCCTTATCCATCCATTCTTCATAGTTATTACCAAAAAGAGCTTTTGAAATTGAAGTTTCTATGTACAACTGAGGCCCGAGTCCTGAATATAAATTATGAGCAATATTTATCTTTGGTATATAATTAAATCCATTAATATGAGATTTAAAATATGTATTAAAACTCCCCTTATGGTCATAATAATTATCTGGCATTTTATATGGTGACTGAAAAAGTGGTTTAGGATTTTCTTTATACATATCAAAACCAGAAATTATTGTTGGATTAGGGATCATAAGTTTAATTGTCGACATTACTACCACCAATTTCTTCATTTGCTTCAAGTTTCTTTGTTTCTTGTTCTTGGGCAATGTCATCTAGCAAAGCAAAAAATCCAAACAAGTTTTGTTTGCATTCAAAAAACTCTTGGTCGCTAATTATACTGTATTGTTTTTCAAGGGTTGCTTGAAGAAAATCATTACTATTTACCGAACAAAGAGATTCTTCCACATCACCTACTAGCTCATAGCTATTAAGCACTAGTGAGTTTTGATTTTGTTGTTCAACTATAATATAAGGTTTCTTCTTTTCTAACATGCGTGAATTTTACAAAATAGGAAGCAAAATTCTTATGACAAGAAGCAGTATCACTTTTTGTCCACGTTAATAAATAGGATATAATTTAATTATGTTTGGGGACAATAATTATTTTGATTATTGATGTTTTTTAACTGATGAGGATTAGTTTTTATGTAATTTATAAAACTCATTTAGGAATTCTATGTTTTGATTTTCATCTTTGAATCTAAATAACAGATATATCTTTTTGATAGATCTCTCAAAGGCTTTTTGTACAGAATCATCATTTTTACTTGCATTTTTATCGTTACTAAACTCTTTTATTACAGCATCCGTAAGTAAGGCATAAGTACAGCCTGTTTTCATTTTTGTTTCAACCATAAATGTCGGCACCTCTCTTACAGCAAAATTATCTGTGTCATCTAATTTCTTTATTTGTGGGGCTATATTCTTTTCAGTTATGTATTTTTTTATTTCATTTATTGATACTTTATGATTTATTTGTAAGTTTAAACTAAGATGCTTTGTATTATATACAAACATAGGACAACCGTCATATCTATCTATTTTAATCATATCAATATCGTTCCATTTGAAACTTTTATTTTTAATTTTTTCTTCAAATTTATCTGTTAAATATGAAATAGGATAAGATTTTTTGATACTTTCTAACTCTTCAATGGAAGAACATTGATCTATTTTATGCAATAGTTCAATAAGTTTTTCATTATCACTATTCTCTTGTATAAGTTTACTTCCGCCTTCTTCTCTTAAAACAAATTCGCATTCTGGTCTGAATAACAATATAGCTCCATATTCAAAAATAAAAGGAAGTTGTTTTAAGAGGTCAGGATGTATTTTATATTCATTTAAAGGAAAATCAATAATTGTACTTACATTAATACGATCTGATCTTTGATTAAAATAATCTAATGTCTCTTTGATAAAATCATTAACAGTATAACTTGATGCTAATTTTAACAGGGATTTACGGCGTTTTTTTATTGAAATATTTTCATTAGGATTAATAAGACTAAATAAAGGCTTCCTATACTTTTGTATGAATTCTTGTAAAATACCGTTCAAATTGATAGCATTCTGCAAATATTTATAATATTCTGAAACACTAGTAAATCCTTTTTCTTCATATTGTTTTAAATCTCTTTCATTATCAAAATAAACATACCTATATATTTCTTCTGTTATAGTATTTGATGTAGGAGTTGACAAATATTTTTCAGTTTTTTTATCTTTATATAATAATTCTTTTTTATAAGATATAAATCCTATGTGTAACCAATCTTGTTTTATTTTTTTCATTCTTGCCATGACAAATCTCCTAAACTTTGGATATTATACAAATATAAAAATACATTTTCCCAGTTTGCTAACATAATAAGGTTTTAGTAAAATACACTAAATTTGATATATTAAAATATACGATGTTAGTTTTTTAGGAAAAATAAATGAGATTGCGCCCAAAATATAAAATGAATCTTGTTAAACAAATAGAACAGGCTATATTTGATGAGTATAAATCTTATTCTTCAGTTGAAGCATATATAAATGAATTTATTAAAGAACTTGATTGGGATAGGATTGGTTGTCCTATACAATTTAATTTTAAAATACAATACAAAAAAAACTCAAGTGTTATTGATCTAACAAGAACTCTACTAGATATGCCTCAAGAAGATTTATTTACAATAGCTATTGACATTGGAATAAATTTACCAATGATATTACCATCTTTCCCAACTTTTATAAGAATATTAACCCCAGCAGAACAAGGAAGTTCCTATGCTAAAGAAATGTTTGATAAAGCATATAAACTTGTGTTGGAAGACCCAGCTCAAGCAATAGGGTTAGCTAATAGTACCTTAGAGTCCATAGTAAAACATATTCTTGAAAATTCAAAAGTAACAATCAAATATAATAAGAATAACACTCTATATGAACTTACTGAAACTATTTTAAAAGAATTTAATTTTTTTCCATCTAAAAAATTACATAAAAACATAAAAAATATAGGAAGTTCTTTATTATGTTTGGCAAGAGAAATTGAAGAACTACGTAGCGATAACACTTTTGCACATGGGAAAGCCAAAGATGACTATGTTATTGATAATAGTTTATATTCAACTTTCATATTAAACACAATAATAACAACAGGTTTATTTATTATTTCATTTTTTGAAGCTAAGTATAAGTTAGAATACGAGCCTAAAGAACAAATAAATGATGAAGAAGTACCATTTTAAATACAAGCCTTGAACATATTTCTACAAAGGTTTTTATTATGTCTGAAAATAAAACTATAAACAAAACAGAAGTTGTCGATAAACCTATCGATTGGCCTGTGAATGGTAGAGAAGCACGTCTTTCAATGATTTTAGATGCAGTAAATAAGTTTATAAACAATCCTAACCATACAAATAAAGAAATATTAATATCACTTGTCTCTCAGGTTGATTTAAATGAACATAATTCTTTTGGACAACATAGAGTTACTAAATATGAAGTCGCACTCATAAATGAGTTATATATGTTAGCTTCATATATCATGTTTTATGATTTAAAAATATTTCTTTATCAACAAGTTTACTATACAACTCGTCAGCAAAAAATCATACATCAAATGTTTGAAGATGTAGAAAGTTTAGAAGTCAAGGAATATAAATTTCTGTTCAAACCGCTAAAATTGTTTTATCTAGTATATGCGAACTTTAACCTTAAAAAAACAAGATCTTTTCCAGATCAGTTAATACATGAAATTAATTTGATAAAAAAAGAGTCACCGCTAGATGAGATACCATTACTTTTATGGACGTTAAATAATTTGTTAATTGATTTAAGTTGGTTTTCTTCTACAAAGGTTTTTAGTATTCTAAAATGGTCTAGACAAGACATACAAAAAGTTTTTGAAATACAAGCTAATCTAATGAAGCAAATAAATCAAAACGCTTTAATTAGTCCGTTAAAAGGAGTCCTTTGTATCACAATTAGTAACTGGATTCTAAAATCTAGAAACGGGTACAATGAAGATTTTTTAATAAAATATTTGCCAGATTCTATAAACTTAAATGAAATTTGGATGCAAGCAATAAAATATTTAAATGATAAAAGAGAACAAACTGTAATAAAAGAATTGTATAAAACTAAGGATTGGATTAAATTTGAATGGGCAAGAAAAATTGATTTAGAACAGAAAAGAACGACCTACGTTTCATCTTTTAGCAAAGCATCTATTAATTCAGAAATGCAAAAAGAATACGGTAAAAACATTTATGGATATAAATCTGATAGAATAAAATCTCTTATTTCTCCAATCAACTTCGTAACTACTAAACGACCGCGATTTGGACATGTAATATGTTATGATATTATTTACGATATTAACAAAGCAAAAGAAGAGATTAATTTCTTGTGTGAAATTATAGATTTATATGATCTTAGACTTGAAGAAAAAAATGCTTTTCTTAATGAACTGATTCAATATTGGATATTGTCTTTTAAAGATAAAAAATGGGAATATGAAAAAGAAAGGCGATATCAAGTTATGATTTATTCAGATCTTGATTATACAGAATTAAAAATAGATGAAAAATATTTAAAAATAAGCAGTTGGCTCTTTACATTCCCAGATTTTATATCAAAAAACAACAATAATAAAGATTATTTGAAATTTAATCGCATGGATAAATTAGCTGCTCTTTCAGAAAGAGAGTATGTTTTTTGTGATGATTGTTTGCAAGCAGATTATGACAATCTACATTCACTAGATGAAAAAAAGAAATGCCCAATTTGTGGTTCAAACAAAATACGAACCATTAAAAATAAATAAAAATGATTATAACTTTATTGCCACTTACTTAGAATAGAAATAAATGTTACATTTAATGCAAAAGGGACTATTGAAATGTCAATATTTGCTATAGCAGTAGATTGGAATGTTAAATTTAAAAAAGATGTGTATTATATACGGTACAAAGGGATTTCTTTAAAATATATTGAAACAACTAATTTAATATATAATTCAAGATTGATAACTACATATAGAAGTGAAGCTGAAATTGAAAAATTATATCTTACAATGACAGAATTTTTACGTGCATCTGCTTATATTAATGATTATATGATTAGAACATCTATTGGAATGCAACTCATGAACGATGTTCCATTAAAAAAGTTTATTGGTGGATATAGTGAAAAAAAAACTATTCCAATTGACATAGGAGTTAGTGAATTTTATGATGTAGCACACATAAATAATAATATTCAAGCAGAACTTCTTCGTTTATATACGGAAGCTAATTCAAATAACAATATCTACTTCCAGATATTATTCTTCTGGCATACTTTAGTATATCCATCAAAAAAACATTCAGATGCAGTGAAATACATAAATCAAAACATACATGTTATTAATTCAGACATATATAACATTGATTATATTAATAAAACATCCACTAATAAAAATATTACAACAGAAAATTTTGGTGAATACATTAAAAACAATGCTAGACATGCCATTGCTCATATAGTAAGAAACAATCCTGTAGATTTTAGTATATCTATTGATAATTTAAAACAAGAAAAACATTTATATGCTTTGGCACAAGCTCTTAAAATACTTGCTAAGTACAGATTAGATAACGATTTTAACATGAAAGAAAATGCACCTGGAAATATTTGTTCTTATTTTAATCCTGACAATGAAACTCTGAATATGAAAACATAGAAATTGAAATGTAAAATGGATGACAAAATTTCTGTATTTCTTTTGCAAAAGGTTATAATTTAAGCATTGTTATTCTGAGAGTTGTCAATGTAAGCATCAATTTGGAAGTATTTCAATAATTTTGTAAACTATTTATAGATTATAGAAATATTATATATAAATTAAAGGAAGTCTGCTGTAAATGAAGCGTTAAAAAACGCTTAAAGTGCTTGGTAAATCCAAGTTTAAAACTTAATATAGATTATTTGTTGGAAGCACAGAGAAAGACTGTGCTGAGCTAGGTAAGATAACATCTTACAAGGCACATGTTGAGTCCAGCAGATAATCGCTTGTTTACTTACCCCTTCGGGGGTAGGTGGCGGCGATTACCCGAGTTACTCAACATGGCTTAAGGTATCGCCGCTTTTATTTTGCAACAAGAAATATCTCCAACATTTAATCAAATAAAAAAGGAGATATAAGGATGAAAAAAATTGTTTTTTCGCTAATTTTGTTTCTGTTGTTATGTTTTAGTGGTATTAGTTTTGCTGAAAATTTATTGGTTAAAGGTTCACAACTGAGGCAAGGATACGATAAAAATGGATATACTGTATACATGCAAATATTAAATTTGAAGCGTTATGATTTGCAGATAAAAATCAAAGAAATTCGCAATATTATACCTGAGAGTTCCAATCATGCAGGAATTACTATGATATACGGTACCCATGGAATTAGGGTATCAACTAGCCCTAAAAAAATCCGTAGTCATAATTCAACTTACTCAGACACTGCCAATGAAATCAAAGTAGGCAATATTGTTAAATTGGAAAATTGTATTACATACCACGATTGGGAAATTGCACTTAGAGAAACAATCAATCGTGCAGGAAAATCACATATAATTGAAAATGATGGTGACCAAGTTCCTGTTATTTGGCTGGATGCTGAAGGAGGATGGCAAGAATGAAAAAAATTATTTTAGTTGCAGTAATAGTTGCTTGCTTGTTAGAATGTGGATGTGTGAGTACAAAAACAATACTGAATTACAAAGAAAAAGATGATAGCAGAAAATCTGCTGTAAAACAATGTTATGGAGCAGAAATAGTTAAAAGACCAAATTCTAAGTATGTTTTTCCTGTATTAAAAAATGATGAAACTTTTGTACTTTACGCTCTTTGCTTTTATATTACTATACCAATGGATTTAATATCAACAATATTTGTATTCCCTTTCACAAAAACAGCTGGCGTAGATTATGGGGAAATTATTGTATCAGGACAGCTAGTAGATGAAAATAATAATCCTATCAAAAATTATAATTTTGATGTCGAATGGAACAATGTTTCTACTGATAGTAATGGGTATTTTTTTAAGCAAATAGAGTTCAATGGAAGTTATAAAAAGGATATTACAATTACATTTTTCCAATCAGAAAACTTTACCGATTTATTAAATGATTTTAGTAACGGTAAGTATGTTTCTATTACCAATCCATACAAAATAAAATATTCCATACAAAATGATGATAAAATTAAAATAGAAGAAGGAATTATAAAAATAGATAAACACTCTGATTCAGTTGCTGATTCTCTTGTTGTAAATTACTCTGAATCAACCAGTTTAAAATCAAATCAAATAGTTTTGAAAACAACAGAAATATTTAGTGAGAAAAACAAAAAATTAGCTATTGAAGCACAGGAAGTTGAAGAGAAAAGAAAAAAAGAAGAACTCGAAGCCAAAGAAAAGAGACAGGTAGAAGAAGCAATACAAAGAGAAAAAGATAGAAAAGAAAAAGAAAATGAAGACAAACGAATCAATGTAATTATAGATAAAATTAAAAATAATAAAAGTATTGCTAAGTATTCCCAATTTGATGTGGAAACTGCATTGAGCAGAGTTGGAGTAAAATCTGAGGAAGAATCGTATACATCTTTGTTTATTTATTTTCAGAACGGAGCATTTATTAATTGTAGAATGCAAATTTTACAAGTACTACAAGGACAAGGCTTTTTAATTTATTTGCCTAACAGCACCTATATAGCATATGTAGTATTTGATAGAACATCTTCCTTTTATGATGGTCAATGGATATGGGTTAAAGGCAGAATTGTAGGAACATATAGTTATATGACAACAAGTTATGCCCAAAGAACAGTTCCAAAAGTTCTTGCTTATCTAGTTTCTCCAGCAGTGGTTTATTGATACAATATATTTAATAAATACTATGTATGTATTTATTATAATTACATTTTTAGGAGATTATTATGAAAATAAGAGAATTAATAGAAAAACTGAAAAATTTTGACCTTGATTATGATGTGTACATTCAAGTTAATGGTAAAGAGACAAAAGATTACATAATACAAAAAGGAACAACTATAGATCCTGTTTCAAAAATAATACTTGATACATGGGTAATTATAAAGGAGTAATATTGTTATTATATTAAATAAACAGATGGCTTAGTATGTTTAAAATTAAAAATTTTTAGATTCACTTGTTTTAAATTAAATCTACGATAAAGAGGTATACTCATGAAATATTATAATTTTATAATAGTAATAATACAAAAAACTAAAGTACATAATATAAATCATATTAATATAATAAAAGATGATATTCTTAGAGGGAAAAATATTGAAAGTATAAAAAAAACTGCCGATGGATTTGAAGGTGTTTTTAAAGAAAAGTATACAACTTTCGAATATAACAAAAATGGGATTGTTTCCTATGGATTTTTAGATGATCACATTGAATATGAATATGATGTTAATTTTACATATGAACTAGTAAAAATAGATAAATGAAGTAATTATTTATATAAAAATTTATTGCTACAATATTTTTTTATGCTTTTTGAATATAACTGTAGGTATATCTTAAAGATATTCATATTATACTTTGCATAGGATTTTGTGCAACTTTTATATAAGTTTTGGAAAACTCATATTAAGAATTAACACATAATAGATATAAGGTATCTAAAAAATGGAAAAAACTAAAGATAAAATTAAAGAAAAAATTGAAATTAAAACGGCTAAAAACACAGTTAAAAAAACTGGTTTTAAGCCAAAAGCTTGGGTAATGAAGTTAATTAAAGAACACAAAGTGCTTATGGACGCTTTGAAAGATAGATAATATCTTGCATAGAAGTACATGGTTCGCTTAAACAACGATAAAATGTGAAAATAATACTAGTGTGTGTTTTATATGAATTTATGTTGAACTAATACCGTATTAATGTTGAATTATTGCTGAGATATTGATGAGTTATTGATATAATATGCTACAAGAGACCTGCATCCACTTTGGCTTATTTTTTGTTTATTTCAATTCATACAATATGTTTCTCTTGCCGTGCTTTGCACGAGGTCGTATTTAATGTAACTACTCATTAAATTCGTCCTTTGTTTTTTCTTACTTAATAACTAAAAAACAATTTTTTAATATTGGTTATTTCGTTTCTGTGTAATACTAATAATAGAGTTGATCTGCCGTTGACACATTATTCAAATTATTGTTTAATTGCTTAAATTATTGTGATGTGGAGATTAAATGCTTTCTGCTATTTTTGAAACAATCAAAGAAACAATTGCTTGGATGAATAATAATACAGTAGGGCTACTTATGTGTATTGCTGCTTTTTGGGCTACACGCAAAAGCATAGGTTATTTTGATAAAAAACAAACTGAAAAAGAAATAGCATTGGTTGAAGAAACTTATTTTGTTATTATAAAATCATTAGATATTCTGGATGAAGTAAAAGATCAGTCTATTATAATGGATAGAAAATTTTTAGAAGAAATGAAAAAAAATCCCAAACTATATGAAGTAACATTTATAGATGCGATCAATAATGGTATTAAAATTCTTGATGATAATCGCAAAGTATTTTCAGATTTATATGATTACAATATAAAAATTCCATTATTTTTAAAGGAAGAACAATATAAGCTCCCTTTATTGTTAACACTTAATGTTTACCATCATACAAAAAATTTATTAAATGGAATGCAATCGTTTTTAAATACTATCAAGAATGGTTTCTATAAAGACTTCCCTGTACAATTTCAGGATATGTATAGAAAATTTTTATTAGAGGATTTAGATAATTGTGCTTGTGAATTGTGGGAATGCATAACCCCCTCTGATGAACAAAAAAAAAGATTTGATGAAGGTGATAAAAATTCTAACATAGAAATAAGATGTATTAAAGGACGAAATAGCAAAATAATCACTGAGGTTCGTGAAAAAACTATAGTTTATATAGATTGGCTAAAGAAAAGAGTAGAAAAATATAAAAATAAAAAAGGTTGATGTTAACATTAAAAAAAACAAAGGCATACTCATAAAAACGGAAAATTAATATTATATGGGAACATACCATTCTGACAAAACAATTCGCGAAGAAGAAGAAGACCTGTTTAATAGATCAGGTTTTGCAGATGATATTTTAAAAATAATATCTGATTTAGATAATAAAGAAAGCTTTGTCATTGGTCTTTATGCAAAATGGGGATATGGTAAAACTTCAACCATTAATTTAATAGACCAAAAATTACAAAATAGGCAAGAAAAAGATATTTATACAATATGTGTAAATGCATGGACACTTGATGGTAATATTTCAAAAATAATGTGGGAGATATTGTCAGAAATATATCACAAAGCAACAGGGAAGAAGAAGAAATCATTTAAACACTTGTTTTCTCAAATAGGTTCTGCATTAAAGACTTCAGATAGTTCTTTCTATATCTCAATGAGCGATATTGCAAATGGATTGTCACTTCTTGAAAGCATAGAAAGTATTAAGAAAGATCTCGATAAATTGCTTAATGATAAAAATATAAGATTGGTTATTTTCATTGACGATATTGATAGATTAGAAAGTCATCAAATTGTTAGTATTTTTCGTATGTTAAGTAATGTTGCTGATTATGCTCGTATAACATATATATTACCATTTGATAAGGAATTTGTTTGTTCCGCAATTGAAGAACATTTACCTAAGAAACAAAGTGGCAATGATTATTTAGAAAAAATTATTCAAATTCCACTTCACTTACCATCAATACCACAAGCCATAATAGATGGAGTTTTCATAAGAAAACTAACCGAACTGCTAGGAGAATTTTCCATCATAATTGATGAAAAAGAAATTGAACGTTTTCAAATCCTTTACTATCACTATGGAGCAAACAATTATATTCAATCACCAAGAGATATAAATAAAATTCTGAATGTTCTTCGTTTTAAAGTTCCAATAAACAACTATGAGGTAAACATAGTAGATACAATCATTATTGAAATAATACGAACTTTTGATGAATCTCTTTATCACAAAATCAGAGATAATAAAAAATTGCTTCTTGGACAAGTTTATAAGCATGAACAGTATGATAAGATTGCTTATCTTATTAATGAAAATGATGATAGGAAAAAGAGTGATGAAGAAATACGAGAAGAATATGCTAGAAAAATATTTAATTCACATTATCAACTTATTAATCAATTATTTCCACATATGATTATTACTAATTCATACGATTTGGATTTGCGTAAATTACAGAGAATTTCTTCTAAGAATTATTTTGATATTTTCTTTGCTTCTATTGATAAACAGAATGGCATATCTGATAAAGAATTAGTTAAATTATTAAATAATGCTATTGATCAAAAAACAGTGTATGCTGAACTCAAAAAAATAATAAATATAAAAAATTTCGATATAACATTAAACAAAATATCAGATAATAAGGATTTGATATCTAATAAATATGATTTTTGCAAAGCATTACTAGATATTCTTGAAACTATCCCTAAAGATATACAACCAGATTTTATGTTAAACCCATTAAATAGAACTTTGCTAACAATAAACGATATATTAAAACAATCAAAAGATAAATTAAAAAACTATACAGAGTTATTGAAATATAATTATGATCATGATAGATTTCACACTTTACCATATATGATAGCACACATAATAGCAATTGACAAAAGTATACTTCAAGAAAGTGATTTACAACAGTACAAACAAGTAGCTCTAAAAATAATACAAGATATGGCTAAAAAAAATAAAATGCCTATTGATTCAACTGAGGATTTTTGTGCACTATATTATTATTGGGCAGATTTCATTGATGATAAAGAAGAAATATCTGACTATATAAAACGACATGTAAAAACCGCAACTCAATCAATTGATTTCATATCCCAATTTCTTACTAAATGGAGTGGTAGTGGTAACTATACTAGAGGAGACTTAACTTCTCATATCTACGAAATTGCTAAATTTATTGATTTGAAGAGCCTTTACAATATTATTATTGCAGATAAAGAATATCAAATTTATGAAAACATACAAAAAGAAGATTTGCAATATTTTGAACATTCATATGATTCAAATATAATAAAAATTTCAAAAGTCGGCAATGAGAAGACAAATGAGTTTAGAGCAATTATAGCTAAGCAATTTATATATTTGTATAAGAATCAAAATAGTAAATCTATTGCAGAATAGAGGTGCTAAAACAAATTTTTAATATTCTTTATTTCGTTTCTATGTAATACTAACAGCATTGGGACTTCTGCATTGACACATGGTAAAGATTATTGTTTAATTAACGATAGAATAAATTATCAAAAGATGAGGTAAAATGACTTTTTTAAAAGATATCCCTAATTATAAATCACTTCACAGTGATCAATATTATATGTCGAAAGTTCCAGATACAATATGGCAAACACTAGAAAGCTATGCTACAAAAGCTGGATATGAAACTTCATTAACCTATGTGATAAATAAACTAAATGATATTGTTTTAATCCCGCATACAAAAAATTGGGGTGAAAGTTATCTAAAACAAGATTTATCCGATACTATTACATATATTAAAAAATATACCAACAATGGTAAGTTTGATAAATTCATGGATACAATTTCAACTATTGTAGAGATAGGATCTTTTGACATAACAGAGATAAATAGTTTTTTAGAAGAATATATGATTGGATATGAATTAAATTCTGGAGTACGCTCATATTTTTGGACTATCAGGGAAAATATTACAGATTTAACAAAAGAAATAGAAGTAACAAAAGAAATTGTAAAAATTACTTCACAGCAAGCATATGAACAATTAGCGGATGCTAAGAAACACTTAATCACAACTGCAAACAAAAGGGATTTGAAAAATGCTTTGTGGAATTGCATTTGCGCAATGGAAAATATCATTAAAATATGTGCTGAAAATAACAAAGACATAAAAGACGCCACTAATGTTTTGCGTAATAGCAAAAAATGGGGTAATGATGATATTGTGAAGGATGGTTTATCAATTTTCAATAGAATGCATACCCTATATCCAGATTTAAGACATGGGAGTTCAGACCCTAAACCGAGTGATATTTCATTAAATGAAGCAAAATATTGGATAGAGCGAATAACAGCTCATATTAATTATATGATAAAACAATCAGAAGACATTGGTAAAAAAATATAGTTCGCACTCAAATTATACATATTAGAGCCATGAAAATATTGTCGTAAATTTAAGAACAGGGCTCCATCATTAGCAAATAGAACTTAATGAGTAATCTAAAGTATAGTAAACTCTCTATTGACTTAAACTTTCTAATGAACTTCCAAACACATGTCTATCTGCTTCAGAAAATATCAATTTATTAAAATATTCAATTAAATTCTCATCTTCTACTATAAGTTCCATTTCATTTTTGTTAAAGTTTGAATACGAACTACTATCCTCTGTATATAAAATACCCAAATTCGGCGTTATCGGAAAAAACATTTCAAACTTCTGAATTTCAAAATTTTCAATTAATTTAGCATATACATTTATTACAGGATTATCGGAAGTAATAAAAGGCTTTTTAGTTCTATTTTTAACCAATATCAGCAGATATTTACTTTGTATTAACTTATCAACTATATTTAATGACTGCATATGTATCAACAAAAACATAATATTATTGGATGTTGCTGATTTGCCCGTAATTTCTTTTATTTTATTTGCCAAAGGTTCTATTAAACGACCAATATCTATTCTTTTACTTGTTCTGAAATACTGAACTATTAAATAGTGCACTAAATCCAAATAATCATCTGATTCGAAATCAGAACCGACTGGCGAACTAAAATTTATATCAGACAATTTATTTTCCTTTGTAATTAAAGACATTTTTTTAGCCATCATTTTTGCAATAAAAGCCAACGTTCTATAAGCTAAATATGAAATGGTAGCATCTTCAGCATTGCATGTTTCCAGAGACAATTTTTCTGTTTCAATGATTTTATTGTAAATAGGTTGGAATTTGTTTTCATAAAATGTAAAAAGTAACTCTTGATTTCTTGAAAAATCAGGTTCATTTAACAGATTTCTAAGAACCTCATTGATTTTGTTTTCTATTTCTTTGTCTTTTTTATGTTCTAGCGTAAACAAATTTTTCAATTCATCATTTAAAAAAGCCTTAAGCCAGCTTAAAAAATTTTTCTCAAGCTCACTACTTAAAGATAACTTAAAAAGTTCCTTAAACAACATGATATCTATTTCATTTATCTTGTTTGTTATGGTATATAAGTTAGTTTTAAATGCAATCTCCTTCAGGTTTTGTGTTGAATAATATTTTTGTGTTTTTTTATCAAAATAATGAATATACAATTTTTTATCTAAAAATGATTTTAAATAAAATCGTGGTACATAATGATTATCCTTAGTATTACACAAATGCATATCCCCCCCTTTTGTTTAAAATAATTCATTAACAATATATATAATATTTTAAAAATTAAAAAGGTATAATTAATAGATGCCTACAATAGGTTATCTATAAGTTAAATTTACTCTATTTAATACTGTTCAAATATAATTGTTTAATTGAACATCTGACACCAATCTGTTAATTGCTGGAATTAGTGTATGAAATTCTAATAATTCAGAATAGTTATTGGATATAAGCTTTTCGCATTCTGTAATTGTCTCGGAGTGTTATGTAAAAATACTGATAAATCTTATTTTATAATAAGATTTATTTTTTTATCTGTAATTTATTTTGATTTTTTAATAAGCGCCTTTTGGAAAGAGAACGACTAATAACGTTCTAAACATAATTTTTATATCCATACCGAAACTCCAGTGTTCAACATAAAAAACATCAAGTTCTATACGTTTTTCATCACTTAGTAAAGACCTTCCTGAAACCTGCCATAATCCTGTCATTCCTGGCAGCACCCTTAATCTTTTTTTTGAGCTGTTATAATATTTTTCTTCCACCTGCTTTGCTTCCCATAAAACAAGAGGTCTAGGACCTACAAGGCTCATATCGCCTTTTAAAACATTTATAAGCTGAGGAATTTCATCAATGCTGTATTTTCTTATAAATCCCCCAATTTTTGTAATTCTCGGATCTTCTTGTATTTTAAAGAACACACCGCCTTCCGAAGAATTGTTCTCTTTTATTTCTTTTAATTTCTCGTCGGCATTTTGAATCATTGATCTAAACTTATAAAATTTGAATTCTTTTCCTCTGTACCCCTGTCTTATCTGAGTATAAACTACATTGCCTTTACTTTCGATTTTTATAAGTATAACCAGAACTATCAAAAAAGGAGACAAAATAAAAAGAACCATTAATGAAATTGATACATCAAACATCCTTTTTAAAAAATAATCTATACCGGTCAAAGAATTTGAAATAAATTGAAAAACAGGCACGCCGAGAGTTGAATCAACCGCAATTTCTCCCATACAAATATTCACTTCGCTTGGCAAAATTTTAAAAATTATTTCATTATATTCAGCCCAGTCATAAAAAGATAAAATTTCAGAATCGGTCATATTATGGTCAATTATAACTATCTGCTTAACTCCTTTTTTTAAAATAAGCTTTTTGATTTTTTCTACATCCGCTGATTTCAAAATTAAAGGCGAATAAAAAACTTTATTAACAGGATTATTTTTGAAAACATCTTTATATTTTCTTACATTTTTACCTATCATTAAAATTATATTTCTTTTATTTATAAGTTTTAATATATATCCGACAAATGATTTAAAGAGCTGTCTCGACAAAAACATAATCATAATCAAATTCATCCACACAAAAACAAAAAACATTCTTGAATAATCTATTTTCATTACAAATGATAAAACTATACACGCAAGAATGAAAGCTGTCGAAAGCTTAACAATACGTACAAATTCATCTATAGGAGTTAGAAAAAAAGATTTATACCCGTTAAAAAAATTAACAAGCAACAGCCAAACGGGTATTAAAAATTTAATTATCTGGATATACTTAAAAAAGAATAACGACTCTATAGTTTTGTTGGCGAAAAAATCAAGAAACAGTGAAAAACGCAGATAAACAGCTAAAAAAACTGCCAGAGCCAATACAAAAGAATCTATGACTATCAAACTTAATGTCAGCACAACTTTTTTATTTGAAATTCTCATCCTTTTCCTAACCTTCTTTTTTTACCTTAAGCCATACAAAAAAATGAAGAAATAATCTGCCTAATTTATAATAAAACCTGCTTTTGTAGTATTTATCATAATATAATAAAAATGATTTGTAAAAATGATTTGATATTTTTGTTTTTATTTTTGCATCAGTACTGGACAAGCCCGATTTGTATTTATGATGTATTATTTCTACATAAGGATAAAATATTATTTTGAAACCTTTTTCTCTGAATCTTCTGCATAAATCCATATCTTCGGAATACATAAAAAATTGTTCGTCAAAATAACCGATTTGCTGCAAAATGTTGTTTTTCATTATCATACATGCGCCGGTCACGGCATCAACTTCATGAATCGAAGAAAGATCTTTATAAAGTAAATGATATTTTGTAAAAATTTTAATTCTTGGAAATATTTTTTCAAAACCTGCAAAATAAAAAAAGGCATCCAGTACTCCAGGCTCGCCTCTATGGCATGCTTTATCAATTTTTCCGTCAGCAAGCATAATTTTAGGAGTTATTATCCCCGTATCAGGATTTGACTCAATATAATCTATTAACTCATCTATTTTCGATTTTTCAGTCAATTCCATATCTGAGTTAAGCAACATTATAAAATCAGCTCTTGATAACTTTAATGCTAAGTTGTTACCGGCTGAAAAACCTACATTTTTTACTGATTTTATTAAATTAACTCTTTGATATGATTTTTGCAGAAATTGAACTGTTTGATCAGTGCTCGCATTATCAACTACCGTAACTGTAACATTATATTTTGAATCCGGTAAATAAAACTCATTTAAAGAATCCAACGTTTTTTGCAGCCATACAAGAGAATTATAACTGACAATTATTATTTCTAATGTTTTCATTTTAATTGTTTACAAACTAGCATTATTTTAATATTATCGATTGTAATAAATCAATTTTTTTATTTGCTCTTTAGAGGCTGCCACCATGATTTATTATTTAAATACCACTGAATTGTCTTTACTATAGCTTCTTCAAAAACATAACTAGGCTGCCAGCCAAGTTCTTTTTTTATTTTTGAGGCATCTATTGCATATCTCCTGTCATGCCCTAGTCTGTCCTGGACATACTTAATAAGAGAGTCATTTTTTTTCAAATAATTTAAAATTATATCGGTAATATATTTATTTGTTTTTTCATTATTGCCGCCTACATTATATATTTCGCCTTTTTCCCCTTTATGAAGCACAGAATCTATAGCGCTGCAGTGATCCTCAACAAAAAGCCAGTCTCTGACATTTAAACCGTCTCCGTATAACGGAACCTGTCTGTCATCCATAGCATTAGTTATAAACAGAGGTATTAATTTTTCCGGGAACTGATAAGGACCGTAATTATTTGAACACCTTGTAATATTTACATTTAAACCGAATGTATGATAATATGACAGAACCAACAAATCTGCTCCGGCTTTACTTGCGGAATAAGGACTGTTCGGACTTAAAGGAGTCTCCTCTGTGAAATATCCTGTCGCTCCCAATGAGCCGTAAACTTCATCAGTAGATATTTGAAAAAATTTTTCTATTTTATATTTTTTTGCAATTTCCAATAAATTTTGAGTTCCTAACACATTCGTCCTCACAAATATATCAGGATTTATAATGCTGCGGTCTACATGTGATTCCGCTGCAAAATTGATAATGATATCTATAGAATTTTCAGAAACAAGTCTGTCAACCAAAAGATTATCACATATATCGCCTTTTACAAAAGTATAATTTTTATTGTTTTTTATATCGTCAAGGCTTGAAATATTGCCTGCATAAGTCAATAAATCCAAATTGACTATTTTATAATCATATTTATTAAGCATATATCTGATAAAATTACTGCCTATAAAGCCGGCGCCGCCTGTAACTAATATATTCTTCATATCTTCCTCTAGAAACTAATTTCCGTAAACTGCATATCTCTTATAAAGAGTTCCTGTCATCATTTCCGCAGTTCTTTGAGTCATAATATTATCATCTAATATCCATGACAATTCACATTCCTTATATCCGCATTTAACGGCATTTTTTAAAGCCTCTATAGACATATATGCTTCTACGCCTTTTTTTCTATATTCCTTTTTTACGCCCATTATCATAAGTCTGAGAGCTTTTATTTTTTTTCTGTAATATAAAAACTTAAGTATACCTAACGGGAAAAGCCTTCCTTTCATTTTTTTAAATACAAAATTATAATCAGGCGCAGCAACCAACATTCCTATCGGATTTTCATTTTCATAAGCAATCATCACTATATTTTCGTCAAGCAAATTAACCAAATCATTTGCTATTGATATAAATTCATCATTTGTCCAAGGAACAAAACCCCAATTTTTTTCCCATGCAGAATTATATATTTCCATAACATCTGCCAAATCTTTTCTGAAATTATTTTTATTAAAATTTTTAACGGTAATGTTAGGATTTCTTTTTTTTACTATATTGAGAGCTTTATTAAGTCTGACCATTCTTTCATCAAGAGCTACAGGAATATCATAAGCATATAATTCTTTAATCTTTATAAGACCTGATTTCTCAGCCAAAGAAATGTAATATTGATGCGTATACGGCATCATTATCCTTGGAACGCTGTCAAAACCTTCATAAAGGAAACCGACTTCATCATTAGTTGAAGGATTCATCGGTCCCATCATTTTGTTCAAATTATTTTCGGACAGCCAATCTTTAACGGCATCAAACAATTTTTGAGCAACTTCAAGGTCATCTATACTTTCAAAAAAACCAAAAAAACCAATATCTTTTTTTTGGAAATCTATATAATTATAATCTATAATGCCGGCAATTCTTCCGACAACAATACCGTTGTCATCATAAGCAAGAAAAAGTTGTCTTTTCGAATGCTGCCAAAAAGGATTTTTATCAGATAATATTTTTTTAATTTCTGAATTTAACGGAGCAACCCAAAAAGGATTACCTTTATAAATTTTATGAGCAAAATTTATAAAGGTATTAATCTTATTAAAATTTATTTTTTTAACGGTAATAGGCATTTTACTTCGTAAACCAAAGTCTTTTCAGCCATTTTTTTGTCGCTGCTGCAAAATCGGTGTCTGAAAAAGAGAAATCCCATTTCTTTTTCTTAGTTGATGATGTTTTTGAAGATTTTCTTATAGTTCCGCCTGAAATTATTCCCAATTGTTTTGCAACTTTTTCAAATTTATCAAGTATAAATTCCAAATGTTCATCGGTATGCGTAGCCATATAACTTGTTCTGATGATAGCTTGTCCTTCCGGAACAGCAGGACTTACGACAGGAGATGTAAACACTCCTTCATCAAATAACATTCTGCACATTTTAAAAGCCACCATGTCTTCGCCGACTGTTATAGGTATTATCGGAGATTCCGATGTCCTTGTATCAAAACCCATTGAATGAAATCCTTCTTTCATTTTATTTGTATTTTTCCAAAGTTTTTCTCTTCTTTCAGGTTCATTTTGTAAAATATCCAAAGCGACGTCTATTGCGCCTACGCATGCCGGAGGCAAACTCGCTGTAAATATCAAAGATCTTGCCGTATGCTTAATATAATTTATCACTTCTTTATTACTTGCTATAAAACCGCCTATAGATGCCAAGGATTTTGAAGCTGTAGCCATTAAGACATCAACTTCTGATTCAAGATTAAAATGTTCTCCGGTTCCCTTACCGCATTTACCTAAAACACCCAAAGAATGAGCTTCATCAACAAAGACTCTTGCACCGTATTTTTTTGCAAGTTCCGATATTTCAGGAAGTTTTGCAATATCTCCTTCCATACTGAAAACTCCGTCAACAACAATTAACGCGGCTTTATCCTTGCATTTTGCTAATTGCCTTTCCAAATCGGCGATATCATTATGTCTGAATCTTAACATTTCTCCCAGCGATAATCTGCATCCGTCTATAATAGAAGCATGATCTAATTTATCGGTAACTACTATTTCATTTTTCCCGACAAGAGAAGCTATTGCACCTAAATTTGAGTGATGTCCTGTTGTAAATAATATAGATTCTTCTTTACCGACAAATTTAGCAAATTTTCTTTCTACTTTTTCATGTAAATCATTTGTTCCGTTTAGAAATCTTGATCCTGTACATGATGTTCCGTATTTTTTTGCAGCCGCAACAGAACCTTCTATAACTTTAGGATGATCTGCAAGCCCCAGATAGTTATTTGAACATACGACTATTATTTTTTTACCGTCAATAACAACCTCAGGCCCCTGGGCAGATTCAACTCTTTTAAAATATGGATACACACCCAAAGCCTGTATATCTCTTACTACGGTAAACTTGTTACATTTTTCAAAAATATCATTTGACATTATCAAGACTCCTAGTTCATAATCTTTATATTAAAAATATTTATTTTCTAAATACCAATTGTATGTTATTTTGGCTCCGTTTTCAAGTTTTTCAAACTTAAAACCGGTGTCTTTTATAATCTGAGAATTATCGGCTGTCCAATACGTTTGGAGCATTTCATTTATTTTTTCTTTACTTAAAACTTGCGGTTTTTTGGTTATGCTGCCCGCTAATTCATATATATTACCTACAATTTTAAATATAAAATCAAAAAGAACAACAGGAAAAGTCTTTATACAAGCTGCTGAAGATATCGCTTCGGCTACATTCTGCCATGAATAGATGCTGCCGTCCGAAAGATAATAAGTTTTATCATTTGTATTACTGTTATCAAGTATTTTTTCTATAATCTTTGCTATATCCTTAACAAATACAAGCTGAATTAAATGTTTATTGTATGTTTTGGGCTTAATATGTTTTTTTACCATTAAGAAAAAAGTAAAGATATCTTTATCTCTCGGACCGTAAACTGATGAAGGCCTTAATATTGTATAAGGAACTTTACCAGACAATAACTTAACTTCCTGCTCAGCCAATAATTTGCTTTTGCCGTAATTTGATACAGGATTTTCTTTTTCTGACAATAATTTAGGATTTTCAGATAAACTCGGTCCCATAGCCGCCTGAGAAGAAATAAAGATAAACTTTTTTAAATCAGGATTATTTTTTAATACGGACTGAACAAGTTTTTTAGTTCCGAGCACGTTTATATTGTTATAATCATCCCAATTTAAAGCTCGTACAATGCCTGCACAGTGAACAACAATATCGACATCGGAAACGACTTCTTTTAAAAAGTTTTCATCTTCCAAACTGCCGTATTTTAAAGAGACTTTATTTTTATTAATCCACTTTAAATTTGAAGTCTTTCGTACGACTGCTGATACATTATGATTATTTGCGGTTAACTCTTCGAGGATATGACTGCCGACAAAACCGTTTGCGCCTGTAAGTAAAATTTTCATTTTATACCATTTAAAAGTATTATATTGAAAAATATAATGGCGACGGGTGGAATTGAACCACCGACCAAAGGCTTATGAGTCCTCTGCTCTACCCCTGAGCTACGTCGCCATACATAACTGCTGCATGAGAAGAATTAAGATTTTATTATTTTCAGCGCGAAAAGTCAAATTGCAAAGATACGGTTTTTATACAATTTTACCGTTGCTGAGCTTATAAACAACATCGCATTTTTCTATTGTTGACAGTCTGTGAGCAACGACTATCATCGTTATTTTGCCGTATAAATTATCTATAGCTTCAATTACAGCTTTTTCGGTTTCATTATCCAAAGATGAAGTTGCTTCATCCAACACCAACAACTCAGGCTTATTGTATAATGCCCTTGCAATGCCTATTCTCTGTCTTTGCCCGCCTGACAGTCTTATCCCTCTTTCTCCGACAACTGTATCAAGACCGTTAGGAAGAGATTTTATAAAATCTTTAAGCTGTGCCTGTTCTATAGCTTTCCATAATTGCTCATCATTAATATCTTCATTATTATTATAAAAAATTATATTATTTTTTACGGAATCATCCATTAAAAATATATATTGAGGAACATATCCTATTTTTGAAGACCAGTCTTTTCTGTTTTTGTGTATATCCACATTTCCTACCTTAATATTCCCCGTTGTAGGAAGCAAAAGTCCTAAAATCAAATCAACTATCGTAGTCTTACCTGCACCAGTCTGACCTATAAAAGCGACAGATTGACCATATTTGATATTAAAAGATATATTCGTTAAAACCATTCTGCCGTTGTTAGGATATTTATAACTTAAATTATTAACAGAAATCCCGTATTTTAAATCTATCTTTTTATTTTCTTCTTCTTCAAAAACTTCAGAATTTACAGTTTTTTTAAGATCTTTATATATTATATCCAAAGAAGGTTTATAATAAATCATAGCGCTTAAAGCTACCTGCATTCTGTTCATTGACGGCATTAATCTGAAAGATGCCATTGCAAAAACAGCTATCTGAGTAACAATTGTCAATGCGCTCATACCTCTTGAAAGCAGTAATATTATCATTAATAAAATTATTGAAACAACCATCGTTTCAATAAAAAGCCTCGGCACCTGCTGTAAAAAATTAAAATATTTTTGCGCTGATGCGAATTTTATTAAATTTTCATGATATTTGCCTACGAAAAATTGTTCTTTTGAAAGAGTTTTTATATCTTTTATTGCCCCGAGAGACTGTTGTATCCATTTTATCATTTGCCCGTGATATTTTTGATTATCCAAAGATACACTTTTTAATTTAGTTTTTAATTTTTTAAAAAGACCGAAAAAAGCAAACGTAAAAAGAACAATCAATGCAATTGTCATCATTTTATTGACAAAAAAAAGAAAACATACAACTAAAATAAGGACTATCAACTCGGTAAAAAGAAAAAACACATTTGTTAAAAAGGAAGAACAATTTAATGTATCCTGAGTTATTGTTCTGACAAGTTCAGAAGTATTGATATTAAGATGATAAGAATACGGCTGGTTCAAATAAAATTTTATAAGCATTAACGACATCTGTTTCTGTGAGTTAAAAAGAATTTTATATTGAAAATAATAAACAACCATCATATATATGTTTTTGAATATATATACAAATATCAAAAGTAATGCCAAAAAAATCAAAAAGTCATGAGTAGAACCTATATTAAGAGAAGTATAAACTTTATTTAACAAGTTGTTAGAAACAATCACTGATGGATTCATAACAACGTTTATAAAAGGCAAAACTAACGAAATACCGAATAATTCAAGACATCCGGATATCAAAATACCAATAAACAGGAAACAAAATTTAATTTTTTGTTTTCTGTCATAGACAGAATTTATTTTTTTTAATATATCAGTAATTGTTTCAATCACAATAAAAATACCTTATGCTCATGATTTATTGTACAAAATATTAAAGCTGAAAACATAAAACTTCCGGAAATTCACAATATACCGGAAGTTTATTAATATTACTCACAAATTAAACAACTATGTTCCTGCCTGCCAAGAAGATAAATATTTTTTTTGTTCCTGAGTAAGGACATCTATTTTTACTCCCATAGCCGCAAGTTTAAGTTTTGCAATCTCCTTATCGATTTCCTCAGGCACTACATATACTTTCTTTTCAAGTTTTTTACAATTTTTTAACATATATTCTGCTGACAACGCCTGATTTGCAAAAGACATATCCATAACGCTCGCAGGATGACCTTCCGCAGCTGCAAGATTAACCAATCTTCCGTCAGCCAAAAGATGAATCTTTCTGCTATTTGATTTTAAAGTATATTCTTCAACAAAATCTCTGACTGTTCTGACTGATTTTGAAATCTTTTTAAGACCGGCAACATTTATTTCTGAATTAAAATGTCCGCTGTTACACACTATAGCCCCGTCTTTCATAACTTTGAAATGTTTTTCATCTATAACGTTTAAATCACCTGTAACTGTAACAAAGATATCGCCTTTTGCTCCGGCATCAATCATAGGCATAACTTCAAAACCGTCCATTTTTGCTTCAAGCGCTTTTAAATGATCTATTTCAGTAACTATTACATGTGCTCCCATACCTTTAGCTTTTGCAGCCAAACCTCTTCCGCACCAGCCGTAACCGGCAACTACAACCACTTTACCTGCAATTAAAATATTTGTTGCTCTTATTATCCCGTCTAAAGTAGATTGCCCGGTACCGTATCTGTTATCAAAAAAATGCTTTGTCATAGCGTCATTAACAGCTATTATAGGATATGAAAGAACACCGTCTTTTTCCATTGCTCTGAGCCTTATAACGCCGGTTGTTGTTTCTTCAGTTCCGCCGATAATGTTCTTCAATAATTCTTTTCTTTTTGAAAATATAGACGAAACTAAATCCGCTCCGTCATCCATTGTTATCTGAGGCTTTGTATCCAAAACGGTATTTATATGTTTGTAATATGTCTTATTATCTTCTCCTTTTATTGCAAACACGGGAATATCATAATCTTTAACCAAAGAAGCAGCTACATCATCTTGCGTTGATAACGGGTTTGAAGCGCATAAAAAGACATCAGCTCCTCCCGATTTTAAAGTTATTACAAGATTTGCAGTCTCGGTAGTTGCATGTAAACAGCATCCCAACCTTATGCCTTTTAAAGGTTTTTGTTTTTCAAATCTTGTTTTTATTTGTCTCAAAACAGGCATTTCTCTTTCTGCCCATTCTATTCTTTTCTTACCTGCAGCAGCAAGTTTTATATCTTTAATATCGTATTTCATTTTTTCTCCATTTTATTTTATACATTCAACAGCTTTTTTTATTTCTTCAACTTTATTCAAATTTTCCCATTTAAATTCTTTTCTTCCGAAATGTCCATAAGAAGCCGTTTTAGCAAAAACAGGTTTTCTTAAATCCAAATAATCAATAATGCCCTGAGGAGTCAAAGGAAAAAGTTTTCTAACCATAGGTTCAAGTAAATTACCGGGTATTTTACCAGAATGATGAGTATCCACCATTACTGATACAGGTTCCGCAATACCTATTGCATAAGCAAGCTGAATTGTACATTTATCGGCTATTCCGGAAGCGACTATATTTTTGGCAATATGTCTTGCCATATAACATGCGCTTCTGTCAACTTTAGTAGAGTCTTTACCTGAGAAAGCTCCGCCGCCGTGAGCAGCCATGCCTCCGTAAGTATCAACTATAATTTTTCTTCCTGTAAGACCGGTATCTCCCTGAGGTCCGCCGACAACAAATTTACCGGTAGGATTTATATGTATTTTTGTATTTTTATCTATTAATTTTCCGACTACAGGTTTTATAATTTTATCAAATATTTCTTTTTTTGATTTCTCGGTAATATGAGCGCCGGTCTTGTCCAAAATATCAGCGGTATGCTGCGTTGAAATAACTACAGCTTCAACTCTGTAAGGTTTCCAATTTCTGTATTCCACAGTTACCTGCGATTTTCCGTCAGGACCTAAATATTTTAATATTTTCTTTTTTCTCACTTCAGCAAGTCTTAAAGCAAGTTTATGAGCCAACATTATAGGCAGAGGCATAAGTTCCGGAGTTTCTTTACAGGCAAATCCGATCATAAGACCCTGGTCACCTGCTCCTCCTATATCAACACCCTGTGCAATATCAGGAGACTGCGAATTTACAGTATCCATTATAGCGCAAGTTTTATAATCAAACCCGTATTTTGGATCATCATAGCCGATATTTTTTATTGCTTCCTTTATAATCTCTCTCTTGTTAACTTTAGCATCGGTTGTTATTTCTCCTCCGACAATCAAAAGTCCGTTGGAAACAAAAGTTTCGCATGCGACTCTTGCTTTCGGATCTTTTTTTAAAATAGCATCCAATATGCTGTCGGATACGATATCGCAAACTTTGTCAGGATGCCCTTCAGTTACAGACTCAGAGGTAAACATCCATCCGTGAATTTTTTCTTTTTCTTTACACAACATCTCGATCTCCTTGATTATACTTATCTTATATTAAATAACAGCCCGTTATAAACGGATAAATTACTTGGAACTTTAACTCCTATTATGCTTGAACAGAGTCTGGCTTTTTTGCCGATGACGGTATTGTTCCATATTATTGAATCTTTTATTATCGCATCATTCTGTATTTTTACGTTATCTCCTATTACAGTACCGTTATCTATAACCACATTTTTCCCTATTTTGCAATTTTTACCTATTACAGATTTCCCTATAAATTTTACAGTTTTATCAAATTCAGAACCTGTATCCATAATTACTTCAGTGTTTTTTATTTTCTTGCCGTTTATCTTTACAATAATCTTGCCTTCCAAAATATCTCTTGTGCCGTTTTTGTATTCGTCAATATTGCCGATATCAGTCCAATGACCGTTCATTATATAAGCGTAAATTGGTTTGTTTAATTTCAAAAGTTTCGGCCATAAATCTTTACCGAAATCATAAAATCCGTCAGGAATATATTTGAAAATTTCAGGTTCAAAAATATATATGCCTGTATTAACGGTATCGGAAAAAACGTCTCCCCAACTTGGTTTTTCAACAAAATCGACAATCTTATTAAATCTGTTTGTTAATGTTATTCCGTAAGAAAATTTAGTTTCAACTTTTTTTAAAACCATAGTAGCAAGAGATTTTTTCTTTTTATGAAACTCAACTGCAGACGTAATATCAACATCAGACAAACCGTCCCCTGACATAACTGCAAAAGTGGAATCAAAAAAATTCTTACATTTTTTTAAACCGCCGGCAGTCCCGAGCAAAGTTTCTTCTTTAGAATAAGAGATTTCTACTCCGAAATTTTCACCGTTACCGAAATAATTCGTAATCAACTCAGGCATTGTATGTAAATTCATCATAATAGATGAAACATTATGCCTTTTTAAATTATCTATTGTATGTTCTAAAACAGGCTTATTTACCAACGGAATCATCGGTTTAGGAAGTTCAAAAGTCAAAGGTCGTAATCTTGTCCCCGCGCCGGCTGCTAAAATAAAAGCTTTCACAAAAATCCTTTTTTAAATTGTATTTTTTATATTTTATGTTATTTATACCATTTTTTCAATTTTGTTATTTTCAAAAAAATATTAAATAATGAGTAAAAAGTTATGTTTTATCATATAAACAGATTTTTTACTTGCAAATAAACATAACAAGATTTTCCAATGCTGAAAATTCATCTGTTTTGCCTGTTTTTATGGATATATCCGTTTCCAAAAGCTTATTTATGCATAATTTTAAATGCTGCAGCTTATATTTTGAAAGATTTCTTATATATTTTGCGCGAAAATCAAAAAAAGGAGGAATTTTTATATACTCTGCCGCTTGGTCCGGAGAATAACTCTTTTCTTCAATCAAACTTTTTGCGCTTAACAACCGTCTTATTGCAGTCCCTATACTCGAAAGAATTTCTATAGATTTTTCGCCTGATTGCAACATTTTTTCGAGAATAAACAAAGAATACTGTAAATTTTTTTCTTCTATTGAATTGGTAAGCATGAAGACATTAATTTCTTTTGTAAATCCGCTGATTTTCACAAAATCATCTGTCGTAATCTGCTGTTTTTCTTTACCGACATAAACGCAAATTTTTTCTATTTCATTTGATAAATTCAATAAATTCATACCTGATTCATCAATCATCTGCTGAATAATATCAAAAGATATTGTTTTATTCCTGTTTTTAAACTCATCCTGTATAAAAATCTTCAAATCTTTTTCATACATCTTTTTACAATCAACCACAATACAATTTGCAGAATCTATGCAAACAGATATAAGATCTTTTCTTTTTGACGTAGAATTTTTAATTTTTTCAGGAAACGTAAAAACAAGACAGGCTGTATCAACAGGTTTCTTAATTAAACTTTCAATTATTTCATAATCTGAATTTTTTAATTTATTTGCCATTCTTACTATAACAATTCTTTTATCCGTTAAAAAAGGCAATGTTTCAACAGCATTCGCTATATCTTCTCCGGAACAATCAACAGCCTGAAAAACTTCTCTGTTTAAATCGTCGGTATTTATTTTCCGTTCTATTCTTGCCAGACAGTCATCTATTAAAAAAGTTTCCTCGCCGCAAAAAAAATAAACAGGTACAGTTTTCTTGCCTGATATATGTTTACGGAATTCGTTTACTGTTATAGCTTTCATACTATTTTCTTATTTACTCCTGAACCTTTCTTTCGGATATTCCGCCTGCATTGCCGAATCCTTTAATAGTTCTTTTAACGACATCTCTTGAAAGTTTTTCCCAAATATACTCTCTCGCAGCTTCTTCGGTCATTCCTCCGAAGCCAACCTTTACCGCATCAGCGAAAATCTGTATGCCTTCCATATTCGGTTCAATCCATAAAGTAACGTTCTCATGTTTATCTATAAAATATGCATTTATCAAAATCCACAATTTATATTGTTCTGTAACCATGTTGGCATCATAAGTCAACGGTTGTAAAACATAACGTTTTATTTCACATACAAGAACACCGTCAGCTTCTTCTTCAGACGTAACTACTGATAATCTGCCGTCTCTCATGAATTCGTCTATAACCGCTTTTGTAAACTTATCTTCAAGACCGTATTGGTTAGTATTGTTTACAACAGGCCTTACATATATTTTTTTTATATACGAAGGCAAAAGCTGCGGGGCAGGATCATACGGAGCCGCACATGAAATAAAGTTTCCTATAATAAATAACATAATCAATAATAAAAACTTTTTCATAAAATCTCCGATATATTTATTTAACTACAATGTTTATAATTTTAGATTGTATATATATAAACTTGGCTATGGTCTTACCGACAAATAAATTTTTTAATTTATCATTTTTCAAAACGTAATCTTTCACTTCATCTTCTTTTGCATAAATATTCACTGCAATTTTACCTTTCAATTTTCCGTTTATCTGAACGGGTATTTCGAGAACATCCTGTTTTATATATTTTTCATCATATGAAGGCCATTTACTTAAAGAAACACAATTTTTATGTCCTGTTAAATTCCATATTTCTTCAGATAAATGAGGCGTAAAAGGTGCCAGCAACAAAATTATATTTTCATACACCTTTACCGATAAACCGCCGTCATTGCCGTGATGTTTATAAACATACATAGCATTTACAAGTTCCATTATTGAAGAAATTGCCGTATTTAATTGATGTTCTTTACCTATATCTTCCGTAACTTTTTTTATGCATATATGCATACTTCTTAGCAAGTCTTCCTTTGCTTTATCAGTCGCAACTAAATCAGAAACCGTATTGATTACATCCTGTAAACGCCAAACTCTGTTTATAAATCTCCAGCATCCTTCAACTCCGTCATCAGACCAATCAAGCTGCTTTTCCGGAGGCGCGGCAAACAAGATAAATAATCTTGCTGTATCTGCTCCGTATTTTGACACTATTTCGTCAGGACTTACAATATTGCCTTTGGATTTTGACATAGCGCTTCCGCCTAAAGTAACCATCCCCTGAGTCAATAAATTTTTAAAAGGTTCATTTGTTTTCACAAGTCCTAAATCTCTCATAATTTTATGCCAAAATCTTGAATATATCAAATGCATACAGGCATGTTCTATCCCGCCTATATATTGATCAACAGGAAGCCAGTAATTTGCTTTGTCAATATCAAAAGGTTTCGTATCATTTCTTGCATCCGTATATCTCGCATAATACCATGAAGAATCGACAAATGTATCCATTGTATCTGTTTCTCTTTTAGCTTTACCTCCGCATTTAGGGCATACTGTATTCACGAAACTGTCACAGCCTTGAAGAGGAGATTTCCCGTCATCTGTAAATTTAATATTTTCCGGCAATTGAACCGGTAAATCCTGCTCTTTAACAGGAAGAGTCCCGCATTTTTCACAATGTACCATAGGTATAGGAGTACCCCAGTATCTTTGTCTTGATATCAGCCATTCCCTCAATTTGAAATTAGTTGTTCTTTTTCCCCATCCGTTTTCTTCCACCCAAACAGGCATTTTCTCTCTTGCTTCCGCAGAAGTTATTCCGTTGAATTTTCCGGAATTTACCATTACGCCCTCTTCCTCATAAGCACACTTAGAGATATCAGAACTTTGTCCTTTTATAACTTCCGTTATTTCAATATTGTATTTTTTTGAAAAATCCCAGTCTCTTTGGTCATGTGCCGGAACTGCCATTATAGCACCTGTTCCATAGCCGATTAAAACATAATCAGCTACAAATATAGGTATATTTTTTCCGTTTGCCGGATTAACGGCAAAAACGCCTTCTAATTTTACGCCTGTTTTTTCTTTCGAAGATGCTCTTTCAATATTTGATTTGCCAGCACTTGCCGTAATATACTTTTCAACTTCCTGCCAATTTTTAATTTTATTTTTAAATTCTTTTATTATCGAATGTTCAGGAGATACTACCATAAAACTGACGCCGAAAATAGTATCCGGTCTTGTAGTAAATATTTTTAATTTCTTGTCTGAGTCGGATATATTGAAATCCATTTCAGCGCCGTGTGATTTTCCTATCCAGTTTTTTTGCATCGCAATTACCTGTTCCGGCCAGCCTGAAAGTTCATTATGTCCTTCCAAAAGTTCATCCGCATAATCGGTTATTTTTATAAACCACTGTTCGAGTTCTTTTTGTTCTACCTGACTGTCACATCTCCAACATACACCCTGATTTACCTGTTCGTTTGCAAGTACGGTTTTACATGAAGGGCACCAATTTACGTTTGCTGTCTTTCTGAACACCAGTCCTTTTTCCCACATCTTGATAAAAAACCATTGATTCCATTTATAATACTCCGGATCGCATGTCGCTATTTCTCTGTCCCAATCATAAGAAATCCCAAGCATTTTTAACTGTTCATTCATTCTTGCTATATTTTGTTTCGTCCATTTTTTAGGATGTATATTATGTTTTATCGCAGCATTTTCAGCAGGTAATCCGAAAGAGTCCCACCCTATAGGATGTATAACGTTTTTACCGAGCATTCTGTGAAACCTTGCAAAAACATCGCCTATACTGTAATTTCTTACATGCCCCATATGTAAATTTCCGGAAGGATACGGAAACATAACCAAAAGATAATATTTTTCTTTTGAAGCATCTTCTTGAGCTTTAAAAACATTATTTTCTTTCCAGAATTTTTGCCATTTCTTTTCAACTTCACATACGTTATAATCAGCCATTTTTCTACCCTGCCTTCTTATTTAATAATATAAAATGTTCTAAATTACCTTTTGGACCTTTCACAGCCGAATCTTGTTCGTTAATAATCTCCAAGCATAAACTTACAGCAAATTTCTTAATTTTGTCTATGGCTTTTAATCTTAGTTTTTCATCTCTTACAACACCTTTGTTTACCTCTGACGGCTCAAGTTCAAACTGAGGCTTTACCATAGCTATTATACTGCCTCTGTCAGATAATATTTCACTTGCAAGAGTTAATATTTTATCCAAAGATATAAAAGAGACGTCTATTGTTATCAAATCAATCTTATCTTGCAGCAAACTCCTGTCAAAATATCTGAAATTTACATTTTCAATATTAACAACCCTCAAGTCCTGTCTTAATTTATAATGCAACTGTCCGTTTCCTACGTCCACGGCATAAACTTTTTTTGCACCGTGCTGCAGCATACAGTCGGTAAAACCTCCTGTAGAAGCACCTATATCCATACATATCTTGCCGCTAAAATCTATATTGAATGAATGAAGAACCGACTCTAATTTTAATCCGCCTCTTGATACATAAGGATTTTGTTTCTCTATCTCTATTACATCGTCATCAGAAACAGGCATTCCTGCTTTCGTTACTTTTTCTCCGTTAACCAAGACAGATCCCGCCATTACAATAGCTTGAGCTTTAGATCTGCTTTCAGCTAAATTTCTTTCAAAAATTGTAATATCGAGTCTTTTTTTCATACAGCTAATTTTTTTTGTTTTCTGTTATTATTGTAAATTTTTCAGATTTTAAAAATTGTAAAATTATATAAAAAATCTTTTATACAATTTCAAAAACTTATTATCTTAGAAATTATATAAAGTTTACATATAAAATACAAAAAGAATGTTTGAAATTTTATTTATTATCGTTGTCAATATCCGGGAAAAGCATATTGTTTTTTTCATAATATCGATATAAATCTATGTATTCCGAAAAAAACCTTGTTTCTTTCTTATATTTTTGAGGGACTTTTTCAGAAGGATAAATTTTCCCGTCAACTATTATATATCTGTCTTTTACAACTTTACCAACGGCGCTCATACTTATGACGTAAGGATATTTATCAAGCAAAGAATGCCCTAAAAATGAATTTTTTATTCCTTTTATCCCAAGAAAATTTAGTATAGTGGGAGCTAAATCCAAAGAATTTCTTGAATTTGCATCCATAACCGGAGGCAATGTTTTTGACGGATCATAAATTATAAGAGGTATTCTGTCAACAAAATAATACGGTGTTTTCTGTTTTATAATTTCAATATATGCAGGTTCAGGGAAAGTTGCATGATCTGTAGTAATAATCAAATATGTGTTTGTTGCCCACCGCGAATTTTTAAAATAACGTAAAAAAGGCCCGAGCTCATAATCAAGATTGTGAATTCTGTTTAAAATTTGATTTTTCCCGTCACCGTATTTTTTACCGCCTTCTATAATATCATTAAAAACATGTGTGCCTCTGTTATACAATGCAATAAAATGAGGACTGTCATCGTATTCCTGTTTTGACAAATACCTGGTCAATGCGAGAAAAATACCTTTATCTGTCAGCATATCCTGATACATATACGCATTTGATTTTATTAATTCTTTTGTGCTTTTATCAGCTCCGTAAATAGTATCAAAACATAACATCTTACACATATCGTTAAAAGGAGCATCTGTTACAAAAGGCGTGAACATCACTGAGTTGTAGTCAAACTGTTTCAACAACCTTGGAATGCTTGATACAACCGTTTGTTTATAAATTTCAGAATTATTCCTATTTTCCCATCCTGAACCGTTTTCATACCCGCCGTGCATAGGATAACCTGATGTCAATGCTCCTATAATGCCTCTGTAAGTAGCCGCCGTATGATTAAAATAATTTGTTACTTTACAAACTCCTTCCGTCTTTACAAATTCGTCAAGATTGGGAGTTATGCCGCTGAAAGTATCGTTTACGTCATATGCGCCCATAAACCTTGCAGAACATCCTTCCAAAAACAACACTATTACATTAGGTTTATTTTTATGCTGTACCTGATAATGATTATTTACGTATACAAGATTTTTCAGAAAAGGGTATTCTTTTTTTTCATCAATATTAAAAAACCTTTCAAACGGTAAATCTTTTTTTAAGTTTACTGACGATACGGAAATTATTTCAGAAGTATTGTCTATTAATGATAAAATTGCAGAATGTTTACGAACCGAATCTATAAAAAAAGCACCTGCTATAAGAATTAACGCAATAGCAAACTGAATTCTGTTGATTTTATATATTTCTCTTTTGACTTTCGCAAATACATGAAAATAATAAAAACAAAAAGGGACAGGCGACGACATTATAATCAAATATCTTATTTTATTGTCAAAATATTGATAATCTCTCCAGTTTTCCATCGCCAGGGAAGATAAAAAATTTCCGGATAAGAAAAATGTAAACCCCTGAATAATATATATTATACATACTATTAAAAAAACATATTTAAAACCATTAATATATTTATAAAAAACCGTATAAGAAAAAAACAATGTAAACAAAATATATATAAAACTTAATTCAAGAAACGGAGCAAGAGTATACAACAAAGAATCTGTGAGAGATAACGAAAATTTTGAAATATAAAGCCAAATAAAAAACAAGAAGAAAATATAAAGAAACGATACTCCCAACAACATATAGTGTTTAAAACTAATTTCTCTTATATGTATATGCATATATTTTTACCGCCGAAACAAAATACAAAAGATATAAAACTTGATTATTTTATCATTTTTTTTAAAATATAAAAATTTTTATATCATATCAATGACTTTAGCCTCAATTTTATCGGAAGACAGCCAATATTTATCTCTTATAATACTTTGAGCTCCGTGTTCAACAAAAATATCAGGAAGACCTATTGAAAATATTTCGGCATCTGTTCCTGAGAGTATTGATTTTACAGTTTCGCCCATTCCGCCTATAAGAGAATTTTCCTCAACAGTTATAATTTTTTTTGTATATGTTAATATTTTTTTTATCTCTTTTTCATCAAAAGGTTTTAAAAATCTCATATTCAAAACAGAAACTTTTATATTTTTATCTTCAAGTTTCTTTGCGGCATCCAAACATGCGTTAACAGTATTCCCGATTGCAACAAGACAAAGATCTTCGCCATATTTTTCCATACGGGATTTCCCGATATCCAAAATTTGAAAATTTCTGTTAAAATCAACCTGATTTTTTCCTATACCTCTCGGATATCTGATAACCGACGGACCTTTCAAAGTCACGGCCGTATTTAACATATCCTGCAATTCTGTTTCATTGGCAGGAGACATTATTGTTAAATTGGGAATATATTTTAAATACGACATATCAAAAGCACCGTGATGAGTTGCCCCGTCTTCACCTACTATTCCTGATCTGTCTAAAGCCATAACTACAGGTAAATTCTGCAACGCTATATCATGTATTATATTATCCAAAGATCTTTGCATAAAAGTAGAATATATCGCGCAGACAGGCTTTAATCCGTTTGCCGCTAATCCTGCAGAAAAAGTAACAGCATGTCCTTCTGCAATACCTACGTCAAAAAATCTGTCAGGAAACTCCTCTGCAAATTCTTTAATACCGGTCCCGTCAGGCATTGCCGCCGTAACAGCAACAATTCTTTTGTCTTTTTTTGCAATTTTAACCAACGCTTTTGAAAAAACTTCCGTATATGTAATTTTTTTTGTTTGAACTGATTTTCCCGTTGCAATATCAAACGGCCCGACTCCGTGAAACTTAGTCGGATTATCTTCTGCAGGTTTATATCCCTTACCTTTTTTTGTAACCACATGCAAAAGAACAGGTCCTTTAAGACCTTTTACATTTGACAATATATCAATAAGAGAATTTATATTGTGGCCGTCTATAGGCCCTATATATGTAAATCCCATCTCCTCAAATAACATACCGGGAAAAAGCATAACTTTGAATCTGTTAACCAATTTGATTGAATTTAATCCCCAAAACTTAATTCTTGAAACAAATCTTTTTACTCTGTCTTCTATTTTTTTAACACTGCCGGCAGTCAAAAGCTTTGCAAAATATCCTGCAAGAACTCCTATTTTTTTCGATATAAACATCTGATTGTCATTTAAAATTACCAGCATATCTTTCCCAAGAGTTCCCGCATTCTGTAACCCTTCAAAAGCAAGCCCGCCTGTCATAGAGCCGTCTCCTATAATGGAAACAACTTTATAATCCTCATTTTTTAAATCTCTTGATACGGCAAAGCCCAAAGCTGCGGAAATAGATGTAGATGAATGCCCTGAACCGAAAGAGTCATATTCGGATTCAGATATTTTAGGAAAGCCGCTGAGCCCTTTGTACTGTCTTAAAGTCTTAAATTGTTCTCTTCTCCCGGTAAGGATTTTATGAGCATATGCCTGATGTCCTACATCCCATATAAATTTATCTTTAGGAAGGTCAAAACAATAATGGAGCGCTATCGTTAAATCTACAACTCCCAGACTTGAAGCTAAATGCCCGCCGTTTTTTGAAGTTGTATCTATCAATTCTTCTCTTATTTCCTGAGCCAGCTGAGGCAGTAATTCTTTTTTTATTATTTTTAAATCGCTCGGTTTAGATATTTTTTCTAAAATTGACATTCTATCCTCTGTTTAATGGTTATCAATAATAATCTTTTTTCAAATGTACTTTATAATGCAAAACAGAAAAATTTAAAATTTCCTGTCTATCATATAATCGGCAATTGCTTCCAAAATCTCTTTTTTAGATTTAAATTTTGCAATTTTTTCTTTTGCTTCTATTATTAAATTTTTCGCATTTTCTTCAGATTTTTCTTTTCCGTACAAAGACAAATATGTGAGTTTATCATTATCCTTATCACTGCCGTTTTTCCCAAGAAGTCTTTTATCGGCATATACATCCAAAATATCATCCGCTATCTGAAAAGCAAGTCCGATATTATGCGCATACTTATCCAACAGCATTAGATCTTTTTCTTTGGCTCCTGCTAAAACTGCGCCCATTTTTATACTTGCTTTTATTAATGCCGATGTTTTGTTTATATGAATGAATTCCAGTTTCTTTTTACATAAAGATATATTTTGCTTATTCCACTTGCCTGCTTCCAGAGTATCTTCAGCCTGACCAGCAATCATCCCTTTGTATCCCGAATAATCGGAAAACAATTTTATTGCCTTTACTATTCTTGCGCTCGGAACTTCGCATTTTGCAATTAAATTAAAAGATTCCGTGAGAAGTGCGTCCCCTGCCAGAATTGCAGCACTTTCTCCGAATTTTTTATGACTTGTAGGTTTGCCTCTTCTTAAATCGTCATTATCCATAGCAGGCAAATCATCATGTATAAGAGAATATGTATGCAAAAATTCAACGGCACATACAGCCGGCTCTATTTTTTTCTTTGGCAAACCGAAAATTTCGGCTCCTAAAATGACTAAAACCGGACGTAATCTCTTTCCGCCGGCCAACACAGAATATCTCATTGCCCGGGAAATAACAGTATTATCTTTAGGAAGATATTTTTTCAAACTCGCATTAATATCTTTTGACATAAACGTCAAATATTTTTCTAAATTAAAAATTTTTTTCGTTTTCATTTTCATTCCCGATAAATTTTTCTTTTTCGATTTTACCATTTTTTTCGATAAGAATCTCTATTTTTTTCTTAGTTTCATCAAGTTTTAAAGAACAGTCATTTACCAATGAAACGCCTTCCTCAAAAAGTTTCATTGCTTTATCAATATCCAATTGCGAGTTTTCCATTTCCTCAACAATAGATTCCAGTCTTTTCAAAGACGTCTCAAACGTGTTTTTTTTCATATAAACTCCTACAAAACTTTTGCTTTTACAGCGCCTTCCGATAATTTTATATTTACAACATCATTCTTTAATAACTGTTCAGCTTTCTTTACCAATTCTCCTTTTTCATTAAAGCAAACGGAATATCCTCTCTCTAAAATATTTAAAGGTGATAAAAGATTAAGTTTTTGCACTTTTAACTGAAACGAATGGTTTTTATCATCAAATATTTTTATGATTATGTTTATTAATTTTTCTTTACATTCATCTATATGCTGTATTTTATCTTCATATATCAGATATGGTTTTGACAATGCCCTGCATGTTTTGTATTTATTTATTTTTTCTTCGATAACATCAATAATATTCTTGATTTTATCCACCATCGATTTTTTAAGCAAAACAATCTTATCTTCAATATCTTTTCTGTTTTTAGCGACAATTTCAGCTGCTACCGACGGTGTTGCAGCCCTTAAATCGGCGACAAAATCAGCTATTGTAAAATCTATCTCATGTCCCACGCAAGATATTACCGGAATTTTAGAATTAAATATCGCTCTTGCAACAATTTCTTCATTAAATGCCCATAAATCTTCCAAAGAACCTCCGCCTCGGCCTACAAGCAAAACATCAAGTTCTTGATAATTTGCGTTTAAATATTCAACAGCATTTGCAATTTCGTATTTTGATTCATTTCCCTGCACTCTTACAGGATAAATTAAAACTTCAACATTTGAAAAACGTCTGTTTAAAACAGACAAGATGTCATGTAAAGCAGCACCGTCTTTTGAAGTAACTATTCCTATTTTATTAACAAGATACGGTATGTTTTTTTTATGTTTGTAATCAAATAAGCCTTCCGATTCCAATTTCTTTTTTAATTTTTCGAAAAGTTCCTGAAGAGTTCCGACTCCGGTTTCTTTTGCGTAAGAAACCTGAATCTGGTAAGAACCTCTCTGTATATATGATGTTATTTTACCGAATACAAGTATCTGCATTCCGTCTTTTGGAATAAATTTAAGTTTTTGATTATATCCCGCAAACATAACGGCTGATATTTGAGAATTTTCATCTTTAAGATTGAAATACATATGTCCGGAGGAGTATGTTTTTAAATTTGAAATTTCACCTGAAATCCAGACAGAGGGATAGGAGTCTTCTAAAATAATTTTAATTTCATTATTTATTTCACTGACGGAATATATTTTTTTACCGTCATCGTCGTTATTGTTAGAACTTTCAAAATCAAATAAATCTACCATTTATCTCACTTGTTATTTAAAAGTCTGGAAAATCAATTAACAACTTTTATATTCAAGACTCCAAATTCCGTAAAGACAAGAAATTTGGAGTCTTAAAAAATAACTTATTTCGCAATATCCTGCGCTCTGACTTCTCTGATAACAGTAACTTTTATCTGACCAGGATATTCAAGTTCCTGTTCTATTTTCTTTGCTATATCGTGAGCCAAAATTTGAGACTGCGCATCGTCTATATTTTCAGGCTCAACTAAGATTCTTATTTCTCTTCCGGCCTGAATAGCGTAAGCAGACGAGACGCCTTTAAAATCTTTTGCGACAGTTTCAAGTTTTTCCAGTCTCTTCAAGTATGTTTCAATCGTTTCTCTTCTGGCTCCGGGTCTTGCAGCAGAAATAGCATCTGCGGCGGCTATAACAAAAGCTTCAGGACTCTTAGGTTCATCAAAACCTTCATGATGAGATAAAATAGCATTTATCATCTTAGGAGATTCTCCATACTTTTTCGCAAGTTCGGCAGATATCTGATGATGAGTTCCTTCGACTTCATGGTCAACGGCTTTTCCTATATCGTGCATAAGTCCGGCTTTTTTACAGAATGTTACATCCAATCCTAATTCACCGGCAATAGCTCCCGCAAGCCATGTAACTTCAAGCGTATGCTGCAGCTGATTTTGTCCGTAAGAAGTTCTGAATTTAAGTCTTCCGAGTAATTTTATAATTTCAGGATGAAGGCCAGGAACACCGGAATCAATAGCGGCTTGTTCTCCTGTCTCTTTTATTGTTTCTTCAACTTCTTTCTGCATTTTCTGTACAACTTCTTCAATTCTTGCAGGATGTATTCTTCCGTCGGCAATAAGTTTTTCAAGCGCTTTTTTAGCGATATATCTTCTAACTCCGTCAAAAGCAGATATTGTTATTGATTCAGGAGTATCGTCGATAATTAAATCTACGCCCGTAGCCTGTTCAAAAGCTCTTATATTTCTTCCTTCTCTTCCAATAATTCTTCCTTTTATTTCATCATTAGGAATTTGTACCGTTGAGGTCGTAATATCGGCCGTATGATCTGCCGCGACTTTTTGTATGGCAATTGAAAGAATTTCTTTTGATTTTTTGCTTGCGTTTTCTCTGGTTTCCTGCTCTATTTTCTGAGATAAAACAGCTGCATCTCTTTTTGCCTCTTCAAGCATTTCTTTCACCAATCTTTGTTTTGCTTCCTCTCTTGTCAATCCTGAAAGTTTTTCAAGAATGGTCTTCTGCTCATTTTTAATTTGTTCTACTTCCGAGATTTTCAAATCAATATTTTTTTCTTTTATTTCAAGATTCTTTTCTTTCTGCTGAAAGTCTCTTTCTTTTTTATCCAAAGAGTCCATCTTCCTGTCCAAATTTTCTTCTCTCTGAATCAATCTTTTCTCTGAATTCTGCATTTCAATCTTTTTTTCTTTTAATTCTTTTTCAAACTCTTTTCTTTCATTATCAACGGCATCTTTACCTGCAATCAACATTTCTTTTGTTTTCGCATCGGCACGTATTTTGGCTTCATTTATAATTCTATCTGAAATTTGTTCAACAGATGTTGAATCAATCTTTGCATATACATATCTCAAAATGAAACCGACAACGAAACAAATACAACCTACTCCTATAAGCATAAAAACATTTTCCATACATTAGTCCCCTTTCGCAAAATCAATTTCTAGTTACTTCTATAACTCTCTTCTCGGTTAATACCATACCAACAGGCAAATCATATTTGCCGTTCGGCAATTTGTCAGTCAACTGAACTTCATATGCAAGTCCGATTCTTTTTGAAATATCAGTACCTGCCAACCATCTGTCATAATATCCTTTCCCGTAACCTATACGATATCCGTAAGTGTCAAAAACTATTCCTGGTACAAAAATCAAATCGACGTCTTTTTTATCGACGATTTCATTCTCGTTTAATTCAGGCTGTCTGATACCGTAAACTTCTTCATAACAATCTTCCAAATGATTGATTCTGACGGCAGTCATATTTCCGTCACCGGGATTTTGAATGACAGGAACAGCAACATCTTTGCCTTCAGCCAAAAACTCGCTTATCATAGCATCAGTAATTACTTCCGAACCATAAGATAAATAAAACATAACCGTTCTTGCATTTTGATACTGTTTGAGTTTTTTTATTTTTGATAATATCACTCTGCTGTATGCATATCTCAATGCAGGCTCAAGTCTGTCTCTAATCATAAGATAATCATATCTTAGTTTACTTTTTTCTGATTCTATTAAGTCGCTCACAAATTTTCACCTCATATCCTTGATTCGTAGGAACATAAAAAGCTACAGGATCGTTCATATACTCCTGATCAACATAATGGTCTTTAAAATCATGAGGATATTTATAGCCTTTACCGTGTCCAAAAGTTTCGCCGTCCAAATTAGAATCTTTCAAATGATTCGGTACCGTTCTTTCTTTACCGTTTTTAACTTCATTTATAGCCTTATCAACTGCAAGATAAGACGCATTAGATTTAGGAGCCGTCGCTACATATATCGCAGCCTGAGCTAAAATTATTCTTGCTTCAGGCATCCCTAAAAATTCAACGGCCTGCATTGCCGAAACAGATAATGTCAATGCTCTTGGATCTGCATTCCCCACATCCTCACTTGCACAAATCATGATTCTTCTTGCTATAAATCTGGGATCCTCTCCGGCAACAAGCATCTTTGACATCCAATAAATTGCCGCATCAGGATCAGAACCTCTCATTGATTTGATAAAAGCTGAAATATGATCATAATGCTGATCCCCTCTTTTGTCATATGAAATACTTCTCTTTTGTATAGACTCTTCTGCAACTTTTAAATCAAAAAGTCTTATACCTTTAGAATCAGGCATTGTTGATAAAACACCTATTTCAACGGCATTCAGCAATCTCCTTGCATCTCCGCCGGAATTTTTAACCAGATGATTTTTAGCATCTGAGGTAATCTGTATATTCAGCTTGCCAAAACCGTTTTGCTGATCAACAATACTTCTGTCCAAAATTTTTAAAAGATCATCGTTTGTATGCCCGTTAAATTCAAAAACTGTCGTTCTGGAAAGTATAGCAGAATTGATATAAAAGAATGGGTTTTCAGTAGTTATACCAATTAACGTTATAATTCCTTTTTCAACATCAGGCAGAAGAGCGTCCTGCTGTGACCTGTTGAAATGATGAATTTCATCAAGCATTAAAATTGTTTTTTTGCCGGACATCTCCAAACGGTTTTTTGCCTGTTCAAGAATTCTTTTGATATCGGCTATTCCAATTAAAACTGCATTTGCTTTTTCAAAATAAGATTTAGTCTTTAAAGCTATTATGCCTGCAAGAGCACTTTTCCCGCTTCCGGAAGGTCCGTAAAATATCACAGACCCCAAACTGTCAGCTTCTATTGCCCTTCTGAGCAATTTGCCGTCGCCGACAATATTAGCCTGCCCCATATAGTCTTCAAGAGACTTAGGAGCCATTCTTAAGGCTAACGGTTTATACTTGTTATCAGAATTCAGATTTTCTCTAAAAAAATCTTTTTGTTCCATAAAAGAAAAACCCCACATTTGCCGTGTCTGTTAAGTATTTAAAGCCCTTTTTTACAAGTGAGAACCGCGGTCTATGCTTATTTGCATAACTCACATGGTTTTCTCTTAAAGAACTCATCGGAATAAATACATTAACACGAAAATCACCAACAATGCAGGGTTATATTAAGTTTTAATCAGATAAATCTAGTTTATCTATAATTCTTATAAGGTTATCTACCTTCTTAACATTTCTATCTGAAATACCGGCTTGTTCATCCCTAATTGTTTGTAATTCCATAATAATATTCAAAATCGCAAAAGCCCTTAATGTATTTGAATCCTCTATATTAGTGTGTATTCTTTTTATATCGCCATATTTTTCATTCGCAAATTCTATGGCTTTATTTACGGCAAACTCGTCAACATCATCTACAGACACGTTTATCGGCATACCCATAATTTTTGAAGAAACGCTTCCCATTACAAAACCTTCATCGAATTAATCTTCTCTAATATTTGTTCTGCTTTAAGTATAGCCTTTTTTTGCTTTTCCTTCAACAAAATATTTTCATTTAAACGGCTTTTATGCTCTTTTACTTCCTTTTTGAAAAAATCCAATTCGGTCCTTAATCTGTAATTATCTTCTTTAAGTTTTTTATATGATTCTACCAACTTATTCAATTTAATGGTTAAAATATCCAAATTTTCCACAATTTATGATATAAAAAGCTGTATATATTGTCAAGCAAATTTTATTAATTTTTGAATATAAATATTAAGTTTTACGCTTACAATGTATTATCTCAGCAAACTGCCGGCAGAAAGACCTGAACCGTTTAAGAAATCGCATGCAGCCATTTGAGATTTACTTTCAGGCTGAACTTTAGTAATCAACAAACACCCTTCCCCGCATTTTACCGTAAAACCTAAGCCTTTTTTTACTGAAACTATTGATCCTACAGGCATTTTTGACTGTTCATCAACCGCATGGCAATCAATAATTTTCAAAGTTTTACCTGATAATTTCCCGTCATTTATAACACAAAAAATTCCAGGCCATAAAAATAAGCCTCTGAACAAGTTTCTTATATCTTTTGCAGACTTGTTCCAATCTATTCTGCCGTCTTCTTTCTTTAATACGGAACAAAAAGTCGCCGTTCCTTCCTGCATTCTGGATTCAGATTTGCCGATTTCAAGCAAATCCAAAGTATCATTCATTATTTTTACGCCTGTCAAATTTAATTTATCAAATAAAGTTTTAGATGTATCTTCATCACTGATTTCTACATTTCTCTGCAAAATGATATTTCCGCTGTCCAATCCTTTTTCTATATAGAATGATGTGACTCCTGTTATTTTTTGTCCGTCTATCAAAGCCTGTTGAACAGGAGATGCCCCCCTGTATTTAGGCAAAAGAGAAAAATGTATATTAAAACAGCCGCATTTAGGCAAAGAAAATACTTTTTCGGGAATTATTTTCCCGAAAGAAACAATGACTCCGGCATCAGCGTTAAATTTTTTTATTTTTTCAACGATTTCATCTGAAAATTTATCAACCTGAATGCACTTGATGGAATGTTCTTCCGCATACGCCTTTACGGAAGGACACCTTATTTTACCGCCTCTGCAAGCCGGTTTATCACACATAGTAATTACGGCTTCAATACTATGTCTCCGAGCAATATTTTCAAGAAAAAATTTTGATATATCAGCTGTCCCAAAAAATAAGAGTCTCACCAATCTCCGCCTTTTTTTCTTCTCTTTATATCTTTTTCGATATTTTTTCTTTTCCATGCGGCAAGATAATCTATAAAGACTTTACCGTTTAAATGATCTATTTCATGCTGGAAAGCTTTTGCCAAAAAACCGGTAACTTCAACTTTATTGATATTGCCGTCAAGATCAATATATTCCGCTGTTATTTTATCATATCGTTTTACAGGTTCGAATATACCCGGAAAAGACAAACATCCTTCTTCCAATTCAATTTTATTTTCACCGCTTAAAATTTGGGGATTAATTAAAATAAAAGGTCTTTTTCTGCCGTTTGGAACAACGTCTATAACACATATTTTCAATGACGATCCGACTTGCGGAGCTGCCAACCCGACACCCGGTGCAGAATACATAGTTTCAAGCATATTCTTTGCAAGTTTTTTTATTTCATCGGTAATTTCCGTAACTTCCAAAGTTTTTTTACGTAATATAGGATCACCGTATTTTACGATTTCCAAAATAGACATTTACGCTCCGTAACACAAATTTTTATCTATTATATTAAAAACAGTTTGTGGATTCAATAATAAAAGGCAGATAAAATATTTTATCTGCCTTTTATTTTCGCTGTATATTTATTTATTCTTCTTCATTTTCAACATCTATCATTCTTTTTTCAGGTCTTCCTAAAATTTTTCTTGAAAAATATCTAAATGTATTCAGATATTCAAATATTGCAGGAACAATCAATAATGTCAAAATCGTTGAGCTGATTATTCCGCCTATAACAACAATACCCATGCTCATTCTGAATTTGCCCGCTTCGCTTAATCCCATAGCAGTAGGCAACATACCTGCCGCCAAAGCAACAGAAGTCATCAAAATAGGTCTCAATCTCTTTTTACCGCTTTCAATAATAGATTCTTTAACGCCATATCCTTTTCTCATCATCTGCTGAATATAATCAACAAGCAAAATAGAATTTTTAGCAACAACACCCAGCAACATAATAAATCCTATCATTGTAAACATATTTATGCTCTGGCCAGTCATATAAAGAGCCAAAAGTCCGCCGATTATCGAAAGAGGAAGAGCCGCCATAATTGTAAAAGGAATAATTAAAGATTCATACAAACTTGCCAGCACCATGTAAATAAATATCAAAGAAAGAATTGCGGCAATTATCATATTTGTAAAAAGTTCTTTCATATCTTCAACATTTCCTGAATAACCGTACGTTATCCCTTTCATATAAGCGTTTTCAGGTTTTGCAAATTCTTCTTTTAAAATCTTTTCGACTTCTTTCTGTATATTTGCAATACCGTACCCCTTGCTTACGTTGCCTTCTATAGAAATATATTTCTCTCTGTCTCTTCTGTATATTTTTGTAGGACCTTCGGTATTTACCAGAGTTGAAACATTTTTCAATTTGATTAATTTATCATTAACGTTACCTACATAAATATCGTCAAAAACTTTCATAATGTCTTTTTGGTCATCTTGAAGTTTTACTCTGATATCATATTCCATCCCGTTTTCTCTGAATTCGGCAGGAGTATTTCCTTCTACCATAGCTCTCAGTTCAAGTCCGGCAGTAACAGAATGCACTCCCAAAGAATCCATTCTTTTAGGATCCATTATAACTTGCTGTTCTGGTTTTCCTGCCTTATAATTCGTAGTTAAATCTACCAAGCCTTTAATATCTTTAAATTTCTCAATAAAATGATCTGCTGTTTTTGAAAGCAAATTCAGATCGCCGGCGTGCAATTGTAAAATGAAAGGTTTTTGATGTCCCATGCCGCCCTTATCATCTACAGAAATTATTAAATCTTTACCTTTATAAACTTCTGCAAATTTATTTCTAAGATGAACTTTCATATCGCTCGTAGACATAGTTCTCTGATGTTTTTCTGTATATAACTTAACAAAAACAGTCGCAACGTTATACTCTTTTTGTTCAGTACCGACGGAAGTAACAGTAAAATCCACATCAGGTTCCTGCATAACTATTTTTTCAACTTCTTGGGCATATTTATCCATCCTGTCCAAAGAAGTACCCGGTTTTCCTTCTAATTCTATATTAAATTCACCAAATTCGCTTGTAGGCATAAAAGTCACAGGCAAATATTTTGCGACTCCTAAAGATGCAACAAATATTATAAATACAACAAGCAAAGTTTTTTTCTTATTGTATATGATAAATGTTATGCATTTTTCATAACCTGTAGCAATAAGTTTATAAAATTTATTAAACCAGCCGATAGTTAACGCTCTAAATATTTTAATGAAAATATTATTTCTGTTTTTTTCCTCTTTTGATTTTTTTGTGATCATATACGCCGAAAGCAACGGCGCAATAGTTAACGCATCAAAAAGAGATATTGTCATTGCAAAAACTACGGTTAATCCGAACTCTCTAAAAAATTGTCCTACTAAACCAGATAAAAACCCTATAGGCAAAAATACTGCAATAACAGTTAATGTCGTAGCGATAACAGCCAATGAAACCTCGTTTGTTCCTTTTTCAGCTGCTTCTATAGGATCTTCGCCTTCTTCATAATGTCTGAAAATATTTTCACGCACAACGATTGCGTCATCTATCAGCAAACCTACTGTCAAAGATAAAGCCATTAAAGAAATAACATTTACGCTGAAACCGAACAAATACATAAATATGAAAGCGCCTATCAAGCTGTTAGGAAGAGCAAGAGCCGTTATAAATGTTGATCTCCAGCTTCCCAAGAAGAAATACACAACAATGACAGCCAAAAGTATTCCTTCATATATTGTATTTTTAACATCTTTAATGTTTGCTCTTACAGGCCATGCATTATCCGTAACAACTTTTAAAACAGGATGTCCTTTCGTTAAACCGTATTTTTTATTAAGCTCCAAAATTTTTGCATTGAGCTGGTCTGAAATTTTTACGTCATTAGATTTTGACTGTTTAAACACCTGCAGCAATAAAGATTTTTCTGATATAACGTCGCCGTTTACTTTTGTGTTTATTCTTCCCCTTGAATATTCTTCTTCAACAGTATCTTTTACAACCGCAATATCACTTACAACAACAGGTATATCATTGCCCATAAAATTGACAATTACGTTATTGATTTGTGATATAGAACGGAATTCTCCGATCGTTCTGAAAGCTATCTCGACAGGACCTTTTGTTACGCTTCCTATAGGAGTATTTGAGCTGTTTAACGCTATTTTGTTTGTAAAAGCTGTAAGCGTCATATCATGCTGTTTTAATTTTTTTCTGTCAACGTCAACATGAATTTCTCTCTTTGTACCGCCGAGAATTTCAACTTTTGAAACACCGTCAACTCTTGAAATTTCTTTTTTAAATAAATCATCCGCCAAATCATATAAATCTTTAGATTTTAAATTTGCTCTCAGAGTTATAGTCATTATTGCCTGTGCGTCAGGATCCAATTTTAAAACAGTAGGTTCTTCTATGCCTTCAGGAAAGTCAGATCTGATTTCAGAAATTTTATCTTTTGCTTCCTGAAGAGCTATATCAGGATCTTTACTTAAATTGAATTCTGCCCATGTTATACCGTAACTGTCCTGGCTTACGGAATTTATGTGTTTCAAACCGGAAATAGCACTTAACGCGTCTTCAACTTTTTTATTTACGAGCAGTTCTATTTCTTCAGGTCCTGCGCCCGGATATTTTATAGATACGACAACATACGGATATTCCACATCAGGGAACATTCTTATAGGCAGTTTGCTCATCAGCATAAGGCCGACGACAATAAGCGCCATCAGTATCGAGAATATAAAAGTAGGTCTCTTAATTGCAAGTCTTGCTAAATTCATTTTGTTTTACTCCAAAGTTATTTTTTTTGTATTGTAAAGCATTTCACTTTCCAAATATACAAATATTGCATTCATTGATGTCTGATATACGCTTAATATCGCATCATCTAAATCCTGCTCGCTTTCCAAAACCTGATAAGTTGTACTTCTTCCTGTTCTTAAAAGCTTTTGTTCTTCTTTATTTCTTTCCTGCTGTATTTCAAAAACATCTTTTGAAATTAAATATTCTGTTTTTTTATCGTCCCAATCCTGCAACAGCTGCAGCCATCCGTTTGATTCTGAAAGTTCAGCCTGCTCAATCTGTTTTTTAGACGACATTATATCATAGTCATATCCTTCAATAACTGATTTCTGAACTGAAAAATCAAGCGGCAAAGAAAAATTAAGACCTATCATGAAAGAAGAATATTTATCGGCTTTTAATTGTGAAAAAGAATTCGATATGTTGCTGTCAACACCTGTCAAAGCGTATTTGCCTACAACTTTCAAATCAGAACCGATATTTTTTACTGCCGCTTTCTGAGCATACACATAACTGTCGGCAGAAGCTATAACAGACAAAGTGTCAGCTCTCTTTCCGTCATTTCTTTCAAGACCTTTAATAAATTTAAATTTTTCGCCTAATTTCTCAATACTGTCTATTTCATAACCAACTTTATCTGATGAAATATTAATCAATTCATTAAAATTTCTTGAAGCCGCTATTTCTTCAGCTTGAGCCACTTTCAAATTCAATTCTCTTATTTTATATGCTGCTTTTGACTGGAGTAAATCAGTTTTCTCTGTCAGATCTTTATCATATCTTCTTTGGTTCCAATCAAGAGTCTTTTTTGTTCTTGCAAGAGAATTCTGTCTGAATATGTTTACCGTTCTGGCATAAGAGAGTTTCCAGTAAGTTTTTTTTGCATTTAATAACAACTGCTGTTCTTTATAAATCTGCAAATATAGCAATGATTCTGCCGATGCCTTTGCTTTAGCTATCGAAGCTTCCGTTAATCCGCCTTTGAAATTTTTCAATAACGATTGCTCAAGTTTTATATATGGAGCTGTTTTCCCGTAAGTATACTTTGAATCCATAAAAGGATAATTACTTGTAGTTTCCTGCGTTCCGTAACCTAATGTAAGCACTGTACCGGTATTAAACTCTTTGTTCAAAGACACATCTAAATCAAATGCCGTCATGTCTACATCCTGAAAAAAAACAGAAGCTGGATTTAATATAGATCTGTTATGATCATCAGAGTAACTGGCGTCAGCGTTAAGATAAACAGAATACGCTCTGTAAACTTCCTGTAATTTTTTTGTTATGGAAGATTTTGTATATTCTATCTCTTTTAACTGCGGATTATTTTCTTTAACTTTATTTATATATTGATCCTGAGTTAAAAAATCCCCATAAGATATGCCTGTTATAAAAGTAAGGCATAAAATTCCAAATAAAATTCTTACTGTCTGCAAACAAAAAGTCTTGTGTGTCTTCATTTCAATCCTCTCAATATAATGTCTATAAGTTCATTTATATATTTTTCAAAATTTTTATCTTGTTTAGAATCTATATTTTTATCTCTTTGACAAAATCCTTTAAACGTTCCCATATCAAATACTACAGAAAAATTAACAGGCGCTATAATAAGCGGTATTATGTGTGACATTGACATTTTCTTTGATATATCTCCTTCATCCTGGCACTGTTTTATCAAAGAAAACAGGAATTTTATTTCCTGTTTATGATGCGCTTCTATAAGTTTCGACAAACCGCTTGTAAAAATTTCTTTCATAAATAAAAAAGCAATCTGCTTATTTTGTCTTCCAAGCTTAGCCCTCAAGAATAAAAGAGCTTTCAGCTTATCTATGCCTCTTTTATGGTTAAGAATGATTTTTTGTTGGGCAATAACATGCTTTTCAAACAAATGCTCAAACAAAACTTTTACAAAATGTTCTTTTGTCTTAAAATAATAATGGAACATTCCGAGATTAACTCCGGCTTTTTTACAAACACCTCTGATGCTGAATTGTTCAAAGCCAACCTCAAGAACCAATTCCTCGCCTTTCTCCAACAACAAATCAATATTATGTGATGGTCTAGTCATGCGTATAATTATACATATATATAAAAATAAGTCAAGCGTATAAAAATATTTTTTACATATTTGATTTAGACTGTCGAACAGACGAAAGGTTACAGAAATTAATTACCGCTTTTAAACATATTATTCTGACCAAGTATATTATATACATCCATACTTTTTTTAAACTTTCTCAATTCTTCAATACCTTCAACTCCCAGCATTGCTTCCAAAAATATGTGTTTTACTTTCCCGATACCGTGTTCCGCCGATACCGTACCCCCCAAACTGACTGCTTTTTTTGCTATCTCCAAATATATTTCCCTGCATTTTTCATATTCTTCTTTTGTAGAAGCAATAAGATTCGCATGTAAATGACTTTCACCTATATGTCCGAACGTTAAATTAAAAAGTTTTTTTTCAGAGAACTTCTGCTCGCAGAAATATATCATTTCTTTCATTTTATCGTGAGGCACCGCTACGTCAGTACCGACTTTCGGAATTTTATTTTTCTTTACTATTTCATTTACACGCTCAGGTATCTTATGTCTGAATATCCTGAATTCTTCCTGTTCTTTGATATTTGAAGCAAACCATACATCATCTGTATTAATATCATATTGTTCAATTTTTTTGATCCATTTTTCCATTAATAAATCATAAGTCTCTTTTGTACAATCCTGTTCAAATAAAATCCCCGCGTCAACGTTTGCAGGTATTACGGGATAATCTTTTTTTATAAGATTAAGAGCATTTCTGTCAAAATATTCTAACGACAATGCGTTTATATTAATATCATTGTTTATTTTTGATTGATTGGAAATATCCCTTATTTCCTTTACAAAATCCCAAGACTTCTCTTTTTTATCGAAGAAAATTATTCCTCCAAACAACATTTCAAAAGGTTTGATGAGAATAAGTTCTGCAGAAACTATAACCCCTAATGTCCCTTCCTGTCCTATAAATATATCTATTAAATCGGCTTTTTCATAATTAAAATAACCGGCCGCATTTTTTATATCGGGTAATTTATATTTAGGCAAAGAAATATTTTTTACTCCTTTGTCTGTCTTCAATTTAATGTTGCCATTATTATCGGCAAAAGTCCTTCCTCTCTCTATATATGAAAAAGAACCGTCTGGAAAAACTATTTCAAGCGCATTAATATAATTTCTTGTAGTGCCGTATTTAAACCCTCTTCCGCCTGAAGCATTTGTTGAAATATTACCGCCTATAGTCGCATTTTTTTCAGTAGGATCCGGAGCATACATCCACCCGTTGTCCAAAACATATTTTTTTATATCATTTACAACAGCTCCGCCGCCGACGGTTATTAAAGCTTTATCATCGGAAATTTCTTTAATTGAACCTATGGAGTTCAGCCTTTCCGTAGATAAAACAATACCGCCGTAAGCAAGACATCCGCCTGTAACGCCGGTGCATCCGGCAGCAATTGTTACAGGAGTATGAGACTTATTTTCTAAGAATAAATCAATTACATCTTGTTTGGATTCAGCTATAACAACTTTATCTGCGTGGGCGCCCAACATACCGGAAGAATCTTCAAAGTAATGACAAATTGTGTCCTGGTCTGTCTTAATAATCATTTTGTGATTGTATAATTTTATATTTTTTTTGTAAATATCCTCTAAAATTAAGAGAGACAGATATTTTTTATCTGTCTCTCTTTTCATTATTTATTTTACCGGCAATTTTAACTTACTACATGCCGTTTTTTATTATGCCGCAGCAGCAACCGCTTTAATATCTGACAATCTCATCATCGGCGTTATGTATTTATCCGTCTTCTTGTCTTTGAGCATATCCATTACGTCGTCTATCTTTGCGTCTTTCGCAAATACTATATTCTTGTCGCTTATCGCTTTCTGCAGCTTCTGTATGTCTATTATAAATTCTTCCGCTTTTCCGCTGTTTTCCTTCTCCATACCGGCTATTATCACATTCTGGTTTACAGCTTTGCTTATTACTAGTTTCGTTAATATCTCTTCAGCTCCGGCTGTCGCTACCCATTCTTTCCCTTTCGCTTCTTTGCTTGATGTTATCAATAAATCCCTCAACGTCGTTACCAACGCTATTTCCGTCCTTACTTCAGCTCCGCTCAGTTCTCCTTTCTTTCCCATCTCTATCGCTTCCGCCATCTTGTCCGTTGCTGCCTGCACTATTGCCTTTGTATTGCTCAATTCTGTGCCTTTATCTAACCCTATATACTTTAACATCGCTCCTGTGTCTCTGCTCCATATATTCAATACATATTCCAACGTCTTTGACAATTCAGAAGGCGCCGTTACTCCGTTTACTACTTCTCCCATTACTTCTTCCGCCGTCGCCGCTTCTTCTGCATTCAGCTTGCTTGTATCTATCTTCTTCATTACATTCTTCAGCGCTTCTTTGTTATATATCGTCCCAAGTCCGTTGGTTGCCGTTATCTCTTTCTTATCCGCTATCACTATACCGGTAAACGTAAACCCGTTCATTTCTTCCGCTTTCAACGCCGCTTCTGAATCTACCGTCGCTACGTGTCCTTCTCCTTTCTCATTCGTATAGTATGCCGCTACTTTTGTCTTTATCTTGCTTGCATCATTTACTATCGCATACTCGTAATTATCTCCCAAATTACCTCTTACTGTTCCAAGCAATGCTTCCGTTGCTTTTACCGCCGCCTCTGCTATTCCTGCCACCTTCAGCGTATCCAGCACATAATCTCCAAATGTCTTCTCTGCTGAATATTCCACTCCGAATCCTTCTACCGCCGTCTGTGCGCAGCTCTTGACAAATTCTATTACTTTCCCGCCTTTTTGTGAATCATTTATTACTAATAAATCTTCATTAAATACTATTTCGTTTTGACTATTTATTTTAATTGATTCTAATATCGTTTTAGAATCTGTTTTATCATCTCCACTAATACTTGTAACTAATTTCTCTTTTGCTTTAATGAATAATTCTTCTGCTTTTTTGAGATCTGCTGATGCTTTTGCAAAAACACGAATATTTTTACCTGATGCAATACTTACTGATTGTTCTTGTACTGCTTTCTTTTCTTCTCCTGTTAAAGATTCATAAGTTGTATCATATTTTGATTTAGCTGTTGAAAGTTCTTCTGCTTTTACTACAATATTTTCTAATACACTGTATTTATATGATGATTTATCCAATTTCGATTGGATAAAACTCAATATACCTATAGGTTCGCCTTTTAACAAATTCAACAACTCTGTATTTTCGTTATTATTCTCTTCTTTATTATTTAAAAGATCTTTTATAATATTGGATGCTTTATCAGCATCATCAATATAATAGCTTAAAAGTTTATATGTTCTTGACAATGTTGCTAATTTAAATTCCTCTTCTCTAGTTATTTCTGTTCTATCAACAACTCTGATACTTGTTTTATTTGATTCTTTACTTACTTTATATTTTTCTTCTTGTGTAGTAGAAATACCTAGCTGTTCCAGTTGTATACTTTGTTCATTCGTTTTTGCTGTTCCTGTAATTTCTCCTATCATTTCTCTGGCAGTATCCATACTTATAATTGAAGAGTGTTGCGCTTGTGCATAAGAAATTTCATTTTGAGTTAAAACTTTTTGTCCTGCTTTCTTTAAAGCTTCATTTTCGTTAATATTCCATACTGTTTCTAAATTACTTATAATTACATCTATATTCCAAACCCCTTCTTTTCCAACTGTTTGTCTTAATGATTCTACTTCTCTTGCATTTTCTACTGAATATAAAGAAACTATATCTTTTGTAAATTTCTTTGTAGTAAACCTTCCATCATCAAAAGGATCTATTCTTCCGGCTCCTTGTCTTACCTGAGATTCTGTCATCAATTCAGATTCTAACAACCAACATGTTGCTTGAACTTTAGATTCTTTACCTTTCATTGATTTTTGTAATCTGTCTGCCGCAAATTCCATTTTGCTTACATCCCATCCTCTACCCAATATATATGCATCTCCTATTACAAAATCTGCTGTGCCAAGTTTAACTTCAGTCTTTAAAGCTTGAAGTCTTATATCTGTTACATCCGGGCCAACATATGCAACTGTTGCAAGTTTTCTAAAGTTGTCTGCACTAATTCCCGATTGTTTTAATAACTCTTTTACTTCTTGAGTATTTAATAAATCACTTAATTGTTCATTTTTTAAATTTGTAAATTCTTGAGACAATTTAGAAAATTCTTCAGTTTTAATTTGTTTTTCTTCATCTGTCCCATCTTTTAATTTGTCAACTGTTTTATAGGCATCTGTTATTTTATCCATTTTATCAACTACTTTTTCATCATTCATTGCTTCTGTTATTTTATCAGCTATTTTAGTTGCAATTTCCGTAGTCACATTATTGCCTAATATAGATTGTACCCTTGATATATAAGCGTCTCTGGCAATTTTTGAATTAGGCGCAAGTATTAAATTAAAGTTTGCTCTGCCATTTTCTGTCATATTATCTGCAGCTTTAGATATAAAGTTCATCATATCAGTTTCAGTCTTAAATAATCTGCTGTGACCATCAACCTTAGGCGCATTTCCATTTATAGCAAAATCCATTCTATTTAAAACAGATTCTCTATTTGATTTTGATACTGTTCCTGTTAAACCAACAAGGTTATTGAATAAGTTCATAGCAAATAATGAATTTGAGACATAAGAATCTGAATTAGGTTGACTTAATGTTAATCCGTTATTAAGTTCTAACATTTGCATCATACCAGCAGGTAAAGATAAGTTATCTACTCCTCTGCCTAAATTTGTTACTATTATTCTTCCATCTTTTACATAATATTCATTATTTTCCTGCATTGAATATGCACCCATTCCATTCCATAGATGCTCTGTGATTTCTCCTAAAGTAAATAAAGAACCATATTTCCCTTGTATTTCTTTTGCTTTTGCGTTTATTATCTGTTGCATGTTAATTTTTTCATTTACTGTTTTTTCTTTTGCTTTTGTTTCATCAAGTGCCTTTGCTGCATTTTTATCCACAGGAGAATCCAACTCTAATAAACTACTCCATAAATTTTCTGCACTAGACCAAGAATTATTCAATGAAATCAAAGATGATAACTTATCAGCTATTTTAATACTGCCTTTGCTTACTCCTGATTTTTCAAATAATTCTTTTGTCGGTGCTTGTAAATCAGAAAAATACTGTATTTTCTTTGCATTACTCAACAATAATTTTACTTTTTCTTGTATTTGAACTTCTGTTAAACCTGCAGCTAATAATTGTTGGCTTGAAATTGACGATAGAATTTTTTCAACTGTACTTGTTGAAGTTACATCGGTATCAATATTTGTAAATATTGATTGTCTTGCCTGAATTGTTGACATATCTGCATTCAAATCTCTTTCTACTTGTTTTGAATCTATTTCCAACCCCATATATTTTTGAACGATATTTTCTATATCTTTCTTTGATACTTTTTTCTTATTTTGCAACTGCTGTATTTCATTATAATATTTAACCATATCTTTTGCAGTATTATATTTCCCTTTACTTTGTGACAATGCCTGCTGAGGTATAGTTGCAAAGAAATCTATTTCATCACAAACGGCATCACCTATTCTGTATAAAGGAACTGTCATTATTTTAGAAATCTTTTCCTCAAGGTTTGGATAATTTTTTTTATCTTTTGATGCTTCCACTAAAGTTTCTAATGCTTTTCTAGATTGAGCAGCATCAGCAAAAGATAATCTGCCGGATGCCTCTTCTGAAATTGAAATTCCAGCTTTAGTTAAAATTTCTTGAATTTGTTTCCCTACTTCTTCATTGGATAATAATAATGAAAAATCTGATGCAACTACTCCAGACCAAATATCATAAGTTGTTGTAATTACTGATGCTGAATCTAAAATTTCTTTTAATTTTGCCGGATTTTCTCTACCATTTTCAATCATATCACTTGTTAACAAAACAACATTACCGATTTCGTCACCTATTACATTCTTTAAATTCTTTTGAATTTCTATAGCATTGTCTATCGTATTTGTAAAAGCTCCAACAAATTTTGTAGATTCTGTATTTTGCATTCTTAATAATAACGTAGTTAACACAGTTATCATTGTTTTTCCGCCACCAGTTTGCAATATATGAGCATATCTTTTTACTTTTTCTCTACCTATCATATTTTCAAAAATTGAAACAAATGCATTCTTTTGAACTTCTTTAAAATCAGAATAACCTGTTTCAGCAGTCATATTCCCTAATATACTTTTCATTACAACTTCTGCACCCAATAAATTTGCAATTAAATTTTTCATATCTGCAGAATTTTTAATAGTTTCTGTATTTATTGATTTATAATATATTACCGATTTCATTTCCTCAATTGTTTTTAATCCAAGATCATTTTGAATAAATGATAAAAGAGATTTTACTCTGGTTAAATCTTCACCTGTAAATGTGTCTGTTTTCAAATCAGCTTTAATTAAAGAATTAAATAAAGCTTCATCTTTTGATCCATGTCCAAAGAACTCTGACTCAACAATTTTTTCATATACTTTAACTTTTGTATCTAAATATTTGGCAAATGAATTTATCTCTATATTTTTTGATTTTTTAAGAATTTCAATTACTTTATCTAAACTCTTAGAACCTATAATAGAATCATATATTGCTTTTGACTGTTTGACACTATCTTTTAATGTAGTTTGTTGTTGTTCTATAACTACTTCATTTTCAGCATTTTTTATAAATTCTGAATATTTAATTGCTTCTGAAGAATTTTGTTTAGCAAGTTCTTGAATAGTATTTTTTACACTATTCGACATATTCTCATTAACCGCCATTAATTTACTAAATATTGATAATTTTAAATCTATACTGCCGCTATCATTGTTTGCAACTAAATCTTTAACTTTATTTAATGTCTTGTCAGTATTTGTTTTTGATTTTGCCAAAATAGCTGCTGCAAAATTTAATGACTCTAATGACATATTATCATTATTATTTATCATATCTTCTACGGCAATATTTTTATATTTTTGCAACGACAAAGCATTGTATAAACTACCTAAATACTTTTGTGAACCATAATTTTTAATTAAACTTTGAATACTTGAACTTGAATATAATTTAGAAATAAAATTAAACTTTTCTAATGAATTTCCTTTTCCATAAGCTTTTGCTATTTCATTTAAACTACCTAATATTTTCAATCCTTCTTCTACCGTAACATCAGTATTAACTAATTCTTGATTAAAATTTATAGAATCAACAAAACTCTGCATTCTTGTATCCATACCGGAAACAGTAATAGCAGAACCTATTGCATTTATTATTGTAGACACTGATTTTGCTGCTGATATTGTTTCAGACTGTATACCTGTCTTTATTTTTGAATTCATTGACTCTATTGCATCTTCTATATTTGTAATTATTGAAGCATTTCGGCTGCTATTTTTTGCTACTATACTCATAACATCAACATAACTTGGAATTTGATCAACTGTCATGGCATCAAAATTATTTGTTTGAATCTTTGTTCCGTTATTTGCAATGACAGAAGGTAACGCCTGCGTTAAATATGTTGCCTGTTCTGCAGGAGAATAAGAGTTAACTTCTGATACTCTTGATGATTGTTCTACTTTAGCCTTTTGATTAGCTGATAAACTTTGCCCTGAACTTGCAATGTTAAAAGAAACCATTTCTGCAACTATTGCACTTGTTATTGCTTTTGAATCCGTAGAATTTAATAATGTTCTATATGTTCCTCTTGCATTAATGATATCCTGTGATGTTAACGGAATAGAATTTTGACTGCCGGTGATTGAATTCAAGATATCAGCAACTAACTGCGGCCTATTTTGAATTTCAGTTGTAGTAAGAGTATTTACTTTATTTTCTATATTTTGATATGTTTCAATATTTGTCTTCATTAATGCCTGCATATTTCCATCAGGAGTCGAGTCAAAACATTCCTGCAAAGCTTCTTTTAAAGTATCAGGTAAAGGCAGTAAATCCAAAGGAGAACCTAATAATTGTTCTTTAAAATTTTCTTCGTAAAAAGTTTGTCCCCATTTGTTAAATATTGAATCCGTATTTGAAGTATTAAAGAAAGAATCAAATGACGATAAAAATCTTGCTGCCTTACCGAAAACAGGAATATTTTGAAGTAGCGGTCCGGCTATCGGAGAAACAACCGGAGTCAAAGCACCAAATACCCACATTGTCGGATTCGATACTGTACCGGCAACAGTTTCCAAAGAAGTCGTTAATATATCTGAAAAATCACCGTAAACCTGCATACCCTGCGTAAGTTTTAAGATATCAGCTTTACCCAATATTTCATTTAAAGTTGCACCTGTTAACTTATATACAGCTGTATTCAGCCCGTTTCCTGCTACCCCCATAGCAACTTGAAAAACTGCTATATCTTTTATCATTCTTGTAGTATTTGTTACAGACATACCAATAAAATTATTTACTCCTACACTTATCTTTTGCAACACTGAAGCATCCGGGAGAATTCCTGTTGATAACTCCTTGCCAAACTTAATAACATTATCTTTTATAGCAGATACAACCCCTTTTGGAGTAAGAGTTGTTCCTGTTTTCTTCCAAACTTCTCTCATTCTTGCAGTCCATTCTTTAACACTTTCACCTTTTTTAAACAAAGCATTACCAGCTTCATTTGCTCCAGCATTTGATGATTTCCAAGCTTCCTTATTAAATATAGGGGCAAATACTAAAATTGTAGTTATTGTTTTAAATAAATCAGATGATGTTATTCCTTCTAATCCTGCTGTATTAAGCAATAAAGGAAGAGCTTGTTTATAAACAACATAATTAGCACCTATTGATAAAGCTAAATTTGCCGCTTTTGCAAAACCTGTACCGCTATTTAAAACTTGTGTAATCCATAGATTTGACGTACCGCTAAACATTTTTAATCTTTCACCAACAGTAGTAACAGGATTTAAAAATTTCATTATCTTTGAAGCAGACGCCAGAGCTTCTAATTTAGATAAAGTTTGACCTATCTTTGTTAATCCTTGCCCGAATTTCCCAAGTTTTGAAAGTCTTCCTGCAATTTTTGCAGCTTGTTCAGCAGCCTTTTCTGTGAGTGAAGCAACTTTGACTGAAGTACTTAAAGCTTTTCCTATAGCACCTAACACCATTGTAAATTCCAAAGCTACAAAAACAAATTCTTTAATTGCTGTTGCTGTATCCCCAACTGTTAATGCATCTAATCCCGCTTTCATCCCGCTTACAACTGCCGCTGTTCCTGCAACTGCTAAAGCTATCGTCACATTAGCTATTAAAGATGTTCCCAACGTACATACGGCTAATACAATAGTTGCCGCAACATAAACTGCCGTTACTGCTGCTGTTATAATTGCATTCTTTGTTGAATCTCTGGTTAATCTTTGTGCATCTCTTGCATCTCCTAAAGCATTATATTTATCAACTGCTACCATACTAACATCAATATTTTTATTATAACCAATGTTATTATATCCATAAGAAGATGTTACTGACTCAGAAGTTTTTCTAGTTGATTCATCTACTGTAAAAGTCCCATCTGAATTTTTTACAGCTTGAGCATATGATGTTACAGATGTTGCTAATGTCATTCCATTTGAAGTTGAATATGTTGTTTTTACTTCTCCGACAAACCACTGTCCGTTAACCTTTTCTGAATACTTATTAGATATCGTTCTTCCTAACGCATCATATATATAATTAGAATCAACCCTATATTGTGTAAAGCTAATTTGGGCTCCAAGAATATTATGACTTCCAGTCGTCATATCAGTTTTTATTTCAGCATTTACAACTTGACTTTGTTTGACTAAAGTACTTCCTGTACTGTCAATTGTTGATTTATTGTTAAATATTCCGCTTGCTGTAAAATTTAATCCTGACAAACTTGAAAAATCTGTACCCTGAATAAAACTTTCTTTTGCACTATCTGATAACTCGTAAGCATATGTCCCGCCTATTTTACCGCCATCTTTAGTAATCTTTGATATATTACCTCTTGCATCATACTCGATATCTGTTGAAACTTGCACATCTATGCTTACTGAACCTTTTATCAAATCTGCATTAATACCATATATTGTGTAATTATCACTGGAAACTAATCTTGTTAGCTGTTCATCTGTCATACTTAATGCAGCTTCTGTCAGTTTTTGGTCTCCTAAATTTTCTATTGCAGATAGGATATCTTCTCTGCCAGAATCAACTGATATGCCGTATTGGTTCAAGACAACACTTTGACTATATGAATATGTGTGTCCTAACTGACTATCATAATTTGCTGTCCTTGATGAGTAATCTTGATCATTTTGTTTATTATTATTCAATAATCCGTAAACTGATGTTTCTGTTGTCGTTTCCATAAGGATTTGTCCAATAGAATTTGTTACAGAAACTTCTACAGTACCATTTTCAGCCGCTTTACCATATTCACCAGATTGATCAATGTAATTATATGCATAAGAAACTGTATTAGTTTCTATATCTCCATTATCATGGTATGTATATGATGTTACTTTATCTGTCTTGCCGTGACTTAATATCTGACCTACTTGCACCTCTTCAGCAGCAGTTACTGCGGTAACACTAAATATTCCGCCTTTTTGTGTTTCATATACAACACGGTTTTGATCATCATAAAGAGTACTTGTTATTTGTGATGTTTCAAGTACACTTCTTGACACAAAATCAACTGCCTTATCACCTACATTATTATATTCAGTTATTATGTCCTGTTCGCTGAGAGTAGTTGTTATTGTTTTATATGATATACTTCCGCTTTGTTGTTGAGTGGTTGTCTGATATGTATTTTGTGTTTGTGCATTAATATAATCTGTTTTAATATATTCTTCCTGCTCCCCGTTTACACTTCCTGATGTTTCGATTTTAATATTTGATACTTCTTTAGTATATTTTACGCCATCTATATACTGATACGATATTTTTGACTCTTGATTAATAATATCATTAACTTCTTGTTCAGTAATTTCAGGATTTGAAATTCTTAAATATGCTGAAACTTTGTCTTTATCTTCTTGATTATATGCATTTTTTATTTCAGTTTGTCTTGAAATTTCTATAGGAACTCCATTCTTATCAACACCGTTATATTTTATCGTTGTTTCTGTATAATTTTCCGGGACAAAGCTTTCTATTTGATTTTTATTATATGTTATATCTTTCATTATACCGGAATATTCAACCTTTGAAGAAGGTATTGCTGTAGTAAAAGCTGTACCATCATTAACATCATTAGAAGCATAAGTATAAATTTCCTGATAGCTTGTGTTTTTTATATTTATTGTTGTTGCTCTTCCTAAATCCTTATTATAAGAACCTGTCCAAGTATACTCCATATTATCAATACTCGTCTGTCTTCCATATTGATCCCAAGTTGTTGATATAGATGTAGAATTATGAACACTATTGGCATCACTGTCAATAATTTTTGATACATCTATTGTCTTATTAGTAGTATCAACTGAATATTCGCCTATAAAATCATTATATATCGTTTGAGAACCTGATCCGTCTGCTGCAATAGAGTAATCAATTACAGAAGTTGTTACTTGATCTTCTTTCATATTAAAGAACCAACTTCTGCTGCCGACTAAAACTGTTTCAATATTGAGGCTATTTCCTTTGATATCTAAATTAATATATCTGTCTGTACCATCTGTTGATGCTAATTCATATTCTGTTTTCGTATTGCCCCAAAATGTCGTTGCATCTCCGGAATATGTGTATTCTACTCCGTCAACTGTATATGTAATCTCTGCAGTTTCTGTTTCATAAGGAGTCCCATAAGAGTCATAACTGGTTCTTGTTCCATAGTTTATATTTACATTTGCAGTAGAACCATTTCCTAAATCAATTTGATATTGTTCATTGGTAATATTTAAAGCATCTCTGTCGACATAAATTACTGAACCGTCATTGAGCATTACTGTTTTTGATTCATCTGAACTCTTTGTCCAATCTGTTAAGCTTATTGTTATTTCCTCACCATTATTTATATTAGGGCTGGAAACTGTAAAATCAATGCCGGATGCAAATCCGCTTCTAAATAATCCGCCATTTGAATCAACGGCAACTTTTTTGCCATCAATAATTACAAATATATCATCATCTCCAGACCATCCTGCTTTTTCCTCATTGCCGATATTTCCTTGTTGTACACCAACATATATTCCTATACCATTACCATTAGCATCTGTTAATTCTGCAACTGTTTGTAAAGCGCTTGATTCATACCATTTACCATCACTTGCATGTATATCATTTGCTAAATTGAATAAACCTTCTCCGTTATAATTTCTGGCATCGCTCTCATTAACAACATAATATTTGCCATCAATTTGTACGACTTTTTGTCCGTCTCCGACGGCTATATCACTTTCCTTCATTTGATAAACTTTATTACCTTCAGTATCTATAGTATATACCTTATCCAATTCTGTTTCATAAGTAGCTGTTGAACCAACACCTGCAAAATTTAATGTTCCGTCAGCATTTTTAGAAGTAATTTTGACTTTTCCATCCGTTATTGTTCCTAAACCTGTAACTTGAGAACCCTCATAAAATGTTGAACCGACATTGTATACTGTTGCTTCAGAAAAAACTGAATTTTTGGCATCATCTGAATAATTATGGAAAAGCCCTGTCGCTATTACCTCTCCATCTGTATTTTTTGTAATTGTCCCTTCAAAATAAGAAGTTAAATCTCCGCTTGAATCATCAGCTTGTCCAACTTGTGCCGTCTCGCCGGAATCTTCTTTTTTCGATACATTCATATTGGATGCATAAACCGTTGCTTGAACAACAGAAAGTCCGTTAGCAGAAATAGTTACTTTTGCGCCTTCAAGAATATAGTATGTTGTACCATTATATGTGGATGTTAATGCTGTTCTGTTTTCATATTTACCTGTTGCAGAATTATATATAGTGCCGGTCGTAGGCAGAGTGAAATAACAATAAGCTAAATTATCATATCCGGCAGTCCTATATCTGTTATCCATATGGCTTACATTAACAGTTATGCTATTTAAAGTCTGTCCATTCCACTCAATATTAGTTCCAGTTAATGTTGTAACACCGGCTTTATTTAATATAGCCGCTGCAGTTATATACTGGCCATTCGTAAATTGTTCAGTAAAAGAAGTGTTATTATTATCAGCTGTCCATCCATCCGGTATTTGATATGTAGCATCTAAAGTATTATTTGCTCTGAAAGCTATTGTTTGTTCTCCGTTCAGTTCCTGCAGACTCATATTAAATTCTGCATCTTTAGATAAAATTATATCGTTAACTAAAGTATATTTTTCAGACTTTACTGTGAAATCAATTCCTTGTTTTGAAATTTCTGCCGTTTGGTTATTTAAAGCACTATTAATCATAGTCATTGCATCAATAGTTATATATCCTTTCATTTGTCCTGAATAATCAAATACATCTAGACCTTCAGCTTCTAATCCTTGTTCGGCAAAATTAGTCTTAAAATTTTCAGCGACACTTGAAGGATTATTGTATGTATATGTTGCTCCTTGTCCCGGCACCCAAATACCATTAAGATTTATATAGTTATCACCAGCAGTTGTTACTATTCCTCCGGCAGACTTTAGTTGTGATCCTGACCATGCAATAGCGCCGTTTCCTTCTACTGTATAAGAAGTATTCCTGATTGAAATTACTGCAGATTTTCCTTCTATGCTGCTTACTGTTGTATATCCTGCAACAGATTGATTAATTTGCCCTTGAGTTAATATTGATACTGAATCTGCTGCTGTTTCTCCGCTAGTTCCAGATTCTTGATCCTTTATTTGAAATGCTCCGTTATATGAAAAATCTCCATTATTAATTTGTAACTTACCATCTCCTCCAAACCCCAGCGATATATTAAACAAAGAACCTTTTATTGTATTACCTTTATCGTCTACCATTGTTGCGCTTACAGCTTCAGATGTAGTCTTTGATGTTATTGCTCCGTTTCCATCGGCAACATCATAAGCAGCTGTTTTGCTGCCTGTTACCGACAGATTTACACCTGATGAAGAAAGAATTGTTTTAATCGTTAAACTTTGCCCTGCATCTATTGAAAAATTCAAACCGCTAATGCCATTTATATTATCACTTGAAGAAATATATTTACTTGCTACAAGAGTATTCTCCTGTAATACAGCAATATTAAGAAAAGCATTAACATCATCATATCCAAATTCCCGTACCATTTCATTTGTTACGCCACTTACGATAGCTATTGCTTCTTTATCTGTTATGGAATTAGAGTTCTTTAATATACTTTCAGCTGTTATAATACCGCCGGCAGCGATTTGAGATGAAATTTTTGTATCTTTTGTCCACCAATCAGCAGTAATATTATACGAAGCATTTAACGTCTTGTTTGCTTTAAATGTAAGTGCTTGCTGATTGTCAATAGACTGCAAACTTATATTAAAATCTGCACCGGCTGACAAAGCAACTCCACTAGGTAATGAATATACATCTTTTGTTACAACTGCATTTACTCCCAGCTGAGCAACTGTTGAATTTTGATTTTGTAATACAGTGCCAAGCATAACCATTGCATCAGTTGATATTGTTGACATCTTACCACTATAATTTAATTTTTCAAGACCTGTAACATTTAAATTTTCATTAGAAAATGCACTTGCCAACTGCGATGCAGCACTACTTGGATTATTAAATGTAAAATATATATCTTCTGAAATTGCTGTCCATGAACCAGTTGAAGCTGAATATGTAGCATTTCCACCTGTCAAAGTTGTTAATCCGCCTGCTGATTGTAACTGCGAACCTGCCCATGCAGTAGTTCCTTCACCTAAAATTACAGCGCTGTTATTCCTAAATGATAATACTGCATTATTTCCGGATAATGTTGTTTGCCCTGTAACCGACTGATCTATATATCCTGATGTATTAACTGTAAATGAATCTTGATTTTGATTTGAATCTTCATTACTGTTCGGTTGTGTATATTCTGTATACTTACCATCAGCATTTGTATTTACAAAATCAAAATTACCTGTCGCAACAAAACTTCCGCCGTCTTCATAAACCCCTAACTCAATATTTGTTATGTATCCAGAGAAAGTTGAAGTTGCAAGCGGCGTTCCGTCATCTTTATTCAAATTGCTCAAAGTAAACGTATCTCTTGCGCTTTCAGGAACACCGGCATAAAACACTCCGCCATTACCTATTACCAAATCATACGCACCTGTATATGTAGTTGATATCTGTCCGTTATTTGCCAACATATCCGTAACTACACTATTAGCTATAACTCCGCTCAATACTATATTATTGTTTGAATCAAGATGTATGCTGTTTATTATTTGCGCTTCCGTCAATCCTGTACTTGTCTGTATGCTCGCTGCTAAATCAGGATTTACAGCGATAGCCGCATTGTATATTTCTGCTTTGACAGCATTAATTTTATTTGTAAGTATCCTTTCTATAGGATTTGTAATAAAACTAAAAATTTTTCCAACAAACGGTATATTAGAAAACTTATTTGCAATCCCCAACATTGACTCGTACATGGATAGCTGCTTAGCTAATTTTTCCAATTTTGCCTGTTCAGGTGTTTTAACCCAATTTTTACTATATGATGATTTTGTATCTGAAACTATTAAGTTCCCCTTGGAATCATAAGATATAACGTTATATGAAATACCATTGGAGGAAACTGCTTTTTCTGTAGCATAATATGTTGTCGTTTTTGTAATAGTTTGATATTGCGAACCATCTGAATTTGTCTTTACACCGCTTGCGGTTTTTGAATAACTTGTGACACTGCTAACACCGGACTTATTATAATTTACAGTTATAGCACCATTACTCATTGTTGTTTTTGCTGAAGTACCATAAGATGTAAATATCGGCATAGTAGTTGTTTTGCCATCTATTGTAACTTCTCTGCTGCCAACTAATGTTATTGAGCCGGATGTAACTTTTTGTCCTGCAATAACAGAATTCGTCTTAAAAACTGCGCCTGTTCCCATTACTACGAAATTACCGCCATTTATTCTCAATGTTCCATTACTTACCGTATATCCGCCGTTTCCGTCTTCTACTATAACTGCATTTGTCCCGGTAGCATCTGAATAACCTTTTGATTCAGAGTCAGTACCTGTTGATGCAGGTATTTTGATTGATGATTTTACTGTTACTATTCCATCTTCAACTACACAGCCTGTTTGATATAAACCTATCTGGGCTCCAGAATTTAATATTATTGTTTTCGTTACTTTCTTTGTTCCATCTTTATATTCATATTTTATTTCTTGGGCTTTTGTTGTTTTTATAATAAACCCGTCTGCATCGTTTGTTAATCTGAAAGTTCCGCTGAGTTCTCCTGTTAATCCGTTCTCGTTTAAGATTGATATTTTTTTATTTGTTGTTAACGTCCAACCTGAACTGTCTTTGCCTACAGTGAAATCGCCTATTTTCATCCCTGATTTTATCTGCGAATATGTTCCGTCTTCATTTTTTGTACAATAAAAACTGTATTCCGTTGTTTTCCCTAATACCAAAACTCCGTTACCTGAAACATTTACAGAATCGTATGCCTTATACCATTTACCGTTTAATTTAAAATTTGATAATGCTATTTGAAATTTTTTATCTTCAGATGTCGTAATGGAATATATGTCATTAGAACTTTTTAATATCCATTTACCGTCTTCTTTTACAGCGCTATAATTACCTACCTGCATATTGTTACTTGAATACCAATTTCCCTGGGAGTTTAATGTAAAATATGCATCATATTTATAATTACCGCTGTTATCTTTTACTTGAGCGCTGACTAACTGTCCGCTTCCGTCAGGCATTACAAGAACATCATTTACAGTTAACCATGAATTGTTATAATTAATTTTTAAAAGCTTTAAATTATCAAATTTTCTATCAGTTGTCGTTATTGAATATATTGTATTATCATTTCTTAATGTCCATTTACCGTTTTCTTTTACAGCGGTATAATTACCTACCTGCATATTATAACTTGAAGTCCACTTTCCGTCACTTAACGTAAAGTATGCATCGTAACTTTTTCCATTCTCGCCTTTTGGAACATATGCGCTGACTAACTGTCCGCTTCCGTCAGGCGCTGTGATTGTGTCATTTACCGTTAACCAAGTATTATTGTATTTTATCTTTGAAAGTTCTAAATCATTAAATATACCATCTGTTGAAGTTAAAGAATAAATACTATTGCTATTTCTTAATGTCCATTGTCCATTTTCTTTAACCGCCGTATAATTACCTACCTGCATATTGTAACTTGATGTCCACTTGCCGCCGGTTAACGTAAAGTATGCATCATATTTAAATTTACCGTTGCTGTCTAAAATTTTAGCGCTGACTAATTGTCCGCTTCCGTCAGGCGCTGTGATTGTGTCATTTACTGTTAACCAAGTATTATTGTATTTTATCTTTGAAAGTTCTAAATTAAAGGTTCCGTTAACTGATGAAAGATTATAAATACTGTTATCATCCGTTACTGTCCAAGTGTTGCCAGAGATATCTTTCTGTACGGTATAATTGCCAACCTTCATATCATAACTTGATATCCATTTGCCATTTTCATCTTGCACATAATAATTATCCCATACATATTCACCTTTATCATTTAACGTTTTAACATTTACCAATGTCCCGCTTCCGTCAGGCATTGTTAATGAATCACTTATTGAAGTCCACTTGCCTTCACAAAAAATTTTCTTTATTTCGGAAGTTACCGAAACCTGTCCCGATTCATTTTTATATAAACTTACAAGACTTTCAGTGTTTTTATCTTTAATTGTTTTACTATATATTCCTGTCTCTTTATCAACGACAAAATCTTCCGCTTGTGATATTGTAAAATAAACTCCTTCCGTTACAGGTTTGCCTTCTTCATCTAATGCTGCATATTTTATTTCTATAACCTCATTATTTTGAAATCCATAAAAAGTTTTTCCATCGGCAGTAGCTATATTTGTTATTCCGCCGGCTTGTCTCAACTGGTACTGAAGCTCTGCAGTTCCGTCTGCCGCTCCCGTGTACAATAACCCTATCTTGTCTCCGTTCCCATTCTCCGCAAACAATTTGTATATCTTCGCGCCAGCCGTGCAAAATACATTGCTGTCACTTATCTTTAACGTCGCCGTTCCGTCCGCTCCCAACTTGTCTACACTGTATCCAAATCCGCTGTCCCCTGTCTTCTTTACCGTCAAAGTCGTTAACGTCGTTACTAAATTCCCTCCGCTGTCCCTCCCAAATTCCTCCAACAGCGTCGCTCCCGTCGTCCCGTTCTTCGACCACCTTCTCATCATACCGCTCGTGTCGTATCTCGTGTCTACCGTTATTACTCCGTCTTCGCTTACCTGCCTTACCTTACATTCTCCGCTTTCAGCTACAAAATCATACCCGCTTTCCGTTATATCCGCTATCTTTAAATTTCCTTCCGTTACCTTCCCTATTCCTATCAACTCTGAACCTGTCTTAAATACCGCTCCCTTGCCCATCACTACCAAACTGCCGCTTCTCAACGATATCGTACCGTCGCTTACCTTATACCCTTCCTCGCTCTCCGTTACCTTCGCATTCGTGTCGCTCGCATCTGCCGCCGCCGCTCCGCTGCTTTCTTCATCTCCGCTGCCAGTCCCTTTGCCTATCTCAAACGCGTTGCCGCTCTTTATCGTTACTTTCCCGCTTATCCCGGCCTGCCCGTTCTCTCCTACCTCTATCTTACCGCCGCTTAACGTTCCTCTGGCTACCTCTTTCCCGTCTACTCTGTTTATATATGTTCCCGTTATATTTTCTATCCCGCTTCCGCTTACCAACTCCAGCTTCCCGTCGGCTCCGGCTTTAAACGAATAACTTACCGCTTCTTTTATTATTATCGTGTCTCCGCTTAAACTGCCTCCAAATACCGCTGATATCTCGCTGC